>Ga0256914_1001109_pt1 | contig 25498 bp, 18 predicted proteins | sample HulkmetaG_FD_191571 | JGI IMG/M metagenome (GOLD analysis project Ga0256914, IMG submission 191571) | Hydrothermal chimney microbial communities from Main Endeavour vent field at the Juan de Fuca Ridge, Pacific Ocean - Hulk | ecosystem: Environmental > Aquatic > Marine > Hydrothermal vents ... | reverse complement strand
GCCACCGGCCAGCTCCCCGTCCCCCCTCGCGGATCAGGGGTTGGCGCGGCCGCTCGTCATCCTCGACCAGGGCCACCCCGGCCGATCCCTTGGCGCATAGCGCCCCGTTGAGCAGGTGCGGATTCCCTTCGATCCAGGTTACCTTGTTGTCCTCGACTTCCACCCGGATGGGGCAGCGGACAGTACACATGCCGCATATCGAGTACACTGACTTTTTCATTTTCTTCTCCTTCTACAATAACTCGACTTGTTTCCATGCGACCGGCGATCCCGGAACCGTGCCCGAGGCCGATCACCGGAAAAAACGGACAGGCCCGGAGACCTTCTTTCTGCCTTCGCGCTATACCAACGGCCTTGAACGAAGATCCCGGGCAGCCTGACCAGGCGAGGCATCTGGCAGGAAACCGCGGGGTAGCGGTTTCCTGCCATACAGCCGGATGCTCATCGCCCGGAGCCGTCTGTCTACCGGAGGAAGACAAGCAGCTTGGTGTACTTCATGAACACGATGATCAGGGCCAGGGCCAGGAGACGCTTCAGGAAGATCTCGGGAAGCTTCTTCTGGATCTTGGGCCCGACCATTCCACCACACATGGCACCGGCCGCGATCAGGGCCGCCATGATCCAGTCAGGCTGATACCCCATAAGGGCATACTTGGCAATACCACCGGTGGAGGTGGCAAAGGTACCGGCCAGGGCAATGGGTACGGCCAGATACATGGGATATCCTGCCAGGGTGGTCATGAAGGGCATGAACATGAACCCACCGCCGACTCCGAACGAGGAGGCGATGACGCCCATGATGATACCGCCGAGCAGCATGGTCAGTGGCCGGGCCACGAAGGTCTCGCCCCAGAACCGCATGTCAAAGGAGATGAAGTTGAACTTGTCGAACTCGATCTTGCCCATCTCCATGGCCTTGCCGGATTCCTTGGCCTCCTTGACGGCTGCGTTGAACTTCTGGATGATGGCCTTCATGGCCTTCTTCTTCTCGATGGACCCGGGCAGAGATTCGGTGAACAGCTTGATACCGATGACCAGACAGATGATACCCAGGTAGAACTTGAAGGCTGCCAGGTTCAGATACTTGGCCGACAGGGGCGGACCAATGAAAAAGGCGCCGGTGACGATACCGATGGCAAAGGGGATGGCCACCGGGTAGGCGAACCGTCGCTCCTTGAAGTAGTTCATCAGGCCGGTGATCGGCGAACAGAGGGTCAGGAACAGGTTGGTGGGCTTGATGGTGTTGCCGGCATTGATGCCCACCGGTCCCTTGGTCCCGATGACCGTGATCTGGAAGGCTGCAGTGAACAGGCCACCGGCCGCCCCCATGATGACGAAGAGCACACCGATCAGGAATGCGCCGCCGAAGACGATGAGAGGATTCATGTAGACATTACCGGTCTTGAAGTAGAAGCCGGCCTTCTCGATGGTGAAGGTGTCAACCTTTTCTCCGTTTACATAGACCCCCATGGGTGTTCCGGGAGCAAGGTTCTTGTACGGAGCCATGCTCACAGAGAACTTGCCTGAGGCCTTGTCCAGGGAAAGGGAAACGCCCTTGTTCCATTTTTCGGCCTGCTTGCCGTAATCGGTCATGATCATCCGGGCATTGCCGCCACCGATGGGTTTTTCCTTGGAGATGGTGTTGATACCGAACTTTTTCTCATGGGTGAAGGCCAGGAACTTCCACTGAGCCTCAGAGTTCACCGGTCCAAGCATCTTTTGGATAGCCGGATCAATCTCACCCCATTTCTTGATTTTGTTGACCTTTACCTTATATTTGAACGGTGGAAAGGCAAAGATACCTTTGGTCTGTCCCTTCCATACCTCCTTGGGAGTCGCCAGCTTCTCGGGGGTATTGGTCAGGACATAGTAGGTCGGTGGAATGGCCGTATCGCCAAAGGCGTTTTTGCCTTTCTTTCCTTTGGTCAACCGTTTCTTTTCCTTGGGACCCGGAGCATCCGCCGGCTTGAACATCTTGTCCGTGCAGATGACCACGAACAGATCCTGACCAGCCTCGATGGTTCCCTCCACCGTGATCGTGCTTCCGGCCTTCAGTGTTTTGCTGCTCAGTTTTGCCTCCATTGCCAGAACCGAGGAACCGGCAAAGAGCAAGGTTGTCAGAATAATGCCTAAGAACAAAGATAATCGCTTCATACTTACCCTCCTTACTTATTGCTTGGGAAACCGGGAGCCGCCTCTTCTCGTTTCAGCTCCGGTTTCGATGAACAGGCATGGCATTCCATGCCTGGAATCCATACTGGACATGCAGGTCGGGTTATCGCTCTCACCTCCTTTTTCCTGTTTGAGTGAATAATTGGGTGGCCACTTCTCCTTCTCCTACTTCAATTCCACTATCTTGGTCTCTCCAACATATTCCCGGCTGCTAAAGCCGGAAATGGAGGTCATCTTTGTCGTCAGCTTGCTGATCTCCCGCAGGTTCCGGATTATGGTCTGGATCTCGGCCTGCAGACTGGTGTCCCTGATATCCTCCAGCACCAGTTCCGCCGTTCCCAGGGCGGCAAAGAGCGGCGAGTTGATTTCATGGGCTACGGTTCCGGCCATCTCGACCACACCCTCCAGTTTGACCCGGGCCATCTTTTCCGCCTCCAGGTGCCGCTGGGTGGTGATGTCCCGGATGACCTCGATGACGAACTCCACTCTTCCATCCCGACCGAACATGGGCGAGGCTGTTCGCTCGAACCAGTGCGTTCCGTCGGCCAGTTCCACCTCGTGGGTATAGACCGCTGTCTTCCCAGTCTTCAATACCTGATCGACCGGACAGGAACCCTCCTTGTCCTCCACCGGGCAGAACTCATGGTACTCGGCGCCCAGCACTTCGGCCTCCTCTTTACCGATGGCCTCCAGAAAAACGCGGTTGGCCAAAACGATATGCTTGTCCCGACCCACGACCAGCAACCTGGGACGGATGCAGTCGATGATGTCGCTCAAAAACCGCTCGTTCTCTTCGATGTGACTGAAAAGACGATTGATCTTCTGATAGGTACGGGCATTCTGGATGGCCGTTCCCCCGGACTCGGCGACGGTGATGGCAAAATGCAGCTCAGAGCTGGTGAAAAAGCGGTGTTCATCACTGAGGATGCGCAGCACCCCGATAACCTCGCTCCCTACCTTGACCGGGACCGCAAGCAAGGAGCGAATCCCCTCCCGTTCCATGTCCTCCCGGTAGAGGACCCTTGGGTCATGGGTGACATCGTAGATGGCCACCGGTTCGCCGGAAAGCACCATGAGGATGTTCTTCTCGGTCTCGACCCGGCCACGCTGGAGATATTCCTGCGAGACGCCGTAGGAGGCCACCAGGTCGAGATGGTTGGTCTGCGGATTGAGCAGCCGGATGGTACAGGCCCGGGCGCCCATGGATTTGGGTACCCGCTCCACGATGGTATCGAGCACGGTGTCCAGATCCAGGGTCGAGTTCACCAGCTTGGTGATCTCCTGTACCTCTTTCATGAAATCCACCTGGTTTTCCATCTCCTTGAACATCCGCCCATTGGAAATGGCGATACCCACCTGCTCGGCCAGAGCCATGGCAAAAGAGATCTCCTCGGCGGAAAAGATGCGTTTGGTCCTGGTCAGCAACCGCATGATACCGATGATCGAATCCTGAAAGAGGATGGGCAGGGCCAGCACACTCTTGATCCCCTCCCTGGAAACCATGTCATGATGTTGGTAGGTATGATCCTTGTCGATGTCGGTCTTGGCCACCGGGTATCCCGACTTGATCATCTCCATGGTCTCCTCGGTATCGATACTCTGGCGGGACAGGTATTCCATGGACAGGCCGTGGGCCGCACCCAGGACAAAGGTATTGGTGGACCGGTCCAGAAGACGGATGGTGCAGGCATCCACGTCCAGGAGCTCGGGCAGACTGTGGACAATGGTGTCCATGACCTGCTGGTGATCGAGCACCATGGAAATCAGCTTGGTCACTTTCTGGAAGACCTTGAGAAACTGCTGTTCTTTTGTCTGGGTTACCAGCCTGGTCATCTTCCGTCTCTGAATACCTCCTGCGGACGGACCGCTCTTGATTCAGTTCGCCATCTGGAGAACCTTTTCCACCTTTTCCTCGAGTTCATCCCGGTCAATGGGCTTGACGCAGTACTCGTCCGCGCCGATGCTGATCGCCTCCCGGGCGGTCTCCACCGTGGGATAGCCGGTCAGCATGATGGCATGCATCTCCGGACGTACCTGTTTGAGAATGGCGAGTACATCCACTCCGCTCATCTTCTTCAGCTTGATGTCGAGAATGGCCAGATCCACGTTGTTGTCCTTCGCAAAGGCAATGGCCTCGTCCTCCTCGGTAAAGGTGTGGACCGTGTGCCCTTTCTTGGACAGTATCTTGCCAATCAGAACCGTGGCATCCCGCACGTCATCCAATGCCAGTATTTCAGCCATGCTTTTCTCCTCCTTCTACGTTGCGGTTATTTCCTGTTGTCAGCGCTCGTTCAGCCATTTCAAGCCACTACTGCCGATTCCTGCCGATCGGCCATGGGCAGGGCGATCCGGAACAGGGTCCCCCTGATACTCCTGCCGGTCTCCGGATCCCTGACCGGACTTTCCACCTCGATGATGCCGTCGTGATCTCTGATGATGCCGTAGGACACAGACAAGCCAAGCCCGGTTCCCCGGCCCACTGACTTGGTGGTGAAAAAAGGATCAAAGATCTTGGCCTTCACCTGTTCAGGGATACCATGCCCCGTATCCCGGACCTCGGCTATCACCATTCCTGTTTCCTCGTCGAAACGGGTAGATACATACAATTTTCCACTGCCCTGTTCTTCCATCGCATGGTGGGCATTGTTGAAAAAGTTGACAAAGACCTGACGAAGCTTTTCCGCATCTCCCACAATCTGGGGCAGGTTCTCTTCCAGATCCATGTGAATCTGGATATGATCGAGATTCAGATTGTGCTCGGTCACCGCGACAACGTCAGCAAGAACCTCGTTGAGACTGATATTCTCCCTGGCACTGCCGGACTGACGGGAAAACTTGAGCAGATCGGCCACGATCTTGCGGCTGGCCTTGGTCTGCCGCTCTATGACGGCCAGGTTCTGGTACGTTTCCGAATCCTTGTCAAAATCATCCATCATCAGCTGGGTATATCCCAGGATGATCCCCAGCGGCGTATTGATTTCGTGGGCCACGCCGGCGGCCATCTGCCCAACCGAGGCCATCTTTTCGCTGGAAACCAGCTGTTCCATCATGGTCTTCACCCGGGTCAGATCCTTGGCAATTCCCTCGCAGCCGGTCAGTTTGCCCGATTCGTCGCAGATGGCGGTCGCCGAGATGAGCACGTAGATCACCGAGCCGTCCTTCCTGCGGAACTCTGCCTCGAAATCCTTGATGAATCCATTTGTTATGATCGATTTGAAATAGGTGTCCAACTCCCGCCTGTTGTTGAAGATCTGCCTGAGATTGAGCGGTGGATGATCCTGGGGATCATATCCCAGCATTTCCAGGCCAGATTCATTGATATCCATGATGTTCTGGTCTGTATCGCAAAAAAACACCATATCCTTGGAGGCGGAAAACAGATGACGGAATTTCTTTTCCGACTTGGAGAGCTCGGCTGTCCGCTCCTCGACTTTTTCCTCCAGGTTCTGGTTCAACTCCTGCATCTTGCGGGCAGCGATCTCCAGCTTGAGATTGGCGCTCTTGAGTTTGGCAGCTTTCTGCTCCACGGCCTGATACGCCTGCACTCCCTTGTTATAGAAGATGGTTACCGCCGAGGCGGAGATAAGCAGCATAGTGTTGAAACCGCCGGAATAGGGGGCGATCCGATGCCAGAGATCCTCGTTGTCGGACATGAAGAGGAACTGTTTGACCAGATGGCCGGCAGCCCTGGAAAGCGAGAAGGCGGCCAGAGCCATGCAGAAATAAAAGAGAAAGCCCCAGAGAAAATTTTCCGGCTGTTTGCGGGTGAGAAGCCAGGCGTAACGAAGGGCCAGGAAGGCGAACACGATGTTCGCGGCCGAGCCGGCGATATCGGTGATGATGGTGGGCCAGAGGGGCAAACCGCTCATGATGACCCCTCCTTTGTGCCGACCGACTGGACGGACCGGTAGAACGATCGCATGCCGATACAGAAGAAGAACAAAGCCGGCACACAGAGGAGATGATCAAGCTTGGCCAGGTAGAACAGTATCTTGTTCCAGGTCACCGGACCCAGAAGCCGACTCTTCAGATAGCCGTCAGCCGCTGCCACATGGGCGGTATCGATGGCCAAGTCCGCTGTATGACCGGCAAAGGCAAGTACGTTCCAGGCCAGCATCAACAGACAAAAAATCTGTAGATATCTCCAGCCCTTACTTGTAAAACAGCTTCGACGGATATCCCAATAGAGGTAGCAGAGGGCGCAGATGAAATGGATGTGCGCCATCTGGTGAACGTACAGCCCCTCCGGGGCACCGTGAGTCTGGAGAGCCAGGGCACGTTCCGGCAGCAAAGCATAAAGGAGGGAAAGCAGAACACAGTATCCGGCTGTACGATAGCCCCAGCATCCTGATGGCCAAACTTTTCGTACCCGACCTGACCAATGCATATCTGCAACCAGAACGTTGCGCCCCGGTTCGTCCAGTCCATCCGGCAGAGCCCTGCGTTTCGTGGCCGCCGATCTCTATTTTCCCTTGAACCGGGTCAGTTAGCAGGATATATCCCTCCGAACGTCCTGCTCGGATTAAGATATAGTTCACTGTACTTTTCCTTCTGGTTACGAGATTGCAATAAGAGTGCCAAGAACCATGCAAAAGCATGACCAACAATATCTATGTGAAATTATAAAATTTATTTGCAAGGAATCAAAAACGACAAGAAACTTCTTGCTGGAAATAAGACTGAATGTCTCTTTTGATGAAACAAAAATGTTGCGGGTGAAACAAAAATGTTGCGGATACTCGCCCGATCACGGGTAATGAATTCTTATGATTCGGCGTTACCCTGTCCCAGACGAGCGATGAGTTCCTCAATCTTCGGTTGCAGCCTGGTCAGCAATTTCTCCTCGGAGAGATAGGGGCAGGGCCGGTCATAGGGGAAATCCCGGCACTGTTTGGGCCGTGCCTTATGGATGGTGCACCGTCTGCAGAACCGGTCCCGGGACAGAAAGATACATGAACCGTCATCCCGGGTTTTGAAGGTTTTCCTGTTCTTCATGTACCGTTTGCGGACCTCACCGTCGGACATGCCGAAATGGCGGGCGATTCGGCTGATATCTTCTGCCATGACGTAGAGGCTCGCCCCCTTGGACGAGTAACAACAATACCCTGGACAGAAGTTGCAGTACACCCTGCCCGTGGCCAGACAGGTCGGGTCTTCGGGGCGGGAAGTCACCGGAACTCTCCCGACTTGATGCCATAGCGGCGCATGAGACGCTGAAAGGCCTGCCGTTCCATCCTGCTCTGCCTGGCCGCAGCAGAGACATTGCCGCCGGTCGCTGTCAGGGCATTGGCGAGATAGGAACGGCTGAAATAGCTGAGCACTTCCTCCTTGGCCTGTTTGTAGGGCAGGTTGAGAAAACAGGTCTGGCTGCTCAGACCGATACCGCCGGTCAATTCTCCTTCCTCCTCTCCGGATCCAACCAGATCGGCCGGGGTGATCCTGTTGCCGTTGCAGAGCAGAACGGCCCGGTTGATGGTGTTCTGCAGTTCCCGGATATTGCCTTTCCATGGCCGACGGAGCAGGCACTCCAGTGCCTCGGGAGTCAGCTCCAGATCCGGGCGATTGTGCTCCCGGCTGTACACCTCGAGAAAATGCTGGGCCAGTATCGGAATATCGTTACGAATCTCGGAGAGCGAAGGCATGGTGACGGCCATGACATTGAGGCGATAGAAGAGGTCTTCCCGGAACTCGCCCTGCTCGATCTTGGCCTCCAGGTTCTGGTTGGTGGAGGCCAGCACCCGGACATCGACCCGGATGGTGCTGGTCTGCCCCAGGGGCTGGATCTCCCGCTCCTGGAGAACCCGGAGCAGCTTGGTCTGCACCGACACCGGGATATCCCCGATCTCGTCAAGGAGCAGGGTCGAACCGTCCGCCTTCAGGAACAGGCCGTCCTTGTCGCTGTCCGCCCCGGTAAAGGCCCCCTTCCGGTAACCGAAAAGCTCACTTTCCAGGATCTGCTCCGGCAGGGCGGGGCAGTTCACGGTGATCATCTTGCGGTTGCTCCGGTTACTCATGGCATGCAGGGCCCGGGCAGCGAGTTCCTTGCCAGTGCCCGACTCACCCCGAATGAGCACCGTGGCCCGGCTGGGCGCCAGCCTGGCCAGGAGGTCCAGCGTCTGTTTCAGCCGTTTCGACTGCCCAACGAACCCGGTAGCTCGTTGTTTCTCGGTCAATCGATGCTGCAGCTTCAGGTTCTCCCGCAGCAGTTGGGTCCGCTCGATGGCCCGGGAGACCGCATGGACGATCTTTTCGTTGTCAAAGGGTTTCTCAAAAAAATCATAGGCCCCCTCCTTGAGTGACTGGACAGCCATCTCGATGGTCCCGTAAGCGGTCATGATGATGGTGGTGACCGTTGAGTCGTACTGGGAAATCTTTTGGAGGAACTCCAGGCCGTCCATGCCTGGCATCTTGATGTCGGTGAGCACCACATCGGGGAGCCATGTGTCAAACATGGCAAAGGCCGCATCGGCGGAATCGGCAGTCTTCACCTCGCAGCCGCACTTTCTGGAGATCACCTTGCTGAGAAGGATGAGCATGTCCAGCTCGTCGTCGACAACAAGCACTCGCTTGTCCAGGCGTGAATCCGTCATCAGGCACAACCTTTCTGCAGGGCTATCCGGAAGAAGACCTCCACAAACTTGCCGGACAGGGTGTCTGCCAGGGAAAAAAGCAGGCCCCCTGCCGGTGGATACTCTCCAGTCAACTCAAAATAGACGGTTCCGGACAAGGTTGCAAGCTCTGCCTCCACCGCCCCGGGATCGACCCGGTCTGTCTCTCCCCAGAGGCGGCACCGTACCGGCCGATGCTCGGCCAGTATGCACCGGTCATCCCGACGCAGCGGACAGCGCAGCTCCCCGGGAGAAAAAACATCTCCATATCGATGCTCATGGAGTACGCCTTGCCTGCCGGTCTTTCCCTTCAGCCGCCGAGCCAGATCCAGAGACCGCTCGATGACCCGGCAGCGTACATCCTGGGGCAGGTACCGGTTGACCGCCTCGCTGAGGGCCACGCTTTCCACCAGCTGGAGATCAAAGGGGATATGACAGCAGACGGCCGGTGCCCGGTCACAGCCGGTCTGCGCCCGGCCGGCCAGGCGGCTGTCCAGGCTCCGGACCAACCGCTGATAGCCGGTCAGCAGAGGAGAGAGATCCAGGGAGGGGCGGGGAGAAAGAGAGGGTTCGGCCAGGGTGAGCCTGCCTTCCTGGCGACCATATTTCTTCAGCAATTTCCACTGGCTGTAATTGGTCGGAGCGGCTCCGGTTCCCTTGAGGCGCTTTTCGGTCTGCCGAAGACTGAGTCCCCGGCGCAACATGTAGGCGGAAAGGAAGGTTCCGGTCCTGCCATGTCCATGCCGGCAGTGGACCAGGACCTTTTTTTTCAGATAGATGGCCTCGTCGAGCCATTCCAGGGCCTGCTCCATGGCCCCCAGGTCAGGGGCGGACTCGTCAGGTATGGGCAGGTAATAGACCTCGAATCCGGAGTTCTCCTCGATCTCGTGCAGATCGGCGAACTCGCCGCACAGGTTCACGATGGCCGTGATCCCCTGCTCCCTGATGGAATCCAGTTCGGCATAGGACATGGGCGCATATCCTGCCGCCAGTTGATCGGTAATCCAGGTCAGCCGATAGCCCATCTCACTGCATACCCGCAAACGAGCTGCGTCCCCGAAAAAACTCCTCCACCCAGGAATCGACCGTTCGCCGGTCCCTGAGCACCATATCCATCAACTTGGTGGCTCCCAGCAGCCGGCCCACCACCTCCAGCACCCTGACCAGCTCCTCCCGCTCCATGCGCTGCAACCGGGCCTCGAGCAGATCACCCTTCCGCTCCGCCAGGAAACCAAGCCGTCCCAGGACCGAAGCCAGGAACTCGATCCGCAGGGAGCGGCCAGTATAATCACCACCGCCCCCGGCAAAGCGGACCATGCAGTAATTCTCTTCCCTGTCGCTGCCGCACAGACAGTCCACCAGCGAAAAGTGGTAGCCGAAACGGATGTTGAAGTGGAGATAATCCGCCCCGACCACACTGTAGCTGGAAAAGGAAAAGCTGTCAGCCGCTGGAGCCATTCCGCCGGCCAGACCGATGGTGTCATAGCTGTCCCAGTCAAAGGGTTTCCCCTGCCAGCTGACCCCCGGGGCGCTCAGTCCCCGCCACAGGGCCTGGAAAGGAACACTCTCCACCTGGCCCGGGGCCACTACCTCTCCGGCGTCGGGCGCAATACCGCCGCCGACATCGAAAAGATAGACATTCAGCGGCACGTCGGTCACCAGTTTTTTCGCTCCCCTGGCGCTGCCTGGCCGGTCCGTTCCGAACATGATCCGCATCCCGGTCTCATGGACATAGCGGATGATGTCATGGAGGGAACGGCACTGCTCCGGCACAAAGGTCCTGGCAGCGGGGTCCACCAGCTTCAGCGGCGAGATGAAGCTGAGTATCGACTTCAGCCGCCTGGTATAGGGTGTGAGCCGGGAAGCGGCAACGCCGTGTTCCATCAGCAGCGACTTCACCCGGCCCGCATAGACCCGGCCCTGGTCCGCATCCACGGTAACCAGCCGGCCCGGTTGCAGTCTGCTGGTGGCACCGGGAACACCGGTGAGGAAAGGGACACCGAATTCACGGGCCACTGTGGCGAAGTGGCTGGCCCGGCTGCCCCGTTCGGCAACCACTGCCCGGATCCTGCCAATGGCCCGGACCAGGGCGGGCGGGGTATCGACGGTCACCAGGACTGCCTCCGAAGGAATGTCCTCGATGCGCTGGCCGTCAAAAACAAACACCCTGCCGCAGCCACAGCCGCCAGCAGCCTTCCTGCCCCCCTCGATGAGCGGAGTTTCCTGGATTTCGGCACCGCTATCCCCTGCCCGGCAGGCCACCACCTGCTGCAGGGGCCTGGCCTGCAGCAGGACAAGGCGGCCGTCAGGCTGCCGCCCCCACTCGATATCCTGCGGCATACCGAAAAAATCCTCCACCTTCTCGCCCCATGCACCGAGCCGGATCGCCTCCTGGTCCTCCAGGGCGCAACACCCCGTTTCTTCTGCACTCAGTTCCCGATCCCTGATCTCCCCGGCAGTCAGGATCCGTTTCCACCGCTGCTCCCCGCGCTTTCGCTCGACCACCCCACGACCTCCACGGCCGACCACCAGGGTATCCGGGGTGACCGCTCCCCCTACCAGCGGTTCTCCCAGGCCGTGGATACACTGGATATAGATGTTGTCACTGTCGTCCTGGCCGGTGGGATCCCTGGTGTACATCACGCCGCTGGCCGTGGCCTCCACCTGGCGCAGCACCAGAACGCCGAGGGGAGTTTCCTCGTCCCGCAGTCCCAGGGAAATCCGGTAATAGATGGCCTCGGGCGTATAGCGGGAAGCCAGCACCTCTCTGTAGGCCATCACGAGCTCTTCGGGCCGGACCCCCAGCACACTGCGGTACTGACCGGCAAAGGAGAACTCGCTGTCCTCGCTGACCGCCGAGGAGCGGACCGCAAACCGCACGTCACGGCCCCTGCCGGCCGCAAGGTTCCGGCACGCCCCGAGAATACCTGCTTCGATGTCCGGCGGCAATTCAGCATCACGAATGAGGCGCATCAACTCGGCTGAAGTTCCGCTCAACGATACGGACGACCCGGGATCGAGCCCGGCAAGCAGAGTATTGATTCTGGGACGCAGTCCATTGTACTCGATGAGATAGGTGAAGGCAGCAGTGGTGATCACGAAACCGTCCGGCACCGGCAGACAGAGACGGTTCCGCAGCTGGGCCAGGTTGTATGCCTTGTTGCCGCTCTGCTCCGGGCGCTCGATCTGCCGGAGTTGGAGGACAAAGGGAGGCCTGATGTCCGGCCTTGGAGGGGCAAGAAGAAAGCGGATGTAGAAATCGAACTTCCTGAAGTAGGCCTGCAGGCTGACCGTGGAACCGGGCCGCATCCGCTCCAGACTCCGGACCATTCCGGCCACCTCGTCGGCAAGTTCCTGGTACCGTTTCTCTATCCGGCAAAAATCTTCATACCTGTTTTCATGATACAGGAGTTCGAACTCTGCCATCAGGTCATGGCAGCGGGCATCATGATGGAGCAGATCCCGGAAGGCCTCGTAGGTCTCGCGGAGAATGACACCGGGTGCGAAGATCTGGTAGGTCCAGCGCCTGAACAGGCCGTTGAGCAGCATGGTGTCCTCCCTTTGCTCGCGTGCTCTCCCCGTCTCCAGGAGAAACCGGCGAATACCGGTCCATACAGGGAACATACCTGCAAGTGCGCCGACACACAAGGGGCAAAATACCGGACCGGGCAACGGCCCGGGATGTCACTTTCCGGCAGCAAAGTGATCAAACCCCTGAAAACCTATGGCGCAGGTGTGCTCGCCACCGCCGGCCTCCCGGACCAGGATGACCTCTTCGCCAGCTGTCATGCTGCCCACGGGATGAAACGCGTATCCATGGGTGGCGGCAAGAGCCAGAAGCTGGTCCGTTCGTCCCGGGGAAACAGTGAAGAGCAGCTCGTAATCCTCGCCGCCCCGCAGGATCCAGTCCAAGGGATCATGATCAAGGAGTGCCGCCACCTCTGCCAGCACTGGCTCCACCACCAGTTGCCGCGCAACCACGCGGGCCCCGGTCCGGCTCGCCTTGCACATGTGGGCCAGATCCGTTGCCAGACCGTCTGAGCAGTCCATCATGGCATGCACCAGACCGCTGCCGGCCAGCAGTTGCCCCAGCTGCAACCTGGCCTTAGGAGCCAGATGGGCTTCCAGACATCGCGCATAGGCCGAAAGATCCCGCCCTGCTCCGCCCTGCCGGAACAGGTCCAGACCAGCCGCCGCCAGGCCCAGCGGCCCGGAGACCCAGATGGTGTCACCGGCCCTGGCGCCACTTCTGTACAGGACGTCCTTCCGGGACGTCACTCCGCCCACGGTCAGGCTCAGGGAGATTCCGGCCGGGCTGCTGACCGTATCGCCGCCGATCAGTTGGCAGCCGTATCGGCGCAGGGCCTGGTCCAGTCCCCGGGAAAAGGATTCCACCCAGGCAGGATCCTTGCCGGGAGGCAGTCCCAGGGAGAGCAGGCACCAGGACGGCCGCCCTCCCATAGCAGCAATGTCGCTGATGTTGACCGCCACTGTCTTCCAGCCCAGCTTTTCCGCCGTATGCCAGGCAGGATCGAAATGCACGCCTTCCAGGAGGGTATCCATGGTCAGCAAGAGCACCGAATCGTCTGCCAGAGAAAGCACTGCGCAGTCGTCGCCGGCCCCCTGCAAAAGGCCCGGCAGACCGGTCGGCCCGGAGCGGACGATGTGCTCGATCAGCTGCCGTTCATTCACTGGACACCGAAATCTTCCGGATAATACTTGGGCAGGTACTCGCCCAGAAAATTGCGAACCTCGCTGGAATCACCGCACCGGAGAAGCCGCTCACCCAGTTCGGCCAACTGCCTGGAACAGGAATGACGCAGGACCCGTTTCACGTAAGGAATGGCCGATGGCCGCATGGACAGTTCGTCCAGGCCCAGGCCGAAAAGAACCGGTGCTGTGACCACGTCGCCAGCCATCTCTCCGCAAAGCGCCACCTCGATACCCTGTTCGTGCCCGGCCTGGACGGTCTGGTTGATCATCCGCAGTACGGCCGGATGGAGGGGTTCATACATGTGGGCGACATACTCGTTGCCCCGGTCAATGGCCAGAGAATACTGGATCAGATCATTGGTACCGATACTGAGAAAATCCACCTCGGCGGCCAGGGTATCGGCCATGATCACCGCGCTCGGGACCTCGATCATAATACCGATCTCCACCCGGGACTGGAAGGGCACCCGTTTCCTGGTCAGATCGGCCATGATCTGGCGGAGGATACCCTTGACCATCCGCAACTCGGCCAGAGACGAGATCATCGGCAGCAGGATGCGCAGCCTGCCATGAACAGCGGCCCGGAGCATGGCCCGGAGTTGGGTCTTGAAGAGTGACGGCTCCCTAAGGGAAAAGCGGATGGAGCGAAGCCCCAGGGCAGGATTCCGCTCCCTGTTGACCGGCATGCCGTTGAGCTGGAGGTGATCGGCAAACTTGTCACCTCCCACGTCCAGGGTCCGGATGGTCACCGGTTCCGGTGCCAGAGTCGCCAGCAGATCACGGTAGGTTGCGTACAGGGTCTCCTCGTCGGGAACGGTATCGGCGTGAAAGTAATCGAACTCGCTACGGTACAGGCCGATCCCCCGGGCGCCGTAGCGAAGCACCGACTCCAGCTCGTCGCGCATCTCGATATTGGCGGCCAACCGTACCTCCCGGCCGTCCATGGTCTCTGAGGCAAGGTGGATGAAATAGGCCAGGTCGTCGGAAAAGGCGCGGTGCTGGCGGTCGTATTCCAGGTATTGGGCCTGACGGTCGGGTGAAGGGGAAATGTAGACCCGGCCGGAAAACCCGTCCAGGATCAGGGTATCGCCCGTGGCACAGTAGGCGGTCACATGTTCCAGGCCGACCACGGCCGGAATACCAAGGGATCTGGCCACAATGGCCGAGTGCGAGGTGACACCGCCCTTTTCGGTGATAAAGCCGAGGATCTTTTCCGATCGCATCCGCACGGTATCCTCGGGAGAAAAGTCGTTGGCCACCAGAATCACCGGTTCGGTCACATCGGCGAAACAGTCCTCCTCGCGGCCGGAAAGTAGGCCGAAGACCCGGTCCGCCACGTACTTGATGTCCGTGTAGCGGGCCTTGATATATGGATCGGCGATCCGATCGAACTTTTCTCTGATCCTGCCCAGGGCCCTGGCCAGAGCCCACTCGGCGTTGATCTGCTCCTGACGGATGATCTCGATGGTCCGGTCATAGATCATCTGATCCTTCAGCATCAGGATATGGGAGTCGATGATGGACAGGGCATCCGAAAGGTCACGGCCAAACTCCCGCCGCAGGCTGACCAGTTCCTCCTCGGCCCGAGCTGCCGCCTCTTCGAATCGGGCGACCTCGGCCTCGATCTGGCCGGCAGCGAGATGAAACCAGCGGGCCTTACGGGTCTGGCGCTTGAGGACCAGAACCCTGCCAATGACGATTCCGGGCGAGCCGGCAACGCCGTACAGAGTCCTCGGTTCCGAGGCCACATGGTTAGGTACTTTGTTGTTTTGTCCCATTCCCGGTATCCTCGACCTGACTCAGCAACTCCTCCACGACTTGCAGGGCTTTGTCTGCCTTTTGTCCTCTGGCCCGGAAAACCAGCCTGGTGCCGCAGACGAATCCCTGGCTGAGGACATCCAGGATGGACAGGCAGTCGATGGCCCTGCCCTCTCTGACGATCTCCAGCTTGACGCCCTGGGAGCGGGCGATTTCAGCCAACGCAGTGGCCACCCGGCCATGGACGCCGCGGCGGTTGCGCACCGTGACCGTCCCAGAAATCCACCTACTTGATGACACGCAACCTGCCTTCCGCCGGTGATGGTTTTTCCGGTTTTTCCTGTTTACCGCTGCCCGGAGACGGCGGTTGATCGAAACGGACCGCCTGGATGAACCGTTCCTCCCCGCCCATGGTGAAGATCTCCTGACCGGTGAACTGGGGCACCCTGAGAGTCCAGACAATGGGCTGTACCGGCACGGAAAGCACACTCATGCTCACGTGATACCACTCGTCCCTGCGGCTGATGTCCCGCTTGATCCCGGTGACCAGGGCATAGACCAGCATCTGCGGCTCCTTGGCGGCAATGAGCACCAGGTCCCCCTCTTCGGTGGTATCCTTGAATCGGACAAGTTTTCTCAGTTCAGCAACCAGTTTCTCCATTATCGGCTCCGCAGGGCAGTCTTGACGACAAGCCGTCCAGGTTCTGTATAAAAACGGAAGCTGGCCGCCGCCAGCGTCTCCAGCTCTCCCAGGAAGGGGAGCACCCTCTCCTCCAGCACTTTTCTGCTGGCCGCTGCCCGCTTCGTATCCTGCAGGGCCAGAAAAGGTTCAGTCCAGAGAAGCAGCGACCGTATTCCCTTGACCAGTTCGGCCGGTCTGACAAAGGTTAACATATTGCTGGGCTGGAGAAAACCGGTATTGACCCTTTGGAAATCCGGGCTATCCAGCAGCCGTTGGCGACTGTCCGCCAGGACGGCCTCCACCTGCTCCCGGCTGTCCGCGAGGATGAGATAATTGTCCAGCAGGGCATAGGTAGGTTGCAGTAGGCCCTCTGCGGCCAGCACGGACACGATCTCGGTTTTTCCTATCTTATCATGCCGTACCGGTACACCGACAAGAATTTTTTCCAGTGCCCGGGCTATTTTTTCCCGGTCCCGCACCTCCAGACAGAGACAGAGTCTGGGAACAGGGAGCGGATTTTCGGAGTGCATCGCCGCAATGTTGCAGCCGAACCGGCTACCGAAGAGCCGAACCCCTTCCTCCCAGGTCAGGCCGGTACGTCGACCGATCCAGGAACCGATTCTGTGGGCTATACCTCCTGCTCTGCCCGCCCTTCCCGCAACACGCACAACCTGCTGCAGATCGAAGAGATTTGTCCAGAAATAGAAGAGCAGGTCTGCCGGCATGCTCATGAAGCGGGCATTTAGTGCCGGCGCCCTGCCCCCCCTATCGGCAGAGACTGCTCTGTCCGGCAGTGAAACGACCAGTGTGGAATGGCCAGTCTCCTGCCAGAACCGATGGCAGAGGATCACCTCGCTGATTTCCAGCCTGGCCAGCCAATCCAGGATTCCCTGCCATATCGGCGTGGCAGCCAGGACCCGGGAAGCGGCAAGACCTGTCAACAGCGAGCCTTTGGCATAGAGGACAAGATCTTCCAGGCCCGGTCCGCCGTAGCGGCGCACAACCCCCTGTTTCCACTCTCCAAACCCTGTTTCCGGCCGCACCCTTGTTTCCCGGTATCGCCACAGACAGCGTTGCAGGGTGTTCCTGGAAATGCTCATCAGTGTGATCTTCCCACACTGGGCAGCATACAGCTCCTGGCCGTCCGGCCAGGTGTTCCGGTAGATGGTGGCGTCCTGGTATTTCCTGACCTCCTGCCGCTGTCCAGGGAAAAGTTGTCCCAGGAAACGGCGGGCATCCAACCTGACCAGGAGGACCAACCGTTCCGGCAAACCGACCTGTGCCCCGTGTTCAGGCAGAAGGGCCAGAACAAGGCGTCGCCGAAGAAGATCTTTGCAAGCGGCAGCGGTTTCCTGCCGGCAGGAAGCGGTAACGCGGGCCAGCAGAGAGCCGATTTCGGGCCGAGCAAGATTCAGGCTCTTCAGAACCGACGCCGTATTAGGACCGTCGGCATCAGACCGGCCAGCCCGCTTGCTCTGAAAACGGTCCCAACTTTCCTGCGGCCTGATCCAGTCAACAACCAATTGCGCATCAAGGGGCAGGAGATCGAGCAGATCCGGCACTGGCCGCAGATCAGCGGTCAGCCAGGAGATCGCCGGGACCAGGCCGGCAAGAATCAGGAGAAAAAAAACAGAACGTCGCATTCCTCACAGAAAACAGTGACCAACGGAGTCATGCGACCGGCATAGAACAGCCTGTTCGTGGTACATCATGGTCTGTCGTCAGGCAGCGATCTCAGGTTCAACCGTTGAGCTGAAATTCTATTTTTTCCAGCAGGAGCGTTCCATTGATCGGTTTGGCGATATAGTCATCCATACCGCTCTCCAAGCACTTTTGCCGGTCGTCCTCCCGGGCGTGGGCGGTCATGGCGATGATCGGAATATGGGCCCCATGTTCCTCTTCCAGTTGCCTGATACGCCTGACAGCTTCATACCCGTCCATCTCCGGCATCTGGATATCCATCAGTATACAATCAAACCCGCCCTTCTGCCAACTCTCCACCGCCTTTCTGCCGTTGTCCACGGCTGTGACCTGAAAGCCTGCCTGTTCGAGCAGGGAAACCGCCAGGGTGGTGTTGATGAATTCATCTTCGGCCAGGAGGATATGATGCCGGCCCTGGTCATGATGACGGATCTGGTTGCCGACCTGTTTCCGTACTGCAGACGGCTGCTCCTGCTCGGCCCGCCTGAACCAGAGACTGAAATAGAACCGGCTTCCCTCGCCGACCCGGCTCTGCAGCTGCAATTCGCCACCCATGAGCTGAACGATCTGCCGGGAGATGGACAACCCTAGCCCGGTACCGCCATACTGCCGGGAGTGCGAGGTATCGCCCTGGACAAAGACATCGAAAATCACGTCCTGTTTTTCCGGAGAAATCCCGATACCGGTGTCCATGATCTCGAAATGGAGCTGTACCTGCTCACTCCGGGAATCATCCAGGCGGCTTATCCGGACAGTGACGCTACCGTGATCGGTGAATTTTATTCCATTCCCTGTCAGGTTGACAATCACCTGCATCAGCCTGGACTGGTCTCCGATCAACCGGTCAGGGACATCGTCCTCGACGACCGTGCGAAGCAACAGGTCTTTGCTCCTGGCCTGTACCTCCAGGTTGCTCATCACCTCGGCAAGAGCCTCACGCAGGGAAAAAGGCTGCTCATCCAGAAGGATGCGGCCTGCTTCGATCTTGGAAAAGTCGAGAATGTCGTCGATTATGGTCATCAGGCGAAGGGCCGAGGTGTGGATCAGCTTCAGGTGCTTGCGCTGCTGATCGGCCAGATCGGTTTCCAGGACCAGCTCTGACAGACCAATAATCCCGTTCATGGGGGTACGGATCTCGTGACTCATGTTGGCCAGGAATTCACTCTTTGCCCGGCTCGCCTCTTCGGCCTGCAACCTGGCCTGCTCCAGTTCGGCTTCTACGAGCTTGCGGGCTGTGATATCCTCCACCACCCAGACGACGCCGCTGGACAGGTCATTGCGGACAATGGCCTTGCCACTGAGCATGCAGGTTATGATCCTGCCGTCCCGGCGCCTGAGCTCACACTCGATGTTTTCCAGGGCCTGCCGCTCCAACTGGCGGGCAAAGCGGAGCACAAACCGGCGGAATGCCTTGCGGCTCGGGAAAAATATCCTGATGTCCTGACCCAAGAGTTCATTGGCCGAATAACCGAATATCTCACCCATCCGTTCATTCACGTTGATGATTTGACTGGAACGGACCAGCATGATACCCACCAGACTGGCACTGAGGATGGTCTCCAGCTCGCGCAACATTTCCCGCCGGTCCGATTCGGCCTGCAGGCTCCGTTTCCGGCCGAGAAGGAGCTCATCCCTGAGCCGCTGTTCCCGCCGTGAATGCAGCAGAACAGAGATATACATGCCGCTGAAGGTGACCACCATACCGCAGAGGCCCAGGACCACGGTGAATGGAAAGGGTGCCTTCTGGATAGTCACGAGTTGCCAGCCGGGCAAGGCCATATCCTGGCGATGGACCAGGGCCCGCCTGGCTTCGAGACGAATAAAAGGGCTGTCCAGGGAAAACGGCAGGGCTCCTGTCGGCAGGTCGGGAAACTGTCGCTCGCGGCCGAGGCGCTCTTTTTCTTCCTGGGAAAGCGGCCGGGTCCGCTGGTACAGCCACTCGGGACGGGTGGAGGAAAAGACAATTCCTTGAGGCGTAAGCAGCAGAACCTCTATATCTTTTTTCAGTATTCTGTAGAAGAACTCGATGGCCCTGATGCCGATCTTGATGACCACCACCCCGAGGATTGTCTGTTCGTCGTCGTCAACGACCGGCTCGCTGAAATAAATCCCGCGTTTTCCGGTAGTCACCCCCACGGCTCCGTACTGAGCCGGTGTTCCGGCCATGGCCTGAATGAAGTAGGGACGGAACCTGTAGTTCTTTCCACGCAGGGAGGAATCCGAAGAACCGAGTACATTGCCGGACCGGTCCAGCACGTAGACCAGCGCCGGCTGGAGTACGGTGCTGGCTGTATCCAGGACGCGCAACAGTTCCCTGTTGTCCGGACTGCTCCTGGCCGCGCAGACATCCCGTATCTCGGGTGCCAGGGCCAGCTGGCCGGCGATATGGTTGATACGGTGAATGACGAGGCTGTTGATCTCCTGCACCAGGTGCGCGGTCATTCTGGTCTGCTCTGCATGGTACCAGTACCGGGCCACCTGGTCACCACCCAGACCGATGGCCACCATGGTCAACGCGGCCAGCAGACAGACACTGACAATACGACGCCGAACCGGCTGGAGAAGAGAAGACGGAAGAGATGTCCTGTTTTCTGTCATGGTGAGTTCTATGAGGAAAATCCTGGCTCCCGCATCGGGCTTGCAAATGGCCCCACCTTACTCCAATCCCAGGAAAAATCAAATCCCTCTCTTCCAAAAAACCGGAAACGTTTCTGCCGGAATGGCGGAAAATCCCTTTTTTCATTTTGTCCTTTCCCGGCTGGGCGATACAATGAAACCTGGGCAGCCAGTCCTTTCGGATCCGGCTGTGGAGAAACGGTATGAGGATGAAACAGGGACCGACAAATCAGATCCAGTCGCTGCAATCGGAACAGGGATTCACCCTCATCGAGACCATTATTGCCGTGGCAGTGCTTTTCATCGGCATCCTGGCACTCTGCACCATGCAGATCCAGTCCATAGGCGGCAACAGTGCGGCCAGCGCCCTCACCGTCAGTACCAACAGGGCCCGGGACAGGATCGAGGCCCTGCTGTCCAGATCCTACACCCACACCGACCTGGATGTCGGCACCCATACCATCACGGAAAATGGCTCTCCTGTCGTTTCGATCAGCTGGAATGTCACAGCATGGGACAGCGACGGCCAGGACAACGATATGGATGGCAAGACAGACGAATTCGACGAACAGGGAATAAAACATATCGTTCTGACGGTTCAGTATCTCGACAAGGGGACCAGCAAGCAGATAACCACCCGGTTCGTACGTTCGGAGATCTTCTGACATGCGCTTTGGAAGAACAGCTGGCCGCCTCCTGGGTCAGGAACAGGGATTCATCCTCGTCATCGCCATGGTGATCATGGTGATCCTTTCGGTGCTGGGCGTTGCCGCTCTCAACTCCACGGTGATCGAACTACTCATCGCTGGCAACGACCGGCAGGAAAAGCAGCTGTTCTACGGAGCCGAAAGCGGCTGCCGTCGAGGTGGCCAGTGGCTGAGAAATCTACAGCTCAACCGGGTCGAAGACTATGCCGATGCAGACCAGAAAAGCGCATACATAGCCGCCCTGGACTTTTCCGCTCCAATGCCAATCCGGGATGTCGACCCGAGCGAAGAGACCAATCTCGACGGCAACGGTTCCTATCCGGTGACCTACAGCTATCGGATAGTCCAGGACGACGACTCGGCAGGGAATCCCCGGGAATGCCGGCCCATAGCCGGAAACAACCCGAATCTTCTGGCCTGTTTCTACGAAGTAACCTGCACCGGTTTCTCGGCCCGGGGTGGGCAGCGGGTCATCAGGGTAGTGGTCAACAAGCCCACGGACTTCAACTGATTCTTGTGGGACATCCATGGAGGGTATCGGCATGACCCCAACGGCGGTAGCGGCAAACAGGACGGCAAGACGCCGGAAAACGGTCACGTTGCTTCTGATGTTCTTCCTGGTCGGCATTCTGGCAAGTCCCACCTGGGCAGCCAACACCCTGGAGACGAGGGTGGCCACGGGCAACGACGATGTGGAAGAGCAGAATGGTTCCATGTACAGGAACAGCTCTGACCTGGAACTGACCCATGGAGACGGCCACAACCAGGTAATCGGCATCCGGTTCCAGAATGTTGCCATCCCGGTCAATGCCACTATCCTCAAGGCATATATCGAGTTCACCGTCGACGAAACCGGCAACGAGAACGGCACCCTGACGATCCATGGTCATGATCACGACGATTCGCCGTCCTTTTCCGGCAGCGACTGGGACGTCTCAGACCGGACCAGGACCGGAGCCTCGGTATCGTGGCAGCTAACCGACGACAACCGCTGGACGACAACCGGCGCTAAAAAACAGACGCCGGAACTGAAAACCATTGTCCAGGAAATCGTTTCCAGGACCGGCTGGAACAGCGGCCATGCCATGACCTTCATCATCGACGGAACCGGGAAGCGGGTGGCCCAGTCCTACGAAAAGCGCTCCTCCAAGGCACCACTGCTCCATGTCGAATACGAGGACGGACCGGCTGCGCCCATCATCAGCGTCGATCCGGCCTCCTTTCTGGGAGCCACCTGTTACCAAGGTCTGAATGCCGAACCGGGGAGCTTCGAGCTGACCAATACCGGAACGGCGACACTCGACTACTCGTTGACCGACGACGTGGACTGGCTGAGCTGCGTCACCAGTTGCAGCGGCACCCTGAATCCCGGAGAAACCGCCATAGTGAGCATACAATACGATACGCACACCATGACCAGCGGTTCCTACACCGGGCACATAACCATCAGCGACACCAACGCGGTCAACAGTCCCTTCGAATATGATGTCAACCTCCTGGTACAGGAGGCGGCCAGCGGCTCCACCTGCGGCGAGGTGCCGATCTATGCCCAGAATCTGGTCGACCCGGCCATTCTGGTCCTGCTCGACGTCTCCTCTTCCATGAACTCCATGATGCCGGTGGCCAGTTCGTCGGACAATCCCCGCACTCCGGAACTGAAGACCATTGTCCAGGAAATTGTCAACCGTTCGGACTGGAGCGCCGGCAACAGCATGGTCTTCATCATCAATGGCACCGGCAAGCGGGTGGCGGAATCCTATGATGGAGTCTCTTCCGCCGCCCCCCTGCTGCGGGTGACCTACGAAAAAAACGGTGCAACGACCTCCATCGAGACCAGGGTATCCGCCACCAGCGACGATGCCGAGGAACGACCCTCGGGATCGATGTACCTGGACAGCTCGGACCTGGAACTGATCCGGGACGGCAGCAGCAACCAGACCGTGGGGATCCGCTTCCAGGATGTCGACATCCCTGCCGGTGCCACCATTGTCTCGGCAGACATCGAATTCGTGGTGGACGAGAGCGATCCCACCGAGCCAACCTTCCTGGTCATCCGGGGAGAAAACACGGGAGACGCCCGGTCCTTTGACGCCGGAACCAGTTACAACATCTCCAGTCGCCCCCCTACCATGGCCCAGGTCCTCTGGAACATCACGGACCAGTGGAACAGCCCGCCCCAGAAGGAACGATACAAGATCGGCCGGGAAGTCATCAGCGAGCTGGTGGAAGACACCACCATCTCCTGGGGGTACGGAACCTGGGCCTTTTCCGGATATTCCGGCCCCGGCAGCGGCCCGAACCTGGATCTGCTGCCCTCCAATCCCTACGGCAGCAGCGAGATCGATCTCTTCACCAAGATCCGCGCCGGTATCAGGCACCGGAATGCAGCGGACACGGCCGCCTTGAAAGCAATCATCGAATCCACCACCACCACCGGCGGCACCCCGCTGGGACCTTCCCTGCTGGCAACCAGAGAATACTTTGCCGGCAGGAAACAGGACCTTGACGGCAACACGTATGATTCGACCCTTACCTGTCAGCCGAAATTCCTGATCGACGTGACCGACGGGCTGGGATACTCGCCTCACACATCGGTCGAGATCATCAACAGGTACACCAATCTTCTGGCTGATGAGAAGATCACCGCCGTGGCAGTGGGTTTCGGCCTGGATGACGCCACCCAGCTCAACGAGATGGCCAGGGTCTCCAACGAGCGAGGCAGTGAACCAGACCTGTATGCCCTCCACGAGGAGGATGAGAACGGCACTCCCATTCCCTTCATGGCCCAGAACCAGGAAGAGCTGACCGCTGCCCTGCGGGCCATAACCAACAGCATAAAAAAACAGCTCTTCGTCGGCACCTCCCCGGCCCCTTCCACCTCGGTCCAGATGGGCAACTTTGTGATCAATGCCAGTTTCAATGCCGCCGACTGGAGCGGCAACGTCACCGCTGCCCCCTATGATCCCGAGACCGGGGTGCTCATGATGTGCGTGGACAGTGCCGGCAACAGGACCTGCGATCCAGCTGCCATCGTCGGCAGGTGTCCGGACTCCGGCGAGACATCCTGCAATCCGGCCGATATCGAGGAGACTGAGTGTGTCTGCTGGGATGCGGCAGAAGTCATGCCGATGACAAAAAACGCCTGGACCGTTGCCGGCGACCTGAGCCATGCGGGCATCGGCATATCCCCCGGGGAGGCAGGACACTACACGGACGACCACACCAGTCTGGGCACAATGGACATCGCCCTGGATGGTGACAACTATCTCTGCAAGGACCTGGGCGACGTCATCAACTCGACGCCCACCATTGTCGGTCCACCAGGCAGGTATTACTTTTTCGACAATTACAGGTTCTTCCGGCTGAAAACCGCGGCAGAGCGGGAACCCATGCTCTACGTTGGAGCCAACGACGGGGCCCTGCATGCACTGAATCTGCAGACCGGCGTGGAAAGCTGGCGTTTCTATCCCGAGGCAGTCCATGCGAAACTCATCGACGCCGGCCTCTGTGAGGACGGCTACTGCCACAACTACTTCGTGGACGGCACGCCGACGGCAGCGGACATCTACCTGGGCTCAGGACATGATGTCTACCAGGGCTCCGAGCTCCGGCAGACCGGCTGGCGGACGATCCTGATCACCGGCCTGGGCCGGGGCGGGAGCGCCTACTTTGCCCTGGATATCACCTCTGGCAGCCCTTTTGCGGAAAACAATACCGATCCCCTGACCGGCACCACCTACCTGTGGCAATTCACGGACGACGAGCTGGGCCTGACCATCTCCCGGCCGGCAGTGGCGCGCATCAACCTGCCTGATACCGACTTCGGGGGCTGGGGCGCCTTTTTCGGCTCTGGTTACGATGAAGACGGCGGTCCGGAAAAAGAGGCCTACGTCTACGGTATCGATGCCTATGGCATGACCCCCCTCTGGCTGGACAGCCAGGGCCAGCCAACCAACCGGGTAAAGATCGAGGAAAGCGACCGGATCTCCTACAGCGGCCAGATCGGCGACGAGTTCGTGCCAGGGCAGACCGTCACGGGCAAGGATTCCGGAGCCAGCGGCCTGGTCGTCTCGGTGCTGGACGATGGCGACCAGGGCGAGCTGGTCCTGAGCGATATCAACGGTTCTTTTTCCACCGGCGAACTGCTGCAGGTGGGTTCCACCGACATGGCGACCCTTTCCTTGAACCTGCACAGCCAATACGCAAGCGACGCCCTTTCCGATCCCCTGGCTGCCGACCTGGACTTCGATCACCTGACAGATGCCCTCTACTTCGGCAGCCTGTACGGCCGCCTGTACCGGTTGACCGATATCGCCCGGGAAGCGGTACCGCAGGTCTCTCTCCTCTTTGCCCTCGATCCCCTGCAGGTCAACCACAATACCCCCATCAGGGCCGGGGCGAGCCTGGGATACGACGCAGAGGAGGGGACGGTGTGGCTCTATTTCGGCACCGGCAGGTTCGAGGAACAGAGCGACAAGTTCAATACCGAGCAGCAATACTTCATCGCTCTCAAGGACAACCTGAACAACCCGGTCTCGGAC
>Ga0256914_1001108_pt1 | contig 25522 bp, 25 predicted proteins | sample HulkmetaG_FD_191571 | JGI IMG/M metagenome (GOLD analysis project Ga0256914, IMG submission 191571) | Hydrothermal chimney microbial communities from Main Endeavour vent field at the Juan de Fuca Ridge, Pacific Ocean - Hulk | ecosystem: Environmental > Aquatic > Marine > Hydrothermal vents ... | reverse complement strand
GCAGTTGAAGGAGATCTACGAGTACATAACCAAGGAGAAGGAGGAGTTGGATAAAATCAGAAATGAGATAGATGAGCTAAGTAGCATAATAAACGAGAAGAGCTCTGAAGTTGACAGGATGAAGGAAGAGATGGACAAGATAAGGGAGGAAATGAGGTCCATACAGGAGGAGATAAAGAAGAGGTTCGAGAGGATAGTCACCAGTAATAAGGAGATCGAAAGGAAGCTAAAGGAGAAACTGGCAGAAGAGGCGTTAGAGAAGTACAAGGCCGGCGAGAAGCTCACCATCGAGGAATTGAAGGTCCTCATGGAGCTTGGACTGCTCGAGAAGCCTGCCAGTAGTTGAACTTTTTATGTTGTGGAGGTCTTCTCTCGCGGAGATGGAAAAGAAGTCGCCCCCTGAAAGGATACTCGTGGTGTGTGTGGACCGAGACGACGATCTGGGCATCAAAGCCGGCATTAAAGGCCCGGTAATAGGTAAGGAGGCCAACATAGAGGCTGCTTCTAAGCTGGCCCTAGCCGATCCTACCGAGGCAGATGCCAACGCCATTTTCGGGGCTGTGAAGGTCTACGAGGAGGTCAAGCAGATATTCTCCAATTCCCCAGCGGAGGTCGAAGTGGTCACCATAACAGGACACCCTAAAAGTGAGCTCCTAGCGGATGAGGAGATTAAAAGGCAGATAGAGATAGTTGTGGAGGAGTTCAAGCCAGATAGTATCATACTGGTCTCGGATGGAGCTGATGACGAGCTGGTCATTCCCCTCCTGATGAGATACGCTCCAATAAGGAGCGTCAGGAGGGTGATAGTCCAGCAGAGCAGGGAGATCGAGCACACCTACATACTCATAAAGAGGTACTTCGAGAAGCTGATGAAATCCCCCACATCTAGGGCCCTCTTATTCGGACTTCCTGGTGCGTTGCTACTTCTGGCAGGGGTCTTCTCCCTATTGGACTTGCAGAGATACCTGTACATTGGAGCTACCGTGGTGGCCGGGCTGATATTTCTGGATAAAGGGTTCGACCTGACAGATAAGCTCAAGAGGGGGGTCAACTACTTCGGGAAACAGGTAGGTCTGCTCTCTTTCATAATGGGGATGTTCGGTGTTTTCATCTCTCTCTTCTTCTCGTACAGTAGGGCCACTTCCCTCGCAGCCCAAAACTACCCCTTAGAGCTCATAATGGCCAGGCTCTTTCAGGAGGTGAGCGGCTTCATAGCCCTCTCCCTCACCGTGATGTTCGTTGGCAGTGCGATAGAGAGCTTCGCCAACAGAAATGTGAATGCCTTCGAGAAGTTAATGGGCGCTGGCCTTGTGCTCTCTCTTTGGATGTCCTTTTACTTCATAGGACAATACATGGAGGGGAGTATAGGTCTGCTTAGGTTTCTAGCGATGCAGCTCGGGGCTTTAGTGTTCGCGATCTCAGTATTCTTCATAACCCTTAGGCTGGGGAAGATCTTCAGAGAGAGAGGATGGGAGTGAGATATACAGGTCAGCGGCCTTCTTCAGTGCCGTACTGAAGCCTGGTTCGGCTCCGATCACGATGACCTCTTTCCCCTCCTCTTTAGCCCTGTGTACTATGGGCATGTAAGCCGCGCTCCTAGCGACCAGCACCAAGGAATCTATCTTCTCGCTGTAGACAGCATCCATAGCAGCTATGGTGAAGTCCACTTCGACCTTTCCAGTTGAAATAACAGCCCTGAAACCGGCGTTGACGACAGCCTCCACCAGTTTCTCAGGCGCCTTCCTATCCAGAACTACAGTGGCGACACGAATCCTCCCTTCCTCCTCAGCCAATTTCCGTATCTCCTCGAGATCTATCCCTAATTCTTTTCTCAGGATGTTAGGCCCGTCCACTATGATCGCCAGCTGCTTCCCCTTTTTCTTCCTGACACTCCTGAGGACCTTCATTCCTATCGGATGGTCCGCCACCTCATAACTTAAATAGACTACTTCCATCATGCCCTGAGGCCAAATGTTCTGTCCCAAGTGCGGAACCCTCATGAGGCCCAAGAAAGTGGGCAAGGAGCTCGTCTACTACTGTCCCAGTTGTGGATATGAGATGAAGGGTAATCCGGGGAAGTCGACGGCCATAGTCACGAAGGTCGCCTCCGATAGCGATGGCGTGATAATAGCTGAGGGGGGCAAGAAGTTAGCGGCACCTATAGTGGAGGCCAAGTGTCCCAAATGCGGTAACGATAAAGCCTATCTGGAGATCGTCCAGACCAGAGCCGCCGATGAGCCTCCCACGAGGATATACACCTGTACCAAATGCGGATATACTTGGAGGGAATATGCCTGATCAGAGGGAGGTAATGGCCTCGAGGACCGTCTTAACCAGACCGGTTTGATCGGGATGCATGAAGGTCAGGCCGCTTGACACAAACGGCGATACCACTAGGAACATTCCGCCGGCCTTCAACCCTCCACCCCTGATGTTGTACCAGTGAGTAAGGGCGAGGATCACCGACATCTCCATCTCAGTAGCTAAGACTCCAACCCTAGTCAGGAAGGCAAGTCTCTTCCTCCCGGATTCCGGATCTACAGATAGTTCGGGATCCTCAAACTCGTACAAGGTATCTTTCGTGTGAGTCACCCCTATGTGTAGATTCTCGCCCTTCTCGTATCCCATCGCCTTGGCCGCGGTCTCTAGCGCCCTTACAACCTCCTCATGGGATATTAGGGGGAAGTCACCAACTATCCTTCTAGATACCTGTTCGTCGGAGATCACAGCCCTCGATATCACGAGATGTCCTACCTCGACCTCAGGTTGGAGGCTGCCGCAGGTTCCGGCCCTTATAATAATTCCTTCACGATTCATCGCCTCTATTACCTCTCTAACCACTATAGATGCTGAGGAGGGGCCCATTCCGGTATCGACGATTGCGATCTCCTTTCCCTTATAGGTCCCCATGGCTATGAGCTGTCTACCCTCCTCCAACAGCCTTCCTCCGATAATCTCGGAGATTAGGGAGACTCTCCTTCGAGAACCGACCAGTATCACCCTAGGAGGGAGGGTACCTTCGGAGATTCCTAGGTGGTAGAGCTTCAAGAGATCACCAAGCCGAGATTCTCAGCATCCTTTAAGAAATTGGGGTAGGAATCTGCAGCCCATTCTTCCCCTCTCACCTCGCATCCCCTCTCTGATGCTGCTGCCAAGGCCGCCATGGCCATGAAAATCCTATGATCGCCGTGGGATTCGAGAGTGTGACATTCTCTCACCCTTCCTATGCCATTAACGACGAGGCCGTCTTTCAGTTCCCTAACATCAACTCCCACCTTCTCCAGCTCCACTCTCACGTTCCTTATCCTGTCACTTTCCTTCAGTCTCGCGTGAGCTACGCCCTTGATCACGCTTCTCCCTTTAACGAACACGGCTAATACTGCGGCTAGGGGTAGGAGGTCTGGAGCGTTCCTCAGATTCAAGGTCGCTGGTTTGTCGGGCCTTCCCTCGACGATCAGTGAATCACCGTACCACTCAACTGAAACACCGAATGCCCTGAGGACATCCACTATCAACTCGTCAGCCTGCGGTTTCCTCCTATCGAGTCCCAAGACCTCTAATTTACCCCCTGTGAGAGAGGCCATGACCATCAACGGGGCAGCGAGGCCGAAATCCCCGGGTATGGACATGTTCAGTCCTCGGGGGCGGATGGGCTCCACTTCGAGTATATTCCCCAGTCTCACGCGGGAACCGGCTTCCCTGAGCACCCAAGCAGTCATCTCGAGATAGGGCTTGGAGACGAGTTCTCCCTCGTACTTGAGCCTCACACCCTCCTCTGACATAGTTCCCGCTATGAGCAGGGCTGAGAAGAATTGAGAGCTTACATTTCCCGGTAATAATGCATCTCCACCCTTGAGCCCTCCTCCCCTTACGATGATCGGCGGCAGGCCGTTCAGCCCGGCGCTGACGGCCCAACCACCCAAAGAGTTGATAGCCTCGATCAGAGGGGCCATTGGCCTCTTCCTGAGCCCCTCATTCCCAGTGAGAACTGTATAGCCTCTCTCAGTGAGGGTCGATATGGCCGCGTAGAACCTTATGGTAGTTCCAGATCCTCCGCAGTAGATCACATCCTCCGGATTAATAGGGCGGTCAGGGGGTTCTACCACGATATCCGCCCTTCCCTCACCATCCTCCAACTGGAGAGAGGCACCCATCATTTCAGCCGCCCTCAGTGTAGCCAGTACATCTCTAGCTAGAGACACACCATTCAGCACAGACCTTTTATCGGAAAGGTGGGCGACTGTAACCGCTCTGTGAGAGTAGCTCTTTGATGGTGGTGGGTTGAGCCTTCCCTCTATCAGTGAGGGATTTACTAGGACCATCTCCCCTTCTTGCAGTGGGTATATATAACCGAGGTGTTCGTCGAGGGCCACACCTATAAGCGGATGCTTCCGACTCCCTCGGTGTGTCCATGGGGGAGATGATCGTCGTCACGGTCGTCGGAGCGGACAAGCCGGGTATCGTGGCTGCGATATCGTCCGTGCTCGCTGAGGCCAAGGCGAACATAGTCGACATATCCATGACCGTCCTTAGAGGTTTCTTCTCCATGATAATGGTGGTTGACATCTCCGAGTCGGTCTCCGATCTCACCGAGTTGAGGGGCCGGTTGGAAGAGAAGGGAAAGGAGATAGGGGTTCGGGTAATGGTCCTTCATGAGGATGTGTTCAGGTACATGCAGAAGGTCTAGGTGATTGAGATGACCAAGTACGATGCTTCAGAGTTGGCTGAAATAATTGAGATGCTATCGTTCCAGCATCTAGATATCAGGGCCGTGACCATGGGTATCAATATCATGGGAGCTCTCAGACATGACAGCCTAGCAGAAGGAGTGCGTAAAATAGTGGAGAGGGGAGCTGATGAATTGAAAGATGCCGTAGAGGAGGTATCGTCCAAGTTAGGTGTACAAATAGTCACCAAGAGAGTAGCGGTTACCCCTGTCAGCATGCTAGTCGATGCTAGTGCCGGTAACTTGGAAGAAGCCTTAAAGCTGAGCGTTTCTATCGCCCAAGCGCTGGATTCAGCTGCCGCAGACTTGGCTGTGGATTACATCGGGGGATATGCGGCATTTGTCGAATCGGGCTACTCGCTCGGTGATAGGGGAATCGTGAAATCAATACCGGAGGCCCTATCCTCGACGGAGAGAGTCACTGCTATGGTGAATGCCGCCTCCACCCTAGCCGGGATAAACATGGATGCCGTGTATGAGATGGGTGAGATAGTTAAGAGGACCGCTCATCTCACCGAAGGTGAGGGATGCACCAGACTTGGAGTCTTCGCCAATGTACCAGAGGGTACTCCGTTCGTCCCGGGAGCGTACCATGGGAGGGGCGAGGAGGATCCCGTGATAAATGTGGCGGTTAGCGGGCCTGGTGTGATAGAGAACGTGGTCAGATCGCTGGAGGGTGCGGATTTGAGGACTTTACACGACGCCATGAAGAGAGCGGCGTTTAAGATTACGAGGCTCGGTGAGCTCGTGGGTAGGGAGGTTGCGAAAAGGTTGGGGGTGAGGTTCGGTTCAGTAGATCTCTCCCTAGCCCCTTCACCCGCAGTTGGAGATAGCGTGGCCGATGTGCTTAGGGCCATGGGAGTGGAGGAGCCTGGAGCTCCCGGTAGTGTGTTGGCCCTCGCTATACTCACCGATGCTGTGAAAAAAGGTGGTGCAATGGCTACTTCATCGGTGGGAGGATTGAGTGGGGCCTTCATACCAGTGAGCGAGGACTTAGGTATGGCTGAGGCGGTCAGAAAGGGTGCCTTAGCCCTCAGCTCTCTGGAGGCCATGGCAGCGGTGTGCAGCACTGGGTTGGATATGGTGGTGCTGCCGGGAGATGTGGAGGAGCATGTAATAGCTGCCATAATAGGGGATGTCATGGCCCTAGGGATAGTGCTGGACAAGTCCTTAGGTGTGAGGCTGATCCCGGTTCCCGGAGCCAAGGAGGGAGATGAAGTGGATTTTGGTGGGCTGTTGGGTAAGGCTCCCGTGATGCCTGTCGGCAGGTTCTCCTCCAAGGCCCTAGTGATGAGGGGGGGTATAGTACCCCCTACCGTCTCTAGGCTTATGAAGGGGTGATCCTGATGAAGAAGCTCAAGTTCAGGGGAAAGTACAAAGGAAGAATACTGAGCGGAGAAAAGAAGACCACGTTAAGGCGGGAAACGAGTCTAAAACCCGGAGATAGGGTAGTGGTGGAGGCTGGTGAGGAGGAGATAGGTGAGGCAATCATAAGGGAGATCTCCGAGGTAAAGGTGGAAGAACTAACGGATCAGCACGCTAAGGAGGATGGTTTCTCCAACTTGGAGGAATTGCTCAGGGAACTCCGCTCCATTTATGGGAAGGAAGTCCTTAGGAGGGGGACTAAACTAAAGTTGATAAAGTTCGACATGAGGTCCAGAGTGGAGGGAGAAAAGTGAGCTTCGGAGCGTTCCTCATGCCTACCAAGGGTGAAGAAGAGCTTCCCCGGGACTGGGATGTGATAATTGTAGGCGGCGGACCCGGTGGATTGACGGCCGGAATATACCTAGCCAGGTACGGGCTTAGAACTCTAGTTATAGAGAAAGATACCCCGGGTGGGAAGGTTTCCATAAATCCCATAGTGGAGAACTATCCGGGCTTCACCTACATCACAGGAGAAGAGTTGTCGAAGATATTTCACAAACACGCGAGCCAAGCTGGAGTGAAGATTCTCTTTCCAGAGGAAGTGGTCAAGTTAGACCTAAAAGGAGACTGGAAGAAGGTGTACACGAGGAGTGGGAAGGAGTTCTCATCTAGGGCACTCATCATAGCAACTGGCGCTGAGGACAAGAGACTGGAAGTTCCAGGGGAGATGGAGTTCTACGGAAAGGGGGTGAGTTACTGCGCTGTTTGCGACGGACCCCTCTTCAAGGGTAAGGAGATAGTGGTTGTCGGTGGCGGGAATACTGCAGCAGTCTCCACTCTATACTTAGCCAAGCTGGCTAGTAGGGTGATCCTAGTGCATAGGAGGGACAAGTTGAGAGCAGAGCAGGCTTTAGTCGATCAGGTAATGGGCCTTCCTAACGTCGAGTTTAGATGGAAAAGCGTAGTCACCGAGATAGTGGGAGATGAGAGGGTGAGAGGGGTCAGGATAAGAAATTTGGAGAGTGGAGAGGAGGAGTTAATTGAGGCCGAGGGGGTCTTCATATTCATCGGAGTCATCCCCCAAAGTCACATCGCCAGGCAGGCCGGTGTCAAGACCGATGAGAAGGGGTTCATCTTGGTGGATTACTGGCAGAGGACCAACTGCTTCGCCGTCTACGCTGTGGGCGATGTGACCGGTGAACCTATGCAGATAGCTAAAGCCGTGGGAGAAGGGGTCAAGGCGGCCACGGACATACACGATAGGATATTCGGAGGCGCTTACGGGGAGCCCAAGGCTTCTTGGCACCCCACCCCTTGCGTCCCGGAGGATTAGCTCACCCTCATCACGGGAACTCTACCGAACCTGCCGAGCTCGACCTCCTCTCCCGGTTTACCATCGACTAAGATTATCCTGACACCTAGGATCCTGTTTTTCACGTAGCTTGAGGCTAAAATATCCCCTATCAACGCTGCTATCACCTTATCCGGTGTAGAGATCGGGAGAACAACCATGTCCAGTCCGGTTATGCAGTAAGGAGTTAGAGAAACCAGATCTCTGGCGGTGAGGGATCCTTCCAACGTCAACTCCTTTAGGAGATCGTCCTCCGCCATGGGGAGCATCACCTCATTATAGCCTAAGGGTCTGAATTCCTCGGAAGCCTCTTTTATGGACCTATTTAGTTCCAATATCGCTCTTGCCGTCCCGGGGGCCATAAAAGGGGCTCTTGCCATGAGACTAACCACCTGAGCTGAGCTTTCATCCATCCACGGGCTGAGAGAGTAATCTATGCCGAGGATTGGGACCTCATCGCCCACAGCATCCGTAAAATTCCCATGGGCCTCGCTGAATATGATAGAGAGTACATGCCTCACGGTGGTATCCGGTTCTTCCGCCTCGTAGAGGGCTCCATAGAGGTCGGAAGGGTAGAGTAGGGAAGCGCTCAATCCTAAGGAGGAGGACTTGGATGCCGGGAAGTATGGTCCTTCCGGGGGTGGATCCGACGTAACCGCGAGCATCGTTCCGTACTCCGGCCCCAGCTCCTCGGACACTCTCCTTATGAACGACGCCGCGTACCCCAAATGAGCGGCATAAGGATCTCTTCCGAGGGACACTGAGGTGAAATAGCCGTTCTCAAGCAGTTCCCATGCCCTATCGAACCCCTTCAACCCCTCTCCTGAGTACACCGCCTTGAGATCGAGGTCTAACTCATCCCCCGGTTCGGGTGAGACGACTCTAGTCGTGAATGACTCCAGTCTCGACGAAACTCTCTCGAGCAAGTCCGAGTAGGAGAGGTATTCCTCCGGATCCCTCACATGGAGAGTGACCGCCCTGAACCTCATGATAGCACCTATCCCATCCTGAGTAAGATCTCCCGGACCAGCAAGCTATAGACCTTCCTCTTTCCCCTTCTCTCCGACTTCACTAACCCCTTAGACTCCAAGATCTTGAGCATCTCTGACACAGAACCCACAGGTCTCCCTAGGGAGCGGGCTATCTCTGACACGGTAGCCCACTCTCTCTTGGCTAAATAGCCCATTATCTCCAGTCTAGCAGGAGTGAAAACCTCGGTGAATTCCATGGCATCCTCTATACTCAGTTCGAGCCTCCCTCTGGAGGATCTCCTGAGTACCTCATTCACGTATTGCTTCCATATGAATCCGTCGGTCAGTTCCTCCATGCTGGCTCTGTCTTCCTTAAGTGAGGAGATGAACTCTTGAAAGCTCTTTCCGTACTTGGCCTCAAACTTCCTGATCTCGCTCAACAGCTTAGATAGGGGGATCTCCGATAAGTCCTCTATCTTTACCCTCCTTCTAGCCTTCCTCGAGCTCTTCATCTTCATTGTCCAGCCCCCCTAGCCCTTCCAATTTGTCGAGGATCAGTTCAAGCACGGGTCTGAGGTCCTCGCATCTCAGCTTACCTAACCTCTTCCTCACTTGCAGGAAGGTATCCTCCCCTTCCGAGTCTATCCTCACCCACTCGTCTTCTCTCCACAGATTCTTCCTGTACAAGAGCCTGAAGCTGGCCTTTCTTCCGCTATCCACACAAATTATTGTGGCCTTTCCTTCTCTCAGTGTTACTTCCTCCTTCACTAGGCGGGCCATTGCCCCCGCCTGTGTCATGCGGGACACCAATAAAAGATTTTTTCTAAGTTAGCTTTTTTCTAAATTAAGAACGATTAATCTCCGCGAGATACATATCTGACTATTTTATGAGAAGCCGCTTTAATAGGATTTATTTAGTGAAATATTTATAAATTAGCTTGATATATTTTGCTCTGGAGGTGGGATCATGGTCGAGGCGGGAATACCTCTCAAGCCGATGGGGAAGGAGGAAATCCACAGGCTCGAATATAGTCTGCTTATCTCCTCCTTGATAGAGGTACTCACGGATCCAAAGTTTGTAGAGCAGTTGAGGGATCCTAAGGACAGGTTGACTTGGATCGACAGCATAGCTACCGCTGCCGCTGCTCTCGCGAGGGAGAAGGCGGGGATGACACTTTCGGAGATAGCCGATGACATAGGGAGAACCGAGGCCACCATAAAGAAGCACCTAAAGGGCGAGACTGAGGCGGGAAAGATAGTCTTGGAAGCCTACAAGAAGCTGGAGAAGGGGGAGATAGATGACACTCTAAGCGTGATTCTTGGTCTCAAGAAGGTCGAGGGATTGGACGAGGTTAAAGAACTCCTTAAGAAGGCGTCAAGCCTATTGGAGGAGGCATCTAGGGATCTCAAGGAGGCTATGGAGAAGCTCGGTTGATCACAACCCAGCCACTCTCTTTTCCAGTCTAACTTGAGCTTCCGGTGATACCAGCAGTTTATCCGTGTAGTACACCTTATCCACGGTTCCGCCTGATACATATACCCTCTCCGCCGTTATCTGCGACACCTTCGACCTCCCCATAACCTCAACCTCCACCGCGCTGATGGTCCCCACGCTGGAATCCCTCACCCTAACTCTTCCCCCAGTAACCCTCGATACCCTAGCATTTATCAGCTCAATCTCCTCACCTTCGACCTCAGTAGCCTCTCCAACCACCATAATCCTCCCTCCGGCCAACTTACCCTTTCCCTTGCCAGCTACATGAGCTTCCTCCGCGAAAATGGATCCCGATACCTTCAAGGCTCCTCCTACCTCCAGAATCCTCACCCTGATTTCGCCCTCCACCTTCAGCACTTCATTCACCTTCAGCTGACCCCCAGTCAGATGTCCGACCACTTCGGCCATCCCAGCCTCCGCTTCACCGATGTCCGTGCTGCCACCCACCCTGAGGGTTCCTCCCACCCTGAGACTGGTTATCTTACAGCTCCCTAGTTTCGCTGATCCCCCGACTAAGGCATACTCTATGCTCCCCTCGTCCACCTCAATCGATCCCCTCACTTCCAGATGCTTCACATTAGCCCTCATTGCTCTGAAACTTCCGGAGATCTTCGCCTTCTCGGCCTCGAATGAAGCACAGGATAGAGAACCCTCCACTTTAAGCTCACCCGCCTTAACGGAACTGCTGACCCTCATGGGACCACGGATATGTGCTCTCTTTACCTCCACGGTTCCAGCGTCTAAGAAATCAGTAATGAGCTCATCTACCTCAATTATACCGCATTTCAGTCCCTTGGCCTTCACTTTAACTGCATGCAGCTCCTCAGCCTCAAGTCTACCCTTGCATACTACCTCGGTGGCCTCTAGAGATCCCTTTATCTTCGCGGATCCTCTGCACTCGACCCTTTCGTATCTCCCGACGGGTTCAAAGGTTTCGTTCTTATCTATCACTACCTCCATTACCCTCACCCAGCGATTGCAGGTCCTTTCTCACATGTCTACGGATGTTCTCCACATCCCAAAAGATAGAGAGCTCCAAATTAAACATCTCACGGGCCTGACCGAGGGGTCCCCTCTCGAGGCCCTCAATGGCCCTCCTGTAAGGATCCCCTAAGGTCCCGGGGAGGACATACAAAAGCTCTCTCTCCCACTCTCTCTCCACTCTCACAAGATCTTCGGGCCTGTCTACATCTAATAGCCTCCAAGGATCGACTAAAAGACCGGCCGATATCATTAAAATAGAGGAAGCCGCTCTGTGGATATCTGTTACCCTAACATTCTTCAGACGGCAGGCTCTTCTCACGTAAGTCAGTGGTTCCAGTGATCTGATGTGGGCTATCATTGGGTCCAAGTACCTGTCGCCGGTAGACCATAGGAGACCGCATATCTGGGCTGTGGAGCCCTCACATATCTCAAGAAAAGACTTTAAGACGTCGCCGGTCACCCAAGGCAGGTCTGCAGGTAGTAGAAGGGTATTTCTCTCCCTTACTGATGAGAGCACGCCTCTAATAGGGCCCGTGCAGGGTAGCGGCTCGTCAACTCTGTAATCAACTCCAGTAAGTTTTGAGAGTCTCTCACCATTTTCCTCACTCCTAACCGAGAGAACAACTCTCTTAGTTATTGTTAGGGCTGCTTCAACTACTCTGACCAATATTTCCTTGCCGTTAACTTTATAGATCAATTTATCTCCCCCGAATCTGGTACTTCTTCCTCCAGCGAGGATAACTGCCTCTTCAAGCCTCATCTGAAGCACCTCGCTGCGAAGTAACGGCAGTGTATATTCCGCTTAGAACTAGGGCACCTCCAATGATCGTCGTGACGCGGGGTAGCTCTCCCAGAAGTATTGCGGCCAGTATGGACGCGCCGATGGGCTCTCCCAGAATGGATACGCTGACTACAGATGCCTTCAGATACTTAAGGGCGTAATTGTATGAGTTGTGCCCTAATCCACTCGGGATGAGAGCTAGCGCCAGGAATATCGCCCACTCCCTAATAGGGTATCCGGAGAGGGGAATACCGAGCGAGCCAGCTATTAAAAGGAGCAGGATTCCGGAGGTGCCGTACACCGAGGCAGTGTATGGTGCGAGATCTAGCTTCTCCCTCAGCCTCCTTCCAGCCACCAAGTAGACAGCCAAGGATATCGAGCCTATTAACGCCAGAAAATCCCCGAATAGATTAGAGCCGATATTTACATGTCCCATGGCAATTATTGAAGCTCCTAAGAGGGAGATAGCTATACCAACCGCCTCTCTAGCGTTGACTCCCTCACCTAGCACTAGGTATGATAGAAGGACCACGAAAATAGGAGAGGAGTCCACTATGACCGTGCTTGCGGCCACAGAGGTGTATTCCAAGCTGGCCGTCCATGTGCCGAAGTGTACCGCTAAACTCACCCCAGATAGGAAGAGCGCGACTCTTTCCGAATTTGAAAGATTTAGTAACTGATCTAGAGAGCCTAGAGAGAGGATTAACATGAGTAAGGAGGCGAATACCATCCTGTAACCTGCTATGATGAGGGAATTGCTCTCGCTGAACCTTATCAATATGCTTGCGGTGGATACTGCTGCTATGCCTATGGCCAGTGCCAATTTTGGGTTTAGAGGCGGTTCCGACTCTACCATCAGGCCTCATCTCGGCCCATTATTATAACATTGATGCCGCGGGAGTTCGATCAATTTTTATAAGAGGGGGTCAGACATCCCCGAAGGTGAAGCTAATTTGCCCGACGATGGCATGAAGGGCAGGTTAATCGATGTTCTCGTCATAGCAGTCACTTACATAATAGGTGCTGTCATCAGGGTCCTCCCGACCTTCAAGTACGGGGCCCACCTGACCGCGGATGATCCACTGCTGCACTACAGGATAACGGAGTACTTGGTGAGGACAGGGCACCTGCCGACCTTTGATCCACTAGCTTGGCATCCTTGGAGCTACAACCCCAGCGAGGTGCTACCTATACTCCACTATTACACGGGAGCTGCCATATACAAGATCGCCTCCCTCTTCGGTTTTAATGACCTTTACACGGTGGTGGTGTACATACCTGTCGTTTTTGCTCCGCTGGTGGTCATACCTGTCTATCTATTGGCTAAGGAGCTATGGGGTAGGTCGGCGGCCATAACTTCCGCCTTCGCCATCTCCCTATCTTGGGCTTACATAAACAGGTCTCTGGCGGGGTGGTACAGGCACGAGCAGTTCGCGATCCCCCTGCTCATGACCTCCATGTATTTCACGATAAAGGCAATGAGAAGCGAGGAAGATTGGAAGGTATTAGCCTACTCTGGATTGAGTGGTCTCTTCCTAGTTTACTCAGCTGGAGTATGGGCTGGCTTCAAGGCACTCTACGACGGCTATGCCCTGCTCCTCATGATACTCCTAGTATTGAACAGGTTGGACTGGCGTAGAGGACTGGCTCTGGGTCTGCCTCCCTTGTACGTGCTGCTGGCAAGCCTCGGATTCCTCTCAAACCAAGCTTATAGGAAGCTCTACATAAGTGTGGAGAGCACGCTCGTCTGGGCGTCACTCCTAGCGGCTCTGATATACATAATCCTCCCTGAGGTAGATGTGAAGGCTCTAAGTGAACGAAGAAGGGTAGTATCCATTGGAATCGGGTTGGCCCTTCTCGCCGCGTTCTTCGCCTTCGGCATATATCAGCCTCTCACGGGCAGGTTGATGAGGGTTCTCTTCCCCTCAGTAAAGCTTCCGCAGGGAAATGTCGTCGAAACGGTTGCCGAGCATGGTGCTGGAGCGACGGTGGAAACTCTCACCACGCTCCTAGTGCCTGGAGTACTGGGCCTCTTCTTCCTGTTGGTAGAGAGGTGGAGGAATGACGACGAGCTCATGATAGGCATTATGACCCTCATCTCCCTCTACTTCGCCACTAGCATAGTGAGGCTTCCCCCGCTAGCCGCTCCATTCGTAGCCCTAGTGTCCGGTTTCTTTGCGTACAGGATAGTGGTGTTCTCGGAGCCCTATATGAAGAAGATCAGGTCTCTTGAGAGGGCTAAGAAGAGGAGAGGTGGCAGCCTCCCCCTATCCAAGAAGCTAGGGATGATGAAGGTTCCAGTCACGATGATGATCTTGTTGGTGGTGCTTCCGATTGCTTTCCAAGGCCACATCAGGAATTACGGGGCCGGACACTCCGAATACGTCCTTACCTTCCAAGAAGCTATGGAGTATCCGCTCGGTTTCACCGAGGGATGGAAGGATGCGTTAGAGTGGTTGAAGGAGAATACGAAGCCGGATGAGGTTGTAATATCGTGGTGGGACTATGGTTACTGGATGCAGACAGGGGCGGGCAAGATAACCATGGTGGACGGACTAACTATAAACTCCACCCAGATAAGGTTAGTGGCTAGGGCCTTCATAGGCCCTGAGGAGAGGATGCTGGATCTGGCAAGCAGGTTTAACGCTACCTACGTCGTAGTCGATGTGCCTAGGGAGGTTGGGCAGTTCTCTGGAGGTGGGAAATGGGTTGCCATGGCCTGGATAGCCGGTGAGTTCCAGCACAGCCCCTATAGGCCTGACGAGGCTAGGAAGTGGTTCGCACAGGACCTGCAGAAGTTCTTCGTATTTGATAAGACTACCGGGCGATCCCTCCCCACAGATTACACGCTAAACACTACGCTCTACAAGATGGCCCTAAATGCAATAGGTGGGGCCAAGCTGAACTACTTCGATCTGGTCCACGTGGGTAAGAATAAAGGGTATGTCGAGGTGGCAATCTTCAAGGTTAAGGGGTGATCTAATGGATCCACTGGCCTATTTTGAGAGAGAGGACGAGATTGAGAGACCCGTCTTCGCGGAGCTTAAGGAGAAGTTCATCTCTGAAGCCGAAGAGGAGCACATTTCCTCATTGCCCAAGATGACCTTCGCCATGGTGAAGCCGGATGCGTTCGTGAGAGGGCTTGCTCCTGAGGTCATAAGCAGGCTGAAGGAATCGGGACTAATTCCGGTGGCTATGAAGGTCACCGAGATGGATGAGACGCTCATTGACGAGCTCTACATGTTCGTGAAGCAGAAGTACTTTGATTCCTGGTGGATCATGCCCAAGGTGTTCAGCCAAGCCCCTGTAATCCCAATGATCCTCGTTGGTGATCCCGGGGAGTTTCAGCACCTCAGTGCCAAGTTGAGGGACATAATCGGCCCGACTACGCCAGACGCAGGCAAACCAGGGAACCTGAGGTACGACCTGAAGGGAACCAACAGGGTACTCAACATCATACATGCAGCAGATGACCCTGCGGCTGCTGTCAGAGAGGCCAGCGTGTTTTTTGATATGGATGAGATCTTAGATGCGATACTTTCCACGGAAGAGGTGAGATACGACCCTGATGAGATAGTACCGGAAGAGCCGGTGAACCTTTTGAGGTGGAGGACCTTCAATGAGGTTAAGCTGGAGGCCTTAGATTACATAGACATAAGAAGGGCAGAGATTCAAGATCTCTTGGATAGGGAGGCCGAAGTAGTGGCTAAAGAATTGCCCATAGATGAGGAAAGACTCGCTCTCAGGGAAATTGAGGCCAAGTTATCCAAGACAGCTAGTGAGGTAGTGGAGGAGATAAATAGAGAGCTCATCAGGAACGCTAGGCTCCCAGCCGATCCCAAGGGTAAGGGCAAGCTGGCCGAGAGGTTGGAAGATTCTTTAGTAGCTGCCACCATGATAAGGTTGCTCAGCGATGAGAGAGCCCTCTCCAACGAAAATGAGTTCGACAAGCTGCTTATGTTCAGTCTTTCTAGGGAATTAATCGGTTCAGGATGGGGAGAGGTCGTTGTTCATAGTACATGGGCCGTTATGCCACAGATGGTGAGGGATCTCGAGAAGAATAGCAAGGTGATCATATCTACGTCCTAATCTTTTTTATGACGCGGGGTATAAATAGCAAAAGGTCCCTTTATGTCGAACGGATACCGTTATATATAACGAAAACATATGTTATAGTAGGTGGTAGGGAACGATACAGCCGTGCGAACTCGTGGTTAAGACGCTCATCCCCTCGGTAAGGGCCCTCGTAGCCAAGGAACTCATAACTAAGTATAAGCTCAGACAGATAGATGTGGCTAAGATGCTTGGGGTTACCCAAGCGGCCATAAGTCAGTATCTGAGAGGGGCCAGGGGTAACATAATAGATCTGAGGAACGATAAGGAGATAATGAGAATAGTGAACAGGATAGCCACTGGTCTCATAAATAAGGACCTCACGAAGAAGGATCTCTCCATCCTAATATGTGAGATATGCTACCAAGCTAGGAAGAAGCGAATCTACTGCAAGTCTGGTATGAGGATCCAAGGAAAGTACGCGGAAGCTGCTGACCTCATGTGTATGGAATACGACATCCCTAGGGAGAAGGGAGAGCTCAAAGACGTAGTTAATAGGCTGCTCCAAGGCACCAGTGGGGAGTAAAAAGGGAAAGGGGCTCAGGAGACCTCCTTTATCTTATCCTCAACTATCTCCAGAGCTTTGAACAGGTATTCCTCCTCTATATTGAGCGGCGGGAATACCCTGAGTGCGTTTACACCCGCTGTTATTATTGCCACCCCCGATCTCCAAGATCTCATCATTATCTCGTGGGCTAGGTCAGGCGCTTTCTTCTTGCTGGCCTTGTCCTTCACTATCTCTATCCCTATCATGAGGCCCTTACCTCTCACGTCTCCCACTATTTCGTACTTCTCCTTCCACTCGTTGAGGAGCTTCATCACTTTCTCTCCAAGAGATGCGGCTCTTTCCACAAGCTTCTCCCTCTCTATAACGTTTATTGTGGCCAAACCGGAGGCGCAAGACACGGGATTGCCGCCGAACGTGGAGGCGTGGGATCCGCCGGGCCATGTCATCACATCCTCTCTAGCTATCGTAGCCCCTATGGGCAACCCCCCGCCCAAGGCCTTGGCACTGGTCATGATGTCGGGTTCCACTCCGAAATGCTGTATGGCCCACCATTTCCCAGTTCGACCCATACCAGCTTGGACTTCGTCGTCTATCAGTAATATTCCGTGCTCGTCGGCGAGCTTTTTGAGCTGGGGTATGAAATTGTCTGGGGGAACTATGTAACCCCCTTCCCCTTGAATCGGCTCAAAGATGAAGGCAGCCACCTCTTCTGGTGGAACGAACTTGCTGAGGATCCAGTCTTCGATGAAAGCTATGGTTCTATTGGCGCACTCCTCTGGATCATCGGGTGATGCTCCAAACGGGCATCTGTAGGCGTAGGGGTATGGGACATGTACAACACCCGGAACTAGGGGCGAGAATCCAGCGCGCTGGACGGGCTTGCTGGAGGTAATGCTGAGGGAGCCGTAGGTCCTCCCGTGAAAGGCGCCAATGAACCCGATTATGTACTGCCTCTTGGTCTTCCATCTAGCCAGCTTTATCGCCGCCTCGACGGATTCAGTTCCGCTGTTGGAGAAGAAGACTTTCTTCCCAAAGCTCCCAGGGGCAATCGATACGAGTTTCTCGGCGAATCTAACCGATTCCTCGTAGTAAAAGTCGGTATTAGAGTAGTGAAGGAGTTTCTCCGCCTGCTTCTTTATGGCCTCCACTACATCGGGGTGGGCATGCCCCACATTCATTACCCCGAGCCCCGAATTGAGGTCTATGTACACATTGCCATCCACATCATACAGAAGCGATCCCTCACCCTTCTCAACGACGAGAGGGTAGAACCGCACGTAGGAGGGGGAGATCACCTTAGAATCCCTCTCTAAAATTTCTCTGGCTTTAGGGCCTGGCGGGGTGACTATTATCTTAGGTACCTCCATAGCACCACCCTACGACATTCGATCCTATTTGTTAAAAAATTACCCTAAGAATCTTTTAGCACCGATCACCCATCGAAGAACCATCACTTCGGATATGGCGAGCTCTCCGGTTTCCATTGGTAAATACCAGTCGCATATGGGGATTCCAAGGTCGTTTTGATCATGCCAACTCTGAGGACTATTGACTAAGTTAGCGAGCCAATATGTTGAACGATTGAAGTAGATTGAGGCAATATAAGAGTATGCCATCTAGTCTTTTTTTGGAGAAATGTATTTCTTGACCCCTCTTTTCTCACACTACAACGTTTATATTTAATAATAGGGAGAGGAGCATACAGACAGCCCTACAATGGGGTGAGTCTATGCGGAATGGAATGAATGGTGTTAGTGTAGCGATCTTCGCACTAATGGTGGCACTTCTACTCCTGCCATCGGCCTCGCCTTTGCTGGCTGAGCCTGAGGAAAAGCTTCCCTTTAACAAGTACGGATGGTTCGACCAAGTGGTGTTCTTCTCCGAGCCTAGTAGAGACAAGGCCCTAGACATGCTCATAAAGGGAGATATGGATGCTTACTTCATAGATATCTCTGATCCCGTTGCTTTCAAGAAGATCAAGGAGTCCCCACAGCTGGAGTATGACTTCTCCTACGGATTATACTATGAGCTTACCTTCAACCCCGTAGGCCCCACCTACAAGGATGGACGACTGAACCCCTTCAGCGTTCCCAGAATAAGGGAGGCCATGAACTACGTCATAGACAGAGATTACATAGTTAACGAGATAATGGGCGGGCTCGCCGTGCCTAAGTTCACCTGCTTGGTGAAGGCGTTGCCCGAGGGTCAGAGGTACATAGATGTCCTCGATGAGATTGAGGACATGTACTCCTACGATTTCGACAAGGGTAAGGCCATAATAGATGCTGAAATGAGGAAGCTCGGCGCGACTCTGATGGGCGACAAGTGGTACTACAACGGAGAGCCTGTCAAGATTAAGTTCATAATAAGGGTGGAGGATGCTAGAAAGCCCATAGGAGACTATGTAGCTACTCAGTTGGAGAAGCTCGGCTTCACCGTTGAGAGGATGTACATGACCTTCAGGGAGGCCGCCAGGTACTGGATATGGGGTGATCCTGCCGAGGGTCAGTGGGATCTTTACACTGGTGGTTGGATAACTACCGCGGTGAGCAGGGACGATTCCGATAACTTCCTGTTCTTCTACACGCCTGAGGGCCTGCCCGGATTCCCGCTTTGGGATGCCTACAAGCCCGCACCTGAGTTCTATGAGGTCGCCAAGAAGCTCGCTTACAGGCAGTTCAAGAGCATAGAGGAGAGAAACGAGCTCATGAGGAAGGCCATCGAACTCTCGCTCAAGGACTCCGTGAGAGTATGGCTCGTAGATCAGACTGCCGTCTGGGTAAGGAGGAAGGGTCTCTTCCTCATAGCGGACTACGCTGGAGGATATCCGACTCCTATATGGGCTCTGACCATGAACAGGGACGAAAAGATGGGTGGTACCGCTAGAATAGCCAGCGCTGAGGTGATATCTGATCCTTGGAACCCTGTTGCCCCGTCCGATGCTATATACGACACAATGCTCTACGACTACGGTGTAACTGAGGCTGCGTTCTCGCTGCATCCGAAGACCGGATTACCGATACCTATAAACGTCAAGACGGTTCAGATGTGGGCCAAGAAGGGCTTGTTAACCTCTGCTAACGAGGAGACTAAGGATTGGTTCAACCTGACGTTCGTAGACGAGGTAACTGTACCTCCCGATGCTTGGTACGGATGGGATGTGGAGAACCAGAAGATAGTTACTGCAAAGGATGCCGGCGTCACCACCGCCAACATAAAGTTCATCGTGGACTATGGAGATGTGCTGAACAGGACTGTCTATCACGATGGTACCAAGAGGACCCTCGCCGACTTCATAATACCGTGGATCCTCAACTTCGAGAGAGCCGATCCCAAGAGCCCATGGTATGACGAGTCCTTCGTGCCCAACTTCGAGGTATACAGGGAGAACTTTGTAGCTTGGAGAATAGTAAGTCTCGAGCCTCTCAAGATCGAGTACTACGTGAATGAGGTGCAGCTGGATGCTGAGATAATTGCTGCTGACTATGCCCTCTGGCCTGACATGCCTTGGCACACGATAGCCATTGGTATGCTCGCGGAGAAGAACAGGGAAGCTGCGTTCTCCTCCTCCAAGGCGGACAAGCTCGACGTAGAGTGGATGAACTACATAGCTGGGCCAAGCCTGAAGATACTCGAGAAGTACGTGAATGAGGCCTATGAGGAGGGTTACATACCATTCAAGAACTTCATGGAGAAGTACGTGACCACCGCTGAGGCGAAGAGGAGGTACAAGCTTTACAAGGAGTTCTATGAGAAGTACGGGCACTTCTGGGTCGGTGATGGACCGTACTACTTGGAGAAGGTCGATGCCGTTGCTCACACCGCCCTCCTGAAGGCAGTGAGACTCTTACCGTACACCATAGAGAAGCCCGCTAGGTTCCTCAGCGAGTTCATGATATACCCGTTCGAAATAGTGGCCTTCGGATTCGATAAGAACATCGTCTGGAAGTACTACCCGGCTGCCGACATAAAGTCTGGACCTGAGGGCGTCAGCCTCGTCGTGGGTGGTCCTAGGGTCAACATACACACCAAGGTAGCCTTCGAGGAGGTAGGCATCAAGTTCGAAGGCAACAAGATGATAGTGCCCGGTGCTGGTACCTACGAGGCTAGATGGGCCAAGATGGACCACGGGATAGCTGTCTTAATAGGAGACAACCTGTACGTCGCTGGAATAACGAGGTTCGGTACTGAGGCTGCACTGCTGTTCGTCAAGGAGCACAAGCTCAATAAGGCGCTCGTCATAGTCAAGTGGGAAGACAAGAACGGCAATGGACAGGTAGATCTGGACGAGATAACTGCCGTATTCGAGAAGCTCTGATCTCTCCTCTCTTTCTTTTTGAGGCGGCCTTAGCGCCCTAGATCAACTTTTTTATATTCAGGCACAAGGACATCTCTCGGCGAAGAGGATGAAGGTACCGCCTGTAGTTAAGGTACTCGTAAAGCGAGCGCTCATATTATTCGTAATAGTCCTCATTGCCACCTACATAACTATCCTAGTCGCTAACGTTGGAGGATACATAGACGATCTCAAGAAGAAGGAGATAGAGTTCCAAGTAGCTCAGGCAGTGCAAAACAATCCTCAGTACAAAGATCTCTCTCCTGTAGAGAAGACAGCACTCATCAAGAAGTTAGCGCAGGTGGAAATAAAACGACAGGGTTTAGATCAACCGTTCATTATCAGGAGTTTCCGGTACTTATGGGATGCTATAACGTTAGATCTAGGCCGGGCAGAGAAGATGACCAGCGACTCGGGCTCCCGTTCCGTCAGGGTGATCATTTTAGAGCGACTGCCTCAGACCATACTGCTATTCACAACCGCTACTGTGATTAACTTCTTCATTGGCCTGTTCGGAGGGCTGTCTCTATCAAGAAAGTTCGGCTCATTCCTTGATAGACTTGTGATCTATCTCTCACCAACCTCCGCCATACCTGGGTGGTTCTATGGGATATTCCTCATCATGATCTTCTACACATGGCTGCATGTACTTCCTCCCGGAGGTCTAGTAGACTACCCGCCACCTCCAGATCCCGTTGGTTATGTCTTGAGCGTTCTAAAGCACATGATACTTCCCCTGCTATCTTGGATCGTCTCCAACTTCTTCATAGGAATTTACAGTAACAGGACATTCTTCCTACTCTATTCAACAGAGGACTACGTCGAAGTGGCTAAAGCGAAGGGATTACCTCCGGGGCAGATCGAGAGGAGATACATCCTGAGACCCGCCCTGCCTCCAATAATAACACAGTTCGCCTTTGCTGTCGTGTTCTCTTGGAGTGGTGCTATAATCACTGAGACCGTCTTCAACTGGCCTGGGCTCGGTCTGGCCTACTATCAAGCCATCAACCTAGTTGATGTGCCAGTGATAGTGGGAATCACAGTAGTGTTCGGCTACCTCATAGCGGCCACGGTGTTCATTCTGGAGATCTTGTACGGGTTGGTAGATCCCAGGATAAAGGCTGGGTTGGGTGAGGCATTATGAGCGTCGTGTCCGAGGAGCTATCCCTTAAGGGTGTGGTCAAGGAACTCTTATCTTACAAGAGCGCGATACTAGGACTCATAATATTGGCAGGATTGATAGTTCTCTCTATATACGCTATCCTCTTCACCCCTTTCGCGGAGAGTGGTGCACTCTGGAATGACCAGCAAGTTTGGCTTAAGTATCCGAGAACTGCAGCTCCAGAGTGGACAAATATTTTCTCAGGCAAGAAACTTCCGAAGAATGTCTACGTTAATATGAGCAAACCAGTTAATATATCTAAGGAAGGTACCAGAATAAAGAGAACATACATATCTGAGTTTTCCTTTAACTACGACGACACACCATCCGAGGTCATATTCTTCTTCAACGCGAGTTACGAGAAGCTGCGCCCGAAGATCAGCATACTTTGGATAAGACCTGACGGCGAGAATCTCTCATTGGGTGAATACAAGATCAGAAAAGGCGGTACCAGCATCTACCTCTCAAACAACCTACGGCTGATATCCGACCTTCAGGAGACTATAGAAGAGAGGTTGGGCAAAAAAGTGAATAAATCTCTGACTCTTGAGGATATTCTGTTTAGGGACTTCAGGACCGGAGATGTCATGAAAGGGACCTATACCGTGCGATTGGATGTATTAGTGAAAAACGAGACGGATAGAGTCGAGTGGCAGGGGATAGTCTACGGGAAGGTCTACGGATTGGCGGGAACCGATGATAAGAGGAGGCCCCTTCATTTGGGGTTGTTGTGGGGAGCACCTATAGCTTTGGCCTTCGGGCTCGTGGCCTCGCTTTCCATTACCTTCATACAGCTCATAATTTCTGCCATCAGCGGGTACTATGGGGGAAAAGTGGACTCCGTAATACAGAGATTGACTGAGATCTACATGATACTGCCCTTCCTTCCCATGCTCGTTCTCGTTCAGCTACTCTATGGAATGAACTTGTGGAGGCTGCTTCTACTCTTAATAGTTCTAAGCATATTCGGGACATCCGTGAAGACCTACAGGGTATGGGTAATGCAGCTGAAGAGCTACCCCTACGTGGAGGCAGCGAAAGCCTACGGAGCAAGTAACATGAGGATAATATTCCTCTACATACTGCCTAGGCTCATACCTCCAACGATTCCAAGCTTGGTCTTGGCCGTTCCCGGATACGTATTCTTGGAGGCAGCTCTAGCCTTCTTGGGGCTGAGCGATGTTAACATAGTGACCTGGGGCAGGATAGTAGAGGAAGCGTTCAGCGAGGGAGCCTTGTACAAGGGGTACTATCACTGGGTGCTCATGCCCTCACTAATGCTTGTGATAACGGCAATCTCTTTCGCTCTCATAGGCATAGCTCTCGACAGAATAGTGAACCCGAAGTTGAAGGAGATGTGAGGTGAAGGACATGGCACTACTCGAGGTAAATGATCTGGTCATGTATTACAGAACCCGAAAAGGAACCGTAAAGGCTGTAGACCATGTGAGCTTTGAAATAGAGAAGGGAGAGACGCTAGCCATAGTTGGGGAATCTGGTTGCGGAAAGAGCTCCCTGTCTAGGGCCATAATACGACTCCTACCTAGAAATGTTGAGGTCTACGAGGGAAAGGTTTTCCTAAACGGTACAAACATCATGGAGCTAAGCGAAGAGCAGTTCAGGAAAGAAATAAGGTGGAGAAAAATCTCGATGGTGTTCCAAGGTGCTCTCAACGCCCTAAATCCTGTCCTAAAAGTTGGAGAGCAGGTAGCTGAGCCTTTGATTATACATATGGGCATGGATAAGAAGGAGGCTATAAGAGAGGCCAGGGAGATGATCAAACAAGTTGGTATCGCTGAGGCCTTCGTAGACAGATATCCCTTTGAGCTCAGTGGAGGGATGAGACAGAGAATCGTTATCGCCATGGCACTTATAACGGATCCGGACTTGGTGATACTGGACGAGCCCACATCAGCTCTGGATGTGATAACTCAGGCGAACGTGATGAATCTCCTGAAGAGGCTCAAGAAAGAGAGGGACCTGACTTACATCTTCATAACCCACGACATAGCCCTAGCAAGCGAGTTAGCCGACAAGATGGCGACTATGTACGCAGGACAGGTGATAGAGCTGGCCGATTCCGAGTCATACTTCGGAAAACCACTGCATCCTTACACGCAGAAGCTACTGGGGAGTGTTCCGACCCTGAGAGAGGATAAGGAGATAACCTCAATACCTGGAACGCCACCCAATCTACTGAACCCGCCGGTCGGCTGTAGGTTCAGACCTAGATGCGATCAGGCGATGGAGATCTGTGAAGAGGAGCCTCCGATGTTTAGCTTGGATGGAGAGCATAGGGTTAAATGCTGGTTGTATAGGGGTGAGGAGTGAAATGCTACTTAAGGTTGAGAATCTGAGTAAGTTCTTCCCAATGAAAAAGGGGATCTTCGGTAAGACCTACTACGTCAGGGCAGTGGAGAACGTGACCTTTGAGATAGACAAGGGGGAGTCTATCTCGCTCGTCGGAGAATCCGGTAGCGGCAAGACAACATTAGGTAAAACCATCTTGAGGCTCTATGACCCGACTGGTGGGAAGATAGAGTTCGATGGCAAGGATATCACTCACATTCCTGAGAAGGAGCTCAAGTGGTACAGGAAGGAGACAGGTCTTGTGCAACAGAACCCCTTCGGATCGATGGTACCCCACTTCACCATATACAAGATACTGGAGGAACCCCTCATAGTGAACAAGATTGGAACGAGGGAGGAGAGGAGGGAGATCGTCTACAACATCCTAAGAGAAGTACAGCTCTCTCCCGAGGAATTCGCCTTCAAATATCCTCATATGTTAAGCGGGGGTCAGCTGCAGAGAGTGGCTATTGCTAGGGCCATAATAATGAACCCGAAGCTTGTGATAGCGGACGAGCCGGTCTCTATGCTGGATGCCTCGGTGAGAGTGGAAATATTAAATCTTTTTGAGGAGATACAAGAGAAACATAACATGAGTATCATATACATCACTCATGATCTATCGACAACTAGGTACTTTTCAGATAAAATATTCATAATGTACGCGGGTCACTTAGTGGAGAGAGCCCCTACCAAGGAGCTCCTGAGGAATCCCACTCATCCCTACACCAAGGCACTACTCGAGGCCATACCCGATCCCGATCCAAGTAACAGATTCAAGTTCAGGGAAGTCCCACCTGGCGAACCACCGAGCCTAGTGAACCCACCGAAGGGATGCAGGTTCAAGCCAAGGTGTCCCTTAGCAACGGACAAATGTGATGAAGAACCGCCAGAAGTGGAGATCTCTCCAGGCCACTTCGTTAAGTGCTGGTATGCACAATGACGCAGAGAAGGCTGGCCCTGATGGGCCTCTTATTTTTCTCAATATCCTTCGTCTTAGGCGTTGGTACCCTCTATTATAAATCGGCTTTGACTCAATCTGCTAGGAAAATCGAGGTTTCGGTAGGTGAACCGGTGATGTGGTTGTTTGAGCACCCAACCAGTCCTCGGGTGTACTACAACATATCCTGCTCATCATCGGGTCCTTTCAAAATGATACTCAGGTTCCTCGATGCCAACAGGAAAAATTTGGGTCGATTGAATGTTGAGGGGAATCCCGCCACTTCTGTCCAAGGGGAGAAACTACTGGATTGTCCTTCATACGGCATGATCCTAGACCTAGTCAAGGGGAACAGTACCGTGTGCGTTGTAGAGCTCTCCTACTACTCAGCTGATCTCCGTATCCTCGCTCTATTACTCGCAGTGCAGCTAGTGACCTCGC
>Ga0256914_1001107_pt1 | contig 25545 bp, 21 predicted proteins | sample HulkmetaG_FD_191571 | JGI IMG/M metagenome (GOLD analysis project Ga0256914, IMG submission 191571) | Hydrothermal chimney microbial communities from Main Endeavour vent field at the Juan de Fuca Ridge, Pacific Ocean - Hulk | ecosystem: Environmental > Aquatic > Marine > Hydrothermal vents ... | reverse complement strand
CGACTTCAATCACCACAAAGGCGCAAAGACACTAAGAACACCAAGCATTTCAAAGCTTTTTCTTTTCTTCGTGCCTTTGTGGCTTCGTGTCTTCGTGGTTTCTAGCCGGGCTACCTTAGTCGTAACGGGAGATGTCAATCGTTACTATCTTTTTTACGTTTTGAGTTGCGTTCTGGTTCCATGGCCGCGGTTATGCGGGCCCGGGCTTGGATGGCCAGTTGTTGCAGGATGGGGTCGGCGTGGGGACTCAGGGCCTGCAGCACAGTTTCGCCTGCGGGGGCGCACAGGCCCGCAAGGATGCCTCGTTGCACTGCCGGTTGTTCCGTTTTCAGGGCCGCGGCCAGTTGTGGCACATCGGCATCATGGCCCAAGGCGGCCAGGGCCCTGAATGCGGCGGCGCGCAGATGCAGGTTGTCGGCATCCAGCCAGGGCGTGATGACTGCGCGGTTTTCGGCAGCGGGCAGTTGTGCCAACAGGTTCAGCAGACTCGTGGCCTGGTGGATGGATGGCTGCTGGTGTAAAGCCTGACGTGCAGGAGCCAGTACCATGTCCGGGCCCCACGAGACCAACACATCCACCACGGCTTCGCGGTTTAGCGCGTCTTCGTGGGGTAGACGGGCCAGCAAGGGGGCCAGCAGTGCAGGCTGCGGACGCTGATGCAGGGCGCGAATCGCGCGCCAGCGGGTGCTGGCTTCGGGCGCGCTCAGGTGTGCAGGCATGATGCGCGGGCCTGTCAGCGCATGCACACGGGCACGCATCTGCTGCCACCAGCGTTCAAGACCGGACATGCCCTTCTCCCAGGATAATCCACTTGTAAGTGGTAAGCTCTTGCAGTCCCATGGGCCCGCGGGCGTGCAGTTTTTGTGTGCTGATGGCTACTTCGGCTCCCAACCCAAATTGTGCGCCATCGGTGAAGCGGGTAGAGGCATTGACATAAACTGCGGCGCTATCCACTTCATCCAAAAAACGCTGCGCATGGGCCCAGGTGTCGGTGAGAATGCTGTCGGAATGATGGGTGGCGTGTCGGGCGATGTGTTCCAGTGCTTCATCCAGGCCCGAGACGACCTTGAGTCCCAGCACCAATGAAAGCCATTCGGTATCAAAATCTTGCGGGCCTGCGGGACTCACAGCTTCGTGTTGGCCGATGATGGCCGCAGCCTTGGGCTCAGCCCGGAAGGTTACGCCATCTTTGCTCAGATTTTCGACCACTTGGGGCAGGAGCGCATCTGCCACAGCTTCATGCACCAGCAGGGTATCCAGCGCATTGCACACGCTGGGGCGCTGTGTTTTGGCGTTATGGATGATGGGGATTGCCTGGGCCAGGTTGGCGCTGGCATCCACAAAGATGTGGTTGATGCCGATACCGCCGGTGATGACGGGGATGGTGCTGTTTTGGCGGCACAACTCGTGCAGGCCCGCGCCCCCGCGAGGGATGATCATATCCACGTAAGCATCCAGCGTAAGCAGATGCTTGACCAGCGCCCTATCGGTATCTTCGATGTATTGCACCGCATCCTGGGGCAGGTTGTGGGCGGCCAGGGCTTCGTGCAGCACCTGCATGATTGCCATGTTGCTGCGTCGAATTTCGCTACTGCCCCGCATGATGGCCCCGTTGCCAGTCTTTAGGCTGAGTGCGGCAATATCTACGGTGACATTGGGGCGGGCCTCGTAGATGAGTCCGATGACGCCCAGCGGGGTGCGGCGTTTGTGCAGGCGCAGGCCATTGGGCAGGATGCGGCCATCGAATTCTTCGCCCACCGGGTCGGGCAGTGCGGCCACATTGCGGGTATCGGCAGCCATGCCTTGCAGCCGTGCCGGCGAGAGTGTCATCCGATCGATGAGATTGGCTCGCAGGCCCGCGGCCCGGGCCGCGGCTAAATCCTGGGCATTGGCGGCTAAAATCGCATCCTGATGCGTTTTAAGACCGTCGGCAATGCTGTGCAGCAGGGCATTCTTGGTTTCGGTAGAGGTTCGGGCCAGGATGCGGGCCGCTGCTTTGGCCCGTTGCCCCATAGCAGTAAGTGGATTTTGTGACATGATTTTCGATTGGGGAGTAGAGGGTGGATGATGCTGGAAGAGGTGCGGTTTTTTTGTCCGGGAGTCATGTTCTGCTTACAACATGACCAAATCGTTGCGATGGATGACGGTGGGGCCGTAGGTGTAGCCAAGGATGGAGGCGATGTCATCGGAGTGGTGGCCCAGAATGTGATGGATGTCGGCGGCGGGATAGCGCACCAGCCCGCGGGCAATCTCTCGGCCCGCAGGTGTAAAGATGCTGACTGTATCGCCACGCTGGAAGCTGCCTGCAACCTGGGCCACACCAATGGGTAACAGGCTGCTGCCTCGTTGTCGCAGCGCCTGCACCGCGCCCGCATCCACCACCAAATGCCCCGATTTGGTGTATCCGGCCAAAAGCCAGCGTTGACGACTTTCCACCATCGAGGCTCGGGGCAAAAAGCGGGTTCCCAGGGTCTCGCCCCGGGCCAAACGCAACAGTGCATCCGGTTCATCGCCCGAGGCAATGACCACGGTGGCGCCGCTACGGGTGGCAGTTTCGGCTGCTTGCAGTTTGGTGGCCATGCCCCCTGTGCCCAACAGCGTGCCCGAATCACCAGCGCTGGCCCAAATGCGCTCATCGATTTCCGTTACTTCGGGAATAAGACGAGCGGTGGGGTCGGTGCGCGGGTCGGCGGTAAACAGGCCTGGCTGGTCTGTGAGCAGGATGAGTAAATCGGCCTCGGCAGTGGCTGCCATCATGGCGGAGAGGTTATCGTTATCGCCGACGCGGATTTCTTCTGCGGTGACGGTATCATTTTCGTTGATGATGGGAATGGCGCGGTGTCGCAGCAGTGCGTTCAGGGTTTGTCGGGCGTTAAGATAGCGCCGTCGCCCCTGCAAATCTTCGCGAGTGAGCAGCATTTGCGCCACGGGGATGCCATAAATTTCGAAGTATTGCTGATAAAGACTCATCAGACGTGGTTGGCCCACGGCGCTGAGCATTTGCTTGGCTGGCACTTCGGGGGGCAAGTCAGGAAAGCCCATCTGCTCTTTGCCCGCGGCCATGGCTCCGGAGCTGACCAGGATAATTTCGGCGCCCGACTGATGCAGCAGCGCGCATTGTCGTACCAGCTCGATGAGGCGGGGCCGGTTGAGATGTGGTGTGCCCGCGGTGAGGACGCTGGTTCCCAGTTTGATGATGATGCGACGAAATTGCAGGGGCATGGCGTTTAGTTGCCTTTCTCGAACAGCTCGGCGATAGCCTGGCCGCGCAAGGTTTCCAAATCGTTGTGCCACGATTCCATGAGTTTTTCCAGCGTGGCCAGCAAATCTGCATCCGCGGGAATATCGCCCGGCAGATAGCGTTGCAGCAGGGCGTAAACCTGCTCTTGCCACAAATCTCCCTGCATGAGCACCTCTTGCAACTGAAATGCAAGAATTTCCAAATCATCTTTGTGATCTTTACGGGTGGGAAGTTTGGGCTTGCCCGCTGCGGGCCATTGCAAATAGCGCTGGGGGTTGGTGTAGCCGTACCAGCCATCTGTCTTGCTGTAAGGTTTGATGCGCATACCAAAGTGCAGGTGCGGGCCTGTGCTATTGCCGGTATTGCCCGAAAGTGCAATCACATCCCCCTGGCTCACAGGCTGATGCAGTACGACTTTGAATTCGCTGAGATGGGCGTAGAGGCTTTGGCCCCATGCGTGCTGGATTTTGACATAGCGCCCAAAACCCTGAGGGCGCTCTTCGATGCTCATAACAAATCCTTCATCCACAGCCAAAATTTCCTGGCCCTCAGGCATGCCCCAATCCAGACCATTGTGGCCCGGCAGCTTGAAGCGGCGATACATGCTGGGGTTTTCGCCAAAAGCCTGGGTAAGATGAAATTTGCCATCGAAGGGCAGGGGGGTTAGCACGCGGCCCGGTGGTGCGGGGACTTTTTCATCGTTGTCGCCATCGTTGATGATTTTGTCGATGAATCGTTTTTTGAGCTCTAGCATGATTTTTTGGGGGAATGTGGGGGGTTAGCGGGCCTCGGGGCACAACGGGCGCAAGATGTTCCAGGAGTAGAGGCCCGCGTTGTGGCCATCTTTCCAAAAGAACTGAATGCCGTAGTTGCCCACCAATTGCACGTCGGCCAGCTCGGTGGAAACGCCGGGCGCAGGGGTTTTGAAAATATCTTCGGGAGGAATGGGCTTGCCCATGTGCTCGTGGCCGCCGCGGCATTCGGCGCAGGGACAAATGTAACGGATGCCGGGCAGTGGGTACTCGCAGTGGGCACCATCTTCCCAGTCGATAATCAGAAGCTGGTGCGGGCGGTCAACGGTGATGCTGCGGGGTGTGGGGGTTTGGGGCATGGTTTTTGCAGGGTGAGAAGGCATTACAATCAAAGAACAATGGCAAAATGGTTTTGTTACCGTAAGTATACGCAAAAGCATGGGGTTATGACAAGACCGCTGCGAGACGTATGGGTTACGGGGGATTATGCTTGGGGTGTGGCATCGAGTCAGCATGCAGGCCAAGAATTTGTGCGGGTGCAGGTTTTTATTTTTTGCCGCTTTCCAGTAAACTTCTGCTGCTGCGTTTGTTGCGTTATACTTTTGACGCAGCCCCTCAAGCTATGGTTACTTCCAGCATGTTTTCTCCCGGCGACACTTTCGGCCTGTACCGCATTCAGCGGGAATTGGGTCGTGGTGGCATGGCCATCGTTTATCTGGCTCATCATCAGAGGCTGGATCGTCTGGTCGCGCTTAAAGTTTTGCACCCGCACTTGCAGCAGGATGCCGAGGTGGTGGCTCGCTTTTTGGGCGAAGCCCGGGCCGCGGCCCGTCTGGAGCATCCCAACATTGTGGCGGTGTATGATGCCGGTGTCATCGATGGGGTGCATTACATTGCCATGGAGTACGTAGAAGGGGATACCCTGGCCGGGGTGTTGGCTCGGGCCGCGGGCCCGTTGCCCTTTGATTTTGTGGTGAGTGTGGTCAATCAGGTGGCCGCGGCGTTGGATTATGCACATCGCCGCGGGGTTGTGCATCGCGATATCAAGCCCAGCAACATTTTGGTGCAGGAAAGTGGCAAGGTGCGCTTGACCGATTTTGGCATTGCCCAGGCTGTGGGCGCTCCCTCGTCGGGGCATTCTCGCGCGGTGCTGGGTACGCCTGAGTATATGTCGCCCGAGCAGGCCATGGGCCAGCAGGTGGATGGCCGCAGTGATGTTTATAGTTTGGGGATTGTCATTTTTCATATGCTCACCGGGCAAACGCCATTCAGGGGCGATAGCTATCAGAAGATTTTGCGGGCCCACGTGGAGCAGAATTTGCCCGACCCTCGTCTGCTGAATCCTGAGCTGCCTTCGACGGTGGTGGATGTGCTATTGCGGGCCACGGCCAAGCATCCTGAACATCGTTATGCCACTGTGGGCGCTTTGGCGCAGGCGCTGGCGCATGTGCTGCAACCACCTGCATCTACCGCTGCATCATCCAAAAAGACACCAGCCTGGGTGTTTTTGGCCCTGGGCATTGTGCTGGGATTGGCGGCGCTTGCGCTGGTTGGTTGGTTGTTGCTACGGGCCCGGGCTGCTGGTGAGCCCACTGCCATACCACCCACAGCCACGCATCCCATAATGGCCACAGCCACGCCCACGGCAACGCCTACACCACTGGCCACGCAAACGCCTACCAGCACCGCCACAGTTACATCCACAGCAACACCTACTGCGACGTCTACCACCACACCCACACCCACGCCTACGCCCAACTATCCCCCTCGCATTGCCTATGTTTCCGATCGCACCGGCTCGCCGCAGATTTATCTCATTGGCAGCGATGGTGCTAATGATACGCAGTTGACCCACGATGGGCGCAACGAGCATCCTTTTTGGGCGGCCAACGGCAGTTTCATCTACTATATCAGCGACCGCGGTCATGGCCCGGCCCTGTGGGTCATGCAGCCCGATGGTGGCGATAATCACGAAATTCTGAGTGTGCCGGGTAGCGTGGGCTATGCTCTGAGTCCTAATGGCGAGCATGTCACCTATTTGCAGCAGGGCCAGGGCAGTATTCGTCTCTTTTTGGATGGTTTGGTGTGGGCTGAGCTGCCCGGTGAGCATCTTAGCTATCAGTGGTCGCCCGATAGCCAGCATGTGGTGCTGGAAATCGATGCCACCAAGATGGTAGGGGTGTTGGATATTGCCAGCTCGGAGATGATGCAAATCACCGAGCCCAGCTATGCGGCCTGGAATCCCAGTTGGGCGCCCGATGGACAATCGGTGGTTTTTGCTGCAACCAAAGATGGCAATGCCGGCATTTACATCGCCAACATCTTTACCCGCGAGATGCGCCGTTTGACACCGCTGGATACCTGGTCGCAGGCTCCTACCTGGTCGCCCGACGGCAGTTTGGTCACCTACATCACTGGCGAAGGCCAGCACGATGGTTCATGGAGCCTGTTTGGGACGGATGTGGCCTCGGGACAGCGTGGCAGTCTTTATCATCCTGTTTTTCCGGGTGCAGCCGGTAGTTGGTCCACAGATGGCGAGCATCTGGCTTTTTTGGTGTATGATGGCGATGAAGAGGTGATGGTTATCGGGCGGGATGGCTCAGGCCCGTTGCAGCTCACCAATAATAATGCCCGAGACTGGGATCCTGCCTGGGAACCACGGTAAAGGTTGAAGAGCGGGTCATTGGAATAGTCTTTGTGAATTTCAACGTAACGACTAACGTACCCGACTTCAATCACCACAAAGGCGCAAAGACACGAAGAACACCAAGCATTTCAAAGCTTTTTCTTTTCTTCGTGCCTTTGTGGCTTCGTGTCTTCGTGGTTTCTAGCCGGGCTACCTTAGTCGTAACATTTCAACTAAGTAAGCGCGAAGAAGTTATTAAGGCACCAAGACACGAAGAAAAATCTGTGGCATCTGTGGTTGCCATCTTCGCCATTGGTGGAGATACGCAGCTACTTAATCTACTCGAAGCCGTGGGGATGGCTGCTGTGCCATTGCCAATCGGTTTCGATGATTTCGCGCAGGCCGTATTGCGGTTGCCAGCCCAAAATATCTCGGGCCCGCGAGTTGTCGGCCCAGATGCGCACCGGGTCGCCCGCGCGGCGCGGGCCCATCTCAATCTCAAAGTCCAGACCTGAAACGTCACGCACCATGTTGATGATTTCCAGCACACTGGTTCCTGTACCCGTTCCCAGATTAAAGGGCATGCTTTCGCCTCCCTGCCACAGGTAGTTCAGGGCCGCGATATGCGCGGTGGCCAGGTCATCCACATGAATGTAGTCACGGATGACGGTTCCGTCGGGCGTGGGATAATCATCGCCATTGACAAAGAAACGCTCACGCTGTCCCAACAAAAATTCCATAAGGATGGGAATCAGGCGGCTGGCAGGCTTGTATGCGTCGCCGATACGGGCATCGAAGCTGGAGCCAGATGCGTTGAAATAGCGCAGCGGTGTGAATTTGATGCCTTTGCTTTGTTCATACCAGGCCATGACCTGCTCGGCCAGATGCTTGGATGCGCCATAGATGCTTTCTGGCTTGTAGCTTTCGTTTTCGGTCACGGGCACATTTTCGGGCGTGCCATAAACTGCGCAGGTAGATGAAAAGACCAGTGATTGTACGCCCGCCTTGCTCATGGCCTCCAGCAGGTTGACACTGCCCTGGATGTTGTTATGGAAGTATTTGCCCGGATGGCTCATGCTCTCTCCGACTTCTACGTACGCGGCAAAATGAATCACGCCGGCGATGTCAGGGTGCTGATGAAAAACAGCTTCGATTTCGGCTGGATGGAGCAAATCACCCACGATGAGAGGGGCATTTTCGATAGCCTGGGCGTGGCCTTTGCTGAGATTATCAAAAACCACGACCTGGTAGCCCTGGCGTTGAAGTTCGCGAACGGTGTGGCTGCCAATGTAGCCAGCGCCACCGGCCACAAGAATTTTCTGGGGCATTAGAAACTCCTCTTTTGAGAATGGGATACGGTTAGATGCTCACTGCGCGACTTTTATGGCGTATCAGCGGGCTTATGGATGATGGTATGCTGCTCATGCGGGCGCATGATGTGCGGGCGGGCGAATCAGGGGCCGGCTACCTGCCCCACCAAATCATAGTCCAGGGCATCCACAATGTTAACTTCCAGCATCTGGCCCAGGGGCAAGCGCCCGGGCAGGATGACGTAACCATCTACTTCCGGGGCATCGCGATAGGTGCGGGCCAGGGTGCTGTTCTGCTGGTGCGATTCTGTCAGGGCCATCAGCTTGCGCCCAATCTGCGCTTGATTACGGGCCAACGAGATGGATTGCTGCAAGGCCATGACCTGATGCCAACGTTCTTCCTGAAGTTCGGGAGGAATTTGGTGGGGCAGCGCTGCCGCGGGCGTGCCCGGTTCTGGACTGAATTTAAAAACGCCCACTTTGTCGAAGTTGATTTCAGCAATAAAATCCAGCAGGCTTTGGAATTCGGTCTCGGTTTCGCCGGGGTAGCCCACGATGAAGGTGGAGCGCAAGGCGATGTCGGGCATGGCCGCGCGCAGTTTGGCGATGGTTTGCAACACTTTTTGGATGTTGCTGGGGCGTTTCATGCGGCGCAGCGTGGCAGGATGCCCATGTTGCAAGGGAATATCCAGGTAGTGCAAAAGTTGCGGTGTTTCTGCCATCACCTGGATGAGTTCATCGGTGATGCGCCCGGGATAGGCGTACATAAGCCGCAGCCAGGCTAATCCGGGGGTGCGGCGGGCCACGGCGTTGAGCAGGCGAGCCAGGCTGTTGGTTTCGCCACGGTCGCGGCCGTAGTCGGTGGTGTCTTGGGCAACCACGACCAATTCCCGGGCACCAGCTTTGACCAGATGTTCCGCCTCGACCAAAATGTTTTCAAAGGTATGAGAACGCAGTTTGCCCTTGAAGCTGGGAATGGTGCAAAAGGCGCAAGAGGCATTGCAGCCATCGCTGATTTTCAGGTAGGCCGATGCAAAGAGCTGGGGCGGGCGGGGTGTGGGCGCATGCCTGAGCTGTTCAGGTTCGCCCAGCAGTTTCATTTTTTGGAGCGGGCGCTGTTTTTTGCCGTGGCGCAAGGTTTCGGTCAGTGGAATTATCTCGGGCCAGCGCAATGTGCCCAGCAGCGCATCTACCTGCGGCACTGCCGCCAGAATTTTTTGCCCGTCACGTTCAGCCATGCACCCCGCAGCCACTAGGATTTGTCGTTTTTTCTTGTGCGAAGCCAGTTCTTGCAGCACAGCCACACTCTCTTGTTGTGCTGCCTGCAAAAAACCGCAGGTGTTTACTACCAGCACATCGGCCTGGCGGGCGTCAGTCACTGCCCGATAGCCTTTTTGCATGAGCAGCGTGGCCATGGCTTCGCTATCTACCTGGTTTTTGGGACACCCCAGGGTCAAAATGTAATAAGCAGGTGCTTTTTTCATCAGCCGGGGATGGGCGTGGCTGTTGGTTCCGGGGTAGGCGTGGCGGTAGGTAGGGGGGTGGGTGTGATTTCGATAATTTCTTTATCCTTGATTGTCCAGACAAAGACCGAGATTTCGCCAACCTCGCCCAATTTGGGCAAAACCTCGCCATTAAGTTCCAATTGCATGCCCCCTGCGTTACCGGTCAGGAATTCCATTCGCTTTTTGGCAGAAAAATGCTGCTCATAGCCCGGGTCTTGCAACGATTCCACCAGGACTTCGCCATCGGCCACCACCCGCACCCAGGCGGTTTGTGTTGCACGCACCGTTAGCTGGATGATGTTGGTGCTGGCGGGCGTGGGGCTGGGCTGCGTGGTTGGCGTGGGTGTTGGTGTGGCTGTTGGCTCGGGCGCTGATGTCGAGGTTTGGGTCGGCAAAGCTGGCACGGCGGTATTGGTGGCTGCGATAACAGGTGCTTTGGCCTTGCCTTCCGGGGGCAGCTCAACGGCAACAGTGGCAGTGATGATGTCTTTTTCGATGAGGGCCGTTTGCAAATAGGGCAGCCCATATTGATAGAACAGGTAGCCCGCCACGAGCAAAGGGATGAGGATGAGCGCCAGGCGCAGGGCCCGTTTTTGCCACCGGGAACGCTTGGCTGAGCCATAATAAATATCTAAATTGATGGGACGATAGTCGGAATTGGGTGTTGCTGATGGACTGGTGCCAGCATTGTCGTTTAGAACTTCCTGGGTTTTGGCAGCAATCTCGTCGCTATCCAGTCCCAAAAAGGTGGCGTAAGTGCGCAAAAAACCGCGCGCGGCCACCGGGCTTGGCAGATCGTCCCAATCGCCAGACTCCAACGCACTAAGATAACGTTGGCGGATGCGGGTTTTGGCCTCGACATCTTCCAGCGACAGCTCTTTGGCTTCGCGGGCCTGACGCAGGAGTTGTCCTGTTTCTACCATGGTTATTGTGATCCTGTTTTTGTAAATAGAGGGCCTCACGCAAAATAGCAAAGCGCGAGGAGTGTTTTTGTGCTATTGTGTCTTCGTTTTCTTCGAGGCTAATCAGGGAACGTGAATCGTTACGAAAAATGCTCCTTTTTGGCCTATAACCCTTTGATTATGCTGTGCAAGTGGAAAATTGTCAAAGTTGCAGAAGATGCCAAGGGGTAAAATCACCTATTTTCATCGTAGCGTAGGGGAAACATTTGGCAAACGTCAGGTTTTCGTGGAAAATAGAATCTATGACGACGCAACGCCTGAAAAAGCTTCATTTATGGATCAAACGCCTGTTGCTGGTGGTGCTGGTGGCGTGGCTGGCGTTGCTGGTAGTGTATCTTTATCAGGGAGGCTGGGAAAGCCTGCACACATCTCGCACACTGGCCCGCTTCTTCCCTTCCGACTACTTCCAGGGCCCGCAGGTCGCGATCATTTCGGGCCACCGGGGATTTGATTCGGGCGCGGTGTGCGAAGATGGCTTGATGGAGGTGGTCATCAATGAAGCTATCGCCACCCGGGTGGTTCAGCGCTTGCAGGATGAAGGGGTGGCCGCGGCACTATTCGATGAATATGATGTGCGCCTGGAAGGACTTCATGCCCGGGCCTTGCTTTCTATTCATGCCGATTCCTGCATTGCGCACAGCGGCTATAAAATTGCCAGCGCCCAACAAAGCATCATCCCCGAGCTGGATAAACAATTGGTAACGTGCTTGCGGCAATCGTATGGCGAGGCCACAGGTCTGGTTTTTCAGGCCAGCGCCATTACCACCGATATGACGCAATATCATGCTTTTCAGCGGGTCGCCGATGACACGCCCGGCGCTATCATCGAAACAGGTTATTTGGGCGGCGATAAAGACTTGCTGCAACAGGAGCCCGATAAATTGGCAGATGCCATTGCTGCGGGTATCATCTGCTTTCTCGATCAGACCGCACCACAGGATGCCGTCGACTCGCGTTGACAGTTGGGGATTGGGCAAAGGATGCCAACGCACACGGGGGCATCATGCGCGGGCGTAGCGTGGCGCGCCTGACTCGTGCATTTTTCTTGCTGCTCTGGCTCTGTGCTACAATGAACACCCTTGATTTTTGTAACGGTTCACGTTCAGCATTTTTATTACCGGATTTTATCGTGACTTATCTTTCAGCCATCGGAGCGTTTCTCCGGCGCAATGTTGTCAAAAAGCTACTCATCTGGCTCGGAGTCGGCGTAAGCGCACTTTTTCTTTACTCGGCCCTGAGCGGCTTGCAGCTTCCCATGGTTTGGGAGGCAATCAAGCAGGCGAATTATTGGTGGGTGTTGCCAGGGGTGGCCATCTATTTTGTGGGTGTATGGATTCGCACCTGGCGTTGGCATTACATGCTGCGGCAATTCAAACCTGTGCCGGTGGGCCGTTTGTTTCCGGTGGTGTGCATTGGCTACGCCGGCAATAACATCTATCCGGCTCGGGCGGGTGAGGTCATACGCTCTTATGTCCTCAAAAAAAAGGAAGCCATTCCCATCAGCGGGAGTTTGGCCACCGTGCTCATCGAGCGCATTTTCGATGGCTTGGTTATGTTGCTCTTTGTCTTTTTGGCCCTACCCTTCACCTCGGGCATTCCACAGCAATATCGCAGCTTTGTGGTGATGCTCAGCGCTGTTTTTGGCGTGGCACTGATTCTTTTCATTGCTATTGCCATTCGTCCGCAGTGGGTGACTCGGCTTTACACGCCCGTGGCCAACAAACTTATTCCCGCCCGTTTTCGCGCCAAAACCGATGATATTGTTGAGCGCTTTTTATTTGGATTGGCCTCGTTACAAAGTCCCAAAGATGTGTTGATGATGTTCTTCACCACCATCCTCATCTGGCTGGCCGAGACCATGAAATACTGGTTTGTGATGCACGCTTTCGATTTCAGCGTCTCATTCATCACCCTCATGCTTATGAATGGCATTGTGAATCTGTTTACCACGCTCCCATCAGCGCCAGGCTATATTGGCACGTTTGATGCGCCCGGCATCAAGGTGCTGGTAGATGTGGGAGCTGTGGGGGCAACCCTGGCCGCAGCCTACACGCTGGTGCTTCATGCTGCGTTGTGGCTGCCTATCACCCTTTTAGGCATCTACTACTTCTTCCACGAGCGTCTGCGCTGGTCCGATTTTGAAAAAGCCACCGCGGCCGTCCAACAAGAAAAGAAAAACGAGAGGTTTGAAAACGTATGAAAAACATCACTGTCATTGGTGCGGGCTATGTGGGCCTGGTCACCGGCTCCAGCTTTGCAGACTTGGGCAACAATGTCACCCTGCTGGACATCATCGAGGAAAAAATTCAACGCCTGCGCCAGGGAGACATTCCCATCTACGAGCCGGGCCTTTCGGAGATGGTGGTGCGCAACGTGGCCAAAGGAAGGCTGCATTTTACCACCAGCTACGCTGAGGCGCTCAAAGATGCAGAGTTCGTGTTTGTGGCGGTGGGAACCCCCTCGGGCGTGGATGGCGAGGCTGATTTGCGTTATGTGCGCATGGCCGCAGAAAGTATCGCCGAACACATGCACCAACCTCTCATCATCATCAACAAATCGACTGTTCCTGTGGGCACGGGCGATTGGGTGGCCGATATCATCACCAAAAAACAACAGGAACCTATCCCCTTTTGGGTGGTTTCCAACCCCGAATTCCTGCGCGAAGGCTCTGCTATCAGCGATTTTATGAACCCTGACCGGGTGGTGCTGGGCTCGCAGCATGCCGAGGCTGCGCAAAAAGTGGCAGCTTTGCATCGCCCGCTGAATACCACGGTGCTTATCACCGACTTGCGCACCGCCGAGATGATCAAATACGCGTCCAATGCCTTTCTGGCGACCCGCATCAGCTTTATCAACGAAATCGCTACCATCTGCGAAGAGTTGGGGGCAGATGTGAACATGGTGGCCAAAGGCATGGGCTACGACAAGCGCATCGGGCCCCACTTTCTCAACGCGGGCCTCGGTTTTGGCGGCTCCTGCTTCCCCAAGGATGTGCAGGCACTGGAGCACATGGCTCTGATTCATGGCGCACATCCGCAATTGCTGCGCGCGGTGCTGGATATCAATCAGCACATGCGGCGGCAGGTGGTAGTCAAGCTGCGCAATGCGCTGGATGGTCTGGGCGAACGCACAATCGGATTGTTGGGCCTGGCTTTCAAGCCCAATACCGATGATTTACGAGAAGCGCCTTCGCTGGACATCGCTCGTCAGATTTTACGTGAAGGTGGCCATGTGCAGGCTTATGATCCTGTGGCCATGAACGAAGCCTGCAAACTGGTCGATGGGCTGCATCTGGTTGAAGACCCATACGAAGTCGCACAGGGGGCCGATGCTCTGGTGATGGTCACAGAATGGAACGAATTCCGGCAATTGGACATGGTTCGTATTCGTGAGGCCATGCGCGGCTCGGTGCTGCTGGATGGCCGCAATGTGTGGAATCCTGATGAAATGCGAGAGCTTGGTTTTCGGTATTTTGGCGTCGGGCGTGGCGTCAAGAAGAATGGCTGGTAAAACGTAACGACTAACGTACCCGACTTCAATCACCACAAAGGTACAACGACACTAAGAACAGCAAGCATTTCAAAAACTTTTTCTTTCTTGGTGCCTTTGTGCGCTTGGTGGTACACTCTGGATAACGATGAATTGTTATATTTCAATTTTCATAGCATCACCTACTAAAGCTGCTGATGCTAACCGATAAGCTGCGCACGCATACTTTGGACAATGGCCTGACTCTGCTGTTGAAGGAGTCACATGCCGCGCCTGTGACCAGTTTTTGGTTGTGGTATCGGGTCGGCAGTCGCAATGAACAGCCGGGATTGACCGGAATTTCGCATTGGGTGGAACATATGCTGTTCAAGGGTACCACTCGCCGGCCGCAAGGCAACTTCGATCGACTCATCCAGCGCGAAGGGGGGCATTTTAACGGCATGACTTGGATCGATTTGACCACCTTTTATGCCACGCTGCCCGCTGAGCGCATCGCTTTGGCGCTGGATATTGAAGCGGATCGCATGCAAAATGCGCTGTTCGATGTCGATGAGGTGGAAAGTGAACGCACGGTGGTCATCTCGGAACGGGAGGGCAGCGAAAATCAGCCCGGCTTCTGGCTGCGAGAGCAGATTCAGGCGGCCAGTTTTGTGGCGCATCCTTACCGGCACATGGTTATCGGCTGGAAGGAGGATTTGCGGCGCATCACCCGGGATGATTTGTATGCGCACTATCGCACTTTTTACACGCCTAATAACGCTGTTGCGGTGGTGGTGGGCGATTTCGAGACCGAGGCCATGATTCAACAGGTAGAGACAGCTTTTGGCAACATCCCGCGCGGGCCTGAGCCTCCGGCCATGCGCGTGGTCGAGCCCCAGGCCCGCTCTCGACGTTCTGTCGAATTGCACGGGCCTGGCGGCGCGCACTATTATGCGCTCTGCTATCGTGTGCCCCCGGCCCGCGACCCCGATTTCTTTCCCCTGACCCTGCTGGGTGCGGTGCTGGATGGTGCGCGGGGCCTGCCACCCTTTGGCGGCGGCGGTCTGGGACGTTCCGCCCGGTTGTATCGGGCCTTGGTCAACACCGGTCTGGCCATGGGGGTTAGCGGCGCGATGACTGCCTCTAAAGATGGCTATCTTTTCAGCATCAGCGCTACCGTCAGCAAAGAGACGAATCGTGAACAAGTCGAGCAGACCATCCAGCAGGAATTAGAGCGCCTGAAAACAGAGGCTGTGGGCCCGGAGGAATTGGCCCGGGCCATCAAAGGCACTCGCGCCCTGTTTGCCTATGGCAGCGAAAGTGTTACCAGTCAAGCTATGTTGTTGGGGTTGGCCAGCATCATTGCCGATATCGATTGGCTGGCCCATTTTTTGGATAACATGGCCCGCGTCACCTCGGATGACATCCTGCGCGTCGCACGTCGTTACTTTGTGCCTGAAAACGAAGTTAGCGGCTGGTACATCAGCGATTGATGGGTGACTTCGGCGCTTGATGCTTTTTTATCCGCCAACTCTGCATGAGACAAGTGTTATGATGAACCCTGCCATTCCCGGCCCGCACAACATCATCATCGATGAGCTTAGCAATGGCTTGCGCGTCTGGGTTTATGAAAATTTCGAGTCCCAAACCATCTCGCTACAAGGTTATGTGCCGGGCGGAAGTATTAACGAATCGCCGCAACAAACAGGCCTGGCAAATCTAACAGCACTCATGCTGCGACGGGGTGCAGGTGGGCGCAGCTACGATATGTTGAACGAAATCATCGAAGCGGTGGGCGCTTCATTTGATTTTGACACTGGACGACATACCCTGGGTTTTGATACTTATTCACTGGCAGAAGATTTTGATCTGCCCCTCTCGTTGCTGGCCCAAAGCCTGAAAACGCCCGATTTTCCTGAAACCGAGCTGGAAAAGAGCCGCAAGCAGCTTTTGGCCCGGCTGGAAGAACGGAAGCACAGCACCAACATGCAAGCGCTGCTGGCCTTTCGGCAGCATCTGTACGCACCTGGTCATCCCTATCGCAGCTCCTTTCTGGGCGAAGAAGCCACGCTGCAACAGTTCACCCGTAAGCAACTCATCACCTTTTATCACAACAACATCACGCCTGCAGGAGGCATTGTGGTTGTGGTAGGTGCTTTGCCCGCCACCGAAATCATGGCCCGGCTGGAGCAAGCGCTGGGAGATTGGCGACATCCTCACGCCCGCCCCGATGACACCATCCCTCCCACCCCGCGCCTGACGGGCAAAATCGAGGTGAGCCTCCCCATTCCCGGCAAAAGCCAAAGCACCCTTTTGCTGGGCTGGCCCAGCATTCCTGTCAATCATCCCGACTACTTCTCCCTGCTGCTTTGTAACAGCATTTTGGGACAATTTGGCCTGGGCGGGCGCTTGGGGCAGCGGGTGCGCGAGACTCTGGGGCTGGCGTACAGCATCAACAGCAGCTTTACTGTGAATCGTGGTGCAGGAACCATTCGAATCAGCGCTGGCGTGAATCCGGCCAACATCGGGCGCGCGCTAGAAGCTATTTTCCATGAACTCGGGCGCATTCGTAACCACCTGGTAACGCCGCAAGAGCTGGAAGATGTGCAACGTCATGCCAGCGGCTCATTGCCCTTGCGCCTGGAAACCAACAATGGCATTGGCAGCAGTTTGATCAACATGGCTTGGTACAACAGCGAACTCGATTATCTGCTGACCTATGCCGAGAAGATTTGGGCCGTGACGCGTGAGGATGTGCTGCGTGTAGCCCGGAAGTATTTTGATCTTGAAAATTATGTGCTTGTCACAGCAGGTCCGCCCCCGGAGGAAGCTTGATGCTAAGAACAGGTGTCGATATTATTGACATTGGCCGGGTGGAGCGTGCCCTGGCCCGACACGGCCATGCCTTTTTGCAGCGTGTTTACACGCCTGCTGAAATCGAGCTTTATAAACAGCGCACACAATCGTTAGCTGCGCGTTGGGCGGCCAAAGAGGCGGTGGCCAAAGCCCTGGGCACAGGCATCGGACCAGTGGGCTGGCAAGAGATTGAAGTGTTGGAAGATGCCTTGCGGGCGCCCACCTTACGCCTGAGCGGGCGCGCAGCCGCGCGGGCGCAAGCGTTGGGGCTAACACAGTGGGCCATCAGTCTTTCGCACACCCAAGAGCTGGCCACAGCCTTTGTCGTGGCATCGGGATGATTTTCTGCCCGGAATCGCCAGATTTGGCAGGAAATTACTGGTCGTGATTATTTTGGGCTGATGGTCGCTGTATCCGCTATCCAGAAAGAACTGCCAAGGCACAAAGACACGACGAAAAAGGGACTGAAAAAGAAGGGGCCTCACCGAGGGCGGAGCTGGTGGTTTTGCGTAAGACTCCTCACTCCCGTTCACAGAACGTTTCATCCCTCTGCGCCCGTGGCCGAACTGCGCCCCGCGTGCTATAATCGCAATCATGCAACGAACTCGCAAAGCTGGCGCGGTGTTTCTTTTGCTGATGCTGGCGATTTTTCCTGTTTGGGCTCCGCTCACTCGCCCGGGGCTGCCCGCGTGGCGCGCGGGCGTTCTGCCTGTGCTGGGCCTGCGCACCAACGCGTTAGGCGCGCTTATGCCCGCGTCGCTGCCCGCAGCCGCGCTGTTGCCCGCCCGCGGCCTGCATGCGTTGGGGCTGAGCAATCTGGTGGCATTCAAGCTCAGCATCATCCTGGCGATGCTTATGCTGGCTGTAACGCTCTTTCTTTGGGCCCGGGTTGTGGCAGGTGTGCAAGCGGGCGTGCTGGCCGCATTGCTTACCCTTTACGCGCCTCTTTTTCTCAGCGCCATCTATCAGCAAAGTGCATTGGCGGGCCTGTGGGTGATGTTGGGCGTGGCCATCAGTGGTTGGGGCATTAGTCTGAGCATGGTGTCTCGCTTGAAGGTTTTGCGGCAAACTGGCAAAATTCCATCGGAGCAGCCGCTGCATTGGCGGAAAACTTCGTTGTGGCTGCTGGCCATGGGCGCTGTTTTGATTTTTGCCAATGCGTTGCCCGCGCAATGGCGGCAGCCGCCCAACGCTCTGCGCCCTCAGCTTTATCAGCTTGTGGAGCCTGGCTGGTTCTGGCAGACCAGCTCTCTGACCCTGCAAACCCCTGTGGCCTGGAGCCTGGGGCTGGGGCTTATCGCCATGTTGCTCATCACATTGTGGTTGGCTCAGGGCCCGGTGGGCAAATGGGTCTATCGGTTGACACTCATGGGTAGCTTGCTGCTAAGCATTGCTTTTTTTGTGCCCGAGCCCATCATCCCGCTGATGGCAGCATTGCCCATGCTTTCGGTGGCAGCAGCAGGGATTATGGCCCTGTTGCCGCAGCTCAAGCAACCTGCACTGTGGGCAGCGCTATTGCTGATGCCCCTGTTGGCCGCGGGGCCGGGCCTCTCGCCCCAATTCACCGACGTGCGTATCCCGTCAACGCCCGCAGCCATTTTTGGCGATAATCAGATCTTGCTGGTGGATGTTCAGGTGATTGGCGATTTGGCTCCAGGGCAGACCATCCAGGTGCAAACAACGTGGCAGGCGCTCAAAACGCCCGATTTTGATTACAATCTTTTCTTGCATCTCACCGATGATGCCGGCAACCTCATCGCACAATTGGATACGCAACCCCGCGCGGGCGACACGCCCATGACCGGGTGGACGCGCGGGGCCATTATCCCCAACAGTTACCAACTTGCCATTCCGGCAGATGCACCTGAAAAGCTGCATTTGCGCCTGGGGCTTTACAACTGGCAAACGCTCCAGCGCCTCCCTCTTACCTCCGGCCCCGATGCCTTGAGCATTGGCCATTAGGCATTGACCCTTATGAAAGCCCTCCGCTCTGCCTCTTTTTGGACAGCCATCTTGCTGAGCTTCTTTGCCATCGCCCCCTTGCTGCGGCCTGGCTACTTTTGGGCTGCGCACGATGCCCGGCACGATGTTTTCTTCATTTTGCAATACAACATCACCTGGGAACAGGGCATCCTCTTTCCGCGCTGGTCGCCCGATTGGGCCTTTGGCTATGGCTATCCATTTTTCAACATCTATGCGCCCGGTGCGACCTTTTTGGGCACGCTCCTTTATCGACTATTGCCCCTGACGCTGGAAAACGCGGTCAAAGCAACCTTTGGCGTTACCCTGCTTATCAGCGCAGCCAGCATGTGGCTTTTTGTGCGGGATTGGCTGGGCGAGCGGGCCGCATTGGTGGCCGCAGTGGCCTTTGTTTATGCGCCTTATCATCTGTTGGATGTGTATGTGCGGGCTGCCATGGCCGAAAGTTTGGCCCTGGCCCTGCTACCCCTGGCCCTGTGGGCGCTGCGACGCACTGTCAGGGAGCCCAGTGCGCGCCACATGGTACTCACCGCCCTGACCTACGCGGCCATTCATCTTAGTTCCAATTTGGTGGCCCTACTGTTTACGCCGGTACTGGGGCTTTATCTGCTGCTGCTGGTCTGCCAACGGGCGCGAGCAGAGCAAGATTCTTCTTTGTTTTCCCTTGCCTCTTTATCTCTTTGCGTAAGATATATCTTTGCACCCGCCGCGGGCCTGCTTCTGGGCGTCATGCTGGCCGCGTTCTTCATCCTACCTGCACTGGCTGAAAAGAATTTTGTCAATCTGGGGCAATGGTATAGCGGCTACTATGATTTTCACGAGCATTTTGTTTATTTTGCCCAACTTTTCGATCCTCGTTGGGGGTTCGGCATTAGCACGCCCGGGCCTCATGATCCCCTCAGCTATCAACTGGGCCTGGCACTCTTCTTACTGGCGGCATTGGCAGCCTGGGCCTTTTTGCGTCGTCCGGGCCAAGAGCGGGCCGAAATCGGCTTCTGGCTGCTCATCTTGCTGGGAAGCGTGTGGTTGACTACCGCTGCTTCGACCCTGGCCTGGGATTTTGTACCCATGGTAGCCATGGCGCAATTTCCGTGGCGTTATCTGACGCTGGCTGTGCTTGCGTTGGCGCTGCTGGCCCCGGTTATCCTTACCATTGGCAGCTACAAGATGAGCGAATCGACGCATGTGCGCCATTCATGGCTTATTCCCTTGCTGCTTTCGGGTCTGATTATCTTTGCCAGCAGCCATTATCTGCGCATTCAGGCCATCACGCCTCCGCCCGGCGGTGCTACCCTGGCCGGCCTGATGGAATTCGAACGCAGCTCCGATGAAATGACAGGCATGACCGCTACGGCGCAGGATGTGGCACATTGGTCACCTCTGGCCGATTTGCACATGGCGGGGCAACCTGTCACGACTCAGGTGGATTATGGCCTGGTGCAGGCCAATGAGCATCTGGCTGTGGATTCGCTGGAACACAGTGTCATGGCCGAAACTGTGTGGGTGCAAGCTGATGCGCCCGGACAAAGCGTTCCCTTTTTACGGCAATGGTATCCTGGTTGGACGGCCACCCTGCTGGACCCTGACACACGCGCGGTCCTCCAGCGCGTTGCCCTCACCCCCAACAACGTTCGCGATCCCTACGGACTCATCACCGTGCCTGTGCCCCAGGGACGCTACTTGTTGCGCCTGAGCTTCGAGGATACCCCCATCCGCAAAATTGGCAACACCCTCTCAATCCTCACGCTGTTTATTTTGGCTGCTCTGCTGCTGCCCTGGCGTAAAAATGTGAGGATGCACTGAATCATCGATTCCCAATCTTTTCTTCTCCCATGCCCCGGTCCCGCTCCCCTCTCATCCTGCTCATTCTTTTGAGCCTTCTGGTTTTGGCCCCATTACTGGCCTCCGGCTACTTTTTGCGCGCCCACGATGCCCGGCATAGCCTCATCTGGCTGGTGGAGTATGATCAGGGCATTCGTAGCGGCTTTTTGTGGCCTCGTTGGGCTCCAGATCATTCGCAGGGCTTTGGGTATCCGTTGTTTACTTTTTATGCGCCCTTTGCCTTTATCATCGCCGAAGGCTTTCATTTGCTGGGAGCCAGTATTGTGGGGGCAGTCAAGCTAACCTGGGCGCTGGCGACCCTTTTAGCAGGTGTAAGTATGTACCATCTGGCCCGACGCTTGTGGGGTATTGGGCCTGCGTTCATTGCCGGTTTGCTTTACATGGTCGCGCCTTATCATCTGGTCAATAGCTATGTGCGCGGTTCTCTGGCCGAATTTGTGGCCCTGGCTCTTTATCCGTGGGTTATCGACAGTTTTTTGTTGCTGTTGCGACGCAAGACCATGCGTAGCATCGTGCCTGCTGCACTTAGTCTGGGCTTGCTGATTATGACTCACAGCGTTACCTTGATGTTGTTGCCGCCGCTGCTGGCCTTGTTCATTCTTTATTGGCTGCTGCTGGATTGGCGGCAGCGTGGGCGGTGGCCATGGCGGACGACATACTATGCTTTAGCTGCGGGGCTGCTGGGCGGTTTGCTGGCTGCCATCTTTTTGCTGCCCGTGCTGGCCGAAACTCGATACATCGTTGTTGATCAGTGGCTTCCCGCTGAAAGCTACAATTATCCTCAGCAATTTCTTTACCTTTTTCAACTGTTTGATTTTGCTTGGGATTACGGTTTTGCTTTGCCCGGGCCCGATGATGGCATGAATCTTTCTATTGGCTTGTGGCTGGTTATTCTGGGACTGGCTGCGCTGCCGTTGGGCATCAAGTCATTATCCCGCCACCGCGCCCTTTTCTGGTCCTTTTTCATCCTGGCGTTACTTTCACTCTTTGCCACCCAGGCCCCCAGCAAAATTTTCTGGGATGCGATTCCCATGATCAAATTGGTGCAGTTCCCTTTCCGATTCCTGGCCCCCAGCACGCTCTTTCTTTCGTTGGTGGCTGCCGGAATTGTGACTGCGCTGTTGCCCGAATCGCAAGAAGCTTTTCATCCCTTGCTGTTGGTGCTGGCTCTGGCAATTTTGTTGGGCTCCTGGCACTATGCTCAGCCGCAGCACACGCCCGCGCCTCCATCTGCGCAAACGCCTGTCGCCGATATTCAGTTCGAGCTGGATTATCCCGATATGCGGGGCAGCACTGCGTTTGCGGGTGACAAACCGGTGACATCGCCCAAGGTGGAGGCTTATCTGGCGGGCCAGCCGCTGCCCCTGGCCGAGATTATCCAGGGAACTGGCAGTGTGGCGAGTATTGATCATGGAGCGGGTGTTGAGCAGGTGGCTGTGCTGGCTGATGTGCCCATCACGCTGCAATTTTACACCTATTGGTATCCTGGCTGGCGGGCGTGGGTCGATGATCAGGAGGTGGCGGCACGGGCCTCGGGCCCGGATGCCCTCATCACGCTGGATGTGCCCGCGGGCGAGCATCATGTGCGCATCCGCTTTACCAACACGCCTTTGCGCACCCTGGCCGCCATCATCAGCCTGCTAACAGCGCTCATTTTGATCATCATCCACTTTTGGGATACAATCCGCCTCTCCCTGCCCTTCAACAGCAATCATTAGCCATTCCCATGTCTATCCGTCAATGTCCCAATTGCGGGGCACAAGTCAGTCACAAAGCAGATGAATGCTTCATGTGCGGCTATCAATTTCATCAGCCGCAACGTGTGCGCGTGCGCGTGCCCTGGGCCGACATCATTCTGGTGCTGTTCATTGCGGCGTTGGTGGCCATCTGGTGGCGCTGGGATGATGAGCGGCAGGTTTTGGCCCAAACTCCCTCTGCTACCCCCACGTACACGGTCACGCCCACGCAAACGCCTACCATCACGCCCACGCCTACGATTACGCCCACGCCCACCATCACACCGACACCCACGCCTGTTGTGCATACTGTGCGGCCAGGTGATACGTATCTGGGCATTGCTAATCTTTATGGCATCAAGCTGGATGATTTGCTGGCCGCCAACAATTTGAAAGTTGATGACATCATTCAGCCGGGGCAAGTCTTGCGTGTTCCGGCAGCCAGCGGCGATGTGGCCTATCCTACGCCCGAGCCTCTGAGCGGGCGTTTCAACTACGCTGTAGAATTGGGGGACACCGTAGAGGCCATTGCCATTCGTTTGCAAGTCGATCCGACAGTCATTCTTGAAAACAACGATATTTCCGATCCAGATCATCTGCAACCGGGCCAGGTGCTCATCATTCCCATGGGATCTGAAATGGCTGATGTCGAGCCAACTATTGTGCCGACACCGCAGGGGCGACCACAGCCGCCGGTGCTCATCGGGCCCGCCAATGGCAGTGTTCACGCGGGGCCGACCGGGCCATTGCTGCGTTGGGTCTCGGCCCATTTGTTACCGGATGATATTTGTTATCAGATTAACCTGCGTTACGCAGACCCGCACTTGCCCGAAATTTCTCCCATTTGCACCAAAGCGGGCAGCTTGCGTTTGGATAATGCCTTGCGCCCGCCCGCGGATGCCGCGTCCGCGGAAATTCGTTGGTGGCTTCGCCTGGTGCGTTTGACCCGGGATGGTGATGTTTATCCTGTCAGTCTACCCAGCGCTGTGCGACGTTTTGAGTGGCATTAAACTTTGGCAGTGGGTATTTTGTCTGAGGGGAATTGTTCGCAGTTGGGGGGGCGGGCGTAGACGCCGGGAAGCATTTACATAAACGTTCAGTGGGCAGCTATGAAGCTTTTTCGCACAGCGAGTCATTCTGGTTCTTTCGGATTTCAGGGGGTCTGGCGCTGTCAAGCCGCCGGATCACGGATCCGGCTCAAGAGCGGGGGCTCCCAGGGCGGATTCGCAATCCGCCCGGCCTATCACTCCTGAAACCCAGTTGAGCCAAAAAGCACTCAAATGACCGGGATTGGGCAAGAGCAGCAAAATTCAATAGATTTCTCCATAACTTCTCCACAATTTCTCCCGAATTCCTCCAAGATTCTCCTTTATACTAAAGGCAGCGTTAAGGATGACCTTAGCGATTCGCAATCCAACCATTTACGCCTACGATTTACGGAGGATCCTATAATGAAACCTTTTAAAACTTTTATCGCCACACTTTCAGTTGGGGCATTGACACTCATCCTGGCAGCCTGCGGAACGCCCGTTTCGGCTGACGATGTTACATCGATGGTCAATTCGGCGCCCGTTGCACAACCTACGGTTAAGGCCAATGTCAGCAATACGCCGGCAGCGTTGCCATCGGGCAGTGGTTATGGCCAGCAGGGCAATGGCCGCGGGGCCGCACAGCAGGCTCAGGGCGGGCAGTTGCCCTTGGGCACCAATCTGCCGGCAGCAGGAACGGTCGATGATCAGGAAATCGCCGACTTGCTGCAAATGCGTGAGGAAGAAAAACTGGCCCGGGATGTTTATATCACTCTGGGCGAACAGTGGAATCTTGCCGTTCATACCAACATTAGCCGCTCTGAGCAGCAACACATGGATGCCATCGGTTTTTTGCTGGAACGCTACGGCATTGCCGATCCGGTGGGTGATAACCCGGTGGGGGTTTTTACCAATTCCGATTTGCAAGCGCTTTATGACCAGCTCGTAGCGCAAGGTCGTCAATCCATGGCAGAATCGCTGAAAGTGGGCGCGACGATCGAGGATGTTGATATTTATGACTTGCAGAAGGCGCTCGCGAACACCGACAACGCAGATATTCAAGAGGTTTATCGCAGCTTGATGGCTGGTTCTGAGAATCACATGCGGGCCTTTGCGGGGACGCTGATTCAACAGACCGGCGAAACCTATACACCACAATACATTGAGCAATCTACTTTTGATGCCATCATGGCAGCCAGCAATAGTCACGGTCATGGTGGCTATGGCCAGGGCCGCCAAGGTCAGGGGGGGCAGGGCCAGGGTGGCTATGGTCAGGGCAAAGGTGGACGTGGCGGTCAGCGCGGTCAATCCTATAATCTTGCTCCCAACAGCTAACGCTCATCTTTTCATTCAGTATCACCCATGATCCATCGGGCCGGAAAGCTAATTTTCGACCCGATGGTTTTATCTGAACGAAGCCTCTCTTCCTTTTCTCCGGGCCTTGAGGGCGTAAGATTGGAAGGAGATTGTATTGGTTACTACTAAGGTCGCCCGGCTAGAAACCACGAAGACACGAAGCCACAAAGGCACGAAGAAAAGAAAAAGCTTTGAAATGCTTGATGTTCTTGGTGTCTTTGCGCCTTTGTGGTGATTGAAGTCGGGGACGTTAGTCGTTACTTGTATTGCACAAAGGAGCAAGCCATGACTCGAATGGATTCAAAACCTCAATCAAGAACATCGCCGACAGTTTCTCGACAGGTTGAGCGCAATCGCATGAAGGCGGTGATGAATAATAGCATCTTGCATTTGCATCCCACCCGCGTGCCCGCCTCGGCCCTTGCTTTCACCTACACCTGGGGCTTGGGAGGTCTTTCGGCTCTGCTGGTGATGATTCTTGGCAGCACCGGCATCTTGCTCATGTTTCGCTACGATGCCCGCATCGACCTGCGCACGCCCAGCGGCATGCCCGTGTGGACAGGTTAGTCTCGTCAACTCCTCATCCACGAGGCATGTTGGCGTGTTGTATCGCTCAACCTACAGAAAAACTTATCCTTCGGGAAGTGTTGTAGGAACAGTGACTTCGATGCGTACACCTTTTCCCCATTGCGACCAAAACTGCAACGCCCCTCCCACCATTGCCGCCCGCTCCTGCATGTTCAAGAGTCCATATGAACGGCGTTCTAACAAGTCATCAAACCGCGGCAAGGCTTTCATGCCCTGGCCATCATCCTGAACAATCAACTGTACCGTTGCGTTAGACTGACCCTGGTTTTTTTCTGGAAAGATCAAGCGAACATCA
>Ga0256914_1001106_pt1 | contig 25555 bp, 35 predicted proteins | sample HulkmetaG_FD_191571 | JGI IMG/M metagenome (GOLD analysis project Ga0256914, IMG submission 191571) | Hydrothermal chimney microbial communities from Main Endeavour vent field at the Juan de Fuca Ridge, Pacific Ocean - Hulk | ecosystem: Environmental > Aquatic > Marine > Hydrothermal vents ... | reverse complement strand
GATAGAATATCTATCTGCTGATATAGAAGAGACAAAGATTATTGCGCAGGCCAATACGCCTATTGATAAAAACGGCAAACTTATTGGCCCGTTAGTTTCATGTCGACATGGCGGTGATTTTCCTCAGGTTTCGCCCTCAGAAGTTGATTATATGGATGTGTCTCCTAAACAGCTTGTTTCTGTTGCTGCGAGCCTTATTCCATTTTTAGAGCATGATGATGCTAACAGGGCATTAATGGGTTCTAATATGCAAAGGCAGGCTGTTCCTTTGCTTAATCCAGAAAAGCCTCTTGTCGGCACGGGTATGGAGGAAAAGGTTTCCGCTGATTCTGGCGCGGTTGTTCTGGCCAAAGAAGCCGGCGAAGTTGTTGAGGTAGATGCCAATCACATAGTAATAGAGAATAAAAATGGCTCAGTTAGATATGAGTTGAAGAAATTCCAAAGGTCCAATACGAATACTTGGGTGAATCAAAAGCCTATAGTGAAATTGGGACAAAAGGTGAAGAAGAGACAGGCTATTGCTGACGGACAGGCAACTGACGGAGGCGCTTTGGCGCTTGGCAGAAACCTGCTGGTGGCGTTTATGCCATGGCGTGGTTATAACTTTGAGGACGCTATTGTTATAAGCGAAAACGTTGTAAAGGCAGATGCCTATACGTCTGTTCATATAGATGAGTTTTCTATCGAGGCAAGGGAAACAAGACTTGGCAACGAAGAGATTACCAGAGATATTCCCGGACTCGGAGAAAGCGCGTTAAAAGATTTGGATGAAAACGGGATTATTCGCGTTGGCGCGGAAGTAAAGCCTGGGACCATCTTGGTCGGAAAGATAACGCCTCAAACAGAAAAAGAACTCTCTCCTGAAGAAAGGCTTCTAAGGGCCATATTTGGAACAAAGGCTGGGGATGTGAAAAACACATCTTTGGTTGCTTCTCCGGGAGTTGAAGGCGTTGTTGTTCGAGTTGAGGTCTTTGAGAGAAAAGATCCTCGCAAGAAGACAAGAAAAGATAAGCAGATGGAGAATGCCAAGATAAAAGAGATAGAGGCGCTTTACGAGAAGAAACTGGCTGATTTAGACAGGAAAAAACGCGATATGCTTATAGAGCTGTTAGGAGTCAGTTCCCGCAAGGCAGGCACATTGACATCGGATAATATATCGTCTATGAAGTTGGATGACGATGTGTTGGCCGAGGCAAGGGATATATTGATGGATTATGAGGAAAACGTAAGAGGCCTTTTGACGGACAAACAACTTGAGATTAATCACGTCAAATGGGGCGATGATTTAAAGCCCGGGGTCCTAAAGAAGGTCGTTGTTTATATTGCTACAAAGAGAAGGCTTTCTGTTGGCGATAAGCTGGCTGGAAGACACGGAAACAAGGGTGTTATTTCAACCATTGTTCCTCAGGAAGATATGCCATTTTTAGAGGACGGCACGCCTATTGACGTGGTGTTGAATCCATTAGGCGTTCCTTCTCGTATGAATGTCGGACAGATACTTGAAACGCACCTTGGCTGGGCAGGAAAGGTCTTGGGTGTTAATTTCATTTGCCCTGTTTTTGACAGCGCAACTGAGCAGGAGATAAAAGACTATATGAAACAGGCTGGCATTCCTGAAGATGGCAAGGTGACGGTTTACGATGGCTATACCGGCGAACCTTTTGACCAGAAGGTGACTGTCGGATATATGTATATATTGAAACTCATACATATGGTTGCCGATAAGATCCATGCCCGCGCTATCGGGCCGTATTCATTGATTACTCAGCAGCCGTTGGGAGGTAAGGCCCAGTTCGGAGGCCAGAGGTTTGGTGAAATGGAAGTGTGGGCATTGGAAGGTTATGGAGCAGCCGCAACTTTGCACGAGATGCTTACTGTGAAGAGTGACGATGTGGAAGGACGGACAAAATTGTATGAATCTATCGTAAAGGGCGAGCCTCACTTGGAAGGCGGCACGCCCGAATCATTTAATGTCCTTATGAGAGAGATTAGGGGATTAGGTCTTGATATTAACGCGGAGAAGGAGAGATATGTTATTTAGCACAAAAACAAGTTTTGACAAAATAAGTATCAAAATAGCTTCTCCAGAGATGATCCGCTCTTGGTCTTATGGTGAGGTCAAGAAACCGGAGACTATTAATTACCGTACATTAAAACCGGAAAAAGATGGGCTTTTCTGTGAAAGGATATTTGGCCCGGTGAAAGATTGGGAATGTAATTGCGGTAAGTATAAAGGCATGAAGTATAAAGGCGTTGTCTGCGATAGGTGTGGTGTTGAGATTACACGCTCTGTTGTCAGGCGTGAACGTATGGGCCATATTCAGCTGGCAGCTCCTATTGTCCATGTATGGTTCTTTAAGGTTGTTCCAAGCAGGCTCAGCGCTCTGTTGGGTATAACTTATCGCAATCTGGAAAAGATAATATATTATGAAGAATTCGTTGTTATTGATCCAGGTGATACGCCTTTGGCAAAGAACGAAATGCTGACTATTGAGAAGTATTACGATTGTGTGGATAGATATGGCGAGGATGCTTTTGTTGCAAAGATAGGCGCAGAGGCGATTCGCGATCTGCTTGCTGAACTGGACATAGAGAAAAAGATTGCCCAGTTGAGAAAGACATTGGAAAAATCAGGGCCTAATGTCAGAAAGCAGTTAAAGGTCCTTTCTATATTAGAGGACTTCAGGCGCTCGGAAAACGATCCTAACTGGCTTGTAATGGACGTTCTTCCTGTTATTCCTCCGGACTTGCGTCCTTTAGTTCCTCTTGACGGAGGCAGGTTTGCTACCAGTGATTTGAATGACCTTTACAGAAGGGTAATAAATAGAAATAACAGGCTTAAAAAACTCATAGGATTAAATGCGCCTGACATTATTATTAGAAATGAAAAGAGAATGCTTCAGGAAGCGGTTGATGCTTTGTTTGATAACGGAAGGCATGGTAGGCCCGCTTTGGGTTCCAACAGCAGGCCGTTAAAGTCTTTGGCGGATATGTTAAAAGGAAAACAAGGCCGTTTTCGTCAGAACCTGCTTGGTAAGCGTGTTGATTATTCAGGTCGTTCTGTCATTGTCGTTGGTTCGGGCCTAAAACTCAATGAATGCGGGCTTCCGAAAGAGATGGCTTTGGAGTTATTTGAACCGTTTATCATAAGGAAATTAAGAGATCGCGGAATTGTTCATACGGTTAAAGGCGCGCGTGAGATGGTGGAGAAGGCAAAATTAGAGGTGTGGGATATCTTGGAAGAGGTTATACAAGACCATTACGTGCTTCTTAACCGCGCGCCCACATTGCATAGATTAAGCATTCAGGCGTTTAGGCCCAGATTAATAGAAGGTAAAGCCATTCGTATACATCCATTGGTATGCGCGGCGTTTAACGCTGACTTTGACGGTGACCAGATGGCTGTGCACGTGCCGTTGTCTTTAGAAGCGCAGATGGAGGCCCGTGTGCTTATGAATGCGGCGAGAAACCTGTTTTCTCCTGCAAATGGGAAGGCAATCACAACGCCTTCACAGGATATGGTCTTGGGAATTGCATATATGACCAAAGAGGTTGACGGAGCAAAAGGCGAAGGTATTGTTTTTTCAGATATCAATGAAGTTATCACAGCCTATCAAGACAAAGAAGTGGCTATTCACGCCAAGATTAAGGTTAGGATAAAAGGCCCTCAATACAGACAGGAGGATTTCCCTGAAGATAAGACACAGGTGATAGATACAACCGTTGGAAGGGTGTTGTTTAATACAGTGCTTCCGGATGGTTTTCCATTTGTAAATAAAGTGTTAGACAAAGGGAAATTAGGCCAGCTGGTTAAGGATTGCTATGATTCAATGGGGCATATGAAGACTGTTGAGGTTTTGGACAATATCAAGGAAATAGGTTTCTTGTATTCTACCTATTCAGGATTGTCTATTGCCATATCCGATTTGAATATTCCTAAAGAAAAGGAAGAAATAATAGAAAATGCCAAAAAAGAGGCCAAGAGAATAGAAGAACAATTCAGAAAAGGGCTTATTACCTATAGTGAGAGATACAGCAAGATAATAGATATCTGGACGCATACAACTGAGGAAGTATCAAATAAATTATTTGAGAGTTTTGATTCATTTAATCCGCTTTATTTGATGGCAAGCTCCGGCGCTAGAGGATCAAAACTGCAGATAAGACAGCTTGCCGGTATGCGTGGTCTTATGGCAAAGCCGTCAGGCGAGATTATTGAAAACCCGATCGTTGCGAATTTTAGAGAGGGGTTAAACGTCCTTGAATATTTCTTGTCAGCGCACGGCGCAAGAAAAGGGCTTGCGGATACGGCGCTTAAAACGGCCGATGCTGGATATCTGACGAGAAGATTAGTTGACGTTTCTCAGGATGTGATTGTAGTAGAAGACGACTGCGGCACGTTAAACGGAATTGCCGTAGGCGCTATTATAGAGGGCGATGATGAAGTCGTCAGCCTTGAAGAGAGAATTATCGGCAGAACAGCTTTGGATAATATCGTAGATGTTATTACTGACGAGCTCATTGTTAAGGCAGGAGAAGAGATTACAGAAGATACTGCCAAGAGGATAAAAGAGGCAGGTATCGAGACAGTTAGAATAAGAAGCGTTTTAACGTGTGAGTCTCAGCGCGGGGTTTGCGCCAAGTGCTATGGAAGGAATTTGGCAACGGGTAAAGCGGTCGAGGTCGGAGAGGCCATCGGCGTTATTGCCGCGCAATCTATTGGCGAGCCTGGAACCCAGCTTACTATGCGTACGTTCCACATAGGAGGAACGGCCAGCAGAATAGTAGAGAAATCCAGTATAGGACCTAAATCGTCAGGGAATATTATTTATCATAATTTGCGTGTTGTTAAAAAGAATGAAGGTTTTGTTGTTCTAAACAGAAACGGCGCTGTGAGCATCAACGATAAAAATGGCCGTGAACTTGAGCGTTATCCTGTGCCACAGGGCGCGTTGATACTTTATCCAGATAAATCGCAGGTAAAAGCAAAAGAAACGATAATTAAGTGGGACCCATACACGACACCAATATTGACGGAGGTCGAAGGTAAGGTCAAATACGAGGATATTATAGAAAATGTGACGATAAAACAACAGGTGAATGAGATATCCGGCATCAAAGAAAGGATAGTCCTTGAGCATAGAGCTGATTATCATCCACAAATAGTCATAGTTGGGAAAAAGAAAGAAATTTTGGGTATATATCCTATTCCAAGAGGTGCCCATATTCTTGTTGATGAAAAGCAGAAGGTTAGCGCAGGCGATATTGTTGCAAAACAACCGAAGGTGACGATCAAGACAAGGGATATTACCGGCGGTTTGCCTCGTGTTGCGGAATTATTTGAGATGCGCAAACCAAAAGACCCTGCCGTTATGAGTGAAATAGACGGGTACGTTGAGTTTAGCGAAAACAAAAAAGGGCAGCGTAAGATTATAGTCAAGAGTCCAAGTGGAATGGTAAAAGAATATACACTTCCTTCGGGCAAACATCCGACTGTTTATAAAGGTGATTACGTGACGGCAGGACAACAGTTGACAGATGGTCCTATGGTCTTGCAGGATATCCTTCGCATCTGTGGAGATAGAGTCTTGCAGGAGTACCTCGTAAACGAGATACAAGAGGTTTATCGTTTGCAGGGTGTTAAAATAAATGACAAACATATAGAGGTTATCATCAGGCAGATGCTTAGAAAGGTGCAGATAGAAGATCCGGGTGATAGCGACCACTTGCCTGGTGATTACGTGGATAAACACAGGCTTATAGCTGAAAACAAGGAGCTGATAAAAGAAGGTAAAAAACCAGTGACATATTCGCCTGTGCTTCTCGGAATAACCAAAGCGGCTTTGCATACGGAGAGCTTTATTTCTGCGGCAAGCTTCCAAGAGACAGCAAGGGTCTTGACAGAAGCCTCTTGGGCTGGTAAAACTGATAGTCTATATGGATTAAAGGAGAATGTTATAGTTGGCCATATTATCCCTGCTGGAACAGGGGCAAAGGCCAACATAGTTGTTGCTGAGGAAAATTTATTGGAGACGGAAACAGAAGAAAGTAAGGAGTGATGATATGCCAACAATAAACCAGCTTATTAGGACTGGCAGGAAACCAAAATCTAAAAAGTCTAAGTCCCCGGCTTTGAAGGCGTGTCCTCAGAGAAGAGGGGTTTGTGTGCAGGTAAGGACAATGACTCCAAAGAAACCTAACTCTGCTTTGAGAAAGGTTGCTCGTGTCAGGCTTACAACAGGAATAGAGGTCACTTCATATATTCCCGGTGAAGGGCACAACCTTCAGGAACACTCCATCGTTTTGGTTAGAGGCGGACGTGTAAAGGACTTGCCGGGTGTTAGATATCATATAGTTAGGGGAACACTTGACACTGCCGGAGTTGAGGGCAGGAAAAGGTCAAGGTCGCTTTACGGGACAAAACGTCCGAAGAAATAAAGGGAGATTTGAGATATGCGTAGAAGAAGGGCAGAAAAAAGAATTGTTACTCCGGATCCTGTTTACAAAAGCAGAAAAGTGGCTAAGTTTGTGAATATGATAATGGGTAGGGGCAAGAAATCTCTGGCCCAGTCCATTGTTTATGGAGCCTTTGATATCATAAAAGAAAAAACAGGCAAAGAAGGAATAGATGTTTTTAATAAAGCGATAGATAACGTGCGTCCCAGAGTAGAGGTAAAACCGCGTAGAATAGGCGGGGCTACATATCAGGTGCCGATGGAGGTCCCTGAGCCTCGTGGATATTTTCTTGCGATGCGTTGGCTTAGGGATATTGCAAGGTCTAAAAAGGGACGTCCTATGAGAGAAAAACTTGCGGATGAACTTATTTCCGCATTTAAGGAAGAGGGTGCTGCGATAAAAAAGCGCGATGATACGCATAAGATGGCTGAGGCCAACAAGGCCTTTGCGCACTTTAGATGGTAATTTAGGGGGGGATAGTTAACTTTTAGGAGGATAAATTAGATGCCAAGAGAAATACCTCTGGAAAAAATAAGGAATATAGGGATTATCGCGCATATTGACGCGGGTAAGACCACGACGACGGAAAGAATACTGTTTTATTCAGGGAAAATACACAAAGTCGGCGAGGTCCATGACGGCAATGCTACGACGGACTGGATGGAACAGGAAAGAGAAAGGGGTATTACCATTACCTCTGCAAGTACGGCTTGTTCGTGGAGAGATTGTCAGATAAACATTATTGATACACCGGGACACGTTGACTTTACAGTGGAAGTGGAAAGGTCATTAAAGGTTTTGGATGGCGCTGTTGTTGTGTTTTGTAGTGTTGGAAGGGTTCAGCCTCAGACCGAAACTGTTTGGAGACAGGCAGACAGATATAGTGTCCCCAGAATTGCTTTTGTCAATAAAATGGATAGGACCGGGGCTGACTTTTTTGCGGTTATAGATGAGATGCATGAGCGTTTGGCCTGTAATGCCGCTCCTATACAGATTCCGGTTGGACAGGAAGACAGTTTTCAGGGAGTTGTTGATTTAGTTGAATGGAAAATGTATATATACGAAGATGATTTGGGAAAGAATATAAAGAAATTAGATATATCAGAAGAGATGATGGACGAGGCAAAGAAATGGAAGGAGAAACTGATAGAAAGCCTTTCAGATGTGGATGATTCTATAATGGAGAAATTTTTGGGTGAGGAAGAGATTACGGAAGAAGAGATGCGCGATGCCATTAGAAAGGGCGTTTTAAAGAATGAGTTTGTGCCTGTGCTTTGCGGTACTGCCCTTCGCAACAGAGGTGTTCAGCGCTTATTGGATGCGATCTGTGATTATCTGCCTTCTCCTGTGGATATAGCCGCAATCAAAGGGACAAATCCTGAATCAGGAGAATACGAGGAAAGGGTGCCTTCAGACGATGCGCCTTTCTGTGGACTGGCCTTTAAGATAATGACAGATCCATATGTAGGAAGGCTTACGTACGTGCGTGTTTATTCCGGAAAGCTTTCTTCGGGTGTATATATGTATAATGCAACTCGCAGGGCAAAAGAAAGGGTATCAAAGATAGTTAGGATGCATGCAAACAGGCAGGAGATAGTAAAAGAGATATATGCGGGCGACATCGTTGCTTTGGTCGGATTGAAAGAAACAAAAACAGGTGATACCTTATGTGATGAGCAATATCCTATTGTCCTTGAGTCAATGAAATTCCCAGAGCCTGTTGTTGCATTGTCAATAGAACCGAAAACAAAGGCCGATCAGGATAAACTAGCAATGGCTTTGAAGAAGTTTGAGGAAGAGGACCCAACATTTCGCGTTAGGTATAATTCTGATACAGGACAGACTCTTATTTCCGGAATGGGACAGCTTCACTTGGAGATTATCGTTGACAGGATGCGCAGGGAATTCAATGTTGAGGCAAATGTGGGCAAGCCGGAAGTTGCATATAAAGAAACGATATTAAAAGCAGTCAAAAGCGAAGGCAAATTTATACAGCAATCTGGTGGACGCGGGCAATATGGACACGTTGTAATTGAACTGGAACCCGGCGAAAGGGGATCGGGAATAGAATTTGTGGATAAGATTAAGGGAGGCGTTATCCCGAAAGAATACATACCGGCTGTTAAAAATGGTATTGTTAGCGAGGCGCAGAACGGTGTGTTGGCGGGATATCCGCTTACTGATATAAAGGTTACTCTTTATGACGGATCCTTCCATGAGGTTGATTCTTCTGAGTTTGCATTTAGGATGGCTGGGTCTTTGGCATTAAGCGAAGGCTCAAAAAAGGCAGGCCTCGTATTGCTGGAGCCTATTATGGATATAGAAGTGACTGTGCCTGAGGAATATATGGGTTCGGTTATCGGTGATTTAAACAGCCGCAGGTGTAAGATTACCACTTTAGGGCAGAGGGGCAACCTTAAGGTGGTTCGTGGAGATATACCTTTGGCAGAGACTTTTGACTATGCAAATGCATTGAGGTCTCTGACACAGGGCAGGGGCAATTATACGATGGAGCCTTCATACTATGCGCAGGTTCCTTCGCATATTGCAGAGAAAATTGTTGGGAATAAAATGTCAATTCAGGGTTAATTTTAAGAAACCGCAAGGGAGGTGTCTATGGCAAAAGAGAAGTTCGTAAGAACAAAGCCACACGTAAACATTGGAACTATCGGTCACGTTGACCATGGTAAAACCACATTGACTTCTGCTATCACGACTATTCTTTCAGAACAGGGCCTTGCAGAGGCAAGAGGTTATGACCAGATCGACAATGCCCCAGAAGAAAGAGAACGCGGTGTTACAATTAACATTGCGCACGTTGAGTACCAGACAGACAAAAGGCACTATGCCCATATTGACTGTCCGGGACACGCAGATTACATCAAAAATATGATTACTGGTGCTGCTCAGATGGACGGCGCAATACTTGTTGTATCTGCCGCTGACGGGCCTATGCCCCAGACTCGTGAGCACATCCTTTTGGCGAGGCAGGTAAATGTTCCTGCTATCGTCGTATTTATGAACAAGACAGACCAGGTTGACGATCCTGAACTTCTTGATTTAGTTGAGATGGAAATTCGCGAGCTTCTTTCAAAGTATGACTTCCCAGGAGACGATGTGCCTATTATCAGAGGAAGCGCTTTGAAGGCATTGGAAGGCGATGAAGAAAACAAAAAGGCAATCTTGGAGTTAATGAAGGCAGTTGACGAGTATATTCCTGATCCTGTCAGAGAGACTGATAAACCGTTCCTTATGGCAATAGAGGACGTTTTTTCTATCTCAGGACGAGGAACAGTTGCGACAGGAAGAATTGAAAGAGGACAAATCAAGGTTGGCGATGAGGTTGATGTCGTCGGTTTTGAAAACAAAGTAGGCAAGACGGTAGTAACTGGAATTGAGATGTTCAGGAAGATACTTGACGAGGGGCAAGCTGGCGATAACGTTGGCCTTTTGCTTCGCGGTGTTGACAAGAAGGACCTTAAGAGAGGTATGGTTTTGGCAGAGCCGGGCAGTATTACTCCTCATAAGAAGTTCAAAGCGCAGGTTTATGTGCTTGGAAAAGATGAAGGAGGAAGGCATAAACCGTTTTTCTCTGGATATAGGCCTCAGTTCTATTTTAGGACAACAGACGTTACAGGCACTATCAAATTGGAAGACGGCGTTGAGATGGTTATGCCTGGCGACAATGCCGTTTTTGAGGTAGAGCTTATAACGCCGGTTGCGTTGGAAAAAGAGCTCAGGTTTGCTATCCGTGAAGGCGGAAAGACGATAGGTAAAGGTGTTGTAACGGAAATAATGGAATAAGTTAGCTAAGAAAGAGGATTATGGCAGAACAAAGAATACGCATAAAGTTGAAGTCTTACGAGCACAGGATCCTGGATCGTTCTGTGAAGGAGATCTCCGAATCTGCTCAGCGGACAGGCGCAAAAGTGATAGGCCCTATACCGCTTCCGACAAAAAAGGAAGTGTATACGGTGTTAAGGTCTCCCGTGATAGACAAAAAGTCTAGAGAACAGTTTGAGATCCGTACCCACAAGCGCTTGTTGGAGATTGTTGGCCCAACGGCCAAGACCATAGACGCCTTAAAGAAATTCAATCTCCCAGCTGGTGTAGATGCAGAGATCAAGATGTAAGTAAGATAAAAAATCAGTCCTTATCCAGCTTGATAGCCCTGCGGTTTTTCTGCGGGGCTGGACAGCTGCGCTGGGGATGGACAGAGTCCAAGGAGGAAAAATGGAAGGTTTATACGGTAGAAAACTGGGAATGACACAGATCTTTAATGAAGACGGGGTCTTGATTCCCGTTACGGTAATAGAGATTTTCCCCGCCACAGTGGTAGGTATAAGAGAATATGCTTCGGGCAAGAGAAACGCTCAAATAGCCTTTGGGCAGGCAAAAGAAAACAAAATTAAAAAATCCGTATTAGGAATATTTAAGAAATTAAATATAGAACCGAAGCGATATATCAAAGAAGTCCTTTTAGCAAAGGATGAAAATTTAGAGATTGGCCAAGAGTTGAACGTCTCAATGTTTGAAGAGATAAAAAAGGTAGATATTATAGGGCGTTCCAAAGGCCGTGGTTTTCAGGGCGGTGTAAGAAGATGGGGTTGGGCAGGAGGCCCGGCAACACATGGTTCTATGTCTCATAGGGTCATAGGTTCTGTCGGCCCGGGTGCATATCCCGGACGGGTTATCAAAGGAAGGCATCTTCCGGGACATATGGGAAATGAGAGAAAGACTGTCCAAAACCTAAAAGTCGTGCGAATTGACGCGGAAAACAACGTTTTAATTGTAAAGGGTTCTGTCCCTGGCGCTATTAAGTCGATGGTATTTGTTAGAAGGTCTAAAAAGTCGTAAATAGGAAGGTAAGCTATGAAGGTGCAAATAAAAGATATAAACGGAAAAACAACAGGATCTCTCGACATAGACCTGGATTCCATAGCAGTGAAAGGGACAGGTTCAAAGGCATTGTATTTTTACTTAAAGGCATATAGAAACAATCAACGTCAAGGCACTGTTTCAGCGAAGACAAGAGGCGAGGTCTCCGGAGGAGGTAAAAAACCTTGGAGGCAAAAAGGAACAGGCCGCGCCAGAGTCGGGTCTATTCGTTCTCCTTTATGGAGAGGCGGAGGTATTACTTTTGGCCCAAAGCCCAGAAGTTTTAGAGAGAAGATAAATAAATCTCTTAAAAAAGCGGCATTCAGGGCAGCGCTTAAAGATGCCTTAATAACAGATGGTAAGGTTATAATCATAGAATCATTTGATTTAGATTCTATAAAGACCAAAGAATTGTATAACAAACTAAACGCCTTAGGTGTGAGTTATCAGAATTGTTTGATATGCTCAAAAGAGATATCCAACGAGTTGTATTTGTCTTCTAGGAATATGGCGAATGTGGTATGTAAATTGGCAAAAGATGTGAATCCTTTCGACCTGTTATGGAGCGAAAAAATAGTAGTGTCAAAAGAAGGTTGGGAGGAATTAATAAATAGGACAAAATAGTAAAAAAAGGATTGACTTATGAAGACAAAATACGATATAATCAAATTCTTGTATCATTCTGAGAAGGCTGTCTCCGACGAGGGGCTTAACAAATATACGTTTGTTGTCGATAAAAAGGCAAACAAAATAGAGATTCGCAATGCCGTTGAATCTATATTCAACGTAAAGGTAAAGCGAATAAATACGGCAGTTATGCCCAGTAAGCCCAAAAGGCTTCGTTGGGGTCAGGAAGGAAAAACAAGTGAGTGGAAAAAGGCTGTGGTGACTTTGGAGAAGGGCCATAAAATAGACACAGGACGTTAATATGGGAATTAAAAAGTTTAAACCAACAACACCGGGAAGACGTTGGGGATCGGGTTTTACGTTTGATGAAATAACGAAGGCCGAGCCTGAGAAGAGTCTTTTAAGGCCGCTTAAGAAGACAGGCGGTAGAAATGTATATGGCCGTATTACTGTCAGGCATAGAGGCGGAGGCCATAAGAGAAGGTATCGCCTTATAGACTTTAAGAGGGATAAATTTGACATTCCAGCAAAGGTTATAGCTGTTGAATATGATCCGAATAGGACGTGCAGAATATTGCTTTTGGAATATGAAGATGGAGAGAAACGTTATATTTTGGCGCCTCAGGGTGTTAAGGTTGGCGATACCCTTATGAGTTCCAAGACAAAGGCGATAGAACCCGTTCCTGGCAATGCGATGCCATTGAAGTTCATTCCTCTTGGAACGGTTTTAAACAATATAGAGCTGGTTCCTGGTAAGGGAGGGCAGGTTGCCCGTTCAGCTGGAGCAGGGGTTCAGCTTATGGCCAGAGAAGGCAAAAAGGCTTTTATTAAGATGCCTTCTGGAGAAGTGAGATTGTTTTCTGTGGATTGTATTGCGACTATCGGGCAGATAGGCAATGCGGAGCGCAGTTCTATCTCAGTAGGAAAGGCCGGGCGTGTTAGATGGTTAGGCCGTAGGCCAAAGGTTCGTGGTGTTGCCATGAACCCGATAGACCACCCGCATGGTGGTGGTGAAGGACGCGCTCCTCAGGGAAGTCCTCATCCGGTAAGCCCATGGGGATGGAATACAAAGGGTAAAAAGACTAGGAAGAGAAAACCATCGGATAAATTGATAGTTAAGAGGCGTAATAGTAAATAAAGGGAGATAAGAGATGCCAAGGTCTTTAAAGAAAGGTCCATTTGTTGACCAAAAACTGGTAAAAAAGGTATTGAAGAAAAAAGAATCAGGTGACAGATCTCCTGTTAAGACTTGGTCTAGAAGGTCTGATATTATTCCGGAATTTGTCGGTATGACTTTTTCCGTGTATGATGGCCGTAAATTTGTTTCGGTTTTTGTTACGGAGAATATGGTTGGGCATAAGCTTGGAGAGTTTGTGCCGACAAGGAAGTTTTTAAAACACGGCGGTGTAAAGGCAAAGAAGGCATTGGCTAAGAAGTAATATTGGAGAAAGTTATGGTATCTAATGCAAGCGCAAAATACATAAGGATTTCCCCTCGCAAGGCGAGGTTGGTTGTTGATTTGATAAGGGGAAGGTCTATTATAGAGGCTGAAGAGATATTATTGGGTGTTCATAAAAGGGCAAAGATGCCTGTTTACAAGGTCTTAAAATCTGCTGTGGCTAACGCCGCGCAGAAAAACATACCGGTTGAGTCCTTATTTATCTCTAAGATTGTTGTGGAGGAAGGCCCGACATGGAAGAGATATCGCGCAGGGACAATGGGAAGGGGAATGCCCATATTAAAGAGAACTTCCCATATTAAGATAGAACTGGATGTTGATTATGAATTGGCTAAAAGAGTTATGCAGAGGTTTTCCGCCAAACCTTCCACTCCCGTAGTTGAAGAGCCTGTTGCGGAAGAGGAAGAAAAACAGGATAATCAGGGTCAATCGCAGGAAGATGCAGTTGAACAAGATAATGAAAGTGTAGAAGAAAACGATAGTGTAGAAAACACAGAGGAAGAAAAGGAGTAATATGGGGCAGAAGGTTCATCCACTTGTTTTAAGGGTAGGTTATATAGAGGACTGGCGTTCTAAGTGGTTTGCAAAGGGCGATAAGTTTGTTAAAGGAGTTTTTGAGGACAGAAAAATAAGGGACTTAATCCGCAAGACACTTAGGCATGCCGCTGTTAGTTTTGTTGAGATACGCAGGTATGGCGAGAATAAATTAAACATAAAGATACACACGGCAAGGCCAGGTGTTATTATAGGCAGAAAGGGTGTTGAGATAGAGAAGTTAAAGACATCTATCAGCAAGATAGTTTCCCCGGATCAAGATATATATATAGATACGGAAGAAATACAGATACCTGAAAAAGAGGCGCAGATAGTAGGCGATAATATTGCTTTCCAGATAGAAAGGCGCGTACCTTATAAAAGGGCGGTTAAGAGGGCGATTGACCTTGCTATGCAGGCTGGCGCGGAGGGTATCAAGGTAAACGTTGCCGGAAGGCTTGGAGGCGCTGAAATTGCGCGTTCCGAGGTGTATAAACAGGGTAAGATACCTCTTTCCACATTGAAGGCCAAGATAGATTATGCCTTGTCAGAGGCTCAGACCACGTATGGCACCATTGGCATAAAGGTTTGGATTTATCATGGCGAAGGTACGCCACTTAAAGAAGTTTATAAAGAACAATTTAACGCGTTTGCAACAAATAAAAGGAGATAAAAATGCCTTTAATGCCAAGCAGAGTAAAATTTCGTAAACACCAGAGAGGCAGGATGAAGGGTATTGCCACTGCTGGAAGCAAGCTTGTTTTCGGGGAGTTTGGCATAAAGGCCATTGAGAACGGCTGGCTTACTTCTACGCAGATAGAGGCAGCTCGTGTCGCTATCAGTAGAAAACTAAAAAGAGGAGGAAAGGTCTGGATAAAGGTCTTTCCTGATAAGACGTATAGTAAAAAGCCCGCTGAAACCAGAATGGGTAAGGGAAAAGGCGGAACTGAGGGTTGGATAGTTGTTGTAAGACGTGGTTTGATTTTATTTGAGATAGCAGGTGTCCCTGAGGACTTGGCAAGAGAGGCCGTCAGGACAGCAAGTTATAAACTCCCGTTTAAAACAAAGTTTATAACGAGAACTATGGAGTAAGATATGAAGGCAAGAGATTTACGTGAAATGGACAATCAGACTTTAATTGATAAACTGAATGGCTTTAAGAAGCAACTATTTGAGCTTCGTATGAAACAGTCCAGCACAGGGGCAGATAAGCCGCATTTGTTTAAGGCGCTTAAAAGGGATATAGCGCGCATTCTTACGGTGCTAAGGGAAAGGGAATTGGCAGAGAAAAAGTAAGTCTTTAAGGAGAAGGAATTATGCGTGAACGCAAGAGAATTTTAGAAGGTTTTGTTGTTAGCGATAAAATGGATAAGACTCGTGTGGTGGTCGTTGAAAGGATGTTTGAGCATCCTATATATAAAAAGCGTGTCAAGACCAGAAAACGTTTTAAGATCCACGATGAGAAAAATTTAGCTAAAAAAGGCGATAAGGTTCGTTTTGTGGAAAGTAAACCCTTTTCAAAGGATAAAAACTGGAGGCTTTTGGAGGTGCTCAAATGATACAGAAGGGCACAAGACTTACTGTTGCAGACAATAGCGGCGCAAAGCGGGTTGCGTGCATAGGCGTTATACACAAAAAGAATTCTCTCTATGCAAAGGTAGGAGATGTTATTACCTGCAGTGTGAAGGATGCTATCCCTAATTCTGCAGTTAAGAAGGGGAGTGTTGTAAAGGCGGTTGTCGTAAGAACAACATACCCTATAAAGAGAAAAGACGGAATAACAGTACGTTTTGATAAGAATTCGGTAGTCATTATTGATAATCAGGGCAATCCTAAAGGAACGCGTGTTTTCGGCCCTGTTGCAAGAGAGCTTAGAGATAGGAATTTTATGAAAATAATCTCTCTTGCTCCTGAGGTGTTATAAGGAGACGGTTATGAGAGCTGTGAATAAACCAAAAATAAAAAAAGACGATACCGTAATGGTTATAGCTGGTAAAGATAAAGGCAAGACAGGCAGGGTTTTAAAGGTTGACCCTGCAAAAGGAAAGATTTTAGTTGAGGGCCTGAATAAATATAAAAAGCATATGCGTAGGGTTTCCGACGAAATGCCCGGCGGTATTCTTGAAATAGAGATGCCTATGGATATATCAAATGTCCAGATATTGTGTTCAGGGTGCAATAGGCCTGTTAGGGTTGCTATAAAGGAAGATGCAAACGGGGGAAAATCCCGCGTCTGCAAGAAATGTGGGACTGTTATATAGGAGATAGAGAGATATGGCAAGACTGCTTGAGCATTACAAAAAGGAAATAGTGCCGAAGTTGATGGAGAAATTCAGTTATGATTCCGTTATGCAAGTGCCTCGTTTGATGAAGATATCTATCAATATGGGAATAGGAGAAGGCGCAAAGGATATTAAATTGATAGATGCGGCGATGGATGACCTTGCAATGATAACCGGACAAAGGCCGGTTATAACAAGGGCTAGAAAGTCTATATCCAATTTTAAGATAAGGGAAGGAATGCCGATAGGATGCAAAGTCACCCTTCGCAAGACAAAGATGTACGAATTTTTAGACAGGTTTATCAATATTGTTTTGCCACGTGTTAGGGATTTTAGGGGTGTTCCTGATAATTCCTTTGATGGAATGGGTAATTATACTCTAGGAATTACAGAACAGAGCATTTTCCCGGAGGTTAATGTTGATAAAATCTTAAATGTTCAAGGTATGGACATCACATTTGTGACCAGCGCCAAGAGCGATGAAGAAGCAAAAGAGCTTTTGGCTTTATTGGGGATGCCTTTTAGAAAAAGGAGATAATGGACTATGGCCAAGAAAGCAATGGTAGAAAAATGGAAAAAAGGCCCTAAGTTTAAGGTCCGTAGGTATAACCGCTGTCAGATTTGCGGAAGGCCTCGCGGGTACCTTTCACGTTTTGGGCTTTGCAGGATATGTTTTAGAGAAATGGCATGGCGCGCAGAGATTCCGGGCGTTAGAAAGGCCAGCTGGTAAGGAGGTTATAGATGGCGCAGAGCGATCCTATTGCAGATATGTTGACTAGAATGCGTAATGCTGTTATGGCAAAATTGCCGATTGTTGATGTGCCTGCATCAAAGATGAAGAAACGTATTTTGGAGATATTCAAAGAATATGGATATATAGAAGATTTTGAATTACTTGAGGACAATAAACAGGGCATTTTGCGTATAACATTGCGATATATAGAAGAGGAACCTGTATTTAAAGAATTAAAACGCATTTCCAAGCCCGGAAGAAGGCAGTATGTGTCTTTGGATGATGTCCCCAATGTAAAAAGAGGCATGGGAATAGCTGTGATTTCTACATCTAAAGGGATTATGACTAATAAGGAAGCAAAAAAGCAGGGAGTTGGCGGCGAGTATATCTGCTATGTATATTAAGGAGTGGTTATGTCAAGGATTGGAAGAAAACCTATAGATGTGCTAAGCGGTGTGAAAGTCAGTGTTAATGGCCGTTTGGTGGAAGTAGAAGGGCCGAAAGGCAAGCTGTCCTTAGAGATGTCTCCAAGGATAGAGTTGGAGATAACCGAAAGCCAGGTATTGGTAAAGCGTCATACGGATATCAAATCAGACAAGGCCCTGCATGGCCTTTACAGGAGTTTGATTGCGAATATGATAGAAGGAGTTGCAAAAGGCTTTAAGAAAGAATTAGAGATGATAGGTGTTGGATATAAGGCGCAGGTAAAAGGCAAGGATTTAGTCTTGGATGTTGGTTTTTCTCATCAAGTCTTGTTCCCTATTCCAGCTGATTTATCCATACAGGTGCCTAAATCGACACAGATAGTTGTGGAAGGGATAGACAAGCAGAGGGTGGGGCAGATCGCATCGGAGATAAGAAAGATAAGAAAGCCCGAACCTTACAAAGGTAAGGGAATACGATATGTTGGCGAACGCGTGCGCCGCAAGGCTGGTAAGGCTGTTGGTAAGAAGTAGGAGGATGGAGAATGTCGTCTAAGGATAAGGTAGCCAGAAGAAAGAGACGCCATAAACATATATTAAAACGTTGTTTTGGCACGGGAGAAAAACCAAGGGTGATCGTATATAGGAGCTTGAAGCATTTTTACGTTCAGGCAGTGGATGATGAGGCCGGTATTGTGATAACGGGAGCGTCCACTTTTTCTCCATCTATTTGCTCGGAGGTTTCTTATGGGGGCAATAAACCTGCGGCCGGAAAGGTTGGAGAGCTTATGGCCCAGAGGTTAAAGGAGAAAGGTATTTCCAAGATAGTATTTGACAGGGCCGGTTATAAGTATCACGGCAGGGTAAAAGAATGCGCAGAGGCGATGCGTAAAGGAGGGATGGAGTTTTAGTATGGCAGACAAAAAAGAACAAAAACAAGATGAGATAGTGTTTGAGAAGGTATTGCAGATAAAGAGAATAACCAAGGTCACCACTGGTGGAAAAAAGTTGTCTTTTTCCGCATTGGTTGTCGTTGGTAATGGAAAAGGCAAAATAGGTTTTGCATTGGCAAAAGCAGGAGAGGTTGTCGGAGCTATACGCAAGGCGTTAATGAAGGCAAAGAGAGAGATGGTTTACCTGCCGATAAAGGGGAATACGATTCCGCATGATGTTGTTGGTGAGTTTAGTTCTGCTAAAGTGGTTATGAAACCGGCTTCTCGTGGTACTGGTATTATTGCCGGCGAGGTCGTTAGGGCGATTTGCGAGGCCGCGGGAATACAGGATATATTGACAAAGTCATTAAAATCTAATAGGCCAGTTAATTTGTTAAAGGCCGCTTTAGACGGATTTTCCAAGATGAGGTTAGTTCCTGCTTGGGAGATTGGCAAGGTGGATGTGAATGACGAATCGGTCGAGAATAAAGAAGATGATACCGATGCGAAAAAGGAAACCGAAACAGTAGAATCCTAAGGAGAGGAAGTTATGTTGATTAACGAGATAAGGTCTCCAAAGGCAAATAAAGAGAAAAAACGTGTTGGACGCGGTGTTGGAAGTGGTATGGATAAGACTTCCGGCAAGGGGCATAAGGGGGCAAAGGCAAGGTCCGGGCCCGGGATGTATAAGGGGTTTGAAGGCGGACAGATGCCTCTTTTAAGGCGATTGCCTAAGAGGGGTTTTAATAACAAGGCCTTTGCTGTTAAGTATAGGGAGATAAATGTTTCTGCTTTATCTAAGATAGCAGAGCAGGAGATTACTCCTGAGGTGCTGAAAAAATACGGAATGATTAAAAAATCAGACAAGGTCAAGCTTTTGGGTAACGGAGAGGCGCCTGCAGGCAAGACCATTTCCGTTCATAAGGCATCTGCTGTTGCTATTGAGAAGATAGAAAAAGCAGGGAGCAAGGTAATAATATTAAAGTAGTATGCTAAAAGCCTTTGTTAATATATTTAAAATAGAAGACCTAAGGAATAAGATACTTATTACCTTAGGCCTTTTGATTGTATATAGAATAGGCGCATACATACCTGTTCCGGGTATAGACAGTATGGCCTTGGCAAGGATCTTTGACAGTATGGCTCAGCGTTCGGGAGGCGGGCTTTTTGGTATGATGAACCTGTTTTCCGGAGGCGCTCTTAGAAGGGCGACCATATTTGCCTTGGGAGTTATGCCGTATATATCCGTATCTATCATATTGCAGCTTTTGACTCCGGTTATTCCTTATTTGGATAACCTTCAGAAAGAGGGTATTACCGGATATCGTAAGATACAGCAATATACTAGATACGGAACTATATTGCTCAGTTTGGTTCAGGCCTATTTTATTGCCTTATTTCTGGAGCATGGCGCAGGGATAAACGAGACGATAGTCCTGTTTCCCGGGTTAGGGTTTAGGATTATTGCTATGATAAGTTTGACTGCAGGTACGGCCTTTATTATGTGGCTGGGAGAGCAGATACAGGAATACGGCATAGGCAACGGCATTTCCCTGATTATTACCGCAGGTATACTTTCAAGGATGCCTGCCGCTGTGTTTCAGCTTTACAATTTGGTTAAGGCCAATCAGGTTAGAACAGAGGTAGCTGTTTTCCTTGTAGTGATGTTATTTGCTGTAATATGGTTCGTTACTGCGATTATACAAGGCCAGAGGAAGATCCCTGTGCAGTATGCAAGGCGTGTTTCAGGGGCAGCTGTGGTTGGAAGTCAGACATCATATATCCCGTTAAGGGTTAATCAGGCAAGTGTTATGCCAATTATCTTTGCCCAATCTGTGATGTTGTTCCCTGCTACAATGGCGAGTTTTGGCATAAAACCTGTGTTTTCTCAACTGGCAGGCCTGTTAACGCGTGGAGATTGGTTGTACGTTGGAGTGTATGGCGGGTTGATTATATTTTTTACGTTCTTTTATACGGGTATCGTATTTAAGCCTTTGGATATAGCAGATAATTTAAAGAAATACGGCGGATTTATTCCGGGTATTCGTCCGGGCAGGCCAACTGCCGAGTACCTTTACGATGTTATGATAAAGGTCAGCACTATTGGCGCTGTGTTTTTGGCCGTTATAGCGGTAATACCTATGCTTATGAGCAAGTGGCTCAAGATACCTTATCTGGTCTCCCAGTTCTTTGGAGGTACCGGTATATTAATCGTTGTTGGTGTGCTTTTAGACACTATAAGACAGATAGAAGGGCATCTGCTTATGAGGCATTATGACGGATTTATCCCTTCCGGCAGGGTTAGGGGAAGAAGCGGGAGGAGAACTATATGAACTTTGTATTATTAGGCGCTCCGGGAGCAGGCAAAGGCACTCAGGCGGAGTTAATGAGAGAAAGGCTCAACCTGGAGCATCTTTCAACAGGAGATCTTTTAAGGGCTGAGATGAATGCCCAGTCGGAATTAGGCGCAAAGGCAAAGAGCTATGTTGAATCAGGAAGCCTTGTTCCTGACGAGCTCATAATATCTATGATAAAGGAAAAGTTGACTAAGATAGGCCCTGATAAAAAAGGATTTATATTGGATGGTTTTCCCAGAACGGTTGCTCAGGCCCAGGCATTGGACAAGATGTTATCAGAGCTTGGGGCAAAGTTGGATTATGTGCTGTATTTTGAGGTAAGTTGGGATGTTGTCAAGGAAAGATTACTGGGAAGGCGTGTTTGCAAAAACTGTGGCGCAATATACCACATTAAAAACAAACCGCCTGAAAACGAAGGTGTTTGCGATTTGTGTGGAGGGGAATTGTATCAGAGAAAAGACGATACCGAAGAGGTTATAAAGAATAGGTTTGAGGTATATGAAGAACAGACAGCGCCTGTTATTGACTTTTATAAGACAAAAGGGTTGCTTAAGACAATAAACAGCAATACGTCAGCTGAAGATACGTACAGCCAGATAGAGGCGTTGATTTCGGATAGGGTATGATTCGATTAAAGTCCCGTGAGGATATAGAAAAAATAAGGAAATCCGGGGCTATTATAAAGTTGATCTTTGAAAAATTAAAAGGGCTTATAGAACCTGGCATTTCAACAGAAAAGATAGACTTGTTTGTAGAGGCTATGATATTGGATAACGGCGGCAGGCCTGCTTTTAAAGGATATCGCGGTTTCCCTGCCTCTGCCTGCGTTTCTATAAATGAGGTTGTTGTCCATGGGATTCCTTCTCCGGATGTCGTATTAAAAGAAGGCGACATTGTTGGAATAGACATCGGTGTTGAAAAAAACGGATTTTATGCTGATGCGGCAAGGACTTACGCTGTTGGAAATATATCCGAAGAAGATAAGCGTTTAATGGATGTAACAAATAATGCCCTTTTTAAGGCCATAGAGGCCTTTGAAAAGGCAAATAGGATAGGAGATATCTCCTATGCGGTGCAAAGATTTGTTGAACGGAGCGGATTTTCCGTAGTAAGGGATTTTGTTGGGCATGGAGTTGGTTTTGATATACATGAAGAGCCGATGGTTCCGAATGTGGGCCGTCCCGGTACAGGGCCTGCGGTGAAAGACGGTATGGTTTTGGCGTTTGAGCCGATGGTAAACGTTGGGACATGGCGGGTTGAAATAGATAAAAAGGACAAGTGGACAGTGCGCACAAAAGACCGAGAAAAGAGCGCGCATTTTGAACATACGGTTGCCTTGATAAATGGCAAGGCGGAAATTTTAACAGGATAGAATATGGCGAAAAAAGATGGTGTCGTAGAGATTGACGGTGTGGTTGTTGAGTGTTTACCTAACGTTATGTTTAGGGTTAAGCTTGAAAATGGTTATAAATTGCTTGCCCATGTTGCAGGCAAGATGAGGATGCACTTTATAAAGATAGTGCCTGGAGACAGAGTAAAGGTTGAGGTTTCTCCCTATGATTTGCAAAGGGGGAGAATTACTTATAGATATAAATAGTTTTTAAGGATATCGGAGGTAAAAAATGAAGGTTAGAGCATCAGTAAAAAAGATTTGTCCGAAGTGTAGGATAATTAAGAGAAAAGGTGTAGTCAGGGTTATATGTGAAGACCCTGCTCATAAGCAAAAACAGGGATAGGAGGTCTTACTATGCCAAGGATCTTAGGTGTTGACATACCAAAAGGAAAAACAGCTTGGATTGCCCTTACATATATATATGGAATTGGAAGGACAAGATCAGAGAAGATTTTAAGAGAGGCTGGGGTTGAACCTATGAGAAGGGTTCACTCTTTGAGTGATGAGGAGATTGCGCGCATAACCGAAATTATTCAGCGCAATTACAGGATTGAGGGTGATTTAAGAAGAGACGTTGCCCAGAATATCAGGCGTTTAATGGAGATAAATTGTTATAGAGGGCTCAGACATAAAAGAGGCCTTCCTGTAAGGGGACAGAAGACCAAGACCAATGCAAGGACGAGAAAAGGGCCTCATGGAAATATGCTCAAGAGGAAAAAGAAATAAAGAGAGGAGATAGAGTATGGCGCAAAGGAAAAGGACACAGAGGAAAAAAAAGGTTATAAAGGGAATAACATATGCGATTGTCCATGTAAAGGCTACTTTTAATAATACAATAGTTGCTCTAACAGACAGGGAAGGCAATGTGTTGATTTCAGCTTCAGCGGGCACGGCAGGGTTTTCAGGTTCTAAAAAGTCAACGCCGTTCGCCGCTCAGCAAGGAACAATAGAGATGATACGTCGCGCCAAAGATGCGGGTATTAAGGATATAGAGATATGGGTAAAGGGCCCGGGCACTGGAAAGGATGCGGTTATTAAATCCTTTAACGCGGCTGGATTTCATATAACGAGAATTCGTGATTTGACACCTGTTCCTCATAATGGATGCAGGCCGAAGAAAAAGAGAAGAGTTTAAGTCAGGTAATATATTTAGGAGGTTAAATAGATGGGCAGGTATCTTGAATCAAAGTGCAGGATTTGCAGGAGAGTCGGGACAAAATTGTTTTTAAAAGGCCCGAGGTGTTATACGGATAAATGCGGGTTTGCGCGCAGGTCTTATCCGCCCGGGGTTCATGGAAAGATGAGGTCAAAGATTTCCAGTTATGGGCTTCAGCTCAGAGAAAAACAGAAAGTAAAAAGGATATATGGTGTTTTGGAACGCCAATTTAGGAGATATTTTGAGATAGCTGCCAGAAAAAAGGGAGTTACGGGCACGTTGCTTTTGCAGATGCTGGAATTGCGTTTGGATAACGTTGTTTTTCAATCGGGATTTGCAACCTCAATGGCCCAAGCAAGGCAGATGGTCAGGCATAATTGGGTCCATGTCAATAGCAAGCGGGTTAACATACCGTCTTATCAGGTAAGGGTTGGAGACGTCATTACGTTTAAGGATGCAGAATACGCAAAAAAGAATATAAAGGACTATAAGGAGTTGTCAAAACGCAGGGAAACACCTTTGTGGATGACAATAGATGAGGATAAATTCAAGATAGAGATATTGAGATTGCCGCAGAGAGAAGATATGCCTGCGGATATAAAAGAGCAAATGATAGTTGAGCTTTATTCTAAATAATAATAAATAGAATCCCTTTTAAGGAGGTAGAAATATGGGTATAAGATGGCGCGAATTTCAGATACCGGATAAAATTACAGTAAAAGAGGCAACAGATACATATGCTCGTTTTGAAGCAGAACCTCTTGAAAGGGGATATGGCATTACTCTTGGCAATTCTTTGCGCAGGCTTCTGCTTTCATGTATAGACGGTGTTGCTGTTACGTCAATAAAGATTGACGGCGCCTTGCATGAATTCACTTCTATAGACGGTGTAATGGAAGACGTTACGGATATTATATTGAACGTTAAAAGATTGGTCTTTAATGCCCATGGTTCATTTCCAAAGACCATATCAATTAAGAAAAAGGGCAAAGGCGCTGTTACTGCCGCAGATATTATTACCGATGAGACGGTTGAGGTTATAAATAAGGATCACCACATATTGACGTTAACAACAGATAAAGAATTTTATATGGAATTTGTTTTAGAGAGGGGCCGTGGTTATTTGCCAGCAGATACAAAGAAGAACGAGAATAAACCGATTGGCACAATAGCTGTCGATGCGATATTTACTCCTGTTGAAAAGGTTTCTTTTAAGGTTGAGAATACGCGTGTCGGCCAACAGACGGACTACGATAAGTTGATATTGGAAGTGATTACTAACGGCGCAATAGATCCAAAAGAGGCTGTAGTATATTCTGCAACGGTTATGCAGAAGTATTTAAACGTATTTTTAACGCTTGGAGAGGTTGAGATAGACGAGGATTATGGAGATGAAGAATCCTTAACTCCAGAGGAAAGAGAATTATCGGCGAAATTGTATATGCCGATAAGCGAGCTTGAGCTTTCTGTTAGAAGCACAAACTGTCTTGTTCAAGCGCGGATAAAGACTATTGGAGAGTTGGTTTCAAAGACAGAGCAGGATATGCTTTCATATAGAAACTTTGGTAAAAAATCCTTAAACGAGATAAAAGATGTCTTGGAGAAAATGGGACTTGGTCTTGGTATGAACTTGGACCCAAGACTTTATTCACAAGAAGAAGCAGAGAGAAGGCTTAAAGAAAAAGGCGAGGTGGGTCTATGAGACATAGGATAAAGGACGATCATTTAAGCAGAAATAAAGGCGCGCGCAAGGCCGTATTAAGGTCTGTTGCCATTGCGATTCTTTCTAAACAGAGGATCAAAACAACACCGCGTTTGGCAAAAGCTGCGCGCAGGGTTGTTGAAAAACTTATCACGCTTGGCAAAAAGAACACGTTAGCAGCCAGAAGAAGGGCAAATGAAGTGTTGAACAACAGGGATTTGGTCAAGTTGCTTTTTGATGAGATTGCTCCGAAATTCGCAGATAGAAATGGCGGATACACAAGGATATTAAAGTTGCAGGAGCGCAGAAAAGGCGATAATGCCCAGTTGTGTATATTTGAATTAACAGAATACTATCGCGTAAAAGACGTTGATGAAATAGCTTCAATTGAAGAAAAACCCCAAAAAGGCCTGTTAGGCGGATTAGGGTCGTTGCTTAGAAAAAAACGTTAATTTTCACGAGGGGAGGGCTGTATGTTATCTAAAAGGGCACAGTCTATATCCCCGTCTATGACGCTTGCAATTACTGCGCAGGTTAAGGCATTAAAGGCACAGGGCGAAGATGTCATAAACTTTGGCGCGGGCGAGCCTGATTTGCCTACTCCAGATTTTATATGCGATGCAG
>Ga0256914_1001105_pt1 | contig 25570 bp, 17 predicted proteins | sample HulkmetaG_FD_191571 | JGI IMG/M metagenome (GOLD analysis project Ga0256914, IMG submission 191571) | Hydrothermal chimney microbial communities from Main Endeavour vent field at the Juan de Fuca Ridge, Pacific Ocean - Hulk | ecosystem: Environmental > Aquatic > Marine > Hydrothermal vents ... | reverse complement strand
AATCGAACTGTTCGGAACACGCATGGAATCCGCAACAATGGCGGAAACCGTTGACTGGATCAGCAGACGTATTGCCGCGCATACATTCACCCAGCATGCTGTCGTCAATGTGGCCAAACTGGTGAACATGAAGCATGACCGGAAACTCCGCGCCTCGGTAGAGGCCTGCGATATCGTCAACATTGATGGGATGGGCGTGGTCTGGGGCGCCAGGATGCTCGGTCATGTGATCCCGGAACGTGTTTCCGGAGTCGATCTTTTCCATCATCTTCTTGAGATGGCTGCGCACCGGGGTTATCCGGTCTTTCTGTTGGGGGCAACTGATGAGGTGGTCACCAAGGTGGTGCAGAGGGTTTCGCGACAATACCCGGAGATCAAAATCGCCGGATATCATCACGGATTTTTCTGGGATAACGAAGAAGCGGTGGTCGGAAAAATCAAAAACTCGGGGGCACGATTGCTTTTTGTCGCCATCAGCTCCCCAAAAAAGGAAAACTTTATCAACCGTTGGCGGCAACAGCTGGGCGTCGATTTTGTTATGGGTGTCGGCGGTACTTTCGATGTTGTGGCGGGCAAGGTGAAAAGGGCGCCCCGCTGGATGCAGAAAACCGGCCTGGAGTGGTTCTACCGGGTGATTCAGGAACCCCGGAGAATGTGGAAAAGATATCTGTACACAAACTCAAAATTCGCCTTGATGCTCTTTACAGAACGTTTTCTCAGAAGGTCATCCTGATAATAAATTCTAGCATGGGATAATATTCTCGGCCTGCAAGGCATTTCCATGCGATCCTATTTACCTCCCATCCCAATGGCCTCAAAAAAATATCCCTGGATTCTCGGCCTGATCCTCTCCTGCCTGTTTATCTGGGGAATTGCCGCAATTTTTCATGATTCGACCTCCCCGTGGTTTTTTGATCGGGAGCTGGGTATACTCGTACACCCGTCTCATTATACCTACCGTCATCGAAGCGAAGGCTGGGGCATGACCCATTATGGTGCGTACGGAATTGGCGGCATCCCGGACGCTGCATCAGACCCGAGAGCCAAAATCCTTATCTGGGGAGATTCCTATGTTGCAGCACACGGTGTTAATGATCAGGACAAAATGGCCCAGCAGCTCAGCCATCTCTTTAGCCGAAACCGGATACCAGTTCTTGCTGTCGGCATAGGATTTTCAGGGGCCAGCATGGCTGACTACTATTTCCGCATGCCCCGATACGAAAAGCTCCTGTCCAGTGTAAGGGGTCATTTCATCATGATTGCCCAGCCAGACGAAGATATTGTTCCTGACAGGCAAGAACAGGGCCAAAGTCGATTTCTAAGGATTTCTGAACCGCCTGGATTTGCTCTGCACGAAGCCCATCAACAAGTACTTCCACAGCAAAAACTGAAGATGCGACTCAGCATGTCCTATTTAGACTTTATCATTATTCTGAAAAAACGAGTCGCAAACATCAAGCCACGATTTGCGCCGACAATCCAGAGAGTCTCGGCCAAGGCGGAGTCCGGCGACCATGTTCCGTTCACCTCCCCGGCCGACGAGAAACGCGCCTTCGCCTTTCTGTGTCACTCCCTGCGTTCCCAAACCACTCTACCGCTGACCATGGTCTATCTCCCTCGTATTCCAAGGATTGAACAGGGAAAAATCGTCTTCACAGATCCCTTTGCGAAACGGATGGCCACCTTTGCCCGCATCTGCCGGGAACATAACATCGGCTTTCTCAACCTCGGAGGGTCCTTTATACATCTCTATGAGGAATCCGGCCGTTTTCCCAGGGGATTTGCCAACTCCCGACCCGGCCAGGGTCATCTCAACCGCCATGGACACGGTCTGGTGGCCCAAGCCCTGTATGAATACGCAAAAAAACAAAATCTGTTTATCCAGCCTTTGCCATGACCTTTCTCCACCCGGAATTTTATCTCCTCTTTCCTCTGCTTCTGGCGGTGTATTGGCTCATCCCCAGCCATCGGATCCGTAAATATTTCCTGCTGGTCTGCAACTGTTACCTCTATGCATGGTGGGACTGCCGCTTTTTGTTCCTGGTGCTTGGCCAGGCCGGCCTCGATTATTTCCTGGCTCGGACCATTGAGCACACGGATCAGCATTTCAGGCGAACCACACTGCTTCTCGTCAGCCTGGGGATCAACCTGAGCCTGCTGGCATTTTTCAAGTACTGCAACTTCTTTCTTCAATCCCTGGCAGAACTCACGGGCGATCACTTCTCCCTGTTAAACATCATCTTGCCCCTGGGCATCTCTTTTTACACCTTCCGGGCGGTCAGCTACGTGGTGGACGTCTACCAGAAACGCATGAGGGCAACCAACTCCCTGGCTGATCATCTCCTGTTCATGACCTTTTTCCCTGTCATGCTCGCAGGCCCCATTGTGCGCGCCAATCACCTGATGCCGCAACTACGGCACTCACGTTCTTTTTGCCTGGACCACCTCAGTCGGGGCTTCGCCCTGCTGGTCACCGGCCTGTTCCAGAAAATTTTCATCGCCGACCGGCTGGCATTTTTTGTCAACCAAGTCTTTGCTGATTATCCCGTCTACGCAAGCCTTACCTGCTGGTTGGCCATACTGGCCTATACAGCACAAATCTTCTGCGATTTTCAGGGATATTCCAATATGGCCATCGGTGTATCCCGAATGCTCGGCTATGATATTCCCCGTAACTTTGACTGGCCCTATCTGGCCACCAGTATCAGCGAATTCTGGCGGCGATGGCATATCACCCTCTCCACCTGGATCCGTGACTATATTTACATCCCACTTGGCGGCAACAGAAAGGGAGCGGTAAGGACCTATGCCAACCTGCTCATGGCCATGAGCCTGTGTGGACTCTGGCACGGTGCGGCCTGGAGCTTCGTTGTCTGGGGTCTTTTCCATGGCTTGGCCCTTGCTGTCCATCGTGTCTGGAAAAACAGCAGCACAGGAAAACTCCCTTTTCTCCCTGCCCTGATTTTCACCCAATTGACCGTCATTGCCGGCTGGGTACTGTTCCGGGCATCGGACCTACAACAGGCAGCGGGATTCCTGCTGCGGCTTGTCATCGTTCAGGATGGGGTACAGTGGCCGCAGCCCTTTGTCATCGGTACCATCCTTTTGGGAATTTTGCTCCACGGTTACAGGTTGATCCACCGGCAGGATATCCCTCTGCTACCAGCCAGGGCATGGTACACGCCAACCGTGCTCTTCTGCATGCTCTGGCTGGTTCTGGTCTTCCCTCCCAAGGAATTCGCCCCCTTTGTCTATGCCCGTTTCTGAGCCGACTCATGGGGTAATTGATCACAGGCACCGCATCTTCACACGCTCTTTCCCGGTCGCAAAGTGGGGCTATAGCGGCCGGGCCTAACTGATGCTGTTTATTATTTTTCTCCGGTCAGCGAGGTTTCGTCGCCCCTTCCCTGAACAACATTAACGATCCGTTGACCGAAGAGCGGCACCATTTTCCGGCAAAATTTCTTTCCCGGATGCGAATCTTTGGAACCGGCCGCATATTCATCTTTGAAGTAGAGCCCTCCATCCGTTTCCAACTGGTAGAAATCCCATAAAAAGATGTTGTCTCCCTTCTCATCCCATTCATTTTTCACCCAATCGACGAACTGCCGCATTCTCCCGGCCTCGTCTTCGGATGTGGCCTTTTTTACCAAAGCCGCCCCGGTCCACACAATAAACCTGGTCTGTGGAAATTCGTGCATTTTCTTCTTCAAGGCGTTGTACTGCAACTTGTAGTTTTCAAGACTGCGCCTGGAAGAATCGATATCCGGCTTACCTGTATCTTCAAGAACACTGCTCACGGGGTAGCAGTGCTTGAAGATAATCGTCCCATATTGGCGGGTGAGCATTTCCAGGGTCGGTTCCTCCTTATAGGGCTTGTCTCCCGCATGTTTTACCCATATATTATAGTAATCATAGGGATAATTATGCCACCCATAGGGCTGCTGCTTGGGAAAGGCCTGTTCCGTCACCTGGATATTGGTGTTGTGGTCACGGTTATATTTCTCAAGCCATTTCTCAAATCCCCCTTTCTTGAAAAGCTTGTATGAGATCCTTGAGACTCCTCCTTTCCAGATGTAGTGCCCGGTGCTGTGATGCAAAAAAAGTACCTTATTCTCCCTGGTCATCGATTGTTCGCCTCCATAACTGGTATCATGCTGAATTGAGATGAAAAAAAGCATCAAAAAGATAAGCGGTAAACAATGGGTGTTTTGTCCTATTCCATATTTCAAGGCGGCCCTCCGGGTAATATGTTGTTTTTACTTAATTAACCACTTATTTATCACCTGAAATCAATTAATTGATTATATCGGCCCGGTTCATTGACTGTCAAGGGACGACCCTCAGGAAGAGCCACTTTCCCTGCCTCCCAAGGGCATCACCATGGTGGAGACGGTTTTCCGAAAACCCAGGCAGACAAACCAGCGTGGGCACTTACAGCCAAGAGGTAAATTGTACCGCCGGGTTGAAAACCCGATGAGTACTTACGAACCAGCAGATGAAAAAGAGAGGATGGGAAGAATTGCGGCCATCACCTGTTGATCCCGGCCTGCGCCTGCCGGTGAGTTATCAACCTGTGGCAACCTTGCCTTGTCCGCGGTTGGAATCCGGACTGTCGAAAGGCGTGGACCCTGCGGGAAATGCAAGATCCGGGAAGAATCCGGTTAAAAGCGGGAGAGGACCTGCAGCCCCCTTGTGTTTAAATCCTTGACGGGAAAGGATTCAACTGCCCGGCCTCGGGGCCAAGAAAAATTCCATCGGTCAAACAATGGGGCCGGGTCCTGATCCGGTAAAGATCAACTCGTCGAATCCTCCTCGGAACCTTCGATTTTCTTGGTCTCTTCCTTCTTGGTTGCCTCCTTGAAATTCTTGATGCCCTTGCCGAGACCGCTGCCGATTTCCGGTAGTTTGCCGGCACCGAAAATGATAACGATAATAACCAGAATAATGATTAATTCCGGCATACCAAGTCCAAACATGATAAACCTCCCTGTCAGGATAATGTGTTGAAAAGATATTCGATCGCAGCCCTTGAATCTTCAGGCGAAAAAGCGCAGGGTTACAAGGCCGATGAGAGTTGTATGGAAAGTTATGATATTAGCACTCCTGCAAGACGGCGTCAACCGAGTTTGGAGATACCCCGGATCTTGCGGCTGATTTCCACTGCCCCGGAAAGAATCTCCTCCTCATCCAGTTGGGTCAGACGCCGGTTGCGCATCACCACCCGGCCGTTGATGACCGAGTGAATCACATCGCCGCCCCGGGCCGCATACACCAGGTGTGAAACGGGATTGTAGATCGGGGTCAGATGCGGCTGCGCCAGGTCGATGACGATCAGGTCCGCCTTTTTCCCCGGCGTCAGACTACCGATCTCTTCTCCGGCACCAAGGACGGCAGCCCCGCCTCTGGTCGCCGCCCAGAGGGTATCTGCAGCGGACATGGCCGTGGGATCAAGCCGGTGTACCTTCTGGAGTTTGGCCACACTGTTCATCTCTCCAAACATGTCCACATCATTGTTACTGGCGCTACCGTCGGTACCGATCCCCACCGCAATACCGGCGGCAAGCATCTCCACCACAGGAGCCACACCCGAGGCAAGCTTCATATTGCTCTCGGCGCAATGGGCAACCCCGACACCATGTTCCGCCAAAAGGACGATTTCCCCTTCGTCTACAACAACACAGTGGTCGGCAACCACCCTTTCACCGAGCAATCCCAGCTCAGCGAGATGCCGCACCGGGCTCCGGCCGTAGCGCTGCCGGCAGGTGTCCACTTCATCCTGATTTTCCGAAAGATGAATCACATACAACGCATCCTGGGACGCCGCCAGATCCCCGAGTTTAACAAGCAGATCAGGAGAGCAGGTATAGACGGCGTGGGGGTCCACGGTGATGGTTATGGTCTCATGACCCTCATATGCGGCAAAGAGCTCCCGGGTATAGGCAAATCCGTTTTCCACCCCACCGTAATTGGGAGAGGGGAAGTCGTAAAGGACCTCTCCTATCCAGGCCCGCATTCCGGAAAGAGCGGCGGCCCGGGCCACATCAGCGGCAAAGAGATACATGTCGCAAAAGGTCGTGGTTCCCGATCTGATCATCTCGCAAATGGAGAGCAGGGTTGCCCGGTACACCATCTCTCCGGTGAGTTTGGCTTCGGCGGGGAAAATATGCTGCTGAAGCCATTCCATCAGCGGCAGGTCATCCGCCAGGCCGCGAAAACAGGACATGGCCGCATGGGTATGGGTATTGATCAGCCCGGGCATAATCAGTCCGTGCTCTTCCCGGATCACCTGAGCGTCGGGATATCCGGAGATCATCTCAGCGGCCTTGCCGATTTCAACAATGCGGTCTCCCCTGATTACCACAGCCGCGTCTTTGTGGACTGTGTGGTCGTCATCCAGGCTCAGCAGGTATTTTCCGGTGATGATCAGATCAGCCATGATTCACAGATTTTTGAGGATATGAAGGATCAGTTTTTCCAGCCGCGGCACAGCCTTCTCGGCATTGGCGATAATCTCTTCCAGGATGATGGGCTGCAGATTGTCGGGATCGTTGACATTAGCCACTACCGAAAGTCCCAGCACCCGTAAACCGCCATGCCCGGCAACAAGAATCTCAGGGATCGAGGACATGCCCACAGCATCCGCTCCCGCCGCACGGAGAAAGCGGGTTTCGGCCGGAGTTTCCAGGCTGGGACCGGGAATACCCACATAGACGCCTTCACAAACATGGGCAATTCCATGCTCCCGGGCGCCTGACAGTGCCAGTTTTCGCAGATCCCGGTCATAGGGCTTGCTGAAATCGGGAAAACGCGGCCCCCAGGAATCAAGATTGGGGCCTCGCAGGGGATTGTCCCCCAGAAAGTTGAGATGATCGGCAAAGATCATTATGGTACCGGGAATATATGAAGGGTTAAGCCCTCCGGATGCATTGGTGATGACGGCAATGCGACTGCCCAGAAGGCCAAGCACCCGGATGGGCAATGCCGCCTCCCGGGCGCTATATCCCTCGTAGCAATGAAAGCGACCCTTCAACAGGGCCACGGATCTGCCAGCCAAGCTGCCGAACACCAGTCTGCCGGTATGGCCGGTGACGGTGGAGCGGGGAAAACCGGGAATTTCCTCATAGGAAAATTCCGCCTCGAGCCTCATGTCACCGTCCAGCTCCCCAAGCCCCGTACCCAGTTGGACAATCACCTCCGGAGTCTTCGGCAGCCGCCGACGGAGGAACTCGACCGTGCGCTCAACCCTTTGCCGATACAGGGTCCACTCCCCCATGCTCATTTTTCCACCTTAGACAAGGGCGTGTTGCCGCAGAAATTCCTTGACCGGTTCCACCTCGGCAACCATGATCTCCTTACGACTCTTTCTCTCTTCAAGCCCCTGGAGAACGGCGGGGCGCTCCGGTTCCCGGCCAATGGCCCGCTCAATGGCCGCACCGAATTTGGCAGGATGAGCGGTGGCCAGGCAAATCATCGGGTGCTGCGGATCCCTGAGTTGCAGGGCAGCGCCGACTCCCACCGCGGTATGGGGATCCAGCAGGTAGCCATGCTCTTCATAAAAATCGTGAATAACCGCCAAGGTGCGGTCCTCATCAATGCTCACCGAGGCAAAGTCCCGCGCCACCCTCTCCCTGAAAGCGGCAAGATCAAGCCGGCCGCAACCGGTGAATTCCTCCATGTCCCGGCGTACCGCTGCACCATCTTCGTCGTGGAGATAGTAGAGATAACGCTCGAAGTTGGAGGCGATCTGGATATCCATGGATGGAGAACTGGTCTCCACCACCCTGCCGCGTGAATAATCTCCCCGGGTGACAAATCGGGTGAGCAGGTCGTTCTCATTGGTTGCCAACACCAGCCGGTTGATGCACCCCCGGGGCAGTAGACGCTTGGCCACAAAGCCTGCAAAGATGTCACCGAAATTGCCTGTGGGCACACTGAAATCGACGGTGTCAAATCCCTGTTTACGCAGCTTGAGATAGGCAAAGACATAGTAAACCACCTGGGCCAGTACCCGGGCCCAGTTAATGGAGTTGATCGCGCCGAGGTGATATCTTTCCTTGAAGTCAAGATCCGTAAAGATCGCCTTGACAATGGCCTGGGCATCGTCAAAACTTCCCTTGACCGCAATATTGAAGACATTTCCGTCCAACACGGTTGTCATCTGTTTTTCCTGCACCGGACTCACCCGGCCATGGGGATGCAGAATAAAGATGTTGATCCTCTCCTTGCCCCGTACCCCGTAAATGGCGGCACTGCCGGTATCGCCCGAGGTGGCGCCGAGGATATTCATGGACGCCCCACTCTTCTTCAGCAGATACTCAAAGAGATTGCCCAATAGCTGCAGGGCCACATCCTTAAAGGCCAGGGTCGGACCGTGAAAGAGCTCGAGGATATAGAGATCCCCGGCCCTGCGCACCGGAGTGACCTGGGGATGGGAAAAACGGGCGTAGGACCGCTCCACCAGAATTTCCAGATCCCGCCGCGGGATATCATCGATAAAGAGACCGAGAACCTCCAGGGCCAGATACTGATAAGGCAGGTTCCGCCAGCTCTCCAGCTTCAGGACATCAATGGCCGGCAGTTCCGCGGGCAGAAGCAGGCCGCCGTCATCGGCCAGCCCCATCATGACCGCCTGGGTAAAGGGAATGGGCGTGATACCGCCCCGGGTGCTCAGATAGCGCATACTCGATTATGCCTCCGGTTGGAATCGTTCACCCTTGATCACAGACAAGATTTTCCCCCTCCATTTCCCCGGGTATGGGCAACCCCATGAGGGTCAGAATGGTGGGGGCGATATCCTTCAGAGCTGCGCCGCTGCGCAACCTGCGCCCACGATACGCCTCATCCACAAGGATAAATGGTACCGGATTAAGGGTGTGGGCCGTATAGGGTTCTCCGCTCTCGGGATCAACCATGATATCGGCGTTGCCGTGATCAGCGGTAATAAGAACCGTTCCTCCCCTTTGCCGCACGTAGGCAACGATCTCGCCAAGACAGCGATCAACGGTTTCACAGGCCTTGATTGCCGCATCCATGACACCGGTATGCCCAACCATGTCCCCATTTGCAAAGTTGAGAACCACCAGGTCGTAGGGAGTGCCATCCAGATCACCCCGCTTGAGGGTATTCAGCAGAGTTTCCGTCACCTCCGGTGCACTCATCTCCGGTTTCCGATCATAGGTGGCCACCTCGCGAGGCGAGTCAATGAGGATCCGCTCCTCACCGGCAAAGGGGTCCTCGCGGCCGCCGTTAAAAAAATAGGTGACATGGGCGTATTTTTCGGTCTCGGCAATGCGCAGCTGACGCAGGCCATGCCTGCTGATCTCCTCTCCCAGAATCCGGGTAAGGGTCAACGGTGGAAAGGCCACGGGCAGATCAAACTCGGCATCATATTCGGTCATGGTGACCAGTCCGGCGATTGCCGGCCGGCGGTGGCGGGAAAAACCGGAAAAATCGTCCTCAATAAAGGCCCGGCAGAGTTCACGGGCCCGGTCGGCCCTGAAGTTGAAAAAGATGATCGCATCACCATCGCCGACCGTGGCCACCGGCTTTCCCGCTGCGGTCACAACCGTGGGTTTGATAAATTCATCGCTTTCATCCCGGGCATAGGCATCCTCAACGGCCCTTACCGGATCATCGGCCATCCGCCCCCGGCCCTGGACCAGGGCATCCCAGGCTACCTGCACCCGTTCCCAGCGGGTATCGCGATCCATGGCCCAGTAGCGTCCACTCACCGTTGCCACCCGGCCGCAGCCGATCTCCCCAAGATAGCCGACAAGCTGCCGCATATAGCCGATGCCGCTGTGGGGCGGGGTATCGCGACCATCCATGAAGGCATGGATATAGACCCGTTGGAGCCGATGGCCGGCCGCCATGCGCAGCAGAGCCGCCAGATGATCGATATGGCTGTGGACTCCCCCGTCGGAGAGCAGGCCGAAGAGATGCAGGCTCCGGTTCTTTGCTGCAGTCTCTTCCATCACAGCTGTCAAGACCGGGTTGTGGAAAAACTCTCCCGAGGCCACCGCCAGATTGATGCGGGTGTAATCCTGATAAACGATCCGGCCGGCGCCGATGTTGAGATGCCCCACCTCGGAATTGCCCATCTGTCCCTCGGGCAGGCCCACCTCGCCGTTATGGGCCGCCAGAGTGGTGCAGGGGTAATGGGCGCTCCAGTGGTCCATATTCGGGGTGCGCGCCCTGAAAATGGCATTGGCGTCGTTTTTCTCCCCCTGACCCCAGCCGTCGAGGATGGCGAGCAGTACTGTCTTTCTCCGATTCATCACTCCCCCTGCGGATCCATGGGTACCCGGGGGGCGTCATGCCATAACCCTTCGAGATCATAGAATTTCCGCTTTTCAGTATAAAAAATATGAACCACCACGTCATGAAAGTCGAGCAGGACCCAGTGACCCTCGCGCAGTCCTTCGCAGTTCTTGGGGTTGAGCCGCTTGGAACGAAACTCGCTCTCAATGGCATCGGCCAGACCTTGCACGTGGCGGGTTGAGCGGCCGCTCATCACAACGAAATAATCCGTGAACGAAGAAATGCCACGCACATCCATGATCACCAGATCCTCCGCCTTGGTATCCATGGCGACTCGGGCGCAGTGGCGGGCCAGTTCCAGACCGGTCCGGTTCCGGTAATCGGCTTTGATTTTTTTCATCACTTCTTTTTCCTGCTTTTGCGGGGTGGAAATTCAAATGTCAATTTTCCCTTTTTATCAAGGAGGAGATAGGCGTCAAAGGGTCTCTTGCGCTTGGAGATAAATCCCTTGATCAGTTCGGTTTTCCCCTTCTCAAGCAGCTGGGTTATATGGACGGGATCAATGCGCCGTTTAAGGATCATTTTGCTGAAACGCAACCCCTTGTCCCGGTCGCCCTCCAAAGCGGACTCAGACAGATATCCGGCCGGGGTTTCATAAACCGGGGTTCCGTCCAACGGCGAGCGACCCAGGGGAGGATTTTTTTTGATTGCCTCCAGATCCAGATTTTCAGTGGAATCGGCAAAGATAAATTCGATCTTGTTGTTCTTCAACCGCAAAGAGGCGGTAAAGGGCTTGCCGCGCTTGCTGCGGAAATCAGCCCAGGGTCCCAGGGTCTCGCCTTTGAACAGCCTGACGATCTCCTCCTCGGCCATTACCCGGCCGCCGAGTACCTTGCGCAGCATGATCTTGTTGTCTTCGGATACATATGCCGTGGGGGTCTCAAAGATACGCATGTCTCCCACCGGCGAAAAGGAGGCCTCCCTGCGATTATCCGGGGTATCATCTCGAAAACCCTTGACCTGCTCGACGATCTTCCTGGTCATTTCCCGGATTTCCTTCATGAACTGCTCCCGGGTCATCCTGCCCTTGAGGATCTGGTTGAGTTTGTACTCCCACTCGCCGGTCAGTTCCGGAGAGGCCAGCTCCTCAATCTTCATCGCCTCCAGCAGGCTGAGCAGTTCAAAGGCCTTGCCCGTGGGCGCCAGCTCTTTGCCCTCGCGCACTATATACTTCTCGTTAAGGAGTTTTTCAATAATCGCCGCCCGGGTAGCCGGGGTTCCGAGGCCCCGCTCCTTCATGGCGTTGCGCAGTTCTTCGTCATCCAGCAACTTGTCGGAATTTTCCATGGCCGACAGCAAGGTGGCCTCGGTGTAGCGTGGCGGAGGCTTGGTGGCATGTTCCCTCGCCTCGATCTCTGCGCATTGCACCTGTGCCCCTTTGGGCAGCGGCGCCAGGGTTTCCCGGCCACCGCTCCGGACAGTGGCGCCGTAGACCGCCTTCCATCCCGGCTCAACAAGAATCTTGCCCTCGGTGAGAAAGGTCTCCTCTTCGACTATGCTCAACCGTTTGGTGTTGTGAAAAACAGCCGCCGGATAGAAAACGGCGATGAACCGCTGGACCACCAGCTGATAGATCTTCTCCTCCCCGGGATTGAGATTTTTCGGCAACAGGGTGGTGGGGATAATGGCAAAGTGATCGCTGATCCTGGCATTGTTGAAAATGCGGCGGTCCGGCTTGATATATTTCTCTGCCAGGGCCTGATCGGCAAATCCACCAAACTTCCAGCCGGATTGCCGTCCCATGATCTTCCTGGCCTCGGAGATATAATCCTCGGGCAGATTGCGGCTGTCGGTCCGGGGATAGGTGAGGACCTTATGACGCTCATAGAGGGCCTGGGCAATGGAGAGTGTGTTTTTTGCCGAAAAGCCGAATCGGCTGTTGGCCTCGCGCTGCAGGGTGGTCAGGTCATAGAGCAGTGGAGAACGCTGGGTCGACTTACGGCTGGTCTCGGTAACAGCGGCGGGCTTGCCGCTGCATTTTTCCACAATTTCCCGGGCCCGCTCCTCCTCCCAGATTCTGTTTTTTCGGGCATGCTCGTTTGCCGGATCTTTTCTGAAGCCGGGATCAATCCAGGTTCCCGCATAGGAAATCTCCCCGGCCGTAAAGGTGGCATGCAGCTCCCAGTAGGCCACCGGTTGAAAATGAAGCCGGATATTTTCCCGTTTGACGATGAGCGACAGGGTCGGGGTCTGTACCCGGCCGCAGGGAGTTTTACGGAAGCCGCCGTTACGGGAATTGTAACCGGTCATGGCCCGGGTGGCATTGATACCGATCAGCCAGTCGGACTCGGAGCGGCAAAGCGCCGTATCCTCAAGGGGCCGCATCTCGCCGTTTTCCCGAAGGCTGGCAAAACCTTCGCGGATGGCCTCGCGGGTCATGCTCTGCAGCCAGAGGCGCCGCACTTTCTTGGCGCGCACGGTTCTGGTCGAGGTGAATTTCAGAATGTATTTGAATATCAGTTCCCCTTCCCTTCCGGCGTCGCAGGCATTGATGATCTCGGTAACATCACGCCGTCTGATGAGTTTTTGCAGGGCGTTGAGTTGGCTCTTGGTGCCGGGCAGCGCCGTGAGCGGGAACTCTTCGGGGATGATCGGCAGATTGTCCAGACTCCACTTCTGGAAACGGGAATCAATCTCCTCCGGAAAGACAATGGAGACGAGGTGACCTACGGCATAGGAGACAACGTATGAATCACTTTCAAAGTAATTTTTCAGCTTTTTGAATTTTTCCGGCAACGCCTTGACAATATCGGCGGCAACAGAGGGCTTTTCTGCAATAATAAGAGATTTAGACATCGTTTTTCTCTAATGATAACCTGAAATGACCGGAAAAATAGAAAAATCCGGGGCGATCGCACCACGGCCCGGCTGCAACCGCTCCTGTGCCGCACAAAGGTGGGTCATACCTAAGAGATGCAGCTCCGGACGGAAAAACCCTGTGCACTGTGACGGAAAAAACTCGGATATTACCTACAGGTGGGCAGAAAGGCCAGCAGCTCGCGGTGCCAGTCATCCGGTTTGTCGAGATAGCACGGATGGGGAGAATCCGCAAAGATTTTTTTCCGGGAGCCGGAAATGGCTTCATGGAGCAGATCGGCATTTTCCGGTGATGAAATCTGATCCTGTGAACCCCAAAGAATCAGGGTCGGAACCCGGATAGCGGCGAGCCGCTCACGATTTTCCTCCACCCCGACGGCCCCGATGAGCACCAGACCACTGATCAGATCAGGATGGGCAATGGCGAATTCCAGCGCTATGCGCCCACCCATGGAGGGACCGACGAGTACCGGACGTCTAAGTCCGGTACCGGTTATATACCTTTGAAGCACCAGTTCCTCATCAAGCCCGCAGGGTGACGACTGTCCGAAACCGGGCATCTCCAGGGCGACACCGTGGTATCCTCCATCGGCAAGCTGTTTCAGGGTACCCAATTCATGCCAGGTATCGGCATTGAACTTCATACCGTGGAGCAACAGTACAGGTTTCCCTTCCCTGTCGCCGCTCACAAGGGCGTGCAGATGACAGGAATCGATGGTGAATGTATAAGAATTTTTCTCTGCCGGGGTCATTGTTCTCCTTTCCTCCCTGCCTTTTCCGGATGGATCGAACTGAATATGAAAATTATGGCAGAAGTAAGCAAGATTCCCCTCTTTGTCAAGGGAGGGCAGGAAAAAGCGGGGAAAAATGGAAAGGAGGCGGAGAACCGGCGCTCTATTTCTGCAAGGGCCCCCAGAGCCTTTTCATCTCATTCCAGAAGAGATGCTGGGCCAGAATCAGGCGATTGTGGGATGAACCGGCATTTTTCATCTTCCGGTCCCAGCTCTCCTGAAATTCACGCATTCTTCGCCGATTTTCCCCTGTGGTGGCGGAATCGATCGCCGTTGCGATCATCTTTTTCCGCTCCCGTTCAAAGGCGAGCCGATCATCCCGGAAGAGCCGGGCCAGCCGGGCATGTTCGGCCAGGGCCTCCTCGTTTCTCTTTTTCCTGGACTCGTCCGTGTCCGGATTCCGCATTTTCATAGTCTCATCCCTGAATTAATTCATGGGTCAGTGGAATATCCACTTCCGGGAGGGGATAAGCAACTTCCGGGCCTGCAGCGGAGAATTAATCAAGGCCTGAATCCGTGCGGACGCTCACGGATTCAGGTAAGGGAAAAGAGCAGCCGGGTCATCGGGATGATCCGGGAAGCAGCATCCAAAAATGCCCCCCGGAAAATACCGTGTATCAATTCAATATTTCAATGATTATTTTTGTTTCATCCAGGAGGGATCAGCCGCAAAAAATCTTGGGGACAGTTTTGAGCAAGCCGCTGGCAACAGGCCCCTATCGCTTGCGGGCATGAGGCTCAGGACAACGGTGGAAAAAACGGGAATACGGAAAAATGATCGAAAAACCAAAAAACCGGAAAAATTCGGAAGGTCCCGAACCGGCGGGACAGGGGAATCCCGCCGGTCCGGTTACAGGGGAATCAGTGTTGTTGAGCCTTTTCATGGGTTTCACCGCTTGCTTTTTCCCCATGGGCGGAGGCGGGCTTTTCAGCAGGGGCGGCTACCTTCTTCTCCGTGTTTGGATGCGATGGTGCGACAGCCGGGGTTTCCACCTTTTCCTTCTTGGTCTCAGCCCCTCCGTGCTCCTGCTTTTTCTCCTGACGACCCTTCGGGGGAGTCACCACCGCCTTGGCGGCAGGGGCCTTGACCCCATGGGAAACGGGAACGGCAGCTTCCACCTTCTCCGTCGTCTTTTTCACCTGCGGCTGCTTTTCGGGTTTTTCGACGACTTTTGCCAACTCCAGCGTTGTTTTGCGACGCTCTTCAACCAAACCCTTGAGCACCTTTTCCTTCTGCCGCAGTTCCCGGATCATCTTCTGCTGTTTTGCCAGCAATTCCTGAATCTTATCCATGGGCAGCAGGGCAGGAGCAGCCACAGCCGGACCAGCCATAACCGGTGACGATTTCTTTTTTGCCGGGCTCTGGTGGGCCTTGCCTTTCACCTCTTTCTTTTTAACGGCAGCTTTTGCCTTGGAAAGCTCCGCCTGGAGCTCTTCCTTGGTGCGCCGCAGGTTCTCCAGTTCCTGCCTGGTCTTGGCATCGATCTTCTTTACCGGCGGCACGGCAACGCCCTTCTTTACCGGTTTCGCCGCAGTCTGAACCTGCTGGGTATCGACATAAGTATATTTGATACCGTCACCGGTCGCAGCTTTTGCCGGTTTTTCGTGCTTCTTCGGAGCAACGGCATGTGAGACCTCAGCCGTTTTTTCCTTAGCGGCCGGTTCCGCATGCTTGACCACAACGTCCTGATGCTTTGACTTTTCTGCATGAGAAGTTTCAGCTTTCTCTGCCTTTAGCTCCTTCTGTTCCTTCTTTTCAACAACCTCAAAATGACGTTCCACTGCCGGCTCATGCTTTTTGTCATCTGCGGCGACAATGGCTTCCGTCTGTTCATGTCCGCCTGTTGCCTGGTGCTCACCGGTATCGCCTGGTTTCCGCTTGTTTCCCAAGGATCCCAGGATGGCGCCGAAAATCAACACCGCAGCGATAGCGGCGACGATAAGCCCCTTTTTGGACATGTTGTCCCCGCTGAAGGCATTCTGCAGCTCTTCCTTGTTCAACTTCCCCTTGATCTCATCTAACTTCATTGTTGTTCCTCCCAACTGGTTGTTTATGCGATGATAAAAGTGTGACCATGATGGACCGCTCCCGGGTGGGCTTATGCGGCACCCCCTGTTTCAGAGTTGTCACTGCCCATCCCTGATAACCGGCGAATGCAACCTGATTGTCTCCTCCCCATTACCGACAGTGGCATTGTCGTCGAGCATGGCGGGATCAATAAGCCTCATTTTCTCCTCAATGCGCCGCAGGTTGTTGGTCACCTTGGAAACCAGATCCGATTGTGGATACTTGACCAGAATATCCTTGAGCAGCCGCCGCGATGCCTGCAGCAATTTTTTCCTGCTTTCAGGATCTTGGGTGCGATTGGCCCGAACAAAGAGTTCCGCCGCCCGTCGCCTGTCCTCCCGCGCGGCGAGATTGATCGCCTCGGTAATCCGTTCCTGCGCTTTTCCCTCCAGACTGGTTCCCTTGAGCTTCTGAAAGTATTCGACGGCCTCGTCGTACCGACCCGCTTTCAGGTGGAGCATGGCATTATTCCAGTTGTCCTGCAGGTTCTGCTCCTTGAGAAAGATCTGGGTTTCCGCTTCGATTGCCTCGGCCGTGGTCACCTCGTCAACCCGGGTTTTCAGCATCTCCTGCTGTTCCTGCGGCAGGATGTCCGAAGGTAAAGATTCGAGTTTGACCAGGGCCTCCTGGAATTTTTTGGCATTGACCAGATCATCCACCTCGGTCAAAAAGGCGGAAAACCACTCTTTGGCCCGCACGCGGCTCTCCTTGGCAAGCCTTTCAACAACGGCGGCCACCTGGGAATAGGAAAATTCCTCCAGAAAACGATCCGCCTGTTCGGCCACCAGAAAACCGTCCCGATCGGGGTTGTAGGACAGATAACTTTTCAGCAATGCACCATAGGCCTTCCGCTCCTTCACATTGGTCGCCCCTTCGGCGACCATGGTCAGTTGCCTCCGCGCCCAGTCGGTATCTTCGGCAAGATCGTCGTGGGTTGTAATCATCTTATCATACTGGTTGCGGGCGGCCGGATAATTTCCCAGTGCCAGTTGCAGGTCGCCGACCATCCGCATCAATCCGAACTCCCTTGCGGCGGCATCCCTGAAACGCTCATCCTGGAGAAGTTTTTCAAAGACGGCAAGGGCCTCTTTCTCATTTCGGGTGCGCAACAGGGCCTGGGCATAGTGAAAGGTTGCGGCAAAACCGGGAGGCCTACCGCTGCCGTCAACGGCGATCCCCTGATACAGCTCAATCACCTCACGGTACTTTGCCTGGGCCATGAGTTCATCAATCCTTGCCTCGGTTTCTTCTAGCTCCACTATGTCAGGCGGCGGCGCAGCCTGTTGCTTTTGGGCAAAATCGGCGGGAATGCGGCTGCAGGGACCATCAACAAAAGCGATATCCTTCTTCTGCAGCTCGAAAAATGCCTGACTGGTCAACAGCCTGGCGGCGATGAGTTTTTCCCTTTTCAACAGCTGATCATGAAAGGTGGAGTAGCCCGCCCGGATCTCGTTAAGCTTGTCCAGACAGGAGGTCAACTCCCGGTTCTGGTCCTCGCTCAACTGAAAATTACGGCTCTCTTCGATCAGTTGTTGCCAGGAGGCCAGTTTCCGGTCGTAGGTAAAGAGCCGGTCATTGATGAAGGTGAGGGTGGGCATCAGCAGATTTTCCCGCGGCAGAAGGGCTGGGGCGCCCTCATCAGCGGAAATCTCGCTTTCAACAATGGCTGATTTTTCAGCCCGCTCCACGGCGGCGGGTCTTTGCTCCTTAGGTGTCTTGGGTATCGGCCCGGCGGCTTTTTGCCTCTCCAGAGCGGCGGCTCGCTTTGCCCGAGCCACCTGAGGATCAGGAATTTTTCTTTTTGAACCGCATCCACTCAGAAGAACGAGACAGAGAACCAGGGAAAAAAAATGGAAAAGAAAGCGCGTCATATTTGCGGCCAGCGGTATAGGCAAATGGGATCAACCGGAAATCGTGTGATATTCCCGGATCTTCTAACGCAACACCTCCAACGGCGGGAACAGTTGCGATATTGTTATCATAAATAATTAATTTTATCAAAAATAAGATCAGCGGACAACAGCTTTCTTTCCACCCTTAAGGAGAACGGAAACAGAGCGCATCACCGGTGCCCTTCTTCCCCTTTCCAAAAGGGTCGGTACCACCTGGCCGGTTCAAAATTCTTTGCGGCGTTGATTTCACCGAATGTGAGTACCGTGGGGGCGTCATGATTGCCCGCGGTCTGCAAAACGACCTCTTCCCGGTCAGGACGTCCGCCACTGCCCGGATCAACCCTGACAAAGAGCTGGTCTAGGGATTGACGCTCAATGGTCAGTCCGCCGAAGAGCAGATCAATGGTATCGATGCGGTCTCCAACGGCATCAAACTCATAAAGGGCATTGGCAATATCGGTCCAGGCAGGCAGGGCGCCCACCGCCCCGGAGATGCGGTTGGAGTTTCGTTTCATCTCGCGGTTGTCGTCAAAACCGACATATACCCCCACCGCGTAGCCGCTCTCCACCGAGAGACGGGAATCACCGTCCCGGGCCAGGGTGGGAATAAAACCGAGAAAGGCGGCATTGGTGTAACGATTTGCGGTGCCGGTTTTTCCCATGATCGGCACCATGAGATCAAGGTCGGCCAGCTCCTTTTCCCGTTGTTCTTCACGGCTATGCAGGCGGACATGGGCGGCGGCATATTTTCCGGTACCATATCTGATCACATTTTGCAGGATATGCCCCACCGCATAGCGGGTTTGATCATCCACCACCCGGACGGGACGGCTTTTTTGTTCATAGATAACCTCGCCGTTGGGAAACTCGATCCTTTCGATGATCGCCAGTCCTTCCTCACCGTCATCGCCATCGCCGTCTCCATCGCTGTACCGGTAATGCCTCCCCGTCACCATGCTCTCGTACATCCTGGTACCCTCCATGAGACTGATCACATTGGCGCCCAGGGGAAAGGACAGCACCGGTTCCAGATTGCTTCTCACTCCCATTTCCCGGGCAAGTGCCATGAGGTAGCGCAATGACAGCATCACCCTGAAATCGGGCAGACTGATGAGGACATCCATGCTGTACGGCGGAGAGGCGGAAAGCCTTGCCAACTCCCGCTGGATCTGCTCTCTCACCAGACGCAGGGAAAAGGCGGAAAGGCGACCGTCGATGAGGATATCGTCCCAGAAACTCTGCCGTTCAAAACCGTCCACCGCCTCGAGCTCTCCAACAATATCATTGGAGGAAAGGGGATACCAGTCCGCACTTCTGTAGTTGCGGACGGAAAACAGCAGTTTTCCTTTCCCGTCCCGGTAAAATCTCCCGGCGCAGCCACCCTCAGCTTGCAGAGGGCGGCGTCCGAAAAAGGGGCGCCAGGAATCGGCCACCGTCCTTTCGATATTTTTGCGGCAGATGGCCAGGGCCGGCAGTGACTGCCGCAGTTCCAGGTAGTTGTCGGCGAGCAACCGTTGCCGGAGTTTGAGTTCCTGCCGTTCCTTCTCCTTGAGGTCTTTCCGGGTGAGTTCCTCCTCGATTTCCCGGCGGAAGAGATCGAAGTCAAGCCCGTATTGCAGCTCCTTAAGGCGCCTGTACTCATCCAGCCGGTCGGCAAAGAGAAAATCCGCTTCCAGATTGCGAATGGCGGCGAAAAAAGCGGCCCTTTCCAGGTTGCGGCGATTGACTATGATGCCGAAACGATCCCGGATGCGTTGCCTGAAGGATGCCGGTGATTCGGTTCCATCCTGCCGCCGGCGCGGCGCCATATCGAGCCTGGCCGCCATCTCCCGTAACTGAACAGGGGTAAGATGATCAGTGAGGTGGTAGAGCAACCAGACAGCGGCGACATTTTCCGAATGCACCCCGGCCCAGCTCATGGAAACCCGGTAATGGGGGGAGTGATGATCGGGACGCGGAAAGTAGGCCTGATTTTGAAAGACGAAGACATTTCTACGGTTAAGCAGGGCATCGGTGCTGTTCCATCCCAGTTGCAGAGCAGCGGTGAAAAGCAGCGGTTTGAAGGTCGATCCCAAGGGACGGCGGGCATCAACGGCCCGGTTGAAGAACCGGTTTGTCGCTCCGCCCACCATGGCCCGGATGGCACCCCGTTGCAGCACCAGGGCCGCCCCCTCGATCAGGGGAAAACGTTCCAGGTCAAAGATCGGCAACCCGTCTTCATCAAACTCCCGAATCCCCACGTAAACGCGATCACCCTTCCGCAAACGGCCGACTAACGTGCCGATATCGCGATCCGTCGGCGTTGTCCACCTGCTCTTGTCATATTTCACCAGGGCATCGAGCAGGCGGTCAAAACCACGACGGTCGATCACCCCGGCCGGAATATCCTCATCGGGCACCACCCGGATCCGCGGCGTTGTTTTGTCCAGCCAGGCTATATCCGTAATGCGACCGAAGACAAAGGCCCCGCGCCGGGCAACCTTATCGCCGCGGTACTCAAGCTCGGCATATTCCCGCTGCACCTGTTCCCTGTCATAGCCGCGCAGCCGCACATCAAGGCGCGACAACTGCCGGCGCAGTGCGGTCACAGCCCTTTCCTGCACCTCTTTTTCGATACTGGTGATGATGCGCACTCCGGAGGTGGAGACGTTGTTGATCCCATGCTCGGCCAGGGCCCTGACGATCTTCGGCGCGGCAAGGCCGTCCTTGACCAGATCCATAACGGTGTTGAGCGCATAGGTGGTTTTCCCGGGCCGAAAGGCGATTTCCCCATTGATCGCATCCAGATACTCCCCCTCGCTGATCATCGACAATCTCAACATATTGCCCAGGACATAATCGGTGCGTTCCCTGGCCCTCTTTTTGGCCCGCTCAACGGCTGCCGACGTCTTTTTGGTAAAGGGATTGTAAAAGTTCGGCCTTTTGACACTGCCGGCGATAAAGGCGCATTCGATCAACTCCAGATCCTCGGGCTCCTTGTTGAAGTAGTAGTGGGCGGCAACACCGAGCCCATGACCGTTACCGCTGACGAAAAACTGATTGGCATAGAACTCGAGAATTTTTTCCTTGGAATAGTGATATTCAAGACGCAGGGCATAGAGCAGCTCCAGCAGCTTCGCCTTATAGGTGCGGGCTCTGGGGATAAAGAGGTTTTCGGCGGTCTGCTGGGTCAGGGTACTGCCGCCCTGAACAATACGCCCTGCCTTGAAATTGGCGATCATCGCCCGGATAATGGCGGGAATATCGATACCCAGATGATGAAAAAAGTTATGATCTTCAGCCGCCACAATGGCATCGACAAAATATTTCGGTATCCGGCTGTAGGGAATGTACTGACGATGCGCCTCATGAAAAAAAACGCCGATCTTGGTGCGGCCGTCACGGTAGAGGACCGGACTCTCCCGGCCCAGAATCTGTTCGATATGCGACTCTTCCAGTTCCGGGCCCGGATTGACCGCCACCAGATAATACAGATAGCCGCCGGCAGCCGCAACGAAGAGACCCACCAGCAAAAAAAAGAGGATGAATATTTTTTTCAGCATAAAGCCCTGTGCGGAGGTAATTGACAGTCTATCTCTTTTCTTGTATTAAGATTCAAAATCATCGGCAGGTTACGCCATCGTCCATGCCGGCCCATGATCGCTGGAGCGGGCAACTCCGTCTTTGCCGAACCGCCGCTGCCTGCTTTGCGGACCCGGATGCACAGTCGGATTTGCAAAATACGGGCTACCTGTGACGAGTTTCCATACCCCGAGTACATACAGACAAAGGGGATCCGAAGCGGCGATGAGATACCATACCGTTATATCAAGACATCGGCAAAGCCGGAAAGGTCAATGCGAATAGCCTCTATTAATTCCGTTTTGCAGAATTCGCACCAGAAATAATCAAATTATTCCCGAATATATTCCGGTTACATGAATGTTATTACATTTTTATTAAAGAGCAGGATGAAGAAAAATCATGGTGCTTCCGACGGCCGGAAGAAACGGCCGGCTGCCTGCAATATTTTCTTCTCTGCGCTTTTTCCCCTCGCCGTCCTCATCAGCCTTTCCGCCTGTGCTCCGGTATCCGTTCGCCCTCCGGAGGATAGGCGTCCATCCGTTGATCAGGAAGAGCAAAGCGGAATCAGCAGCGAAGAAACGGATTTTACGGCACTGCTTGAAGAAAACGACCCCGATGATCAGTGCGTTTCCGTGGAATCGGAACAGTTCCTGGAAGATGAACTTGCCGCCCTTGAAAAAATAGGCCCCTGGCAAAGTCCGGAAGAGGTGGCGCCGCCGGCTACCCCTGGAGCAAAAAAGACCCCTTCCGCCGCAACCTCCGGCTTTCCACTCACCATCAACAGGCATGTTTCTTTTTATATCAAGCAGTTTCAGACGACCCAGAAGCGCTATTTTTCCCGCAGTATGGAACGCTCCGGCCGCTACCTGCCCATGATCCGCCGGGAACTGAAGGCGGCGGGCCTGCCTGAAGAACTCGCCTATCTGGCCTTTGTGGAGAGCGGTTTTATGCCCACGGCCTATTCCCGTGCCGGAGCCATGGGCCTCTGGCAGTTCATGAAACCCACCGGCAAAAAATTCGGCCTGCGCATCGACCGCTGGGTCGATGAACGACGCGACCCGGAAAAGGCCACCCGGGCGGCTGTTCGCTACCTTGCCGATCTCTATGAACGGTTTGGCTCATGGCCCCTGGCCGTTGCCGGGTATAACGCCGGTGAGGGAAAGATTGCCGCGGCCATCCATAAATTCAGGACCCGAAACTTCTGGAAACTTGCCAATCACCGCTACCTCAAGCTTGAGACCAAACGATATGTTCCCAAACTGATCGCCGCTATCCTCATTGCCAAGAACCCGAAAAAATATGGATTTTCCAACATACGGCCCGCCGCTCCCCTGCGCTACGACGAGCAGGGGGTCCCGGCCGGGGTGCCGTTATCGGACGTGGCGGCGTTGTGTAAAACCGATGTTCGCCACCTGCGGGAACTTAATCCGGAATTACGGACAAATTATATCCCGTCAAACCAGGGTACCTATCAGCTGAGACTCCCCAAAGGGACCGGAAAACGGCTGGCGGCAAATCTGGCCGCCCTGCATCCCCGCCAGGAAATCGCCTTCAAAACCCATATCGTCAAAAAAGGCGAAAATCTGACCCGGATCTGCCGCCTCTACAACCTGGACAAGATCAGCCTGCTGAAGGCCAACAATCTCCATACAGGCAGGCTGCGGGCCGGGCAGCGGCTCCGTATCCCATATCGCCGCTCAGTCGGTTCCGGGATGCTGCTGACCGCAAAAACCAGAAAGCGGATTCCAAAGACCGGCGGGACCGCTACAGGGAAGAAGTTGACGCACATCGTCAAAAAAGGGGAAACCCTTTCCCATATCGCCTGGAGATACAAGATCTCAACCCGGGAAATTATGGCTTTAAACAACCTGAAAAGTCCGCGTCACATCCGGGCCGGTCAGCGGCTTCTCCTCCGCGACAAAGGCAACGTCTCCACTTTTCAGATCCCTGCAGGCACACGGGAAAAATCCAGCCGCAGCACCGCCGGCACCACGCAAAAACGACAGATTTACAAGGTGGTGGCCGGAGATTCCCTCTGGTCCATCGCCCAGGGATTCGGGGTATCGACCGCCGACCTGAGGGCCTGGAACGATCTTAAGGACGACAGGCTGCATCCGGGGATGAAGCTCATCGTCGCCGGAGACAGGGCCACGGGACGTTCCCATTCCTCTCCTGCGAAAAACAGGTATTACCGGGTGCGCAGCGGTGATTCGATCTGGACCATTGCCCGCCGCTTTCAGGTGTCCACCAGTGACCTGCGACACTGGAACAACCTCAAGTCCAATATTATCCGTCCGGGCACCCGCCTCATCATCCGCGGAGTCTGATCTTGCCGTGGGCGCCGCAGCCCGGATCCAGCCAAGCGATTACAGCCGGGGACATGATGGTGCCGGGTTGCGAATCCGGAACGGGGTTACAGGCACCCTGCCGGTCACAGACGCACCCTTTATATTAATTTGCCATTTAATTTACATGTGTTATATACTAACACCAATGAACTCGTCCAGCTCTGGTCCGCCCTTGCCGGGCCGTTGCGGCGTGGACGACGCACCAGCTTAACTCGACTGCAGAGGAGGACAAAGACCATGACCCTACAAAGAGTAGCCGCTCTGGTAACAGCAATCTGTGTCTGCCTGTTTTTCACCATGACGGGACCGGTTCTCGCCAAATCAACAGCGGACAAGAAAAGCACGACAACCTCAAAAAAGACAAAAAGCAGCACATCAAAGTCAAAATCCAAATCCAGCAGCAAAAAGTCGGCTTCCAAGAAAAAGTCCACCAAAAAGAGCAGCTCCGCCGCCAAATCCGCTGCAAAAAAATTCACCGGCAAGGTCAATATGAACAAGGCCACGGCCGAGGAACTGATGCAGCTTCCCGGTATAGGCCCGGTCAAGGCAAAAAGCATCATTAAGTACAGAAAGAAACACGGCTCCTTCAAAAAGGCCGAAGACCTGCTTCAGGTTGAGGGTATCGGTGAGGAAACAGTCAAGAAGTTGAAGAGCAACATGCGATTCTAAAGCGATTGTCGATCCGTCAAGCCTCCTGCCCGCGGCAGGGGGCTTTTTTTCTTCCCCCCGCCTCCGCCGTTGCTGCCGTAACCACACCTTCGAAAGCGGATTCAACCTTCTCCGCTTCAGAGAATGGTTGAATTTTCCCCGGAAGGCAATATTATATTGCCATTCCTGGTCCACATGTTGCATTTCCATCTCGGGCAGTAATCCACCGCAGACACGACTTTTCTCTTCCGGTACGATGATGTGAAATTTTACAGACCGCTTTCCTTTTTTACGCTGCTCGTCACCGGGTTTATTCTCACCTCTTTACCGTTACTCGCCGCCCTTCTCAGTTCCCACCATATCCTCGATACCATTGCCCGCCAGGGGGGAGCCGCTGTATTTCGGTCGGTTGAGCGGGTGAGCAACGGCAGGCAACTCGCCGAACTGGTCCGGGCCCAGGAGCGTCAGGCTCGGATGTACCAGGTTCTGGGCGAACCTGAAAGTCTCGCCAAGGTCAACACCTATCACCAGGAAATGGAACAGGTGCTGCGCCGCCTGTCTCTCATGGAAGACGACAGACAGCTCAGCGAACGGATCCAGCGCTTCGAGGCCATCGAAAACCATCTCATTGCCGTTTTGAACCGAAAATCGGGAGAACCTGAAAAACGACTCGGCGAACTCGATCATGTTCTGCCGGCCTACAGCAAACTATACACCCTGGTTGCCGATATTGATCAGACCAGCAACGACCTCATGCTGATGGAGGTGGGCAACCTCAAAAAACAGGTGGACGGCGCCAAAAGAGACCTGCTCTGGCAGACATCGGGCCTGATCGTTTTCAGTATCCTGCTCATTATTGTCTTTGTTGTGCTCATCGCCAAGCCCATCCGCCAGATCGACAACGCCATCGAACTGCTTGGCGACGGGGATTTCCATACCGTGATCAAGGTTTCCGGGCCGCGCGATCTAGAGATGCTCGGCGAAAAACTTGACTGGCTGCGGCAGCGCCTTGCCCAGCTCGACCGTGAAAAGGTGAAGCTGATCGCTCACATTTCCCACGAGTTAAAAACACCCCTTGCCTCGATCAAGGAGGGCTCGGGCCTTCTCCGCGATGAGCTG
>Ga0256914_1001104_pt1 | contig 25570 bp, 21 predicted proteins | sample HulkmetaG_FD_191571 | JGI IMG/M metagenome (GOLD analysis project Ga0256914, IMG submission 191571) | Hydrothermal chimney microbial communities from Main Endeavour vent field at the Juan de Fuca Ridge, Pacific Ocean - Hulk | ecosystem: Environmental > Aquatic > Marine > Hydrothermal vents ... | reverse complement strand
TTCAAGGTCATATCTCAACCGAAAGACTCCTCCCATAAGCGTAATAGTAAATGGTATTGATGCAAATACTGCCAGACTGATTGAAGGCTATGTATCGGGTGTCTGGACAAAGTGGCTTGAGACACAGGCAATTCAGAAGGGTATGAGGATGACACTTCCTGTCAAACTTGACTACAGGATATGGTACAATCCGGCTGTACGAAGCAGAAATTTTCTTGTACCAGGGCTTTTCGCCATAATAATGACCCTCATAGGTGCACTTCTCACAGCCCTTATCATTGCGCGAGAGTGGGAGAGGGGTACCATGGAGGCCCTTCTCGTAACGCCTGTCACTGTGCGTGAAATACTTCTCGGAAAGCTCGCTCCATATTTCATCCTTGGTATGGGGGGGTTTGGCGTGTCCATATTCATGGCGTTCTTCCTGTTTGATGTACCACTTCAAGGCTCATTCATCCTGCTGCTGGCATGTACAGCCCTGTTTCTCATAACCGCATTGGGCATGGGACTCCTTATATCGACTGTCTCAGCAGGTTCTCAGTTCGTGGCAGCCCAGGCCGCTATTATTGTCACTTTCCTGCCTGCCTTTCTGCTCTCTGGTTTCATCTTTGACATTACCAGCATGCCTGGCCCAATACAGGCCGTTACCTATCTCATAGCAGCGAGATATTATGTGGCCATCCTGCAGACACTCTTCCTGGCTGGTAATGTGTGGTCAGTCATTCTGCCCAACGCGGCAGCACTGGCCATAATGGCCTTTGTTTTTTTGTTTCTTGTTTGGCGCAAGACCAGAAAAACCCTTGACTGAGATGCCATGCTTCAAAGAATTTACGCTCTCATAGTAAAGGAATTCCTGTCCATGCTCCTTGACCCAAAGAGCAGGGCCACCGTTATAATCCCACCCATGATTCAGCTCGTGGTTTTCGGATATGCCGCAACATTTGATCTGAACCATATCAATTATGCAGTTTTCAATGAGGATCAGGGATATTTATCAAGAAAACTTATTAACAGATTTCAGGGTTCACCTGCCTTCACACTTGTTGCCACTATTACCAATCAGCAGGAGATTGCCCCCCTTCTCGACAGCCGCAGCGTACTCATGGTAATCCACACAGGACCGCGATGCTCTGAAAACATATTACAGGGCAGGGAATGCAGACTCCAAGTTATAATTGACGGCAGAAACTCCAACACGGCCCTGCTTGCCCTCAACTATGTAAGGGAGATAGTCAGTAAGTTCAGTATGGATGTGATAAGTTCTCAGGGAGGGGTGCCTCCACCTGCAAAACTGAATGTGCGTGCGTGGTTCAATCCGAACCTTGAAAGCCAGTGGTTCATAGTGCCTGGAATCGTAGCAATGCTCGGGCTTGTAGTTACCCTGGTTGTGGTCTGTCTGTCAGTTGCAAAGGAGCATGAGGCAGGCACCTTTGACCAACTCCTCGTTACTCCACTGACCCCTTTTGACATTCTGCTTGGTAAAACCATTCCTGGATTCATGGTAGGCATGTTCGAGGGATCCATAATAATTCTTCTTGCCGTGGTATGGTTTCGTGTCCCTCTTGTAGGCAGTCTTGCCGTCCTGTATGCCGGCCTTGCCATATACTGTCTTGCGGCTGTTGGCGTAGGTCTCATGATATCTTCCATGTCCACTACACAGCAACAGGCCCTTCTTGGAGGCTTTATCTTTCTGGTACCATCAGTAACATTGTCCGGATTTGCAACTCCAATTGCGAACATGCCTCCATTCATGCAGTACGTGACACTTCTGGATCCAATGCGCTACTTTCTCATAATTGTAAGGCGGGTATTTCTGGAAGGAGCCGGTTTTCACCTGCTTTGGCCCCAGTTTTGGCCAATGATGATCATTGCAGCAGTATCGCTGACCGGTGCGGCCTGGTTCTTCAGGCACAAGATGTATTAAACCGCTATCACAGTCCAAATTTCAGGCTACCTATACGGCAGATGACGCTTTTTCTCGCTGAATCGAGCGATTCCCAGGTTCACCTCATAGGTAAGTTGAAATTCTCAACTTAGGCTCTCCTCTTCCACTTCCACACTTGCAAGAGGCAGGGTCATTATAAATTCTGTGCCTTTCATAGGGTTTGAATAGACCTTTATCTCTCCTCCAAGATCATGCACGAGCCTCTGGACTATGGCAAGGCCCAGGCCTGTTCCATCAGGCTTGGTTGTAAAAAATGGATTGAATATCTTGCCTATCTGCTCCTGATCTATACCACATCCGTTATCCTTTATTCTCAACTCCAGCACCTTGTTCTCTATCTGCTGTCCTGTAACTGATATCCTGCCGCCTTCAGGAGCAAGTGCCTGCCATGCATTTAGCAGTAGATTTACCAGTATCTGTCTGAGCTGGTTCGGCTCTGTCTCAAGGGTTACGTCTTCAGGAATATCCACCTCTATTTCTGCATCTGGCAAATTTCGTCTGCGACTCAACAGATCAACAATCTCGTCCACCTCATGGGCAGGATTGACAAGTTCCACTGTTTCTCTTGTTGGCCTGCCATAGAGCAAAAATGAATTGGTAAGTCTGTTGAGGCGTGAAGTCTCTCTGAATATTATATCCAACAGGCGTTTCCCTTCCGCAGATATGTAATCTCCCTCTGCAAGGAACTGGGCCGCACCGGATATGGACGCAAGGGGATTGCGTATCTCATGTGCCAGTCCTGCCGCCATCTCTCCAAGACATGCCAACCTGTCCATCCTGTGAAGATACTCTGCCTTTACTATTATCTCTGTGATGTCCTGGAATATGACACCATAACCGAGTGATTGCCCTTTCTGATCAAGAACAGGAAAGGTGGATACTCCCAATATCTTCTCCTTCTGATCAGTACCGTAAAACCTGATCTCCTTGCGCTGTACCGGCTCCTGTTCAGCACCATCACCTGTAAGGCCTTCCATCTCTGGCCAGATATCTGAGAGTTTGAGCCCACAGCATCTATCCATTGCCGGTCCCAGGATATCTTTAGACGAACGATTACAAAAGATTATAGTCCCATCCCCATCCACCATAATCAGTCCTGAACGCATTGATTCAGCAAGATGATGCTGTATCTTTTCCATGCGGGCAACGGCTGCAGCAGCATCTGTCAGTTCCTGCTCCGTATTACGCAGTCTTTGGGCAAGCCATATACCAAGGACCGCTGTCACGTTGAATGCAGCCATATTTATAAAAAAACTGTAGGCTGCCAAACTGATATCTGTAGCATCATTCAACGTAAGAAAAGATACCACTGCATAACCAACGGTACTGAACAGGGCTGCCACGGCCCCAAGCACCCTGCCTCCAAGCAGGCAAGCTGTCACGATCAGAAATACATAAAGAAAGGAAAAACCGCTTCTGAAGCCGCCTGTGAGCATTACAGTAAAACTAACCATCACCACGTCAACCACCATCTGAATGGAGTTGAGACGTTGATCAGGACCTGTATTTCTGTGCCAGATAGTAAAGAGTATTGTGAAGAAAAAGGCGGCTCCGAGGAGTTGTGAAAAGAAATGGAGCCTGGTCTCAGAAGAACCTGGTCCATTGGGGCTGAACAGTACTGCAGCAAGCAGCAAGAGGAAAAGACCTAATCTTCCGCCTGTTATGATATTAAAGAGTTTTGTCTCTGTTGTGGCCTGAGGCTTTTGTAGCATTGATAGTCATGTAAGGGTACTTGGTCAAAACCGATATCAAAGTCCATACTTTGAGAGCCTGTAACGAAATGACCTGAAATTCATCCCCAGTAACGAAGCAGCCTCTGTCTTTTTTCCTCTGCTCTTGTTCAAGGCTGCCATCAGGTACTCCTTCTCTATGGTGCTGAGCAGGTCGTCCAGTACCATTCCTTCATCAGGTATGTCTGGTGGGAGCACCTGATTTCTCTTTTCAGTCTGTTTCTCTTCTTTGAATTTGGCCAGAGAAAGGCTTTCAGGCAGCAGCAGGTTTGAGGTTGAAAGTGCAACGCTGCGCTCAATGATATTCTCAAGCTCCCTTACATTGCCTGGGAACTGGTAGTCCATCAGGGCCTCTATGGCATAACTGGAAATGCCCTGCATCTTCTTGCCCTGTTCTTTTGAATACTTGTCTAAGAAATACTGGACCAGTAATGGTATATCCTCAGGTCTTTCCCTAAGGGGTGGCATCTTTATCTGGATGACATTAAGACGATAAAAGAGGTCTTCACGAAAATTGCCATTCATTACCTCCTGTTCTAGGTCTCTATTTGTCGCCGCTATGATTCGTACATCCACCTCCACAGGTTTGGTACTACCTACAGGCGTAAAAGCCTTTTGCTGGGCAACTCGCAGGAGTTTGACCTGTAGCAGCATTGGTAATTCACCTATCTCATCGAGAAATATGGTGCCAGTATGGGCCATGGCAAACAGTCCCTTTTTCTCCTGAGACGCTCCTGTAAAGGCACCTCTTGTGTGTCCGAACAGTTCGCTCTCAAGCAGATTTTCCGGTATGCCTCCGCAATTTACCACAACGAAGGGTCTGTCTTTTCTGGGACCAAGGTTATGCACTGCCCTTGCGGCAAGTTCCTTGCCTGTACCTGTCTCGCCAGTTATAAGTACGCTGGAATTGGTTGCTGCAATACGGGGAATTATCTGAAATAGTTTGAGCATGGCAGGACTTCTTGCAACCATCTGATCTAGACGGTGAACCTTGCCTGCCTGCTGTGTAGGTAGTTGGTCGTGTGATGGGGTTTCAGAGGCATTTGCAGCAGCAAGTGCCCGTTCTATTATCTCTCTAAGTTCTTCGATCCTGAAGGGTTTTGTCAGATAGTCCCATGCCCCCTCCTTCATAGCTGTTACTGCTGAATCCATTGAGGCAAAGGCGGTAATCAGTACTACTGGCATCTCTGGTCTCAGGGTCTTTATGGTCTTGAGAAGACTCATCCCATCCATACCAGGCATGCGAATATCTGATATGACCATTGATATCTTGTGGCTTTTCAGTATTTCAAGGGCATTTTCACCACTATCTGCTGGATAAACCCTGTATCCCTCTTTGGAAAGGAGTATATCAAGAAATTCACGCAGGCTTTGATCATCATCTACCACAAGGATTCCATGTGCCTCTTTCCTTTCCCCTTTACCTGATAATTCTTCTCCTGATTGTGAATACAAGAGCTCCACATTGTGCTGATTCATGATTTACCTCCCTGTATGCTTATCGACACAGGGAGATAAAATATTAATGTGGAAATATTTATTAGGAACAGAGAACGACTTTCAAAGAAAGCCTTTTACGAAAATGCAAGTTTGATGGCAAACCAGGATACCATGATGCCGCATACGAGCAGGCGGTATATCATGGCAAACAGAAAACCTACGAACGACCCAAATCCTGACCTGAATGCCTGCTTGAGGGCCTGTCCGGCGATAAGGTCACCAGCCACTGCGCCAAGTAAAGGGCCCACTATTATCCCCAGCGGGCCTATCAAAAAAATCATCAGCGAACCAAGGACGGCACCATATGCTGCCGCCTTTGACCCATCAAATCTCTTTACACCCCATATGGTTATAAAGTAATCGGCAGCATAGGTGGTGCCAGTCAGAATAGCCTGTACCACTATAAAAAATGTATCCAATCTGTGCATTGGATCCAACAGATAAAAGGCAAACATACCTGCCCATACCAATATTACACCTGGCAAGGCCGGAAATACTGATCCGGCAAAACCAAAAAGTATTAGAGGTATGGATACAATATAAGGAATAGATTCTGATGATATTGTCTCTGTGATCATGATTCACCAATGGATTAACTGAACTGCCTATAAAAAATGTCTGGAGTTTTACCTGGTTCCAATCAATATCTCTTTAATCTCCAAAAAATGTTCCACGTGAAACATAGCATCCAGATCATCGTTCTTGTATGCGATAAGTGGTATACCAGCATTCTGGGCAACTATCTGATCAACTATGGAATCTCCTATATAGATAGCCTGATTCGGCTCAATACCGAAAAATTTTAGAATCTTAAATACACCTTCTGGATCAGGTTTGGGATTGTTTACATCAAGGGCACATACTATTTTATGAAAAAAGGTATCCAAATTATACATCCGAACCAACAGGGGCATGGTAGAACTCCTGTTGGTAGAAATAGCAGTATATAGACGATCCCTTACAGAGGAGAGGGTATCTACCACACCTGGTTCAAACTTCATATATTTGAGAAAAGGTGCGTAATCTATTTCTTTTACTATATCCCTTGCCCTTTCCTTAATTGATTCAGGCTGGTCCTGCAGTAAAAATTCAATGGCCTCATTAGCAGTGTGTACATGACAGAAATCTAATTGTTCTTCATTCATAGGGGCAAGATTCAATTTTTCCAGCAACGCATTATAGTAACATCTGTTGGCCTCGCGCGAATCGAAAAGGACACCATCGCAATCAAAAATGGCCAGTTTATAAGGTAAACCCATAATAATCAATTCCTTAACATTGAAATATGATTAACAAAGCCGAAACCTGACAAATTGATATCAGAACATGAAATGTCTTTTGACTGAACCACGACCTTATGACTTTCTCCCATTGCCTGGGGCATGATCAACATCTTTACTGCTGCCATCTCCGGTGAGAATGGATCAATCTGACCATATAGTTTCTTGAACGTATCTTCAAAGTCGAGACCACCGAGAAAGGCGTATTGTGGTGCATAACCTATGGCACTGAATCCAATATCTTCGCCCCACCTAACTAAATCAGAAAAGTTGACATGAGCTGTTATATCAATGGAGCCGGGGGATATAAGAACATCATCAACTACTGATTGAAGGTGGTACCCAAGAAGAGTGCCTCTGTTGCGGTGTGGCATCAAATATTCTTCCCGACTGTATCCATAGTCAATAGTCAAAACAAACCCTTTATCCATCCTGGCATTTATGTCTGAAAGCCACTGTCTTATATCAGTATTGACCTCAGTCCTGTAATCAAGCGGTAGGTCAGCAGGAAAGTTGGAAATATATTCCTTGAGGAAGGGATCGGAAATGGGCATGGATATATATGTAAATCTGTTGTGGTCGGGGACATTATCTACATACAGTTCATACCAGCCATGCCTTTCTTTCTGAACGATATTTACAGGAAAGGAATCCAGAAGCTCGTTGGATATGACGCACCCGCTAAATCTTTCTATTTCGCTAATGGTCTTGTACCACGAAACCTTTTTTAATAATTCACCAAGCGTATCTCTCTGAATCTTTCGAGTTTCCTTAAAAGGTTCTACAATACAGTATTTATAATCAGCAAAACCTTTATGAAAATCCTCCAAGGCGCTTATGATATCACGGGCGAGATATCCTGCACCAGCCCCCATCTCTACAATGGTGAATGGTCTGTTGCCATTATCATCCAGTACAAAACGCGCAAATTCCACTATCTGATTCGCCATAACAGCACCAAACAGTCTGCATGTATGCGGCGATGTTACAAAATCTGCATTACCTCCGGCAGGAAAGGTACTTTGCCTGTAATAGCCGTATTTTTCATGGTATAGGGCAAGATTCATAAACTCCTTGAAGGATATAGGACCAAAATCCTTGATGTTACGTCTTATAATATCTGTCAAACTCATAGCATTTCCTGTTCACATATGATACAGATACGGCATCCCTGACCAGGGACGCCTATGTTCTTCGTAGAACTCTTCTGATTCAGTTTTTAGCATGTTGCCGGATACCTATATGGGCGATGGTGCTTTCTTTGCTAATGGCTTCAGGTATCCTGTAGTATGGCATGTTACTATACAGGTAAAAAAATACCTGGATTTTTTTTGTAAAAAAGCTGTTAATAATATTGTGAATAAAAAGGGAAAACCGCAAATTTGAAAAAAATCAGATTTTTCTGAATCTTTTATCCAATTTTATTCAACAAAGAATAGTGAAAAAATTTAAGCAAAATCAGTAAACTAATACGTTTTTTAACAATATCCACATACTTTATAAATATTTTTCTAAAAGATCATTATATGGAGATTGATTATGCTTCATGTACTTGTTGACAGGGACCAGATGGTCAAACCGCTCCAGAAGGTACAGTCCATAGTAGATAAAAAGACTATTATGAACATAATAAACAATGTGTTTATATATACGGATGATAAATACCTCTATATAGAGGCTACAGACCTGGAGATAAGTTACAGAAGCAAAGTGCCCTGCGAAATAAAAGAACAGGGGGCAGTAACCATAAATTCTAGACAGTTGTTTGAAATTATAAAGGACTTCCCATCCCCTGTTATTGAGTTACAGGAAAATGAGAACTGTTGGGTTACCCTCGGAGCTGGAGAAAAGGCAGAATACAAGATAGGTGGTTTGCCACCAGACGACTTTCCAAAATTTCGTCATATTGAATCGAAAAACTATACAGATATCCAGAGCAAAATATTAAAGACCCTTATTGATAAGACGATATTTTCTGCATCATTTGACGATAAAAAATTTACCCTTTCAGGAATCTTTATGCAACAGTTGGCAAAAGAAGATGATGAACACGGGGAAATATCAATGCTGAGGATGGTCAGTTCTGACGGCCATCGCCTTAGCCTGATGGAAGCTGAGATAGAATCTGAAAATCTCGATCTTGACCAAGGTGTAATTATTCCAAAAAAAGGGGCTTATGAGATAAAAAAGATAATTGAAGAAAACGAATTGGCCCGTATCGGAATTGATGAAAACTTCTGTTTTGTTATCAGTGGTACTGATCAGCTTGTAATCAGATTGATAGATGGAAAGTTTCCTGACTACAATGTAATTATTCCTGAGAAAAAGGAACGCTTTCTTACATTTGACAAAAACACGGTATATAATGCGCTGAAAAGGATTTCTGTGCTGTGTACCGATAACATGTTCAGGGGAGTAAAGGCCACCATAACAAATAATACCATGGAAATAGAATCCCTGGACAAAAATCTTGGTGAAGCAAGGGAAATTGTAGAGATAGCCTATGATGGTGAACCTTTTGAGATGGCATTTAATGCAAAATACATGATGGATGCACTATCGGTTATGGACTCGGATATTGTAATCCTTACTGCAAATAATCCCGAGTCACCATGTCTGCTTACCGGTGAAAAAGACAGAGGATTTCTCGGACTCATAATGCCCATGTCTCTTGACACAGAATAAGAACGAAACGAAAGGAATTAAGGACTGATCGATGTCAGACAATCAGTACGGAGCCAACCAGATAAAAGTACTTTCAGGTCTTTCTGCAGTGAGGAAAAGGCCGGCAATGTATATAGGAAATACAGCCATAGAAGGACTTCATCATCTTGTTTATGAAGTTGTGGACAACAGTATAGACGAGGCCCTTGCCGGTCACTGCACTGAAATTTATGTAACAATAAGGGAAAACGGAAGTGTAATTGTGGAAGACAACGGCCGTGGAATCCCTGTGGATATGCACCCCATAGAAAAGGTACCGGCTATTGAACTGGTTATGACAAGGCTTCATGCTGGCGGCAAGTTTGACCATCAGACATATAAGGTTTCAGGCGGTTTGCATGGGGTAGGTGTATCAGTTGTTAATGCCCTGTCAGAATATCTTGACGTTGAGGTGTACAGGGATGGGAAGATATACCACCAGCACTATGAAAGGGGAGTGCCCACCGGTGAACTGGAGTGTCTTGGAGAGACCAAGAAGAGGGGCACAAAGGTGGAGTTCAAGCCTGACCCTGAGATATTTACAGAAACCATCGAGTTTCAGTTTGATATTCTCCAGGCCAGAATGAGGGAGCTGGCCTTTTTGAATCCCCAGATAACCATACATCTCGAAGATGAGAGGACTGGAAAGAACCAGACCTATCATTTCAGTGGCGGGATAGTCTCATTTGTGGAATACCTCAACCAGAACAAGGACGTGGTAATTGCCAGGCCTATCTATATAAAAGGGGAGCGAAATCAGATACAGGTGGAGGTTGCCCTTCAGTACAATAGGGGTTATTCAGAAAAAATATTAAGTTATGTCAATAATATACGCACAAAAGAAGGGGGATCCCATGTAACCGGTTTCAGACAGGCCCTGACCAAATGCATAAATAAGTATGCGAGTGATGATATAGTCCCGAAAAAACTCAGAGAAAAACTTGGTGGAGATGATGTAAGAGAGGGGCTTACCGCGGTGATATCCACAAGGGTGCCAAATCCGCAGTTTGAAGGGCAGACAAAGACAAAGCTGGGTAACAGTGAGGTCAGATCAGTTGTAGCATCAATAGTGCATGAGGCACTGTCAACTTATCTTGAAGAACATCCACAGGAGGCAAAGAAGATACTGTCAAAGGCTGTAGATGCTGCCAGAGCACGTGAAGCAGCAAGGAAGGCAAAGGAACTCACGCGCAAGAAGGGTGCAGGAACAGATATCCTTATGGCTGGAAAGTTGGCAGAGTGCCAGGAAAAGGATCCTGCAAGAAGAGAGATCTACATTGTCGAGGGTGATTCTGCAGGGGGCAGTGCGAAACAGGGGAGGGACAGAAGCAATCAGGCAATACTTCCTCTGCGGGGCAAGATAATGAATGTAGAAAAGGCGCGTTTTGATAAAATGCTCTCAAGTGAAGAGATAAGAAATCTGATCGCAGCCCTTGGAACGGGTATTGGTGCAGAGGACTTTGATCCTACAAAGGTACGCTATCACAAAATAATAATAATGACAGATGCTGATGTTGATGGCGCTCATATTCGCACACTCCTACTCACATTTTTTTACAGGCAAATGCCAGATCTTGTAGAATCTGGGTTTCTGTACGTGGCGCAGCCTCCGCTTTATAGGGTAGCCTGGGGCAAAAAAAATGAACTGTTCCTCAAGGATGATGAAAGTCTTGACAAGTTCCTGTTCGAACGTGCCATAAAAGACATACAGATAAGACCACAGGGATGGGATAAGAATATTTCCGGTATGAAATTACTGGATATTCTTTCCAAGATATCTCTTTATCAGGATGCCTTGACATCACTTGAAAAGAAAGGATGCTGGAAGAGTCTTGCAAAGGCCCTCGTAGAGCTTGATATCACAAATCCGGATGATTTTAGAGATGAAGGTTATGTTAAGGATATTGCAGCCAAACTTTCTGAAAGAGATTTCAAAACAGGAAAGATAAAATCGTGCGGCAGTGAGATACCTGGATATGAGTTTACTGTTGGCGTGAAGGATCTGGCATATCTGACTGCAACGGTTGGCCCTGACCTGATGAATATTCCTGAATTCAAACGGTTGGTAAAGATATACAAGAAGGTGTCGAATTTTGAAGAAAATGAAGTGGATATAATCCACAATGGTGAAACAGTTAAGACCTGTGAAAATTCCGAAGAGATACTTGATTTCTTTAGAACAGCGGGTCGAAAAGGTATAAATATTCAAAGATATAAAGGTCTTGGTGAGATGAACCCTGAACAGTTATGGGATACAACCATGAATCCTGAAAAAAGGACACTTCTTCAGGTAAGTATCAGGGATGCTGATGAGGCCGAGTTGCTGTTTACTACGCTTATGGGTGAAAAGATTGAACCAAGAAGGCAGTTTATCCAGACGCATGCCCTTGAGGTCAGTGAACTTGACATCTGATTAAATAATCCATACCCCTGAATTGAGCGATTCCCAAGTTTGTATGAGATGCAAGGCGGAAGATACGCATACGTACTCCCGTACTTCAAATATCCGGCAGGTAAACGAAGACTCTTAGGCAACAGATCATGCAAACTTGGGAATCCAGCAATTGTAATTAAAGATAAAACAAGATTTCACATGATCTGAAACGCTCAATTCAGAATCCCATAAAATCAATATAATCCCTGGTTTCCAAAAGATGTCATGTCCTAATTGATCCATATGGGAACCAGAGCCTCCCCGCCAGTCACTTCTTAATTGTCCCATCCATAAATATCCCCTTTTTTGATGGTTGCATTTGTAGGTATTGTTTTCCGATTATTTTTGATTGTACCATATAATTACGATTTATATAAATTATTAAAAAAAATATTTATAAGGTATGTGGGTATTGTTGAAAAATGTGATAACATATTAATTTTATTTATTTTTTTAAGATCTATTCTGTTGAATAAACCTGCATAAAAATTTCATAAAAACCGGATTTTTTCCAAATTTACGATTTCATCATTTTATTCACACCCTTATCAACAACATTTCTACAAGAAAGACACAGGCACTTCATATCTGCCATAGCGATACCCAAAACAGATCAGATAAAATTCTTTGTTTTTTTGCCTTCCGGATATATATTTTCAAACATCAATTTTAAATATATTCCAAACATTAGGATTAGTTATCTTACAAAAAGATGGCTATTCACATGCGTCATGCAGGACAGGAAATCTCCCATATTCGAATCAATGAAAATTCCCATTTATTCACTTACTCTCTTGATATTGCATCGCTTATAGATTAAGTGAGAGTGTTAGCATAAACTTGTTGTTCTCCAGGTTTTAATATAATCTTCATGGGGCTGGTATTTATCTGATTCATTGACCAACACCATGGCTGATCTGCCATATAGCAGAGGATGGAGACGAACAGTAATTAATTCATTGGGCAATGCCATCTAAAGCTTCCGGTTGCTCGTAACTGAAAACTCCTTGCGATCTGGGGTGTTTGCTCAGGGGTGAGAATAATGCAGGAACAAAGCTTAGATTTAAAGAAACTTAGAACCAAACTGAAACGGCAGATAGAAGAGGCCGTTCCTGATGCGCGTATCGACTATTGCCTCACATGTGGTATGTGTGTGAGCGGATGTCCGGCATCAGGCTTGGAAGATATGGACCCGAGGAAGTTTCTGCGTCTGCTGGTCCTGGGCCAGGATGAGGCAATACTCAAAACCGACTGGATTTACGCCTGCACCATGTGTCAACGCTGTGAATATGCGTGTCCAATGAAGATAAATGTTGGAAGATTCGTATATGAGATAAGAGGTATGAGGCCTAAAGAAGAGAGGCCGAGAAACCTGCAGCGTTCCTGTGAACTCCAGAAGGAATCCAACAGTACAGGAATACCCAATGATGATTTTGTATGGGTTGTGGGCGATGTCCTTGAAGAGGTAAGAGAGAACGAACCAGAGTGGGCTGATCTGCAGGCTCCCATTGATAAGAAGGGTGCTGAGTTCTATCTGAATCAGAACGCAAAGGAGCCAACAGTAGAACCTGAAGAGATGGTACCCCTCTGGAAAATTTTACATGCTGCCGGGGTTGACTGGACATATTCTTCAAAATGGTGGGATGGTGCCAACTATTGCCTGTTCACAGGGGACCCTGAAGACTGGGAAAAAACAGTCAGAAACCAGGCAGAGACTGTGGATGCGCTGGGTATAAGATATTACATCAACACTGAGTGAGGCCATATGTACTATGCAACCCTGGAAGGGTTGCGGAGATTCAATATCCCTCACAAGTTTGAGTTTGTCAGCATAATTACCCTGTATGCCAAATGGATACGGGAGGGCAGGCTCAAGGTGGATTCATCATGGAATAAGGATGGCCTCAAGTTCACAGTTCAGGATCCGTGCAAACTGGTAAGACAGGGTATAGGAGATTCTGTTGCCGATGACCTCCGTTTTGTGATCAAAAAGGTGGTTGGTGAGGAGAACTTTATAGATGTATGGCCCAACAGATCCAACAACTACTGTTGCGGAGGTGGTGGTGGTGCTCTCCAGGCAGGATTTTCCGATAATAGACGAACATACGGCAAGTTAAAATTTGATCAGCTTGCTGTTACCGGTGCTGATATAGTCATTACACCATGTCACAACTGTCATACCCAGATAAAAGATATCTGTGACTACTATGGTGGAAAGTGGCAGACCACACACCTGTGGAACTGGCTCGAAAAGGCCCTTGTACGTGATTAGACAGACCTGAAATAAATATCAGGCCATCTGATTCATAATGAGAATATAAAAAACATCCTAATAAAATTCCGGGGATTGTTCCATGAGTGACAAAAGTAGACAGCAGGGAAAATTAGAGGCTTCTTCAGCCGTTTCCGGTTCTGTACTGGTGGTAGGAGGAGGCATTGCAGGTGTGCAGGCTGCCCTTGATCTGGCGGACAGCGGATTTCACGTCCACCTTGTTGAGAAAAGTCCAGCTATTGGTGGAGGCATGTCCCAGCTCGACAAGACATTTCCCACCAATGACTGCTCTGCATGTATACTTTCACCCAAACTGGTTGAATGTGGCCGCCATCTCAACATAAACCTGTTGACACTCTCTGAGCTTGTTTCACTGGAGGGGGAGTCCGGTTCATTCAGGGCCGTAGTCAGGCAGAATCCTCGTTATGTAGATACTGACAAATGTATAGCCTGTGGAACATGTGCTGAAAAATGTCCCAAAAAGGTAATAAACGAATTTGATATGGGGCTTGGGAAACGAAAGGCTATATATCTCAGATATCCCCAGGCAGTTCCCCTTAAATATGTCATTGATCCTGAACATTGCATATATCTCAGAAAACCTGGCAGATGCGGTATGTGCGCAAAGGTATGTCCATCAAATGCCATAAATTTTGAGGACAAACCAAAAGAGCACGTACTGGAAGTAGGTTCCGTGATCATGGCACCGGGCTTCAAACCGTTCGATCCTTCAGGCCTTGATTTTACAGGCTATGGAAAGTTGCCAAACGTAGTTACTTCAATGGAATTTGAACGGTTATTGAGTCCCTCCGGGCCGTGCAAAGGTCGCATGGAAAGGCCGTCTGACGGCAGGGAGCCAAAGAAAATTGCATGGCTTCAGTGTGTTGGTTCAAGGGACGTCAACAGGGCATGTCATGGTTACTGCTCCACTGTATGCTGTATGTATGCAATCAAGCAGGCTGTAATTGCAAAAGAACATTCTCACAGCCATGATCTTGAAACAAGCATATTTTTCATGGATATGCGGACCCAGGGTAAAGGATTTGAGGAGTACTACACACGCGCTGCAAGTGATGGTGTAACATTCCACAGATCAAGGGTTCATTCAGTACTTCCCACAGGAAAAGATGACAATCTCAAGGTCAGATACGTAAATGAACAGGGTGATATAGAGTACGAAGAATTTGATCTAATTGTCCTTTCTGTAGGACTTGAAATGTCGAAACAGGCCATTGAGCTTGCTGAAAAGGCGGGTGTGGCCCTTGATGCCGACAAGTTCATAGTAACCGATCCGTTCAGGCCGGTAAGTACCACGCGTGATGGTGTATTTGTATGCGGTGCTGCTGCAGAACCCAAGGACATCCCCAGATCAGTCATGGAGGCAAGTGCCGCTGCCCTTGAGGCAGGCCGTATCCTTGCACCAGCGAGATGGAAGGATACCAAGGTAAAGGAGTATCCACCTGAGAAAAACGTCTATGCCGAACCCCCAAGAATTGGCGTTTTTGTATGTTCATGCGGGATCAATATCGCAAGTGTAGTGGATGTTGATGCTGTCACAGAATACGCAAAAAAACTTCCTGGCGTTGTTTTTGCGCAGAAGAATCTCTTCACCTGCTCGCAGGATACCATTGACCAGATGGAAGAGACCATCAGGCGAGAGGGACTGAACAGAGTAGTTGTTGCCTCGTGTACACCCAGGACCCATGAACCCCTGTTTCAGGAGACGCTCAGAAATGCAGGTATAAACAAGTTCCTGTTTGAGATGGCAAATATTCGCGATCAGGATTCGTGGGTGCACCAAAACGACCCCCTTGCAGCTACAGAAAAGGCAAAGGATCTGGTAAGGGTTGCTGTTGCCAAGGTGAGAGGGGATGTGCCGCTGCCCTATAACAGCGTTAAGGTAACCAAAAAGGCCTTGGTAATAGGGGCAGGGGTTGCAGGCATGAGTGCAGCGGTATCCCTTGCCGATCAGGGATTTCCCGTAACTCTTGTTGAAAGAAAGGATGATGTAGGTGGACATGCCAGGAAATTTTACAGGACCTGGCAGGGTAATCCCGTACAGGAGTATGTGGACAGCCTTGCAGATACTGTGAAAAATCATCCCCAAATAGATTTGAGATGCGGTGTGAGTGTAGAGGCAGTTTCAGGCTCTGTTGGTTCGTTTAAGACACGTCTGTCAGATGGTAGTGAGATAGATCATGGTGTTGCAATAATTACCATTGGAGCAGGATCATTCAAGCCTGACGCATCAAGCAAATGGAACTATCTTTACGGAAAAAATCCCAATGTACATACACTGCTTGAGCTGGATCAACGCTTTATAGCTGGTGACAGTAGCTTGTCATCAGTAAATCAGACAGTATTTATTCACTGTGTTGGTTCCAGGGTACCTGAGAGGCCCTATTGCAGCAGGGTTTGCTGTACACATGCCATTGATCAGGCACTTAAACTCAAAGAGCTTAACCCTGACATGGATATATTCATGATTTACAGGGACATACGTACCTATGGCCAGCGAGAACGTCTTTATACAGAGGCAAGGGAAAAAGGTATAATATTTATACGTTACGACCTTGACAACCTGCCGGTAGTTACAGAAGACAACGGTAGTATGCTTGTAAGGGTGAAAGATCCCATAATAAATACGGAGATTACACTTCATCCTGATATGTTGATACTCGGTACAGCAGTACGTCCCAAGGTGGATGCTGACAAGCTTGCCAAACTGTTTAAGTGCTCCATCCGGCATGATGGTTTCTTCATGGAAGCCCATATGAAACTGAGACCAGTGGATTTTGCAACTGATGGAGTTTTTCTGGCAGGACTTTGTCACTTCCCCAAACCAATGGATGAGGCAATAGCCCAGGCTCAGGCTGCGGCTGCCAGGGCTTCAATAATACTTTCTCAGGACGAGATACCGGCAGAGAGTGTGACTGCTGTGGTGGACGCCCGTAAATGCACTGGATGTGCCGTGTGTACAGAGGTATGCGCGTATAATGCGGTTACAATTGATCCTGCCACTGACAAGGCAGTTGTGAACGAGGCCATGTGCAAGGGATGCGGAGCCTGTGTGGCTGGATGTCGTTCAGATGCCATCACCCTTAAAAATATGGGTAATGAACAGATCATGGCCGAGATTGAGACCATAATGGATAACTGGTAATGTCCTTGTCTTACAACCTTTGCCTAAATCGTCTATTCCGATTCATCGTATTGGTCACCTTGTGGAATAAATGAATTTGGGCTTTAAAATATCGGTCTTTTCAATAGGTTAATTTTTGCCAATATGACATGGTGACAGGAAATGGGAACAACATCTGATAAAAAGTGGGAGCCAAAGATTGTAGCGTTCCTCTGCAACTGGTGCAGTTATGCAGGTGCGGATCTTGCCGGAGTAAGCAGATTTCAGTATCCGCCCAATATCCGCATAATCCGTTTACCCTGTTCAGGAAGGGTGAGCGCAAACATGATACTTGATGCCCTTCGTTCAGGAGCAGATGGAGTACTGGTCTCTGGCTGTCATCCTGGTGACTGTCACTATATAAGCGGTAATCTCTTTGCGAGGCGTCGTTTTGCTCTGCTTACGAATCTTCTGGAATTTGTTGGTATAGAGCCTGGCAGGGTAAACTTCTCATGGATATCTGCATCAGAGGCTGAACAGTTTGCCCAGGTTGTCAAAGAGGTTACAGAGACTGTGAGGAAATTAGGGCCGTCAACCCGTCTTGTTAAGAGAATAGGATAAGAGGCCATGTCAACACTCAACGAAAAGATAACAGAGGAGATACGGTCCCAGGCCGAAAGGCTACTGTCATCAGGCGAGGTTGCGGCTTTCCTGGGATATGAGGCAGGGAGCCTGCCTATGACCGCAAGGCCCTTTGTGGCAAGGAAGCCTGAAGATGTCTCGAGATTAGTTTGGAACAGTTTTTGTGTTCTTAATCTTTCAAATTATCTGCCCTCCCTGCTCAAATCATTTGAACCTCAGAGAAGGCCAGGTGAACCACCGCCTGAGGGGCCTCTTCCCAAGGTTGGTGTCATAGCCACAGGGTGCTGGTCCAGGAATATCGTCGTCCAGATCAAGGAAAATCAGGTTGATCGTGAACGTGTTGTCATTGTAGGTATCCCAAGCAGGGGAATGGTAAGTTCACGAAAGGTTAAAGATCTGGTCAATAACAGGGAAATTCTCAAGGTCATAGAAGAAGACCATAATTTGAAGGTATCAGGAAGTGACTTTGATCAGGAGATAAACAGATGGGATGTGGTACGTGACAACTGCCTTACGTGTGTTCATCCTGATCCTGTAATTTACGATATCCTTATTGGCAACCCTTCAGGTGAACGTCAGGTTAGCGACCGTTTCGAACAGGTAAATGATATAGAGGCCAAAACCCACGAGGAGCGGTGGGAGTGGTTTACAGAGGCATTTTCAGCGTGTGTAAGGTGTTATGCCTGCAGGAATGTGTGTCCGCTATGTTACTGTCCGACCTGTTTTGTCGATGATTCAAGGCCACAGTGGGTTGGTAAGAGCACCGACCAGACAGATACCTTGTTATTTCACATTCTCAGGGCGTATCACTGCGCTGGACGGTGTACTGACTGTGGATCGTGTGAGAGTGCTTGTCCGGTAGGTATTCCCATGAGACTTCTGACCAAAAAACTCAACAAGGATGTGCTTGAGATGTACCAGAGTGAGGCAGGCATGTCACTGGACGAGCCGCTGCCCCTTACAACCTACAATCCAGCAGATCCTCAGGGGTTTGTCTTGACCGAGAGGTCTGAAAAGGGAGGGGGGAAGTCATGAAAGTCCTGAAATTTGATAGACAGGCAATAGGGGAGTGGCTTTCAAAACTTGCCGAAGATTACGATATATATGCCCCTGGTGAATCCTCTCAGGGTACATGGCAACTGATAAGCGACTATTCACAGATAGATATAAAATCAGGTGTGCCGGAAAAACCTGTCAAAAATTTTCTGTTTCCTCAACCTGAAACCCTTCTGACCTTCTCAACCGTTCCGGATGATCCGGATGCGTTCAAACCAAGGGAACCTGAAGATAGTGGCAGGAAGAATGTGATCTTTGGAGTAAGGCCGTGTGATGCCAGGAGTATATCACTCAATGCCATGCCCTATGAAAAAGATACGTACTACAAGGCCAACATGGAAAAGAATCTCATAATAGGCCTTACCTGCAATACGCCATGTTCCACATGCTTCTGTACATGGACTGGTGGTTCTCCAATGGGTACAGAGGGGTGTGATATATCTCTCACTGAAATTGAGAAAGATTCTTTTGTTGCAAGAGGGGTTACAGAAAGGGGTGATAAACTCCTGTGTTTGGCCACTGCAGCTTCTGAGGCATCTGACCAGGATATTGAGAAGCTCTCCGGTTTGGAAAAGGATGTAGCCATCTCTACTGATATCACGGCATTAGAGGAGACCCTGAAGTCAAAGGACATGATGGAGCTTTATAACGCTCCTTTTTGGAAAGATATAGCTGAAAGATGCGTGAACTGCGGGACCTGTACCTTTCTCTGTCCTACATGTTACTGCTTTGACATACAGGATGAGACACTTCATGGCAGGGGAAGACGTATAAGGTGCCAGGATTCATGTATGTTTCCCCTCTTTACACTGCATGCCTCAGGTCATAATCCACGTGGTGACAAGGTCCAGAGGGTCAGAAACCGCTTTATGCACAAGCTCAAGTACTTTCCTGATAGATTTGGTTCAGTATCGTGTGTTGGTTGCGGAAGGTGTGTTAGAGATTGCCCTGTAAATATTGATATAAGGGAAGTAATGAGACAGATGCTGACATTTTAGATGAATGTCTGCAGTGGAGAGGTGATAGTGATGCTGACTGTCCTGTTGACTGTCAGAGAGTTTTTGCCCTTCAGACGGATACAAAACGATGAGTGATATTTCAAAGATGAAAAATCCATACAAGCCCTATTCGGCACGCCTCGATAACATCAAGGTGGAGACTGAAGATGGTAATCTGAAGACATTCAGGATCGTCCTTGAAGAAAAGGCAGACAGAGATGCATGGAGTCATGTTGCTGGTCAGTTTGCCATGTTGTCTATCGCAGGCAAGGGAGAGATACCCATAGGTATTGCATCTTCACCCACTGAACAGGGATACCTGCTATTTACTGTAAACAGGGCCGGAGTCGTGACTACTGCGCTTCACAACATGCGTGAGGGGGACAGGATAGGTGTACGCGGTCCACTTGGGAATGGATTTCCTGTGGATACAGAGTTGAAAGGCAAGAATATAGTAATAATTGCTGGCGGATTTGCCTTTACAACCCTGAGAGCAACTCTCATATACATGTTGGAGAATCGTTCTGATTATGGCAAAATTACAGTAATCTACGGGGCCAGAACGCCTGGTATGCTGCTGTACAGGGATGAATTAGAGGCGTGGCAGGCAAGGGATGATGTTGATATACATGTTACAATAGACAGGGAAGCCCCTGGATGGGACGGACTTGTAGGATTTGTGCCAACTATTGCGGGTCAGGTAGCGCCTTCGCCTGAAAACGCCGCTGCCCTGATATGTGGCCCACCAATCATGATCAAGTTTACCATGCCGCCACTTGAGGAGATAGGCTGGACAGATGATCAGGTTTACTTATCCCTTGAAAATCGTATGAAGTGCGGGATAGGTATCTGCGGGCACTGTAATGTTGGGCCTGTTTATGTATGCAATGATGGTCCGGTATTTACTCGGGCCCAGGTACAGAAACTTCCGGTAGAATATTGATTTATGAAAAGTAATTCTGAAGATACCCGGCACCCCAAGAGTTTTATGCCCCCACCGCTTACAATCGGTGATGTTACATCAAGGCTACCGATCATCCAAGGCGGTATGGGTGTGGGAATTTCCATGGCAGGCCTTGCTACGGCAGTGGCAAAGGCAGGTGGTATTGGAGTGCTGGCAGCAGTTTTAATAGGAATTAATGAAAAGGATTTTGCATCAAACCCCCAGGAGGCAACTTATAGAGCCCTTGCAAAACAGGTGAGGGAGGTGAAGGAGGCTGTTCCAGACGGAATAGTCGGGGTCAATATCATGGTTGCCCTGCAGGATTATGAAACCATGGTTAAGACAGCCGCTGAGGCAGGGGCTGATCTCATAATCAGCGGGGCGGGACTTCCTTTGAAGTTGCCAGGCATGATCCCTGATGGTTGTAATACCAAGCTTGTTCCTATCGTATCCTCGGGACGTGCCGCTAAGATACTTTGTAAAAGGTGGCAGGCCCATTTTGACAGGCTTCCCGATGCAATAGTGGTGGAAGGTCCAAAGGCAGGAGGGCATCTTGGTTTTCATGCCGAAGATCTGGAAAAGCCAGAGATGCAGATAGAAAATCTGGTACCTGAAGTCATAGAGGCTGTAAAACCGTTCAGGGAGAAGTACGATGTACCCATACCGGTAATTGCAGCCGGTGGCATATATACAGGAGAAGATATCTATAATTTTATCAAAATGGGGGCTGCAGGTGTGCAGATGGGCACCCGTTTTGTCGCTACCCATGAGTGCGATGCCTCTGACAGGTTCAAGCAGGCATACCTTGATGCCTCCAAGGATGATATATCTATTATAAAAAGTCCGGTAGGTATGCCTGGAAGGGCACTAAAGGGTGAATTTCTCAAAAAGATTGACTCAGGCAAGAAGATTCCAAAAAAGTGCGTCTATAAATGTATAGCTACCTGTCATTATCCTGAAACACCTTACTGTATAAGTATGTCCCTTGTTAATGCCCAGCGTGGAAACTTGGATGCAGGCTTCGTATTCTGCGGGGAAAATGTATGGCGAGTTAACAAGATTGTTTCTGTTCAGGAACTTATCGATGAACTGGTTGAGGGGTATAAAAAGGCTGCTGCGGCAGATGCCTGACAATATTTTGGCTCGTTTCCAGGCTAAAACCTTGGAAACGAGCATATCAGTATATTAGCAGGATACCTATACAACAGATGGTGCTTTTCTCACGTTTTTAAAACTAACCTGGAGGAGGGATATTTCTGTATCATGAACCCCAGGTGGAAGGGTTTTCCCGCTCTTTGCTCTTGAATGTATCAACAGGTTCTTCCATGACCTTGTGAGGATTTCTATTGACACGGGGAAGCGGATTCTGGCCTACTTCAGCAACATCTGCATCTTCATTATTGACCGGGAGTCTCTCCAATGTCTCTGCAAGGTCTTTAACAAGGGCCTGTGTAGCAATTTCTATCGCAGAGTCTATTTCACTGCGTTTCGTAGGTTCACCCCAGAGACAGTTGTAGCTAACCTCTTCCCTGACCCGATTTGCCCATGCCACCTTGCCACTTTTTACATCTTGAAGTACCAGGCCCAGTTCCACAGTTGCTGTTTTCCTGTTTTTTGAAAAGCTATATTCAATAATTCTTCCCCTGAGCACATAGTTTGCGTCAAAGTGTCTGCCAATATTCCTGAGGACTGACGAGTTGAGCCCAACGTCATTTCGAAGACCAGGGATAGTCGCATTATCCTGTTCATTTTCCTGTATCATGTCGTTTATCTTGCTCTTCATGCTTTCAGACCATCCTGCGACCATCTCTCTTTCAACTGTTCTTCGAGCCGCATCATCAAGACCAGCAGTGGGACCTGCAATGCTTACTCCCATGTCGCTGAGATACTGCATGACATCTTCTTCAACAGGTGTGTAATAACCATACTGTACCAGCCGGTAGGCCAGTGATTCATGTATCTTTATCTGGCGCCTAAGAGGATTATCAACCCTTTCACCCGAGCTGTAGTCTGCAAAGGGCAGCAGTACGATTACTGCCTTTGCAGTGTCAGGCCCCAAGGTGGTTGCAATAGGAGCCACAGGCTGGGTGACTTTCTGGCCACAGCCACAGACCAGAAACATTAAGAGCAGAGCTGGTAGAGATGCACGTAATTTTCTATGAGACATGATAACCCTCCGGATGTTTATGATATATGTAAAAAATTTCTTTATGGTTGAGTCATTGTTGCCGCTTTTGAACAAGATACATACTTTAAGATAACGAGCATATTACAGGCCACCTGAAGCACATGGGGTAATTGATCTATTTGCCATACAGGTGGCTATAACCAAAAAAGCAATAAATATGCCATATAGCCATTCCGATTATATTTTATTACTACTTATCGGGTAATGGAAAAAAATGTTAAAATTCTGCATACCCAATACGGGAAAAGAAAAATTTTTGTTTACTGTATCACTTATCAAACAGTAACCTAAAAAATTTTTCATATAAATCATTCAGACAAAAGGGATCAAAGAGATGGAAGGTGACATAAGCAAGGCCCTGGCCTACCAGGTAAAGAGAGAGATTGCGCAGCGCTATTTTGGCACTCGGAAACTCATAGAACAGGACATAGCAGGTCTGAAGGACATGATTACTCGTATCAATAAAAGATATGAGAATCGTTTCGCAATGGCCCTTGTAAGGGTGTACTCATTGTTGATGGACAGGGATATAATCAACCAGTTTATAACTTTGATAGGGTGTGAGGAGCCCCTGTTTTATGACCGTTATGTCAACCACTCGGCTACAATCAGAAAGAGACTTGTTCATAAACTTCATCCTCACGGCTGGCTAAAAAAATCAAAGTTCATAAACATGGTCCTGGACAGTTACAGGCTTCTTTACAGTGAGTATAACGCCATATCAGAACTGGAGGCAGAGGCCAGGGAAGAGATGTCAATAATCCGTGAGGAGATAAAGATGTTCAGGAACAAGTACTCTCTTGACGAAATAATGTCATTTATACGAAATATGGATTTTCAGGGTCAGGACATGGCAAAGGTCATGGGGAGCAATGTGGATGTGGTGGATGCCAATGATATTGAGAAAAAGATAGATATAGAAGATATTGATGAGATCGAAAAGGCTCTTCCGTTCATTCCCCCAATGCCTGATCCAGATACTGCAGAACCGGTTTTGAAAAGACTGGCAGAGGCCACATATTCACGGCACCCTGAAATTGCATCATCAGCAGTATCAATGGTCAAGTGATGGGTCTGTGTGTATGCCTTGTTCGTATTTATTAACTTTTTGCTATTCAAGGGCTAAAAAATGACCAGTGAACCAATATTCGGTGCATGCAGCAAGTGTGCATCAGATGAAATATCCCACGTATGGGAGACAGTGAATGTTCCGCTCGGACATAAGAGTTACGATATTCTCATAGGTCCAGGTCTTCTGTCAGGGCTTGGTACCATGCTCAAGGAGTTTCTTCCTGACAGCAGATTTGTTTTGATAACTGACTCTACGGTAGAGGATTATCTTGGCGTTGACCTTTTGAATCTGCTTCAGGATGAGGGTATCGATGTCTCAATGATCTCTTTTCCCGCTGGAGAAGAGTCAAAACGCATGGATGTTATAGTTGATCTGGCACGAAAGATGGTTAACATTGGTGCAGATCGGACTAGCGTAGTCCTTGCACTTGGAGGCGGCGTTACAGGAGACATGGCGGGTTTTCTGGCCTCCATCTATATGCGGGGGATACCATTTATCCAGATACCCACTACCCTTCTTGCCCAGGTAGACAGTTCAGTAGGTGGCAAGACAGGAGTGGACCTTCCAGAGGGAAAAAATCTGCTTGGTACATTTTCCCAGCCTTTGCGTGTGTACGCAGACATAGGGGTACTTTGTACCCTTCCGGCACCTGAACTCAGAAATGGACTGGCAGAGGTGATCAAATATGGCATGATATGGAGTGAGGAACTCTTTTCCATGCTTGAGGAGAGATGGTGGGACGTGATCAACCTGGAGCCGCATGTTACAGCAGAGATTGTTAAACAGTCATGTGAGATCAAGGCAAAGGTGGTGGCCGAGGATGAGCGTGAAGGGGGACTCAGGCGCATATTGAATTTTGGCCATACCATTGGCCATGCCATAGAGGCATCGTCAGATTACAGGATTCCCCATGGTGAGGCTGTGGCAATGGGTATGATGGCTGTTTCCAGGATATCAGCCATGAGAGGAATGTTGTCAGACCGGGATGTAGAACGACTTGCAGGACTGCTTGACAGGTTCAGCCTGCCACGTACAATTCCTGAATATATTGATGATGATTCAATCATAAGACTTATACAACATGACAAGAAGGTCAAGGAGGGAAGGGTCCATTTTGTTCTCTGCAAGGGCATAGGCAGTACTGTTATCACTGATGATGTTACCAGTGAGGATGTCATAAGGGCAGTGAATGAATGTCGGGACACGTGAGGTCATAGCGTACTATGACGGACCATGAGGTGTACATGCAGGAGGCCCTGAGACAGGCCGGCATGGCAGAGGCAGCAGGTGAGGTACCTGTAGGTGCTGTTATTGTATCTGATGCAGGAAAGATGGTTGCTGCATCATACAATTCACCTGTTTCCCTCAATGATCCCACCGCCCATGCAGAGATAAGGGCAATAAGACAGGCTGCACGAATTACAGGCAATTACAGGCTGACTGGAACCACTTTATATGTTACAATCGAACCCTGCTGTATGTGTGCAGGTGCAGTGGTCCATGCACGTATAAAGAGGTTGGTCTTTGGTGCATGGGACGAAAAGACAGGTGCCTGCGGAAGCGTTTACGATGTAGTCCGGGACAGCCGACTCAATCATATTGTGGAGGTAATTCCTGGTATAATGGCCAGGGAGTGCAGCAGTATCATAAGGGAATTTTTCAGAAAGAGGCGAAAATAGCCAGAAAGGT
>Ga0256914_1001103_pt1 | contig 25594 bp, 14 predicted proteins | sample HulkmetaG_FD_191571 | JGI IMG/M metagenome (GOLD analysis project Ga0256914, IMG submission 191571) | Hydrothermal chimney microbial communities from Main Endeavour vent field at the Juan de Fuca Ridge, Pacific Ocean - Hulk | ecosystem: Environmental > Aquatic > Marine > Hydrothermal vents ... | reverse complement strand
TTCTCCTCGGAGAAGGAGACAACCGGCGACCAGTCCAGGCCGTCGAACACGCTGAAGACCACGTCGCTGTCGGTGCTTCGCGGCGTGATCTCGGTCAGGTCCTGCACCACCTGCCCCTCCTCGTAGAGCACCCCGTCTTCATCGCGCGACCAGGCCACGATGAAATGGCCGTGGTCGTCCGACACCACGGTGGGTTCGGTATCGAAGGTTCCTTCCCCGGTGCCGGGGACTACCTCGGGGACGGTCCAGGTACCGTCGACCGGATTGAACCGGGCATACCGGAGCGACCACCGGGTCCGGTCGGCGAGGTCCGCGCTGGTGTTGGCGTTGTGGACCCAGACCGCGAGGACGGTGTTGGTCTGGGGGTCGTAGGCCAGGGCGGCGGCGCCGTCCGCCTCCTCGTCGTCGGTGACCAGTCCGACATCGCTCCAGCCATCGCCATTCCAGAACGCAAAGGCGATCTCCTGGTGCGCGAAGATGTCGTTCAAGGAGGAAAGGTCCGGATCGCCGTCGTTGGTGGTCCAGACCGCGAGGGCGTGGCCTTCGTCGAGAAACACGAGCGCCGGGTCCATCTTCCAGCGACCCGTGTCGGCGAACGTGGTCTCGCTCCCGAAACCCTGACCGCGATCCAGGAGGAACGCGAGCACAGGACGGGGGGATTCACCCGGACCTGCGGCGTTGTAGGTGCGGATCAGCATGAGCCGCCCGAACGAGTCCGAGGCCAGGCTCGACCTTGGGAAAAACCGCGGCGTCAAGTCGGGGCCTTCACCACCGCACAAAACGAGGCAACTGACCTCACCGTACCCGTTCATGGGACCGTCCCCAAAGGGATAGGGGCCGAAGCTGGCCGCCCCAAGATCCTCGGAGTCCAGGTCGCGCCAGAACGGGGACCCGAACATTCCAACCCGAAACATCACGGCCCCACCGAAATAGTCCAGGGTTGGCTCCCCTGCCCCGGTCTGGTACGAAAGCTTTGCGTCCACCTCCGCACAGGCGCGGGCAAACACCCCCAGATAGGCCACCCCAACCTCCCGGTACGCAGACATCACCGTGTAAAACAGGCCCTGAACCCGCGGTACCGAGGTGAGGTGCTCCACATGGAAAGCCTGATCGAACGTGGCAGCCAGATCGTTCCGCAGCTTGACCCCCGCCCCAAAGTAGACATCCACCTGGATCGGCACGTCGAGCACGGCGAACTCCGGGGTACGAGAGAAGAAACGATGAAGCTCGAATTCGCTCTCGGAATGGGACCGGGCATAGGCGCCCGGAAGGAGCACAAACTCCTTGTCAAATTCCGCGTGAATTCGCCCCTGCGTCGCATAGTCGATCTGAAACACCTCCCCGCTCATGCTCGAACGACCATCGAAGTCGGCTTCCTCGGTAATGTAGAAGTCGGCATCCATCTCGTAAGAAAGCGTCCCTTCCAGGCTCGTGCCTCCCAGCATGGGTATGTCGTCCGGAACCTCGGTGTGCCAGTAGAAGTCGGACGGATACTGGGAAACAAAGAACTCGTATCGCTCGTAGTCCGGGTCGAAACGCCGATCCACCACGGCCGACACGGTCTCCAAACCCTCAACCCAGTAGGGAAGCGGTAGAGCAAAAACCGGGTACTCGTCCTGGAGCAACGTTCCGTCACTCAATTCGGCGGTCAGAAACAAAGTCGAATCAACACCCCGTTCGGCCATGTCATATTCCGCCAAAAAAGGACCCACCCGGTCCACCTGCTCCTCTCCATCCAGATCAAATGTCATCTCCACAACCTGGCGACTGTCTCCCGGGGGCAACAACGCTTCCGCCGTGAAGACGTTCATCGCCTCGATATCCTGCAAAAACGTCCCAATGGTCTCCTCCTCGTCACCGTCAAACTGTGCCTCGAGGTCGATACCGGCGACGAGCACATCGAGCGACAGATCCTTCGGAAGGTCCTCGGGGCAATACATGCCCTGGGAAGAATCCGGCGTCGGAATGACGCACAGGTTGTACACCCCTCGCAAATCCCCTGCGGTGAACGCCGCCGTGGCCATCGCATCGAGCGGATCGAACGGCACCGTGGTCTCTTGCGCGCCCCCATCGAAACCGAATCCAGAGGCTCCGGCAGGGACACTGCACACCAGGTAGTACGCCTCCCAACGATCCAGGCAACTCGAGGGCGTGTCCACGGCAATCACAGAAACGTCGGTGGTCTCGTTGCTATCCGCGGAAAACACCATACCTTCCGGCGTGTCCAGGGTGGGATAGGGAGAAAGCCGGGAGCCGCTGACAAACTGGCCACCCACCTGGAGCGGGACGGCGTCCATCTCCACCTCCACCGATGTCCGCTCGATCCCGCCCGCGAACTCCACACAGGGACAGACATCGTCGCCCAGCTCCAACTGCAGCAGATAACAGATGCTTTGCCCGGGCAGGATACGCTCGGTGCGGCCGTCGAACGTGGTGTTCCCGTTGCCGAAAGCCACCCGGGTAGGCTCCCCTGCTGGCTGGCCCGAGCAGGTGGGATCCGGATAGAGATCCACCGCAGAGGCACTGCCCCCGGTACCCGAAATGAGGAAGTCGGGGCTGATCGCGCGAACCAGCACCTCGTTCTCGGAATCGCCGTTGGTCAGCCGAAGATGAAGCACCGTGGCCGGAGATTTCAAATCCTCGAGCGGGACCCCTCGAGGATTCGCGGGTCCGGGATCGAGGGACACGGTGTACCGAATCAAGGGCAACTCGTCGGAGCCCGCCGCACCAAGGGCGTAAGGGGTGTCCCCCAATCCGTCGTTGTCCTCGTCCGAACCCTGGTAGTCACTCCAGTAGTTCCCCCCCAGGAAGGCCCCTCCCACCACGTTCGTCCCGGCGGTTTTCTCGACGTTCCATTCATTGTCGCCACACCCGTCCGGGTCACACCCCACGTCCGTATTTCTTCCATAGGACACCGTTCGGAACTCGTTGTTGTATATCTGATTGTAGTTTACCTGACCTCGAAGCGTCAGAGTGACCATGTTGTCCACCACGTGGTTGCCCACCACTTCATTAGACGCAGAATCCGTCAGGTAGAGCCCAGAATAGAATCCCTCGATCACATTGTTCTTTATCACGACATCTTCCGAGGTGACCACGCCGAGACCTGTGGTTCCGGTATCGTCGGGCGACGCGATATGGTTGTCCTGAATGAGGGCGCCGACAACGCTCTCGAGGTACACGGTGTCGCTGGACGAGTTGCCCTCGAGCAGCACATCCTGGTAGCCGCGCAGGGTCAGCCCGGAGAGGTCGAGATTGTCCACGATTTGAAGGACGTACTGGAGTTCCCCGGTCGAGTCCACATCGAGTGTGTCGAGAGGATTGTCCGTCTCGAACCAGAAGGTCCCGCCTTGGTTGCCCTCCACCAGGATCCGCCCGGCCAGGCCGTAGATGCTCAACTGGTTGATGACGTTTCCGACAACTGAGAGGTCTGCCGCACCCACCGGTTCGTCGGAGTAATGAAAGAAGCTGAGCGATCTGAGCACATTGTCTTCTACCACGATCGTGGCAGCCGGCCAGGGATCGCCATAGCTGGTCGCCATGCTGAGAGCACAGTTCTCGAGGTTATTGTCCCGGATTGTGTAAAACCCGTAATCATCCATCGGAATGCCGATGGTGACGAGAGAGCCCTCGACACAGGTTCCCGAATTGTTCTCGAACGTGAGAAACTCGCTTCGGGAGTTGTCAAGGATCCGGGTCGTTTCCAGGTCGAAGGTGCAGCTTGAGATGGACAGGTTTTCCACAACGGGGAAGACCATGGCGGTGACCGAGCTGCTCAAGCCGGTGAACCGGGCCAGGCGTACCTCCACCGATCCCATGAAATCGTCGTCGGCGTAGAACTGGACATCATCGATCTCGATGCTGTTCGCATAGTACCCGTTCACCGAGAGAGAGGCAGTGCCTTGCAACCGAATCACCCCATAACTGAAGCTGTTGTCCGCGCTCCGGTCGATCCTGGCGCCGGATTCCACGGAGAGCTTCACGCCGTCGGCGACAGTGACCGTCTTGTAGATGTGATAGGTGGTCGCCCAGGTCATGTCCCCGGTGAGCACCCCTTCCACCTTGGATGGCGTGACGGTGATCGTGGGGCTGTAGCGCAGGCAGGGGCATTCTTCAGAGTCGTTGATGGCCACGGAGTCCCACCACTTCACCTGGTAGGAGACGGTCCCATCGGTCAACGGCAGCGTCGTGTCGGCAAATGTATGTTCGCCGTAGTCGAAGCTGCCCAGGAACGTATCGTCTCGATAGAGTTCTCCTTGCCACCGGTCAGGGTCCTCCCAATCCTGGTATCCGACCTGAAACGCCAATTCCACCCGTGTGGGGCTGACAAACGTGGCCTCGAGAATCTCGCTGGCCCACACGTCGGCACCCGGCAAGATTCCAAGCACCGCAGCGGTTCCGAGCAACGCCAAGATGTGTCGTCGACAAGACCGGTTGGTTGCCCTGAATGATGTCCTGGATGATGTCCTGAATGATGTCCTGCTCGCCATCTCGAGTCTTCTGCACACGACGCTCGCCCTCCCAGTGTTTCGACTGCCGGCGGCGCCGGCACCCCATGTTCCCGGCCATGATACCAAAGGGTAGGTCCAAACAACATACCAGATCGGAAGAAAAGCCCGCTGCCCATCTTTTTTTTCCGCTGTCCAGTCTGCTTGGAAATCTCGCCTTCTGGGCATACAGGCACAGTCCCTCCAGCTGGAAGGGCACGGCGGCGCGCTGCCCCTCCCCTCCGGTGTGGCCGAAAACCGTGGGCTCCTGAACCAGGGGGCCCCCTTGCCGCCGCGGTACGCCCCGAATCCAGGGATTGACTCGAGTGCGCGTCAGCATAAGTATATGTACGCTTGTTTTCGGTGCGTGGCGACGTACCCCCCAAGGACTCGAGGACGACATGAAGAACGAAGTACGTTGGGTTTGCGAGGTGTGCGGCCACATTCATGTGGGACCCCGCCCGCCCGACGTATGTCCTGTGTGCGGGGTCGGGCCGGACCTGTTTCGGCGACTGGCCGACCAGGACGACGGGACGGCGCGCTCGGATGCCTTGCATGCCGCGCGCCTCGAGGCAATCGAGGCCCGCGAGGCAGGTGTGAGCGGTGACCCCCTGCCCATCGTGGTGGTGGGGGGAGGGATTGCCGGGGTGACAGCGGCGAAGGCGGCGAGGACCCAGGATTCGTCTCGACCCGTGGTGCTTGTTCAGGCCGAACCCGAACTGCCTTACTACCGGCGGGATCTCACGCGATTTCTCAACGGCGACGTGACCCCGGAGGACCTGATTCTGCATGATGCCGGGTGGTATGTATCCCTGGGCATAGAGCGGGTGGTCGGTGAGGTGGTGGGGATCGACCGGGAGCGGGCAAGGGTGACCCTGGCGGAAGGACGCACGTTGGCCTACCATCGGCTGATTCTGGCCAACGGAGCACATCCGTTCGTCCCCCCCTTGCCTGGTGTCGTGCGCCGGGGCGTCTGGACCATCCGCCGACGGGCGGATGCTGAGGCACTGCTGGCCGCGCTGACGCCTGACGCGCGTGTGATCTGCCTGGGTGGTGGGCTTCTGGGGCTGGAGATCGCAGGAGCACTGGCTGGACGGGCGGCTCGAGTCACCGTGCTCGAGGGGGCTCCGTGGCTGCTGCCCCGACAACTGCCGCGGCGAGCGGGAGAGCGTTTGAAACAGCACCTCGAGACACTGGGGATCCAGGTCGTCTGCTCGGTTCACGCCGAGGAGATACAGGGAGACGAGTCGGTCCGAACCGTGGTGACGGACCGGGGACCGTATCCCTGTGATCATCTGGTCATTGCGACAGGCGTACGGTCCAACAGCCGAATTGCGCGCGAAGCGGGGCTGGAAGTGGGCCTGGGGGTTCGCGTGGACGACCGCATGGTGACCTCGGATCCCCGGATCCTGGCAGCGGGAGACGTGGCCGAGCACGACGGCGTGGTCCGCGGCCTGTGGGTCACAGCTCTGCGGCAAGGCGCTGTGGCCGGCGCCAATGCAGCAGGTGGAGCCCGCACGTTCGCCGGTTCCCCGCCGCCCAGTCAACTCAAGGTGCTCGGCATTCCCATGTTCAGTATCGGCGCCATCGAGGAGGATGATCCCGCCATGGTGTCCTACACCTGGGAGGAGGACGATCGATACTACTATCTCGCCACCCGTGACGGGCGCGTCACGGGCGGAGCATTGCTGGGCGACATCCGCCTGGCTGGACCCATCCGGAAAGCGGTGGAGGCGGGCGCAATGCTCGCCGAATCCGAGTCGATCCTGCGCGGCTTCCCCGGACTCGATCCCCGGGGACGGCCAACAGCCAACCCAAGGAGAACCAAGATGAAATCATTGAAGGGAACCCAGACCGAGAAGAATCTGCTCGCAGCATTCGCCGGAGAATCCCAGGCCCGCAACCGCTACACCTATGCCGCCGGCGTGGCCCGGAAGGAAGGCTACCGCCAGATCGAGGCGATCTTCCTGGAGACTGCCGAAAACGAAAAGGAACACGCCAAGCGCTTCTTCAAGTTCCTCGAGGGTGGCATGGTGGAGATCACCGCCGCCTATCCGGCCGGAACCATTGGCACCACGGCCGAAAACCTCAAGGCCGCTGCCGACGGGGAACTCGAGGAATGGAGTGACCTCTATCCTGCGTTCGCCGAGACAGCCCGGAACGAAGGTTTCCCCGAGGTGGCCGCCGCCTTCACGATGATCGCGCGGGCCGAGAAAGAGCACGAGGCGCGGTACCGCAAGCTGCTCGAAAACCTGGAAAAGGACCGGGTCTTCAAGCGTGAGACACCGGTCCGGTGGAAGTGCCGCAACTGCGGTTACGTCCACGAAGGGCCGGAGGCCCCGGACACCTGCCCGGCCTGCCTGCACCCGCGGGAATTCTTCGAGATCAAGGAAACCAACTACTAGACGGTACCGTCTCCTCCTCGACCCTCCAACGCCCTCCCCCACCCACCTCCACCAGGCGTCTCAACCACCAACACATCTCCAGGCTGCGCTTCCAGTGTGCACTTGGCCGGCAGCCGTGTCCTGGAACCGTCTCGCACCAACACGTGGGTACCGCATGCCCCCGGCTCCCCTCCCTCGAGCCCATAAGGAGGATGGTCCTGCCGCTCGGCCACCAGGGTGACACGTGCGGGGGCGAGGATCTCGAAACGCTTGACGATACCCTCTCCGCCCCTGTGCCGACCTCGTCCTCCCGAGTCGCTCCGCAGACTGTACTCCCGGACCCGGAGGGGAAAAGCCTGCTCGAGCGCCTCGACCGGCGTGTTCCGTGTGTTGGTCATGTGTGTCTGGAGCCCGCTCGCCCCGTCCCCCTCTGGACCGGCGCCGGCACCGCCGGCGATGGTTTCGTAGTATGCGAACGGGACACCGGTACGCGGGTCTCGACCTCCGATGGCGAGATTGGTCATGGTTCCGCAACTGGCGGCGGGGATACGGTTGGGAAGGGCTTGAGCGAGCGCGCCGAGGAGCACATCGACGATGCGCTGGGAAGTTTCCACGTTGCCTGCAGCAACGGCTGAAGGGAGACGTGCGTCGGTGAGCGTTCCGGGTCGGGTGAGCACCTGGATGGGACGAAGACAGCCGGCGTTGGCAGGGAGGGATTCCGGCGCAAGGAGCCGGAACACGTAGAGAACCGCGGACAGGGTGATGGCCCGCACGGCGTTGATACTGCCCCGAACCTCGGCCGCGGTCTCGCGAAAGTCCACCACGGCCCGTGACCCCTGAATTTCCACCGTACACCGGATCGGAATGGCGCGGGCGCCGACCCCATCGTCGTCCATGACGTCCTCGAACCGGTAGACCCCGTCCGGAATACCGGCGATGACCGAGCCCATCATCCGGGCACCGTGCTCCATCAGAGCGTCACAGGCGTGCGCGATCACCGGGACCCCATGCGTTTCCACCAGTTCCAGCAGGCGCTTCTCCCCGACCCGATTGGCCGCGACCTGGGCGAACAGGTCCCCTTCCCGCTCCTCCGGGGTCCGCACGTTGGCACAGATCAAGGCAAGCAGATCCCGGTCGATTCGATCGTCCCGGAGAAGCTTGACCGGGGGAACCCGCAACCCTTCCTGGTAGATCTCGTTCGACAGGGGGAGCGACCCCGGAGCCATTCCACCCACGTCGGCATGGTGCGCACGGTTGGCAAGCAAAAACCGCGGCCTGGTGTCGCCGGGAAGAAACACCGGCCGCACCAACGTCATGTCTGGAAGATGCGTCCCACCACAAAATGGATCGTTCACCAGAACCATGTCCCCCCGCGCCAGGTCGCCCCGGGCCAAGACCGCATCCACCGCCAATGGCATGGACCCCAGGTGCACCGGAATGTGCGCCGCCTGTGCCACCATGCGCCCCGCCCCGTCGAAAACCGCCGTGGAGAAATCACGCCGCTCCTTGATATTGGCGGAGCAGGCCGACCGCATCAGCACCACGCCCATCTCCTCGGCCAACATGGTGAACCCGTGCTTGAGAACCTCGAGAAGGATCGGATCGACCCGCGGTCTCTCACGATCGGTGGTGCTGCTCGACCAACTCATCGGGCCTCCAGTACGATGTTCCGGGCGGCGTCCACCCGGCCATCCCACCCCGGCGGCACGAACAGAGTCGCCGTCTCCTCGACCACCAGGGCCGGCCCCTGAAACGTCGCACCAGGCGCCAGGACGGAGCGTTCAACCTGAAGACACGGCCGGCGTTCGCCGCGAAAGTGGACCGACCGGGTGACACGCCCCGTGCCCCGGTCCCCGGGCTCCTGCGTGGGCCTCCCCCGGCGTTCTTCCAGGGCACCGAGCAACCTCCGGGCTCCGCCAGCACGCCCCGTCCTACCCCTCGCCCTCACTCGGATGGTCACCACTTCCACCGGCCTGTTCGCGTGGCTGAACCCGTACCGCCGCTCGTGGGCGGCATGAAACCGGGATTCCGGATCTGCTGCTGCCTCCACCGTCAACTCGTAGGACTGGCCTCGATAGCGCATGTCCACGAAACGTTCGATGGAAAGCGATTCCGCGCTCGCACCTTCCTTGACCATCTCGCTCCGGGCTCGAGCCTCCAGTTCAGCGAACAAGGGGGCCAGGTCCTCGAGGGAGAACCTGGCCAGGGAGAGGGTGCTCCGGGAGTAGTCTTTCACAATGTCGGCGACCACCAGTCCCCGCGCAGAAAGGAGCCCTGGGAACTCGGGGAACAGGATACGACCGATTCCCAGGGAGCGCGCCAGGGAACAGGCGTGCAAGCCGCCAGCGCCGCCGAACGGCACAAGCGTGAACATGCGCGGGTCGTATCCCCGCTGGATCGAGACCAGGCGCAGCGCCCCGGCCATGGTGGTCTCGACCACCTCCAGGATACCTTCTGCCACCGCCTCCGCGGACAGGCCGCACGAGCGACCCAGGTCTGCCATGGCTTGCCGGGTCCGTTCGAAATGGAGGGACATCCGGCCACCCAGGAATCGGTCGGGGACGATACGACCCAGGAAAAGGTTGGCGTCCGTGACCGTCACCCTCGTCCCCTTGCCGTAGCATACCGGACCGGGATCCGCCCCGGCGCTTTCCGGTCCCACCACCAGAGCCCCACCAGGGTCCACCCGCGCGATGGATCCCCCGCCGGCCCCCACGGTGTGGATGTCGATGACCGGAACCTTGACCGGCCAGCCTGCAATCCGGGTCTCCGTGGTGGAAGGGACCGCCCCGTCGCAAAGACACACGTCCGTGCTCGTTCCCCCCATGTCGAAGGTGATGATACGCTCCTCGCCTGCCGCTTTCGCCACGGCAAAAGCACCCACCACGCCCGCGGCCGGGCCCGAAAGAAGCGTTCTGACAGCCTCCCTGCCCGCTGTCTCGGGACGGATCGACCCGCCGTTGCTCTGCATCACACGCAGGCGCTCCGCGCAGGCCTGGAGAGAGGACAGGTATCCGCGCATCACCGGTGAAACCGTGGCATTCACCACCGTCGTCGACGCCCGCTCGAACTCCCGAAACTCGGGCAGGATACGGTGGGAAACGGATACAGACACCCCAAGACGCTCGAGCGCGTGCGCGATGGCCTGCTCGTGCACGGGATTCGCATAGGCATGGAGCAGGCACACGGCAACCGACCGAACCCCGGTCCGGAGGACCTCCTGCACCACCCGATCCCGCTCCGTTTCCTCCAACGGCTCGAGAACCGAGCCGTCCGCAAGGACCCGCTCCCGAACTTCCACCACCCGATCCGGGGTCAAAAGCAACCGCCCTCGAGCCGGATGCAATGCGTAGAGTTCCGGCCGATCCTGTCGACCAATGGTAAGGATGTCTCGAAAACCTCGAGTCGTCACCAACGCCACTGGAGCCCCCTTGCCCTCGAGCAGCGCATTGGTGGCCACCGTGGTGCCATGCACAATCGGTACCGCCCCTTCCCCCATCAACCGGGCAATGCCTGCACAGACCGCCCGCGCCGGATCCTCGGGAGTCGACATCACTTTCAATACCCGGATACCATCCCCACCGACCAAAACGAAATCGGTGAAGGTCCCCCCCGTATCGATCCCGAGGATGGCCTCCTCCCCCCTGTCTGAACCCCCATTCCTTTCCGGCGACATACTGCTTCCGACGTCTCAGTGCCCATGACGCCGATCCCGAGACCGGCGATAGAAAGCGTCAAATGCGTTGGTCAGCAAATTGTTCCTGGAAATCACCCGAATGGTCGAACCGGTGGTCACCTCCTTCAGCCTGTAGTTGTAGGCATCCACTTCCAGCTCAAGTTCCAAATCGTTCTCGATGAGCGCACGAAGCAGGTGCGCACAGGATTCGACAGACCGCGCCACCAGGATACCATTGAGCACGCCGGAACTCAGTATCACCTGAAGCGCCAGAGGATGAACCTCGCGAAACGTCTTCGCGCGCTTCTCGAACGTCAAGGTCGTGGCAACCAGGGCGGAAACCAGGGCCACCCGGACATCGGGGGTGATGGGAGGTTCCTCGCCCGCGATCACGCGACGCAGGTACCCCGTAATGGACGCCACACCCCCTGCCCGCCCCGGATGCCGGGCGTGGACCGTCTCGTCGAGAAGGCCGAAGTCCGCCCAATGGCGCCTCACCAGCGACGCCAGCGCACGGTCGTCCAACCGGAGCAGCCTCTGGGTAAGGAGTTCGTCGAAAAGGGCCTGATGGTTCAACGTCTCATCCTGCTCGAGTTCGGGGTCGGGGGGATTCTGTTCGGCGGCGAGGAGGTTCCGCAGCTTGCTTTCCGGCAGGCCAAACAGGAATTCGGAGTCCAAATTCCGGTCCGGGAAACTCAGCTTGGGCACGTAGACGATCACGGGCTTGCCCTGCCCCAGGGCGACCGAGGCCTCGGAATCCTTGCCGAAGGTATCGTGTTGCTGGGCCATGTAGATGGTGAAGTCGGCGCGTCGCAGCATGAGTGCTTCCACGAGGCCCTTGGAGACCCGGTCCTCGATCCAGGACTGGGTTGGGTTGAAGAACCGGAGGCGGAGTGGTGAGATGAGGTGGTGTCCGAACAGGGTTCGAACGAACCGGTTGACCGAGACGTAGTCGGATTCGGTGCGCATGGAGGTGGCGACGTAGACATCCATGTGGTCTGCGGTGACGAAATTGGAGAGATTGCGTAGGGCCACCGACTGGGTTTCGCGCATGATATGGAGGTCCTGGTCTTCGCGGAGGATACGCCGGGCCTCCCGCTCGAGCTCGTCCGGGTCTGGTGCGAACAGGGGCGAGATGGGGGCATGTTGGATCTGGGAATCGAGTTCCTGGAGCAGGGAATCGATTTTTCGGCGTCGTTTGGCGCTCAACTCTGCCACGGCGGCGGGTCCGTGTTCGCGGATACGGGCGGCGAGGTCGATGAGGTAGCCGGCGAGGGTTTTTCGTTTTTGCAGTTGTGCCTCGTACCGTGAGACGGAGATGTAGCCGAGGTAGATGAGGCGGTCCTCCGGAATTTCCGTGATGGCGCCACCGGTTTCCGTGTCATACCAAGGTGTGCGGTTGAAGTAGTTGGAGATGGAGCGAGGCGCCAGGGGTTCGAGGAGGGCCTCCAGGTCGTCTGTGTCGTTCATCTGTCGGTAGGCCTCGCCGAAGGTACTGAACAGCCGGATGGCGTCCTTTTGGAAATGCCGGACCGCATTCAGGAAGGTATCGACAGATTCGAAAGCGCCCTTGGAGAAGTATCGCAGGAAGAATCGCGTGGACATCCTGGGCACGGCATAGAACACGAGGATGCTGTTGACCAGGTCCTGCTCCTGTTGCAAGGTGTGATGGCCGCGAAAGAGTTGCGCGATGCGGGTTTCCGCGGATGCGACCGCCTCCTCGTCTGTGACGCGCAACGCCACGGGGTGACCGACCAGCTCTGCGAGGGCGGTTTCGAACTTGTGCCGTTGGCTGGTGGCTGCTCGAGCGAACGGCCGCCAGATGGCATCTGGAATGCCGAGTTCTTCGGCCACTGCCTGGAGTCCTTCCGGAGACGGGAGACGCCGGCCCTGTTCCAGGTGAGCAATGGCGCTCCGGTTGACTCTCCTGCCGCACCGGGCTGCGAGGTCCTCCTGTGTGAGCGAGCGTGCTTCGCGATGAAGCTTGACCAGATAGCCGAGTTGTTCGGTACTGTCGATCATGGTGCCCCGTGGAATCCGAGAGTTCGCGCCAGGTGTGCTCCGCCGGTGACCGGTCGTGAAGAGGATCCGGAGGGCGGGCCGACCGGGAAAACCAGATTCAAGGGTAATGATTCCCACGGCGAGGCACAAGGGGAAACCGAGTCTTGGGCTTGCGTTTGCGGTCGAAGCGCGTAGAATCCTGGTGGTCGAGAAGGGAATCCGTCGGCGTGTCCGGGGGGGGGCTGCACCGGTGTCGTCCTGTCCCGGACGCGGGGAGGGCGGAACCGGTGGGAGAGGGAGGAATCGATGGACACGCATGCCTCGAGACTGGTCTGCCAGACCTGTGGAGCCCGGTTCGACCTGGCGGAATACCGCTGGTGTTGCACCTGCGGCGGGTGCCTGGACCTCGAGTTTTCCGCCCGGATCGAGCCCTCGCTGCTGCCACGCCGCCCTTCCGGGATGTGGCGGTACCGAGAGGCGATCCCCATCGATCTGGGGGGGGACGTGGTGAGTTTTGGCGAGGGAATGACGCCCTTGATATCCATGGTGCACGGTGACCACGCCGTGCACCTCAAGCTGGAGATGCTGTTTCCCACCGGCTCGTTCAAGGATCGGGGGGCGTCGGTCTCGGTGACTCGAGCGTTGGATCTGGGCGCACGTCGAGTGGTCGAGGACTCTTCGGGCAACGCAGGGTGTGCGATCGCAGCCTACAGTGCGCTGGGGGGGATCGCGTGTCATCTGTTCGTTCCAGAGCAGGTATCGGCCACCCAGGTAGCGCGGATGGAAGCGTTCGGCGCCCGGGTGATCCGCGTGTCCGGGACGCGAGAGGACGCGGCCCGTGCGGCTCGAGCGTCGATTGGCCCCGGGGATTACTATGCAAGTCATGTGTGGGATCCGTACTTCCATCATGGGACCAAGACGATGGCCTACGAGGTGTGGGAGCAACTGGGGGGTCTGGTGCCGGACCTGGTGATCGTTCCCACCGGGCACGGTTCCCTCTTGCTGGGGACCTATCTTGGGTTTGCTGACCTTCGACGCCAGGGACTCATCAAGCGGCTTCCCGCCCTCGTCGCGGTTCAGGCGAAACGGTGCGCCCCGATCGCCAGGCGCTACCGGGACGAGCCCTTGCCCGACCGGTGGGGTCGTACCACGGCCACCGGGATCGCCATCGAATCCCCCCCACGGTGGCAACAGGTCCTGGCCAGCGTCTGGGACACAGGCGGCGAGGTGGTGGAGGTGGAGGAGGAGGCCATCCAGGAAGCCCAGAAAGCGGCCGCCCGTCGCGGTATCCTGATCGAACCCACGGCCGCCTGTGCTCTGGCCGCCCTCCAGGTGGTGCGACCGCCTCCGGACGCTTGCGTGGTCATTCCACTGACCGGGCGGGGGACCCACCTGCTCGACTGATCGCGGCCCGTTCTGTCCGGAATGCTGAATTTCCGCCCAGGAAACAGAGTTCCCGCCCCCCCTCAACGGGTCGAAGGCCGGGTCAGGGTTTGCCGCAACTTCGTCAGGCCCGCGCGGGCACTCGAGAGGTGAGCTGCCATGACGAGGGAGTGGTTGGCGAACAGCCCGAACTCCGACCCATTCATCACCATGGGGCTCCAGACCCGTTTCTGGGTATCCTGGAGGTCGCGGACCACCTGCCGGAGGAGAGCAGTTCCACCGTGCCGATCGAGGGTTCTCTGGAAATCGGTGCCGGCAGCGTCGAGCAGGTGAACCAGAGCCCACGCCGCACCGCGAGCCTCGTAGAATACGTCGTCGATACGGAGCCACGGGGTCTTCACGAACTCCAACCCGGAAGCATCTCCCTGAGCATCCGCCTGGGTGTCCCCGTCCCGGCGTACCCGGTTGCGCCCCACACTGGCACTCAGACGCTGCGTCAACGTCTCCAGAGTCTGGTCCATCCGGTCCAGCCAAAGGCCCAGCACGTCTCCCTGGACGACGAAGGCCGCGTTCGCAGGATCCTCGTCCGCGAGTCGATCCAGGTAGCGCTCCAGGCTCGAGATCCCATCCCGGTACGCACGCTCGGCCGAGGGGAACATCCACGAATCCGCGTCGGTCTCGAACGCCTTCGCCGCTGCGGCCAGATCAGGATCGACCTGCCCTTGCGAACTGCCACGAGTCATCACGTCTTGCATGGTACGGACCAGTACCCGAACCTGGTTGAGGACTCCGGTTTCCCACGAGGGCATGTCATCCATCAACACCCCAGGAGGTGCGATATCGTTGCGCAGGTAGCCTCCTCCCTTGGTCAAGAGGGTCCGGGCCACCCGGATCAACGTCGCCGTGGTCACGTACCCCGCCTTCTCGACCGCTCCAGCCGCATGGCCCCGCTCCCGTGCGATACGCAACGCAGCGTCGTCAGGCACGAAAGGCGCCGGGGCGCCGCTCCATATGACACTCAGAAGCCAGAACACCACCAGCACGCCGGCAGCCGTCCACCCGAGCACCACCCGCACATCCCGACCAGTCAATCCCAGTCGTGAAAGGACTGCACGAACTCGTCCCCACCTTCCCCCGGAGACCTCTTCCGAACCTCCGGTGCTCGATGACGCCTCGCCCGAAGGACGGCCGTCCGTGGTACGGGTTTCCTTCGAGGAGGATTCGGTCTGCCCTGCGTCCACAGGCCGACTCTCCGCGACGCCGGCCGCTCGAGAGGATGAACCGTCCCCGTCGCTTTCCGACGTGACCGACTCCGAGGAACTGACCTCCTCCGAAGAGGTATCGGCTCGTTCCCCCTCCGAGGCGGCCGAACCCGCCGCCTCCAGGGAACTCGATCCCCGGGAGGATGACTCCGAACCTTCCCCTTCCAACCCCGCCGCCTCCGGGGAACTGGGTGCCTGCTCGAGACTCCCCACCGCCTGCTCCGGAGTCGATCCAGTGGCCGGGTCGTCTCGTTGCGGGTGCCCTGTTGGAGAGGCCTCCGACCCTTTTGTGTCCACCGTGCTGCTCGAGCCTGTCATGGTTCCACTCCTGCCCTGGGTGGCGGCGGATATACCGAGCACTCCCTGCACCGCACCTACCCGCCGCCGGGCACCGGGCACCGGATGGTCTCGCGCCCCATGCGAAGGGGGCCCCCGGAGGTGGGGCGACCGACCGGCGTGGTGCGTCGGCGCCTGTCCTTCTGAAGCGTCACTGTACCACAACGAACATACGGAGACCAGATCCGGTCCCATTTCTGGAAAAACCGGGGACACGTGACCGCATGGGACTGTGAGCGGCGTTTCTGGGTCGGGGGTGGTGCGGGATTCGGAAAGGCGTGCGTCAGGCAGGAGGCATCAGGTTGCCGATTCGAACGCGATTACTCGCAGGTCTGCCCGCAAATTTCGGGGAGCGTCCAGCCCATGGCGCTCTGCTCGCAGGTGGCGGCCTCGATGTCATCCACACACTGCTGGGCGTTGTCCTTGTTGAATTCGCAGGTGCTTTCCTCGGTGGTCTCCGTGTCGGTGTCCTCACCTTCCTCGGTGTCGGTGGAGCCGCACCAGGCGTCCGTCACCATCTTGGCGGAGTCGGCAGCGGTGGTCTCATCCAGGCCCAGATCGTTCACGTAGTAGTCGATGATGCTCTGCTCACATTCCGTCGCCTTGGCGCAAGCAGCTTCGGCGAAGTCGGCGTTGAAGTCGTCTTCCGAGTAGCAGGCCGTCAGACCAAGAGCCAACAGGGCAAAGAGTACATAACGCATAAGTCAACCTCCTCATTGGGTTATTCAACCACGGTTCAAGACAATCTTCCTGAAAAATGGCATCTGAAAGTAGCAGACTGCCCCAACCCGAACGGCGTGCCTCCCGCATCGGGCAGGCCGAAACTTGGTAGACTCGAGCCGGACAGCCTCTCCTCTCTCCGCCGCTCACATGGCAGGGAACATCGTCAACCGCACCCGGCCACATGCATGTTCAGGTTTGACTCGTCGAGCCGGCCATCCCCGGAAACATCCATGAAGCCTGCGGCCCTTTCGACCCGGTGAGCCCCTTGCACATCCGGACCCCGCCGCCCCTTCGTGGCTTCGACGAACATCCCGGTCGGATATTCATCCGTTGCGCCAGCTTCTTGATGACAAAGGGAAAATGCCTTCGCCATGTCAATCGCGGGCATATTAGCAAAGGCGATTTGCATTTGTCAAAAAAAAATTTCGACGCAACGGACCAAAATGCCTCACGAACGGTCATGACGCAACCCTTGCGTGCTTCGCGGCGAGTCTGGAATGCCGACCGGAGGCAACCATGCCTGGTTCCGGTCCGATGTCCTCTGCCGTGTCCGACATGCGGCACACCCATTCAAACCGACAGGTTAGCCATGTCACACATTCGGCCATCCCGCGCTCTGCGGCGCGTTGATGGATGGTTGACCCGACGGGATGGGCTTTTTCTCGCAGGTTCCGGAGATGGGGCGGTGCGGGTGCGAAAAAAAGTGGGAAGTAACGGACGATGAGGAGGGTTTCCGGGCCGGCAGGGTAGGAATCGCTTGAAATCGCCCGGAGGCTCCGGCACAGTGGGCGGTTGGTTCCTTGAAGTATCTGCGGCGGGGACGTGTCGCGGACGGAACCCTATCAACCTCATTTCGTGGGTGGCCGAGACGAATGTCACGCTGGGTGCGCCGAGTCTCCTTCGTGCTCCACAGGGTCGAGGACGTTGCAGCGGTTGCGGTTCTGAGCTTGATGACGCTCCTTGCCGCGAGCAATGCAGTCTCGAGGTTTTTCACCTCGGTCGAGATCCCGGGTGTGGGGGTCCACATCCAGCACCTGAATCTGCTCATCGCCTTTCTGGGCGCCATTGTGGCGGCCCGGGAAGGGCGTCACCTGAAGCTGACGGCGGGGGAATCGCTTTCGTCGGGCGACGGCGTGGTGGCCCGGGCTGGTGTGGGAGTCACGGTGGGTGGAGCGGTGGCGGCGCTGCTTGCGTGGGGGAGCTGGGAGTTCGCGCACTCCATGATGGATTCTCCGGTGGTGCTTCCCGGAGGCATTCCCCAGTGGGCATTCTTGTTGGCGATTCCGGGTGGTTTCCTGGTGATCGCGCTCCATTTCTTCGTCAAGGCGCCGAAGTGGTACCTGGTCCTGGCGCGGGTGGTCCTGTCGGGCGGCATGGTCTATGGATTGTCTCTGCTTCTCCCCGCCCACTACGGTCCGGTGGCCTGGACGGTCATCCTGACCCTGCTGGCGACCGGGTTTCTGGGGACGCCCATCTTCATCCTGATGGGGGCGGTGGCCATGGTGCTGTTCGTGGGTCAGGAAGTGCCCATTGCGGCGGTGCCGGCAGCCACCTACACGATCGTCACCTCACCGAATCTCCACGTGATTCCCCTGTTCGCTTTTGCAGGCTATCTCCTGGCCCGGGGAGGCGCGTCGGGACGGCTGATCACGCTGTTCAGCGCCTGGTTCGGCTGGGTTCCCGGCGGGGTGGCCGTGGTGGCAGCGTTGGTCTGCGCTTTCTTCACCACGTTCACGGGTGCGTCCGGGGTGACCATTCTGGGGTTGGGCGGGCTGCTTCTCCCCCTGCTGGTGGATGCGGGATACTCCCATCGATTCTCCATCGGCCTGCTGACCGCCGCAGGAAGCCTGGGCATGCTGTTCCCGCCCAGTCTCCCGGTGATTCTGTATGGCGTCCGTGCAAGCGTGTCGATCGTGGACATGTTCCTGGGAGGCATCGTACCGGGGCTTTTTCTGGTAGTGGTTGTTGCGGCCTACGGGATCTACGAAGGGGTACGACGCAAGGTGCCGCGGCCTCCGTTCGAGTTGGGTCGTGCGGTGCGAGCGCTCTGGGTCGCCCGATACGAACTTCTTCTGCCGGTGGTGCTGTTCGGAGGAATTTTCGGCGGTGTGGTCAATCTGGGCGAGGCCGCAGCCATGACCGTGCTCTACATCCTCTTCGTGGAGACTGTGCTGACCCGGGAATTGAAGCTCACCCGCGATGTTCCAGCCATCGCGCTCGAGTGCGCTGTGGTGGTGGGAGCGCTGATGATCATCTTCGGCGCCGCGTTGGGCCTGACCAACTACTTTGTCGACGCGGAGATACCGGGGCGTCTCACCGCCTGGGCACAGGAAACCGTACACCAGAAATGGCTTTTCATCCTGGTGCTCAACGTGGTGTTGCTGGTCGTCGGATCACTGATGGAAGGATTTTCCGCCATCGTGATCCTGGTCCCACTCATCACACCGATCGGAGCCGCGTTCGGATTTCACCCGGTCCACCTGGGGATCCTGTTTCTGGCCAACCTCGAGGCAGGATTCCTCCTCCCTCCGCTCGGCCTCAACCTGTTCCTCTCCTCCATGCGCTTCAAACAGCCGCTCGCAAGCCTGTACCGCCCCATCCTTCCCTTCCTGCTCCTCGTGTTCGCAGCCGTCCTCGTGATCAGCTACGTCCCCCAGGTGACCCTCGTCTTCGTATCAAGCCCGTGAACCACCTTCGGCCCCCGACCGTTCACCGAATGCCGACATCACGGCCGGACTACGGCCGCCACTTCTTCCACGCCTGAATCCGGTGGCATGCCCCCGGGACTCCCGCCCTCTGGTTCGCCCCCTGACGCTTCAGCCGGGGCGACACAGGCGCGGGTCAACTCGATGTACCCGCGGTTGCGCTCGCCGTCGAAACCCAGTTCATACGCACGGGAGAACAGGTCCAACGCCACCCGACAGTCATCCACGGACCGGACGTTGACCAGTATGATCTCCCCCCAGGCGAGGTAGGCCTGGCCCAGGTGCCCCGATATCCACCGCTGCTTCCTCGAGTCCTTCAGCGTTCCGGCCATCTCCAGCGCGCGTTCGTACCTCCGCGCAGCTTCGGGCCAGGCACCGCTCCGTTCCGCCTCTCGAGCCTCGACGAGCAGCGCGCGCAAGTTCTCCCGAAGGGCCTGTCTGCGCGTCATGGGTCTCGAGGCATGGGGCGACGCAGACCGCTGTACACCGGGTCCGTGTTCGCTCGATACCTGATGGACCGTCCGCTCGTCCCAGTGCACTTGCCGACGCCCGTGACGTTCCACCTCCGGAGCCGTACTCACGGCGGCCGCGGCCACAAGGGTGTCGGCTGCTGTCTCGACACCGACCACGCCTCCCACATCTGGCAAGCGGAAGACCGGTCCGCTCCGGAGCGACCGGTCGGGGCCCCGCCTTTTCTGTGCGTGGACCTTCTCCACTTTCTCGGCGGTCCGACGGCCTCCAGAACGACCTTGGGTCGCAGCCCGGTCGGCACTTCGGGCCACGCGGGCTCCATCGCCCTCAAGTGCTCCGACTCCGGATTCGGGAACAGCTTCCGAACGGACAGGGGCCCGTGCACCTTGTGCAATGGTCACCACCGGAGGTGGGAGGCGCACCGAATCCCCGGCGATGACCCCGGTGAGTACAGAGGTGACCATCACGGCCGATGCCCCGACGGCAAGGCGTTTCCACCGGGTCACAACCGCTCCTCGATTGGTCCAGGCGGCCCGGTATCTCAGCGCAGCCCACGCGGACCGGAACCACGCGCGAGGGTCGTGTGCACGCACCTGCCCCCACGCCGTTCGGACCCCACTGACGACCCGGCGAAGGTATCCCGACACGTCCTCGAACACGGTCGCGGGAACCCGCGAAACGGCGGCGACCCTGCGGTGGATAGCGCTTGCCAGACGGACTCGAGGTGCTGCACTCACGCGCACCGACTCGGGCTCCTCAACCTCGTCGCGGCTCGCCTCCCGGGCCTCGACACACGGGCGCCCGGGACCGCAGGCGTCCTCGAGAAAGACATCGAGCAAAGGTGGAGGCGGTGCGTGTTCTCGAGGCGCCGCACGACCCACCGGAAGCAAGGGGGGCTGAACCGTCTCTCCGTCAGCCCAGGCCAGGGGCACCTCTCGGGAGTCCCCGTTGCCTTCTTCGTCAGCATGGCCCGCCCATGCCCGAAGAGGGACAGGAGGAGGTGCCGCCGGCCTGGCCCTGGCGGTCCCCATCTCACTCGCCGCCCGCTGGGCCTGAATAACGCCCAGGGCAAGATGAGCATGCAGACCGGACGCCGCTTCCCGGGCAGGGTGCGACGCCCTGGTCCGGCGGGTGGACCGGTGCGCAGCCGTTCCTGAGAGCGCCTGCCGGCCGGGGTCGAACGGAAGCTCGATGGCTGCTGGAGCGTTGGGTGCCATGGTCGTCCATCTTCGAGTGTTCGGAAGTCGGCTCCTCCGTTGTTCACGGAGGAGGGCGCAGTCACCTTCTATCCTTTGCTACGGTACAAGGCTCCAGTGGCATGAAGATGTTTCGACCTGGGCGTAGGAAAGAAGGACGGACCCCCCCGGATCGAGCGGCGGCTGGAAGACAATAATTGTGGACGGAGGGCGTCAAGGGCGTTACAAGAAACAGTTGATTTCGACGAGAACGATGGGCGTGACGATCGAAGCGACGGTGCGATGAAGTCTGGAGGATTCGTTCTACAGGAATTGGTGGACAGGCAGCGGCCGCTGGATCCGAGGCGTGAGGTGGTGGACCGACGTCTTGTGGCGCGCTTTGCTCCCCTGGCCGATGTGATGCGTCTCTATTTTCGGCCCGAGTTTCAAGGACTGGAGCACGTGCCTCGAGAAGGCCCTGCCCTGCTGGTGGGCAACCACGGGATCTTTGGGTTCGACTTCGTCCTGGTCTACTCCGAGATTTTTCGGAAGACGGGGCGAGTTCCGCGGGCACTGGCAGAGCACATGTTGTTCATCGAGCCCCATCTCGGCCGGTTCCTGCGGAAGTTCGGAATCATGGACGGAAGCTTCGAAAACGGTCTCCGATTCCTCAACGAGGGGCACCTGGTGTGCGTCATGCCGGGCGGCGCCCGCGAAGCACTCAAGGGTGCTCGAGACCGATATCGACTCATGTGGGATCAGAGCCACGGTTTTGTGCGCCTGGCCATGAAAGCCCAGGTTCCGGTCATTCTGTTCATGGGCATTGGGATCGACGATACCTATCGTATCCTGGGCAAGATGCGCTGGACCGGACGGGTCCTTGGTCATGACAAGTACGACGTGCCCCTCTGGGTCGGATGGGGAGCGCTCCCTCGTCCCGTCAAGTTCAGGTACCGGTTTTCCGAGCCCGTTTACCTCGATGGAGGCCCGGAGGACGCAAACGATGAGACGCTCGTGGCGGCCAACCACGACCGACTGTGGCGACTTGGCCAACACATGCTCAACGAGGGCTTGCGCCAGAGACAGTCGATCTGGTTCGGGTAGCTCCACCGGGGCTGGAAACGTTCTGTCCAGTAGCCCGTGCTGTCTGGTGTGACCGTCCCCCGGCCCCCCGGAACATCGAAAAACGGGGCGTGAAGGGACCCCGTTGGCGCGGGCGGAAGTGGCACGGAACGAACACGCTGCAGGAGGTGGCCTGGTTCCGAGCGTTCGGGGCGGAGGCTGCACCCCGTTCGGAGGCGACTCTTGGATTCCGTGAACGCAAACGGCGCCTCTCTCACGCCTCCGCGTCCGGGGTCCGACCCGGCACGGTTGCGCCGCTTGATGGATGTGGAACTGCTCCCCTTCACCGCTGGGTGCAGGTGTTTTGAGACCGGAATCGGCCGGATCGTGGTGCACCCGGGTCTGCCCGTACTCTACGACACCAACCTGGTGATCCTCAGACGCCTCCCCACGGGCAAGCCGGACGAAATCATCAAGAGACTGGAAGAACGGGTCCGACCTGCATTCCAGGCCGTGGGAGCGACCCACCTGCGCTTCGTGGCGGCGAGTGACCTGACGGCTCCTGTCAAAGCCCGGTTTCTCGAGGCTGGCTACCGATACACCGATCTCTCCATCATGGAGCACCGGGCCAGGCCTGTCCGCACTCCGGACGAACGTATTCGGGTTCGGCCTGTGCGGTCTCATCGAGATGAGACGGAACTGAACCTGGTGGATTCGGAGGTGCTCGCCGAGGTTCCCTGGGGGACAGCGCTCATCCGGGCCGCACTGCGGATTCGTCGCAAGGAGGTCTCCGAGTTCCTTGACTTCGCCTGGTATATCGCCGAGTTGGACGGGGAGACCGCAGGAAGCATCGGGCTGCTCAGGTCAGGTGCGGCGGCCAGTATCCAGGAGGTGTCCACCCGTCCTGCTTTTCGTGGCCGGTCGGTCGCCACGACCATGGTCTTGCGCATGGTCACCATCGCTCGAGAGATTGGGGGCGAGGTGGTTTCACTGATGACCGAGGCAGGCAGTCTGGCCGAAGGATTGTACAGCAAGCTGGGGTTCGAGGTGGTTGGGCACGCGGATTCATTTGTGCGGGACGAGTAGGCGCGTTTCAGTGTACATTGTTTCAGGAGAGCCTGGAGCAAGGAGGCGGAGACGATGCCCGCGAAGGATGGGCCTGTACCCCGACTCGTGGCCGGGTTGACCCTCGTGCTTGCCGGGTGTGCCACCGGGCACGGAGGACCGGCGCCGGTGGAGGGGCCTGTGCCTTCGTTCGGAGCCGGCGCCGAGGTGACCCGATGGGAAACCACCGCAGAAGTCCCGGTCGGCCTCTCCGCTCCGGATCCGAACCCGCCTGTTGCAGACGAAGCTCCTTTGGCGGACACGCGCTCCCCTGGCGCGCCCTCCGATTTGCAGAACCGTTCCCGGGCACCCTCGTTTGGCGCTGGGGCCGAGGTGGTGGAAGAGGACCGCGGGCGAGGTCTTCCCTGGCTGCGCCGGGACAGGGACGAGCCGGAAGCGGGTGCGGAGCCATCGCCGGCGCTCGCCGCGCCTCGAGACGGATATCTGGCAGAGGGAACCGACCTGTCGCCGGCGCCGGGAAGGCAAGCCGTGGTCGATGAGAGGGGGGCAGCCAACCGCCCACCTCGGCCTCCCCCGGCAGGGGCGGACGAGTTGACCCGTCGTGTTTACCGACTTCAGACCGAGGTGTACGGAATCAAGGTCCTGTTGGCAGGACAAAGGCTCGCATCCCACCTGCTCGCGCGTATCGAAGCTGCTCAGGCCACCAGTGCGGCCCTGGTGTCGGCGTGCCAGGGCCTGTCCGGTCTGGAGGTTCCTGCGCGTCGAGTCGGCGACCAGTTGGGGGCACTGCATGCAGCGGCGGAGAGTCACGACCCGGTCGAGATGAGCCGGATGGTTGCAGAGATCGAGGTCCAACTCGGGCGAATGCGGACCGTGATCGCCCCGTGAGTGTGGGCGAGGGGGACGGGGATCGGTCGTGTTTGGGCTTGACATTCGGCGGGACGGGGATATCGTATCAAGTCCGCGTGGTCGCATGGTGTTCGGCGCAGTCGGGGGTAACCATGAGCAGCCCGTCGAGTTTCGAGCAGGCAATGGAGAAACTGGAATCGATCGTCAAGACGTTGGAGTCGGAATCCACGTCCCTGGACGACTCGCTCGCCCTGTTCGAGGAAGGAGTGCGTCTGAGTCGTTTTTGCTCCGAGAAGCTCGACGAGGCCGAACGCAAGATCCAGGTGCTGCTCGAGAAACCCGGAGAAGACCTGGCCACGGAACCCATCGAGACGGTCCCGGAATCGGCGGGCGCGTGAGCGTTGTCCGTATTTCGGGAGTCTGCCGCGGCGCAGCCGGATTGGAACCGGCCACGGAGCTGACTTACCCGGCTGTTTCGCCGCGAGAGAGCGTTGCTGATGAAAGAGCCGTTGGAGCGCTACCTGGCCAGCCGTAGAGCCTCTGTGGACGATGTATTGCAGCGGCTCATCTCGAGTTCAGTGGAGTGGCCCGAGCACCTGCACCGGGCGATCCGCTACAGCCTGTTTCCAGGAGGTCGGCGGCTTCATGCGATTCTTGCCATTGGTGGCTACGAGGCGGTGGCCGCTGTGCCGGACCTCTCCACGGTTCTACCCATTGCAGCGGCCATCGAGATGATCACGGTTTCCGTGCAGGTCCACGATGACCTGCCGGCTCTTCACGACAGGGACAGCCGCGACGGCTTGCCCACGAATCACCGTGTCCACGGCGAAGCCCTCTCGATCCTGGCCGGGGACGCCCTGCGTGCGCTCGCATTCCAGGTGTTGACGGATCGTTCTCATTATCCGGCTGGAACCGATCCAGTGGTATTGCTGGATGTGGCGCGTTCCCTGGCTGCCGCAACCGGAGAGGAGGGTGTGGTGGGAAGCCAGTCCGCCAGCCTTGGCTACGAAGGCGAAATCAAGGCTGCGGAGCACCTGGCTTTCCTTTTTGCCAAGCGAACCGGTGGCTTGATGCGTTCGGCCATTCTCGCCGGCGCGCGCGTGGCTGGTGTCACAGAGGAGGGGCGTCGAGCGCTGGCCACGTTTGGGGACCGGCTGGGCCTTGCGCACAGTCTGGTGGAGGACCTGGTTCAAAACGGGGACTCCGGAGACGAGCCGGGCCGACCACGCACCCGGCCATCCATCGTGGAACTCATCGGTGCGCGGGCGACCCGGGACTGGATAGGCCGCGCCGTGGACGAAGCCATGGCGGCGATCCACTCGTTCGACACGCGTTGCGACGGGCTGCGAGCGATTGCGCGCGAGGTTTCGAGTCGAGAGGTGTGACCGTTGGGGCGAAGGGAACGACTCGATGTCGCCGTGGTCTCGGCGGGACTGGCGCCCACACGAACCCGTGCCCGGTCCCTGGTGCTGGCCGGCAAGGTCCTGGTCGATGGACACGTGGTGACCAAGGCCGGGTTTCCGGTACCTGCGGGAGCCACCCTTTCCTTGAAAGCGCCGGACATCCCTTTCGTGGGCCGTGGAGGCGTCAAGCTTGCCGGCGCCCTTGACGCGCTTGGTCTCGAGGTGGCCGGCAAGGTTTTTTTCGACATCGGCGCTTCCACGGGCGGTTTCACCCAGTGCTTGCTCGAGCGCGGCGTGGTCCGCGTCTACGCCGTGGATGTCGGGTACGGCCAACTCGACTGGACGCTGCGCAATGACCCTCGAGTCGTGGTGCACGAGCGGGTGAACGCCCGTTATCTGGACCGGATGACGTTCCCGGAACGGGTGGACGGCGCGGTGATGGATGTATCGTTCATCTCAGTGACCAAGATCCTGCCGGCGCTGCGGCCTCATTTGAAATCGCCCGCGCAGGTGTTGGTGCTGGTGAAACCGCAGTTCGAAGCCGGGCCGGCCGAGGTTGGGAAAGGCGGGGTGGTTCGAGACGAGGGGGTCAGGCAACGAACCATCGCCCGG
>Ga0256914_1001102_pt1 | contig 25596 bp, 20 predicted proteins | sample HulkmetaG_FD_191571 | JGI IMG/M metagenome (GOLD analysis project Ga0256914, IMG submission 191571) | Hydrothermal chimney microbial communities from Main Endeavour vent field at the Juan de Fuca Ridge, Pacific Ocean - Hulk | ecosystem: Environmental > Aquatic > Marine > Hydrothermal vents ... | reverse complement strand
GCCCAATCTACGCGCGCACGCCAAGCCATCTACGGGGCCGCGGGCCTGAACCCGATCCAGGCGCGCAGGGCGGCGACGCCTAAACCGTGTGCCCGCGCGCCCTCGTGACCACGCGGCGCCCCCTACAGCCGCGCGCGGTTGCGGCCGACAAGTTGACGCATCGGGCGCAGGCAGTGCGCGAGCGCCGCCTGCTCGCTTACAGCCGCGCGGTTGCGGTCGACGAGGGCCGCTCCGCGCGGCTTTGCGCGCGGCCGATGCCTACGCCGGCACGGCGCGGTCAGGGCGCGTGATCGCGGGTCGGCGCCCGGCTCGCGGAAAGACGCGCGTCAACGCCGCGCGCCTGGTATAATTATGCCCACAGGAGAGCATCGTCATGCCCCGCCAGGCCTCATCTCCCCTACCGCCCTCGTCGGCCACGCCCCCGCCGACCGAGGAGCCGATTTCGCCGCCTTGGAACCCGACGACCAAACTGGTGGTCGGGCTGACCTTGGTGGCGATGGTGGCGGGGTTGCTGCTGCACTTTCGGGCCTACATCGCGCCGCTCATCTTGGCCGTAGTGCTGGCGTATTTCTTGTACCCCTTGTGCGTGTGGGTAGATCGGCACACGCCCCTGTCGTGGCGCGCGTCGGTGGGTGCCGTGTTCTTGGTGCTCATCGGGCTGTTCGTGTTTCTGATGATCTTGGCCGGCTTGGCGCTGGTGCAACAAATCCAAAGCCTGTATCGCCTGGTGGTTGCGTTCTTCGTGACCGACCTTCCCCAACTGGCCCAAAACCTCTCGGGCCAAGTGGTGCAAATTGGGCCGTTCACTTATGACCTGCGGCAATATGACCTGCCCGCGCTCAGCCAGCAAATCATCAACGTCGTGCAACCCGTGCTCAGCCAACTGGGCGGCATTGTCAGCGTCATCGCAACCCGCACCTTGGCCCTGTTTGGCTGGTTCGCGTTCATCATGCTGCTGGCTTATTTCTTCTTGGCCGAATCCAGCCAGGTCAATCTGACCTTCGTGGCCTTCGAGATTCCTTATTACGCCGCGGATCTGCGCCGTCTAAGCCGGGAATTGGGCTTGGTGTGGCACACGTTTTTGCGCGGCCAACTCATCGCGTTCGCGGCCATGAGCCTGTTGGCCGTGGTCTTGCTAACCGTGCTGGATGTGCCATACAGCCTGGGCTTGGCCTTATTGGTCGGGCTGGCGCGCTTCGTGCCCTACATCGGCCCTTTGGTGGTGTACGTGGTCTTGGCCGTTGTCACACTGCTGCAGCCCACCAACTTTTGGGGCATCACCCCGTGGAAGCACACCCTCTTGGTCATCGGCCTGGTCATGTTGGCAGATCAAATCTTCGACAACGTCATCATGCCCCGCTTTTTCGGCCGAGCGTTGGGCGTGCATCCTGCGCTCATTCTCATCACCGCGTTTGTGGCGGCCGACCTGATCGGTTTGCTGGGCTTTGTCTTGGCCGCGCCGCTGGTCGCATCAGGGCGATTGCTGCTGCGCTACGTCATGCGCAAAATGTTCGACCTTCCGCCGTGGGATGACATCCCCACGGCCGCGTCGCACCCACCGCCCCCGCCCCCCTCGCGACGCGAACGGCTGCAACGCTGGGCGCGTCAGTCGTGGCGCCGGCTGCGCGCCGCGGCCTCCACGCGGCCTTCGCCCCCCACCTCCGGGGACCGACCACCCCCAACTTCATCGCCTCGGAGGTGACCCATGGCCGTGATCCACGTCAACGACAAGTTCCAAGTGCGCTGGCGCCCGGGCATGACCGTTCAGGATGTCATCCGCGCGCTGCGCTTTTCCTACGCCTTGCTGGTGGTACGGCTCAACGGACAAGTCGTCCCGCGGGAACGGTGGCCTGAGCAACCTGTCCACCCGCAAGACGACCTGAAAATCTGGCACATGATCGCCGAATAGGCCCACAGCCGGCGGTATAATACCGCTACCTACGGGCCTGAGGAGGAAGGCATGGCCGCACAAACCCATTCCCACGAACCTGAGATGGTGGAACTGGCGAACACCCGCAACTTCATCGCTTGGATGGCCGACGAACCCGACGGCGAGAAAACCTATCACTTGGAGTTGGGCCAGGTCACGGTGCACTTTTTTGCGGAAGAATGGCGGGAGTTTTTAGACTTGATGCAGAAGGTGATGCGCGGGCATGAATTCTGAAATTCAGGCCCTGTTCGTGGGCCGTGATCTGCAAGTCAAGATTCGCTTGCAGTTGGCATTGCAACACTACGCAGCCGCGCGGGCTGAGGCGCGCGTGTTCGCCTTTTCGTCATGGGAGGAACTGCAAGGGGTGCTGACGCGCACCCTCGGCGCCCAGCCGCTGCTGGTCATCGACACCGTGTCGGTGGAACCACCGCCCGACCCCATTTTGCACGCGCTGGCCACTTGGCGCGTGCAGCATCCCCTGGGGCGGGTGGTAGCACTGCGGGGCCGCGGCCAGCCTTGGCCCGCGTGGGTCGCGCCCCTGCGCCCCGACTTCACCCTTTCGCGCGACCTGTCGGTGGGACGCTGGCAACTGGCCCTGGATCGCCTCTTGCGGCCCGAACTGGAAGTTTTGCTGGCCGCCCCGGTCGACCCGCCCTTGCCCGCGCACCCCGAATGGTTGGTCAAGCGCGCGGCCGAAGTGCAATTGCGCGAGGCCTTGGCCGAAGTACGGGCCAAAGCCATTCTCTTGTGGTCGCTGGACAACAAACCATGGGCCCGCGCTGGCGAACTTCCTGCGACCTTGTGGGGTTACATTTTGCGTCGTCTGCTGGCCCTGAGCGAGCGGCCGATTTATCCCGAAAGGCTGCTTTGGGCCGCGCCGCCCGAAGTGGCCACCCCGGAACGCTATTGGATTTACATTCGCCCAGCCACGCGGCAACTGCTGCTGGTCATGGTCGGAGCCGGCGCGCTGCCTTACGCGGCCCTGCGGCAGCAGGCCCAAGCCGTCATCCGCGGCCTGCTCACACCGCCCCCCCACCTGCGCCTGAGCCGGCCCACGGTGTTGCCCGCTCAGGAGGACAGTTTGGCCGAGGACGAAGAGCCCTTGCCGCCCGAGGCCTTCCAGCCGCTGTTCGACGATGTCCCGCAGCCCATTCCGCAGCCTTCGGACGACGCGCCGCGGCCCGCGTCCGATGCGCCACCCCCGCCGCCCATCGAGGGCCTGTCTCCGTCGCGCGGCTGAGGCGCGCCGCGGCCGACTCACCTACACAAGGGACCGGGCATGTCCGACTTGGCTTTGCTGTACCTCTTGGATGGCCACGCGCTGGCCTACCGCGCGTATTTCGCCCTCACCGGCGGCCGTGAAGATGTGGCACGACGCTGGATCACCTCCACGGGCGAACCTACGGCCGCCGTATATGGCTTCACCTCCATCTTGTTGCGTTTGCTCGAACAAGAGGAACCGCCCTACATGGCCGTGGCGTTCGACGCGGGCCATAGTTTTCGCGACCGCCTCTACCCTGAATATAAGGCCACCCGCGACAAGATGCCCAGCGAGATGCGGCCGCAAATGGACCGCATCCGCCAGATCGTCACCGCGTTTGGCTTGCCCATCTTAGAATTGGACGGCTACGAAGCCGACGATGTGTTGGGCTCGGCAGCCCACCGTGGCGTGCGCGAGCACGACTTGAATGTCAAAATCATCACCGGCGACCGCGACCTGCTGCAACTGGTCAGCGAACGCATCATCGTGACCCTGCCCGGTCGCAAACTCTCAGACGCGGAAGACTTCACCCCGCGGCGAGTGGTGGAAGTGCTGGGCGTGCGGCCCGAGCAAGTGGTGGACTACAAAGCCTTAGTCGGCGACAAGTCCGACAACATCCCCGGCGTGCCGGGCATCGGGCCCAAGACCGCGGTCAAATTGCTGCAGGCCTATGGCGATTTGGACAACATCTACGCGCATCTGAACGAGATCCCACCGGCGATTCGCAAAAAACTGGAGCAGCACCGCGACCTGGCCTTCCTCAGCCGCGAACTGGCCCGCATCCACACCGACCTGCCGGTGGATGTGCCCTTGGAGGCCGCGCGGGTCGGCCAATGGGACCCTGGCGCCATCGATGCCTTGTTCCGCGAGTTGGAATTTCGCACCCTCATGCGGCGCTGGCGCCATTGGCTCCAAAGCCGCGACACCACCGCGGCCGCGCACACAACCACCCAAACCCAACTCTCTCTCTTCGACGGACCGCCGGCCACGGCCCAAGAGGCCCATCCCGCCTTAGGAGTGCCCGACCTGCGAGTGACCGTGGTCGACACGCCCGAAGCCCTGGCAGCCTTGGCGCAAACCTTGCGCGCGGCAGACACCATCGCGGTGGACACCGAGACCGACCGCCTGGACAAAATGCAAGCCCGACTGGTGGGCTTGTCGCTGGCGGTCGAGCCCGACCATGGCTACTACATCCCTGTGGGGCATCGCCACGGCCGCCAATTGCCATGGGAGCAAGTGCGTGAAGCGCTACGGCCCGCGCTCACCAACCCGCGGCAAGGCAAAGTGGGGCACAATTTGAAGTTCGACTATGTCATCTTGGCGCGCCATGGCCTGACCATGGCGCCGCTCACCTTCGACACCATGCTGGCCGAATGGCTGTGCGACCCGGCCAGCCGCAACCTGGGCCTGAAAAATCTGGCTTGGGTGCGCCTCGACCTGCAAATGACCGACATCGTCGACCTCATCGGCAAAGGGCGCGGGCAAAAAGGCATGGACGAGGTCCCCATCGCCCAGGTCGCGCCCTATGCGGCCGCAGATGTGGCGGTGGTGTTGCGGTTGATCCCGGTGCTGCAGGCCGAAATGGAACGCCGCGGGGTCGCGCACCTGTTGCGCGACCTGGAAATGCCCTTGGTGCCCATTCTGGCCCACATGGAGATGGCCGGCGTCGCGGTCGATTTGGGCCAATTGCAACGGCTGGAAGCCGACCTCAGGCAGCGTTTGGCCGCGTTGGAGGCGCGCATCTACGACGCGGTAGGGCATCCGTTCAACCTCAACTCGCCACAACAGTTGGCGCAAGTGCTCTACGACGAGTTGGGTCTGCGGCCACCACCGGGCACGCGCAAGACCAGCAGCGGCCGTTACACCACGGCCGCGGACGTGCTGGAGGCCATGCGCCACCAGCACCCCGTGGTGGCGTGGATCTTGGAACATCGGGAATTGAGCAAACTGCTGCACACGTATGTGGTGGCCCTGCGGGAGCAGATCCACCCGCAGACCCGGCGCATTCACACCACCTACAACCAGACCGGTGCGGTCACGGGCCGCATTGTATCGCAAAACCCCAACCTCCAAAACATCCCTGTGCGCACCCCCTTGGGCCGCGAAGTGCGCCGGGCGTTCGTGGCCGCGGAGGGCTATCGCTGGCTGTCGGTGGACTATTCGCAAATCGAACTGCGGGTCGTGGCCCACATCTCGGGCGACGAGAACATGATCGCCGCGTTCCGGGCCGGGCAGGACATCCATCGGGCCACGGCCGCGGCCATTTTCGGCGTGCCGCTGGACCAGGTCACCCCTGAACAGCGCCGCTTGGCCAAAGCGGTCAATTTCGGCCTCATTTATGGCATGACCCCTTACGGCTTGAGCCAAGCCGTGGGCATCTCCCAAGAAGAAGCCCGCGCGTTCGTCGAGGCCTATTTTGCACGCTTCCCCAAAGTCAAAGATTATATGGAACGCACTTTGCGGCAGGCCTACCAGCAAGGCTATGTGGAAACGTTGTTCGGCCGCAAACGATACTTCCCCGAGTTGCAGAACCCCGACATTCATGTGAACGCGCGACGGCGGGCCGAGCGTGAGGCCATCAACGCGCCTATCCAGGGCACGGCGGCCGACATTCTCAAAAAAGCCATGATCGCGGTGGACCAGGCCCTGCGTCAGACCGACCTGGGGGCCCGGCTGCTGTTGCAAGTGCACGACGAATTGGACTTGGAAGTGCCCGCGGCCACGGTCGAACGCGCCGCGGTGCTGGTCAAAAACACCATGGAAGGGGTGGTCGACTTGGCCGTCCCGCTGGTGGCCGATGTCAAGATCGGCCCCAACTGGGACGAACTGACGCCCTGGGAGCCGCGGCCCGACGCGCGCGCGCCCTGAGCCACGAGCCCTGGGCGACGGCCGAGCCAAAAGGCCCGGACGCGCCCCGCGCGCGGATGAGCCGGGGCCGGGGGCCACACCCGCGCGCATTGCCCCAAGCCGTATCCCCCGGCGGGCCGCGCGCTCGCGCGGAGGCTGTGCCGCAACTCAGCCGTTGGCGCGCCCGGCCCCACGGCCTTGGACGCGTTGCCCTTGGCGCCACCCCATCATCTGCCCAGGAGGCCGCCTATGTCTGCACTCGCGCCTTTGCCCAACCGCCGCGTTGTCTTGATCACAGGTGCTTCGTCGGGCATCGGCCGCGCGTGCGCCACCGCGCTGCACGAGGCGGGCTACACGGTCTACGGCACCAGCCGCGACCCGCGCGCGTACGAAGCCACGCCCTACCCCCTGTTGCCGCTGGATGTGACCGACCCGGCCGCGGCCCAAGAGGTGGTCCAGACCGTGCGGGAACGGGAAGGCCGCGTGGACGTCTTGGTCAACAATGCGGGCTGGGGCATCGCCGGCGCCATCGAAGACACCACCCCCGAAGAGGCCTTGGCCTTGTTTCGGGTGAACTTCTTCGGTGTCCATCATATGTTGCGGGCGACTTTGCCCCTCATGCGGGCCCAGGGGCACGGGCTGGTGGTGAACATCTCCTCGCTGGCCGGCCGCGTCGGGTTGCCCTTCCAAGGGTTCTACAGCGCGTCGAAGTTCGCGCTGGAAGGGCTCTCCGAAGCCTTGGCCTTAGAAGTTGCGGCCTGGGGCATTCACGTGGTGGTCATCGCGCCGGGCGACTTTCGCACCGACTTTGTCAACCGACGGCAGCGGGTGGCTGGGTTCGAGACATCGGCCTATCGCGAGCAGGCTGAGCGGGTGTTGGCCATCATGGAACGCGACGAACGGCGCGCGCCCCCACCCGACGCGGTGGCGCGGTTGCTGCTGCGCGTCTTGCGCACACGACGCCCACGCTTTCGCTACACCGTGGGCAGCCTTACCCAACGCGCGGCCGTGGCCCTCAAGGGCAAAATCCCCGACGACTGGATGCTGGCCCTCAGCCGCTTGGTCTATCAGATTCCGTCGGGCAAGGCACGCGAAGGCAACGGTTAGTCTTCGGACGCGGCGGCCGCGGTTTGGGCTTCGGCCAACCGCGCGCGCATCCAGGCGCGCACTTGCGCGGCTGAGGTCATCTTTAGCGCCGCGTGGGCCCACGCGCGCGCTTGCGCGGCGGTGACCACCCGCAGCGCGGCTTTGACTTGCGGCACCATCGGCGGATTGACGCTCAGTTCGTCGACCCCCAAGCCCAGCAATAGCACCGCGGCCGCGGGGTCACCGGCCAATTCACCGCACACCCCCACCGGAATGCCCACGCTTCGCGCGGCTTCCACCGTGCGCGCGATGAGACGCAGCACCGCAGGATGCCACGCATCGGCCAAGTGCGCCACACGAGGGTTCGTGCGATCCGCGGCCAGGGTGTATTGGCTTAGGTCGTTGGTGCCCAGGCTGAAAAAGGCCACCTCGCGGGCCAACGCCTCGGCCAGCAACGCGGCCGCGGGAATCTCGACCATGATGCCCAGAGGCATGTGCGCGTCGAACGCGACCCCGCGCGCTTGCAATTCATCCTGGGCCTGCGCCCACAAGGCTTTGGCCGCGCGCACCTCGTCCAACGTGGCCACCATGGGCAACATGGCCCACACTGGCCCCCGCGCGCCCGCGCGCAAAATGGCGCGAGCCTGGGTCAAAAACAATTCCGGGCGTTCCAAGGCCATGCGCACCCCCCGCCAGCCCAAGAAGGGGTTGGCCTCGGGCTGCTCTTGCAGATAAGGCACAGCCTTGTCGCCACCAATATCGGCTGTGCGGATGACCAGCGGGCGCCCCTGCAAGGCCTCAACCACCGCGCGATACACCCGATATTGCTCGTCCTCGTCAGGCGGGGCTTCCCGTCCGACGAAGAGGAATTCGGTGCGCATGAGGCCAACGCCTTCCGCGCCCAGAGCGACCGCGCGGCGTGCATCGTCGGGAGTGACGATGTTGGCCCATACGGGCACCCGATGGCCGTCGCGCGTGAACGCGGGGCGCGTATCCGCGCGCGTCGCGGCAGCCTGGGCCGCGCGCCGGCCGCGGAGCCGTTCCACCACGGCTGCGGGCGGCCGCACCCACACCTGGCCGGTGTCACCGTCCACGGCCAAGGGCGTGCCCGGCTCAACCGTGAGCACCTCAGGCCCTACTCCCACCACCGCGGGGATGCCCAAAGACCGAGCCAGCACCGCGACATGCGAGGTCGGCCCCCCGCGCGCGGTCACGATGCCTTGCACGGCCTCGGGGTCCAACTGGGCCGTGTCGGAGGGGGTGAGGTCATCGGCCACGAGAATGCCCGGCGTCGGGCCTTGCAGCACAGGCGCGGCCTGGCCCAATAAGAGCCGCAGCACCCGCCGTTGGACATCGCGCAAATCCGCGATCCGGGCTTGCATGTAAGGGTCGTCCAGATGCTGGTAGGCCTCGATGAGTTCGTCCAGCACGTGTTGCCAGGCCCAGGCCGCGCTGCGCCCTTGCCAAATCAAGGCGCGGGCGCGGGCCCGCAAGTCGGGGTCGGCCAAAAAGAGCGCGTGCGCGTCAAAGATCGCGGCCTGGGCTTCCCCCGCGCGGGCCGCGGTGCGGGCGCGCAGGCTGCGGATCTCGGCTTCGGCCTGAGCCAGCGCGTCCTCCAGGCGCTGCCATTCGGCCTCGGGATCTTGGGTCGCGCGCTCGGGCACATGCAGGGCCGCGGGGGCCAAACGCAAGGCCGGCCCCACGGCCGCGCCCGGCGATGCAGGGATGCCTTCCCAAGGTTGGTCCGCCGCGGGCGGGCCCGGGCGAGGCCGCGCGGTAGGCGGAGGGGGTGGCGGGGCTTCCATCTCCCCGAAGCCTTCTTCCACCAGACGACGCAGCGCATCCAGGGCCTGCTCCGCGTCTGGGCCTTGCGCGGCAATGGCGATTTCGTGACCTTGCCGCACGCCCAGGGCAGTCACTTGGCCGATGCTTTTGGCATTGACCCACTCAGTGCCTCGGGTGAGATTGCGTACCCGAATCTGGGCCTGATAACGGGCCGCGGTGCTAACGAAACGCGCCGCGGGCCGCGCGTGCAGTCCCAAGGGGTTGGGCACCACCACCCGCACTTCCGCGCCAGGGGCTGGCAACGGCCCTGTGCCGGGGATGTCGACTTCGGGGCGCTGGATCTGCGCTTGTTTGACCTGTAACGCCGCGCGGGCTTCGGCCAGAACCTGCTCCACGGCCGCGCCAGTGGCCGCCTGCGCGGCCGCGGCCAGCGCACCCTCAACAAACGGCGCGTCGCTCAAAAAGACCCGCTCGCGCTGCGCGGGCTCGAGGAATTCCAACGCCATTTCCGCGCTGAGCAACGCGCTGCCCAGGTCCATGAACACCACCACGCCATCGGGCGAATACACCTCGCGAATGGCTTGGGCCACCCGCAGCGCGTCCGTGCCCACGGGCTGTTCGTCCGATTCCACCCCGGCAGCCAGCGCGATCGGCACTTGGCCTTGGGTCATCTGCTCGGCCAAGATTTTGACCCCTTGGGCCAACTCTCGCACATGCGAAACCAAAACAAGACTGACCATAACCGCGTTATTTCCCCGTAGAAGTGAGCGCTTCGATGGCGGGGCCAAGGGCATGGGGGACCGGCTCCGCGCGGGCCATGCACGCGGGACAAGCCACCACCTCGTGGACCTGCGCCAGCACCGCGTCGGTCAGCGCTTCGGGCGGACCGGGTACGAAGCCCACAGCCCCACACGCGCACGCGTACCAGCCAATGGCCACTTGGTCATACGGACGGCGCGACACGGTCAAATCTACCAGTTCCACCCCCAAGCCCCAACGCGCGTTGGTGAGCAAACGGCGCGCTCCCGCCGCGCGCAACTTGCGTATATAAAGAGCCACCTCGGCCGCGGGGCAATGACGCATGAGCAGCACGCCCACCGTCACCCCTGGGGGAATGGCCACCCGACGGGCGTCGGCGACCAGGACGTGCACGTTGGCCGGCAGCGGGCCAGCCGCCAGGCCACGGCGCACCAGTGAGGGCTGCAACTCCACCGCGTACACCCGCCGCGCGCGAACGGCCATGCGACGGCTGAGGCGCAAATCGCCGGCGCCAATGTCGAACACGACATCCTCAGGCCCAATTTGAGCCAACACGGCCTGATATGTATCTTCGTCGTACGGCGCCCATCGCCGGCTCCAGTCCATGCCACCCCCTCAGTTCCCGCGGCGGCGCAAAAACCGCGTCACCCACAAGGCCAGCCGGTAGACCAGCCACAGGCTGAGCGCGGCCATGAGGGCTAAGCGCGCGGCAAACTCAATGTCTCCGGTTTGGCGGTAGGCGTCCCAGGCCACAAACACGGCCAGGGCCAGGCTCACCACCCCGAGCACGACGCGCGCGGTGGTGGGGTCGATCCAACCTTGGGGTTCGGAGGGCGTTGCGTGACGCGTCACGATCCTACGCCTCCTACGCGGGCCATCAGCCACAGGCCATAGCCGATGGTCAACGCCGCCAACAGGGTCACACCCGCGTTGACCCAGCCCGTGGCCCGCGCGGAGAGGCCCAAATCCAGGGCCACCGAGCGCAGCCCCAAAGCCGCGTGCACGGCCACGACCACCAAGAACAGGGCCTCAAGAGCCCAGATCACGGGCGAGGCCAAGTAGGCCTGCACGTCCGCGTAGGTGCGCAGGCCCCCCTGCGCCACATAATGCTGGGCTACGAAGTGCAAGCCCAACAGCGCCACCAGCGCCAAACCGCTCACGGCTTGCACCAACCAGAGGACTTTACCACCGCGTGGAGAGGGCATGATGCTTTGCCTCCGAGGTCGAGGTCAAGGATGAACAGCCGCGACCAGGCCCCAAGCGCCAACGAGCAAGGCGACGATCAACAGGCCCATGAGGGCCCAAAACAGGCTTTTGTGGCGCCCCGCGGCCACGCCCAAACCCACCAGGGCCACCCGCACACCGTTCAGGCCGTGAAAGAGCACGCCGAACAGCAGCAACACATCCAACGCCAAGAAGAGCGGGCTGCGGGCCAGGGCGAGAAAGGCATCCCAGGCCTGGGGCCCCCGAGCCAGCAGGCGCAACACCCACAGGTGCAGGGCCAAATAGAGCACCAACCCGAGCCCCGTGAGCCGGTGGAAGACAAAGGCCCAATAGCCCACATCGCGGCCGCGGGGGTCGAACCAGGCCGCGAGGCCTCGCCGTTGGGCCGTCGGCGGGAGCGCCGAGGGGGCCTCGACACGCGCCGCGGGCCGCGGCGGAGCCGGTTCCCCCAACACCAAGCGCTGCCGCAGCGCGGCAATGGCCTGCCCCGGCTGCACATCGTTGGGGCACACCGAGGAACACTCGAAGGCCAGGTGACAGCGCCAACAGCCGTGCTCTTGGTCGACCCAGGCCAGCACTTGGGCGGGGTCCGCGCCGCGGGGTTCTTGCACCACACGCCACGCGGCCGCCATTGCCGCGGGGCCCAAATAGCGCGGGTCGGTGGCGACCACCGGGCACGCGGAGACGCACAAGCCGCACTCCAGGCAACTCTCGAAACGAGTGAGAGTCTCAATGCCCGCCGCGGGCTGAGAGCCGGCTTCGTTGTCGCTGGCGCGCACCAGGGGCATCCCGGCCTGGGCGAAGGTGGCGTAGAACGGCGCCATGTCGACCACCAGGTCGCTGATCAGGGGCGCGTTCTGCAACGGCTCGACCGTGACCAGGTCGCCTAAATCATGCAGCGGGGTGACGCAAGCCAAGACCTCTTGGCCATTGACCCGCATGCCGCACGTGCCGCACGAGGCGTGATGGCACGAATGCCGCAGGGTGAGACTGGGGTCGTGCTCGCGGCGGATGGCCTGGAGGGCCTCGAGCAGGGTCGTGCGCGGGGTCACCGTCACCGCGAAGGTGTCGTAATGGGGCGCCGCGTCGCCTGCTTTGTAGCGGAAGACCCGTAAGTGCACCGTGCGCGTGGTGTGAGACATGACAGCCCTCCGCGCTTACGCGTAGTAGGCGGTGTGGGGGAGCAGCACCACTTCGCGGGTTCGGCAGACCGCGTCCAGGCCCAGTTTGCGCACCACCAGGTCGGCAGTGACTTCGGCCATGGCGCGCGCGGTGGTGGCTTTGCCGCCTACGATGGTGACAAAACCCTCGACGCCTTCGTCCGCGTGGTCGAACACTTTGAACGTGCGGCTGAGTTCGCGGCCGCTTTGGGCGCCCCGCGACCCGACCAGGGGGCGCGCCGCGGCCCACGCCGCCCGCATGCGCGCCTGCGCCAACGCGGGAATCATTTCCGCGCCTTTTTCGTACATGAGGCGGATGTGTTCTTCGGGCACATCCAGATGGTCGGGGTCGTCGACCACCCACGAACTGGTGCCAATGACCGAGAGCGTACGCTGCGGCACCACGATGTCGCCATCGCCGGCCCGATGCAAGCGGTTGATGACCATGTTGGTCCAACGGCCATAGACGGCCACCAGCACGCCGGGGGAAGGCACTACGGGCACATCCACGCCGGCCAGGCGCGCGATGTGTTCGGCCCAGGGCCCCGCGGCGTTGACAACCAGGTCCGCGGTGAGGGTGAAGTCGCGGTTGCGCGTGTGGTCGCGGCCGCGCACGCCCGCGACCGTGCGGCCGCGCCAGACCAGGTCGGTCACCTGATGGTAGGTGAGGACGCGCGCGCCGTTTTTCTTGGCTGTGGCCAAGAAGCGCAAGGGCAAACGCATGGCGTCCATGGTGCCGTCGGGCACTTGGACGGCCAGTTTGAGGTCGGGGTTCAGGTTCGGCTCCAGGCGCAGGGCTTCGTCGCGGCTCAACGTGCGAGTGGGGATGCCCGTGGCCGCGCAGCCTTCCATGAACTCGTCGTAGTAGGCCAGATCTTCGTCGGTAATGGCCACGAACAGGCCATCGTTGAGTTCAAAGGAGCCGGGCGCGATGCGCCGTAAGATGAAGTTCTCTTCGATGCACTCGCGCGCGGACTCGGGGTCTTTAACCGCGTAGCGGGCACCGCTGTGCAGCAAGCCGTGGTGGCGGCCAGTGGTGCCCGAAGTGACTTCGCCGCGCTCAACGACGGTGACTTGAACGCCCCGCAGGGCTAAATCGTGGGCCAGGGCTGCGCCCGTGGCCCCGCCGCCGATGATGACCACGTGGTAGGCCGACATCGTCCGCTCCTTGTTGCGCCCGCGCGACGCGGGCCGCAACGGGTGGGTGGTGGTTCCCGCCTCGGGGGGGGGCGCGAGGCGGGAACCACGGTCAGGGGAGGAAACGAAAGCCTCGAATCTCGGTCGCGGGCCCACCCAAAGGGCGTTCCCCCAACCCTGGTAGGACGGCTATTCGACCCAGCCGAAGGTGCGCTCGACCGCCTTCTTCCAGTGGCGGTACAGGTCCGCGCGGGTGGCCTCGTCCATTTGCGGCTCCCAGGTCTTGTCGACCTGCCAGTTCTGGCGCAGGTCGTCCAGGTCGTTCCAGAAGCCCACGGCCAGGCCCGCGGCATAGGCCGCGCCCAAGGAGGTGGTCTCCGCGACCACCGGGCGCACGACCGGCACGTTGAGGATGTCGGCCTGGAACTGCATGAGCAGTTCGTTGTACACCATGCCGCCATCGACCTTGAGGGCCTTGAGGCTCACGCCCGAGTCTTGGATCATGGCCTCGAACACATCGCGCGTTTGGTACGCGGTGGCCTCGAGGGCCGCGCGGCAAATGTGGCCCTTATTGACGTAGCGGGTCAGGCCAACGATGACGCCGCGGGCGTCGCTGCGCCAGTAGGGCGCGAACAGGCCCGAGAACGCGGGCACGAAGTACACGCCACCATTGTCTTCCACGCTGCGCGCGCATTCCTCGATTTGCGCGGACTTCTCGAAGAACTTGAGGTTGTCGCGCAGCCATTGCACCAGCGCGCCCGTGATGGCGATGGAACCTTCCAGCGCGTAGACCGCGGGGCCATCGCCGAACTTGTAGGCCACGGTGGTGAGCAGGCCGCTCTTGGAGTGCACGATGTCGGTGCCCGTGTTGAGCAGCAAGAAGCAGCCCGTGCCGTAGGTGTTCTTGGCCTCGCCGGGCGAGAAGCACGTTTGGCCTACCAGCGCGGCTTGCTGATCGCCCAAGTCGCCGGTCACGGGGATGGTATCGCCGAAGGGGCCGTCGGCCTGGGTCGTGCCCCACGTGTTGGGGTCGCTGGACGGCACGATGCGCGGCAGCATGGCCCGCGGGATGCCCATGATGCGCAAGATCTCATCGTCCCAGTCCAGCGTCTCCAGATTCATGAGCATGGTGCGGCTGGCGTTGGACACATCGGTGACATGCGCGCCACCGTTAGGCCCACCGGTCAGGTTCCAAATGAGCCAAGTGTCAATGTTGCCAAAGAGGGCATCGCCTTTTTCCGCGTCCTCGCGCAAGCCGGGGATGTTGTCTAACAGCCACATGATTTTGGGGCCCGAGAAGTAGGTGGCCAAGGGCAACCCTACCTTCGCGCGAAAGCGGTCTTGGCCTCCGTCCGCGGCCAGCGCGTCGCAAATGTCCTTGGTGCGGGTGTCTTGCCACACAATGGCGTTGTAGTAAGGCTTGCCGGTGTGGCGATTCCAAACCACGGTGGTCTCGCGCTGGTTGGTGACGCCCACGGCGGCGATGTCGCCGGGTTGTGCGCCAGCCTTGGCCACGGCCTCTGAGACCACTTCTTGCGTGCGGGCCCAGATCTCCAAGGGGTCGTGTTCGATCCAGCCGGGCTTGGGGTAGATTTGCTCGTGCTCTTTTTGCGCCACGCTAACGACGCGACCTGAGCGGTCGAACAAAATGCAGCGGGTACTGGTGGTACCCTGATCCACAGCAGCCACATATTTGGCCATAGCACTGCTCCTTTCGGCAGGGGCGAGGGGGCTCCCTCGCGCGGGTCAATCGGTCACCACATCCAACAACGTCTTGAGCACCAAATGGGACGAAGTCGCGCCGGGGTCGAGGTGCCCAGCGCTACGCTCGCCCAGATAACTGGCTCGGCCTTTGCGGGCCACCATGGGGATGGTGGCATCGCGGCCTTGCTCGGCCGCGGCGACGCCGGCCTGCAAAATGGCCACGATGTCACCACCTTGCTCCAAGGCCTGCTGCATGGCCTCCACCGCGGGCAGCAAGGCGTCGACCATGGTTTTGTCGCCCCGTTGGGCACGGCCCCGCTGGATAACCCCTTCGACGGCCGCGCGCCACATGGCCACCAGGTCCTCGGCGGTGAGTTCGTATTTGGAGCCCGCGGCCATGCCGGCGCGCATGAACAGCGTGCCATACAAAGGCCCACCCGCGCCGCCTACGCTGGAAATCAGCGCCATGCCCACGGTCTTGAGAATGGTGCCGATGTCTTTGTCTTGCACCGAGGGCAATTGGCTGAGGACCTTCTTGAACCCGCGGTCCATATTGATGCCGTGGTCTGCGTCACCGATGGCCGCGTCCAACTGGGTGAGATAGTCCTTGTTCTCCTCCAGCACCGCGGCCAGGTGGGTGATCCAACGCACGATGTGGTCACGAGTGAGCGTTTGCAATTTGACTCCTCCACAAGGATGGGATGGGTGGTCGGCCCGGCAATGAGGAAGAGGGCGGCGGTTCCGCCGCCCAGGCCGCAACGGAACCGCCCACCATGACCGCCCAAATGCCAATCAGATGCCCCAACGCAGGCCAGGCGTGAGCACCGGGTCGTCCCACAACTCGACCATCTCGTCGTCCACCCGCAACAGGGTGATCATCACGCCTTGCATTTCCAAGGACGTGATGTAGTTGCCGATGAGGTTGCGCACGATCTTGAGCCCTTTGGCCTCCGCGATGAAGTGCAACTTGCGATACACCACGTACAGTTCCGCGATCGGGGTGCCGCCCATGCCGTTGACCATGGCAATGACCCGGTCACCGGGCTGGAAGGGCGGGTCGGTGAGTTCCACATCCACCCATTCGCCCTTTTCCTCGTCGAATTCCCGCACGACGCGCGTGTACGCGGGGTCTTCGATGATGGAGAGGGCCAACATCTCGGTGATCTCGTCCGCGGGCTTCCAGGGGATGCGCTCGCGGCCTGGCTCCCCATGGATGCCGATGCCGATCTCGATCTCATTTTCGCCCAACTCGAACGTCGGCGACCCCTTCGCCGGCACGGTGCACGAAGTGAGGGCCATGCCCATGCTGCGGCCATTGATGTTGACCCGCCGGGCCAAGTCGGCCAAGCGCTTGAGGTCATAGCCCCGCTCGGCCGCGGCGCCGACGATTTTCTCGGCCAACACTGTGGTGCCCGTCCCGCGGCGGCCTTGGGTGTAGAGGCTGTCTTTGACCGCGACGTCATCGTCGATGAGAATATTGAGCACCCGGATGCCCTCCGCGCGGGCCAAGTCCGCGGCCATTTCGAAGTTCATCACATCGCCGCTGTAATTCTTGACCAAGAAGAGCACCCCCGCGCCGCTGTTGACCGTGCGCGCGGCCTCCAGCATCTGATCGGGCGTGGGCGAGGTAAAGACCTCGCCGGGACAAGCCGCGTCCAACATGCCTTTGCCCACGAAACCGCCATGCATGGGCTCGTGACCGCTGCCCCCACCCGAAATCACCGCCACCTTGCCCGGCACGGGCGCGTCGGCCCGATACAAGAAGTTGGGGTCATAGTGCGCTTTGAGAATGTCGGGATGGGCCAACACCATCCCTTCCATACTTTCTTTGACGAACGTTTCAGGAGAGTTGATCAATTTCTTCATCGCCAAACTCCTCAGGCGGGAAACAGGCTCAGGCCTTCTTGCTCAGGAAGGGCTTCACCAAGCCATCGTACGAAAGCGCGCCCAACACACCGCCGATGATGGCGCCCAACACCGGCGGGCCAAACCAATAGGCGCCGTCGAACAGCCCCTGCGTCCCAACCAACGCGCCAAAGATGCGAGGACCCAGGTCGCGGGCCGGGTTGATGGCGTAGCCCGACGGACCACCCAACGACAAGCCCACGGCCAGCACCACAAAGCCGATGAGCAAGGGGGCCAAGTTGCTGCCCGGTGCCAAATTGTCTTCGTCGGTCATGGCCAACACACCCCACAGCAGCGTCGCGGTGCCGAAAATCTCGGCGATGAACGCGTTGGTGAAGGAATAGGACCCAACCGCGTTGCCCGTCGTAGCCGCGCCCCAAAACGCTTGTTCAAAGATGGAGCCCGGCCCCGTGCACCACACATTGGGCATGCCCGCCGCGACCAAGCCTTCCCGATAGACCAAATATACGCCCAGCGCGCCCAAAAACGCGCCCACCACCTGGGCAACGATGAAGGGCAACACTTTGGACCAAGGGAAGCGCTTGGTCGAAGCCAAGGCGATGGTCACCGCGGGGTTGATGTGCGCGCCCGACACCCCACCGGCCACATACACCGCGACCACCACCGCAAAGGCCCAGCCCCAGACGATGGTGTTCCAATCATAACCCGGAGGGGCCAAGCGAGGCGCCAACCCCACATTGGCCACCACGCCATCGCCTAACAAAATGAGGATGAAAGTGCCAAAGGCCTCGGCAATCAGTTCGCCGGTCAGACTTTTGGGTTTCATAGGACCTGCTCCTTTTGGTGAGGGGAACGCACGGATACGGCCGGGGCAGATCCGCGAAGCCCGCAACGAACACTGGCCGCGTGCACCGCTACGGACCCACCCTTATGCTTCATTATCGGCCAGGGTGGGGGCCTTGGTCAAACGCGCGCGGCCAATGGTCGCGAAGTGAAACGCATCTACAACAGATATGTTTCAGATTGAAACACGCCTGCGCGCCCCTCCCTCAAGCGCGGGGCCGAAAGGCGTTCAAATCCACCCCCAAGGCCTTCAAGCGCCGCCAAAGGGTGGTGCGGCTAATGCCCAGGACCTCGGCCATGCACTTCACCCGCCCCTGACAAGCCTGCGCGGCCCGCAAAATGGCCTCTTTTTCGGCCTCGGCCAAGGTCAACACAGGCTGTACATTGCCAGCCTGCACCACCCAACGCCGCCCCTGGCGCACAGCCGCGGGCAGATGTTCCGGACGAATGAGGCCATCTTCCGCGAACAACGCCGCCCGCTCCAAAACGTGCTCCAGTTCCCGCAAATTACCAGGCCACGGATAGGCTTGCAAAAGGTCCATCACCCCCGAGGCCAAGCGCAAGGGGTGTCCCAATTGGCGCTCCAGCCGATCCAACACCCGCTGGGCCAACAAAGGGATGTCCTCAGGGCGCTCGCGCAACGGCGGCACCCAAAGGGTGAACACCCGAAAACGACGGTACAGGTCGGCCCGAAAACTGCCTTCCTCCACCCGGCGTTCCAAATCGGCCGAAGTCGAGGCAATGATGCGCACGTCCACGGGGATGGGACGCGAGCCACCCAAACGCAGCACGTGCCCCATTTCCAACACCTGCAACAGCGCGGCCTGAACTTCCAGGCTCAGGGCCTCGACACGGTCCAAGAACAGCGTGCCGCCGTCCGCGAGTTCAAACTTGCTGGGCCGACCATCGGGGGGCAGGCCTTGATACGCGCCCGCGGCATAGCCCAAGAACTCCGCGGGCATGAGTTCGTGGGGGATGGTTTGGCAATTGACCGCGATGAAGGGGCCCTGGGCGCGCGGCCCTGCGTTGTGGATGGCCCGCGCCAGGGGGTTTTTGCCCACGCCATCCTCCCCGCGGATGAGCACCGGGGCCCAACCCTGGGCCACCCGACGGGCCTGCCGCCGCAAGCGTCGCATGGGCGGCGAATCGCCCAACACTGCGGCGTCCAAAGTCAGCATGGCTTGGGCGCCCACCAGGCGGTGCACCAAGGCCCGCACTTGGCCCATGGGCCGCAAGGTCATGATGAAGCCCCCGCGCAGGCGTACACCCTCGCGCATGGGGCGCAGGCTGACCACGCACGATACGGTGCGGTCTTGCACTGTGATGGTGGTGGTCAAGTCTTCCAGGGCGCTGTGGGCTTCGATGGCCTGCTGAACCTCAGGGGCGAAGCGCAACACAGTATGCAAAGGGCGCCCCACCACGCCGGTGGGCGAAACGCCCAAAATCGCGCCAGCGCGGGCGTTGATGTGCGTGATCACTCCTGACGCGTTCCAGGCCAGCACGCCTTCTGAAATGGTCTCAAACACGTTGTGCAGTTCACTATAACGCGCGTTGGCCTCCTGCAGGTAATGGTCCGTCTGCATTTGATTGGTGATGGCCCGCGCGGCGGCCATGACCGCGGCCAGGGTGTGCGGATGCGCGTTGGGCAGGCGGGTGATAATGCCCAAGACGCCCAAGATGCGTCCGCTGACATCGTGAATGGGCGCGGCTGCGACGGCCAGGTCGTGGAACGCGGCCAGGTAGTGCTCTGGGCCGACCACCTGCACGGGCATGGCCTCGCGCAAGGCCAACGCGACCGCGTTGGTGCCCCAGCGCCCCTCGCTCCAATACACGCCCCGCTGCCAGCCTTGCGCGTGCAGCATGGGCAACATCTCGGCATCCCCCACCAGGTCTAAAATGCAACCGGCCCGGTCGGTGAGCAAGACCGCGCAGAACGAACCTTCCATGAACTGATGCAGATCTTCGATCACAGGCCGGGCCACGGTGATGAGAGGCGTGTTGCGCAAACGCACCACTTGGAACGCGCTTTCGGCCAAGGGCGTGGCCGTAGGCGTCATGTAAGGGTCCAAACGCGGCACGCAGCGCAGCCACGAACGCCAAACCACAGGGTCCACCCGCATTTGATCTTCGGGTGGCAAGCGCCGCGTTTGCACAAAGGTGTGCCACAACCGCTTCAGGTCGTCCCAATCTACAGGATATGAGGAAGGTTGCAAGGCCGGCCTCCTGTCCAACGCGACCGTGTGCCATTCTTCATTGTACCTTGCCGCGGCGCCCGCGCGCGAACCACTCGGGTTGGGGTACAATTTTCGTATCGTCAGAGCAAACCCGCGCAGCGTTGAGGTACCCCATGAGTTTCTTCGCCGGCTTGGGCTACGAGTCTTACGACCGCCGCTATTCGGACCGCGAACTGGCCGCGCGGCTGATGCGCTATTTTCGCCCGCATGCCGCGCGCCTGACCGCGGCGGCCATGCTGGTGGCCGCGGCTTCGGTGCTGGCGGCCGGCACGCCCGTGCTCTTCGCGCGCATGGTCAACGCCATGGCCGCGCATCTGGCTTGGCGCGAAGTGTATTTGCTGGCCGGGCTCATGACCGCCCTGGGCCTGGGCGTCTGGCTGGTCAACTGGGGGCGGCGGCACCTGCTGGGCACGGTCATTGCCGATGTCACCTATACCATGGCCACCGATGCCATCCAAGCCGTCTTGGGGCACGACCTGGCCTTTTTCGACCAGCACGCGTCGGGACGGGTGGCCTCGCGCATCGTCAACGACACCAAGGAGATCGGCCAAGTCGTCACCCTGCTGGCCGACTTTGTGGCGCAAATGTTGCATGTGGTGGTCTTGGCTGCCTATTTGATCGCCATCGAGTGGCGTTTAGGACTCACCGCCATCACGCTCATGCCCCTGCTGTTCGGCTTGGCCTGGGCGTTTCGTCGCTGGGCTCGCCGGGTGACATTCGCGGGTATGCGCGCCTTGGCCACGGTCAACAGCACCATCAAGGAAACCCTGGCCGGCATTGCAACGGCCAAAATCTTTCGTCAAGAAGCGGCCATCTATGCCGAATTCGAAAAGGCCAATCGTCAATCGTATCGGGTCAATTTGCTGCGCGGCTGGAGCCTGGCCATTGTGTTCCCGGTGCTCAGCGTGGTCAGCGGTTTCGGCAGTGCCTTGCTGCTCTATCTGGGCGGCCGCGGCGTCTTGCACGGCACCATTACCGCGGGCGATTGGATGCTGTTCTTGTTGAGTTTGGAGCGCTTTTGGTTCCCGATGGCCAGTTTGTCCGCGTTCTGGTCGCAAGTGCAAGGCGGGTTGGCCGCCGCGGAGCGGGTGTTTGCCCTCATGGATGCTCCCCGTCAGGTGCAGCAGGTGGCCTCGCGGCCGGTGCCGCGCCTCAAAGGGGATATCCGTTTTGAGCAGGTGACCTTCGCCTACGTGCCCGGCCAGCCCGTGCTGCAAGACTTCTCGCTGCACATTCGCCCCCGGGAAACCATCGCCCTGGTCGGACACACCGGCGCGGGCAAGAGTTCGATCGCCCGGCTGGTGGCCCGACTGTACGAATTCCAAGCCGGCCGCATTTTGGTGGACGGGATGGACATCCGCACGCTGGATTTGGCGCAATATCGCCGCCAGTTGGGCTATGTGCCCCAGCGCCCTTTCCTGTTCGCGGGCACGGTACTGGACAATATCCGCTACGCCAACCCCGCGGCCACCGAAGAAGAGGTGGCGGCTTTGGCCCGCCAAATCGGCGGCGGCGCTTGGCTTGACGCCCTGCCCCAAGGGCTGTACACGCCCGTCGGCGAGCGCGGCAGCGCCCTCTCCATGGGGCAGCGCCAATTGGTCGCCTTGCTGCGCATCTTGCTGCAAAAGCCCGCGATCTTTATCCTCGACGAAGCCACGGCCAGCATTGACCCCTTTACTGAACAGCAAATCCAAGAAGCCCTGCACCTCATCTTGGCCCAAAGCACCAGCATCCTCATTGCCCACCGTTTGTTCACCGTGCAAAGCGCGGATCGCATTCTGGTGTTGGAACGCGGGCGAGTGATCGAAGAAGGGGATCACGCCTCCTTGTTGGCCCGCGGCGGGTATTATGCGCAGTTGTACAACACTTATTTTCGGCATCAGAGTTTGGAATATGTGGAAGAAGCCCGTCGTTTTTTAGAACCCTGACGACGGCCCGGTCCTTTTGCCGGGCAAGGGAGGTGGGTTATGAAACGCTGGCGCTTGGCTTGGTGGGGCCTCGCTGGGCTCATGCTGATGGTCGCGTGCAACTTGCCCCTGCGCCCCGCGCCCCAAATGAGCGATCCCACCCTGACCGCGCTGTTCATGGAAGTTCCGACGCTGATTCCGACCCTGAGCGGGGGCACGCTACCGCCGCCGGCGTTGACCGCGTGGCCCGCTACGGCAACGCCCGGCCCGACCCCCACGCTGCCGCCCCCACCCGGCCCGCTACGGGAAGGGCCCACGGTGCGCGCGCTGCCCTTTGCCGCGCCCCCTACCCTGGACGCGACCTTCGACGATTGGCCAACCCAACCATGGTATTCCGCGGACCGGGTCATCTATGGCGCGGACCAATGGCGTGGGCCCCAGGATCTCAGCGCGACCTTCGCGGTGGGCTGGGACGAACGCGCCCTCTACCTGGCTGTGCGGGTGACCGACGACGTGTACGCCCAGTCTGCAGCCGGATTCAACCTGTTCCGCGGGGATGCGTTGGAAATGGTGCTGGACACGGATCTGTTCGGCGACTTCCAAGATGCGCGCATGTCGGGCGACGACATGCACTTAGGATTCTCGCCAGGATTCGAGCAGCCGGGGCAACGCACCGAAGCGTATTTGTGGTTTCCCGAATCCCTGCGCGGGCCGCGGACCACGTTGGTGGACATTGCCGCGCGGGCCAGCGTCAATGGCTACGACGTCGAGATTCGCGTCCCGTGGGATGTGCTGCTCACCGTGCCTCAAGCCGGGCGCTACTATGGGTTCGCGCTGCGGGTTTCGGACAACGACGACGTCGGCAATGCCGTACAACAAAGCATGGTCTCCAACGTGCCGCTGCCCCACGTGTACAACAATCCCACAACCTGGGGCAACCTGATCTTGGTGCCGTAGCCATAAGATACAAAACGCGAGCGAGGCGTTTTACGGCTGTTTCGTTACGTATCGCTGATGTATCCACAACTCAGTTTCCAGGACGGGGTGTTTCCAGGTGGAGTTATTATGGGGGTATCCCAAAGCGAAGGTGGGGATACGCAATGCTAATGTGTATTTATCCTCTTGTGGCGGTATCTGATCTTGAAACAGAAACCATATATCGGGTTCAGATGTATCATAAGGCAATGGAGGATACCACTCAAACGCATCGACTACGTCGACAAGCAAAGTTGGTTCGCTGTCAAAAATAAGAGTGGGCTTTTTTGGAAAAGTATCTTGTAACCAGGTACGTAGAAGAGATACACGTTGTGCGTGTAAGACAAAGATGTTCTTCAGTTCGGGGGAAAGATCCTCGTTGGTACCGTTTAATGGGGTCATGATGAAAAGCGCGATCGCTCCCGCGACTAAAGCCCATGAGGTGGGAGGATAGTCACGGAGCCAAGGAAACCGCTTGTGCATTTGCTTCCACATAAGCCAACCACTGGCAAACGCCGTCGTAAGAGACAAGGCCCCAAGCAGCCCTTCATAAACACGTTCCGGCGGAAACGAGTAGGTCAGCAGGAGGGAGGGAGGAAGGAAGTATTTGAAGAACGCTGCGGCCACTTTGAAAACAGATTGCCCTCGCACGAAAAAGAGAGGATGAAGCGAATAACCTACTTGCCAGGACCATATCACAAAAGCTGAAATAATAAAGAGGTGTTGCAACTTGGCCAAACGACGTGCCTGTGGCGTTCGGAACATCAAGGGGAGCATCAGAAAAAACAAAGGGGAGAAAGTGGTTTGATAAGAAAAATATGCTGCTGCACCACGCGACCAGAAAACAAGGAGCAATAGCAAGAAAATACTGCATGAAGCACAGAGCCAGCGCAACCATCGGTTGTATTCTGTGTCTGGGTGCAGCCGACGCTTCCACCAGGGCGTTGCAAACAACCAAAGGGCGCTCCAGAGAAACAGAGGTTCCTTGCGCCCCATATCGCTCAACGCCAGCCACCGCGAGGCCCAGGAAAGGGGCTTAGGTTTGAAATGCCAAGTAGGGGTATTTCCCAAGCCAGGGATGAAAGTACTCGCGTATCGTCCCCAGACGTAAGCAATCACCGGCCAGGTGATGATATGCAACACCAAAGTTGTCACCAACCAAGCCCCGCCTAAGCGTAAGGCATCCCCGCGACGTGCGCCGCGGTACATACTCCAGAGATAGATTAAAAGGATGGGTAGAAGAGGCCACAACTCCACGCGTGTATGCATGGCCAGAGCAAGGGCCACGCCGCTCAAGACTGATGGCCACCGCCAACGTGTGGGCAGCGCCAGGACAAAACCCCATGTTAAAAGCATCGCAGCCAAAGGCTGTGCCACGGCTTTGCTATAGGTAATGTAAAAATTTGGCGTAAACACGACCAGCCAAATTAACAATGTGGCTGTGCGCCAATGAAACAGGCGGGAAGCCAGCACAACCAGCCCTAAAATTGCGAGCGACCCAAAGACGAAACCGGTATAACGGCCGACGAGCCAGCTCGGCCCCCACCAACGTTGTGTCAAACCATAAACGATATAAGCCCATGGAAAATGTTGCGACGGGTCGATATAATACCGATTGTGTAACGCACGCCCTTCCCAGAATTGATGCACAGTGTCGAGGATCTGTGGGTTCCGGAGCGCCGGTACCCACAAATACCCTATAACGGTGTAATGCCCTTCGTCTTGATCCGGAAGGACGCGATAGATAAAAGAATGTAAACGCAGCGTGAAAACAACCCATCCCAACAAAGCCAAACCAACCCAAAAGTGTTTGTATCGCATATGGTTCATCCTAAGGATGTTGTAGTCGCGTTGGAGGTGTCTTCCCAATCAATACAGATAGAGCCTCTGGCTGCGCGACGGCCCTATACCGTCGCCTCCAGTTGGGCTTCCAGCGTGGCCAGTTCTTGCTGAACCGCCTCCAACGCCTCCAACCCTTGGGAGATGCGCTCATACTCGGCGCGGACGAAACGAGTGTAAGGCGCCAGGGCTTCTTGGAAGTGCTCCACGCTGCGCTGGATTTCGTGCTCGAACTGGTTGCGCAGCGCCTGGCTGAGGGTGGTGCGCAGGGCCTGCACCCGGCGATGCATCTCAGCCGAGGCCTGCCGCCGCCGCGCGGGAATGATCAGCAAACCCAGGGTAAACATCACCCCCGCGGCCAAGATGCCCGTGACATCCATGGCCACGGTGCTGGCCAAGGCCACAACCAGCGCGCCCAGCCCCACCGCGCCCACGCCAATGCCCGCGGCCGCGGCCACGGCCGCGCGTGTGCCCTCGGCCAAACGCCGGGCTTCGGCCTGTGTATCGTAGGTCGCCAACACCCGCCGGGCTCGTTCACGCAACTCGGTCAACAACTGCTCTCGGCGGGCGAAAAACGGCGTTTGTAAGGCCGCGCCCATGCGCTCTTGGTGGCGGGCTTGCTGTTGCGCCACCTGCTCGAGCAGCGTCTCCCATTGGCGCAGTTCCGCGTTAACCAGCCAATCAATCAGGCTCTCGACCCGCTGTTCCAGTTGCTGCGGCATGTCTTGAATGACGCGGGCCTGAAAATCTTGTTCCAAATATTTTTTGCGCACCAGATCGGGCAAACGGCCAATGCGAATGGTCTCATCGAAATATTGCTGGGCCCGCGCTTCCATATCCAAAAGGATTTTCTCCATTTCGGCCATGCGCAACTCAAATTGCTTGCGCATATCTTGCTGATACACGGCCAATAGGCCTTCCAAGCGCTCCAACAAGGCCATGTCTTCTTCCAACGCGGCCTGCTGCTCGCGCAACGCAGCCCGGTATTGACGGGCCAAGCGCAAACCCACCCCCAAGGGATTGCGGAATTTGAGCCGCA
>Ga0256914_1001101_pt1 | contig 25600 bp, 12 predicted proteins | sample HulkmetaG_FD_191571 | JGI IMG/M metagenome (GOLD analysis project Ga0256914, IMG submission 191571) | Hydrothermal chimney microbial communities from Main Endeavour vent field at the Juan de Fuca Ridge, Pacific Ocean - Hulk | ecosystem: Environmental > Aquatic > Marine > Hydrothermal vents ... | reverse complement strand
CGGCCGGTGAGCAGAGCGGGGAAAACGGTGAGCGGCTACGTGCTCTTCGATCCACAAACCGGCGGCGGAGAATTCCTCATCAACAGTTCTGCAAACGGCGGCACCACGTTTGAAGAGGTGATTGACAAGCTCGCGGAAGCGGCGAGCGGCGTGTGGAACATCATCTTTTCCTACGTCAACATGGCCACCGGATCTCTTTCCGAGGACATCCTCCTGTTCCAGACGGTGGTTCCGGGAAGAGGTATCAGCTTCACCCGCATGGGATACAACAGCACGCTCGAAACCTCGGGAGACCTCGGGCCTGGCTGGTCCTGGACGTTTGGACAACGCCTGGTGGAAGATCCGCTCACAGGGGACGTGACCCACGTGGACGAGGAAGCCTCCCAGCACCTCTACACCCTCCAGGACGATGGTTCCTACGAGCCCCCGGTGGGAACCCACGCCACCCTGGTCAAAACCGCCGATGGATGGACCCTCACAGACAAACGCAACAAGACCACCACCTTCGATACCCAGGGCCGGTATGTCCAGGACGTGGACCGGTACGACAACCTCGTACAACTGACTCGAGACGCCAACGGCCACCCGGTGGACCTGCGTGCAGGGTCTGGAAAAGTGCTCCTCACATTCAGCACCGACGATTCCGGACACATCACCTCGATGACCACCCCTCGGAACGAAACCGCCACCTTCGCCTACACCGACGGCAAACTCACCGCCTACACCGACACCGACGGACGGACCCGGAATTTCGTCTACACCTCCGATCAGCGCATGATCGGAAAAATCGAGGACAACGACACAGTCCTCTCCTACGGATTCGACGGCGAAGGCCGCCTGACCCGGTACGCCACTCCGGCAGGAGACGACGGATTCCTGGGCTACGATACACCGGGGCGTCGCGCCACCTGGGTGGAACCCAACGGGTCCGAACGACTCTACGTGTTCGATGAAAACAGCCAACTCGTCGAGTACATCGACCCGGTCGGAAACAAGTACGAGTACGAATACGCCGACGGCAAGCGGGTCGCCGTCCACACGGCTCGAGGCACCACGAGCACGGCCCGATATGACGAAAACGGCAACCTGATCGAGGAAACCTTGCCCGACGGGACCACCCGAACCTACACCTACGACGAACAAAACCGCCTGATCGAACAAACCGACGAAAACGGGACCAAGACCATCGTCTATGACGACGAAAACAACACCATCACCACCACCGAGCCGGACGGGAGCGTGGAAGTCCAGGAACTGAACGATGCCGGCCAGGTCGTGGCGGTGACTCGAGACGGAGCCACGACCACCTACGAATATGATGCGGACGGAAACCGGATTGCGGAGACCGATCCTACCGGTGTCACCACGAACTATGTGTACGATGAAGCCGGGCAACTGACCGGGTCTGTGACCGCGGGCGGAAGTATCACGCATTTCGATGTCAACGCCCAGGGCCTGCTGGAAACCATTCAGGTCGCCAACGGCACCACCTATTCCGCCACACACACGGTGCACGGCAACCTTGCGTCGGTCACCGATCCGTTGGGGCGCACGCTCACCTACCAGTATGACGGACCGTGGCTCACGTCCCGAGTGGACGAGCTGGGGCATGTGACCCGGTTCGAGCGGGATGTGAACGGCAACCTGATGGCGGTGGAGGATGATCAGGGGAACCGGATATCCCGAACCCGGGATGCTGCGGGGAAGGAGATTTCGCGGACCGACACATACGGCAACACGACGGAGATGTTCTACTGCGCGGACCTCAACCAGGTTCCCTGCGATGTGATCGACCCCTACGGCAACCTCATCCAACGGACCTTCGACGATCTGGGAAGGATCGTGAAGGAGGAGAGCGATCTGGGGACCACCACGTTCGAGTACGAGAGTTGCACCACGGGGTGCGCGGGCAAGGGGCGCCTGTCAGCCATCGTGGATCGGTTGGGGAACCGCACCGAGTTCCAGTACGATGCACGCGGCAACCTGGTATCCGTGGTGGACGCCCTCGGGAACACGACCACCTACACGTTCGACAGTCTCTCCCACCTCACGGCCATCACCAATGCGGCCGGAGCGACCACCCGGTTCGAGCGGGATGAGGCGGGACGGATCGAACGGATCATCGATCCGGAGGGGCGAACCACCGTACACTCCTACAACAGCGACGGTTGGCTCACCTCGATCACCGATCCGAACGGCAACACCACGACCCGAACGCTCGATGCCCTGGGGCTCGTCCTGCAAGAGACCTTCGAGGATGGAAGCAGCCGTTCCTTCGAGTACGACTCGCTTGGAAACCTGACTCGAGCCACCAATGCGAACGCGGACCTGGTGTTCGAGTACGACGATCCGGGCCACCGGTTGTCCAGGGTCATGGACGTGGTCCTGAACCAGAGCCTCACGTTCGCCTATGACGATGTGTCCGGCAAGCGGTCTTCGCTCACCCGCGCGGACGGGGTGGTTTCCTACGCCTACGACCGGTACGGACGGAGGACGGCCATGACGTTGCCAGACGGCCAGGTCATCCGATTCCGCTACGACGACCACGGGAGGCTTTCCGAAACCGAATTCCCCAACGGGAACATCCAGAAAGACTCCTACGACGGCTGGGGACGCCTGTCCGCTCGACTCACCTACAACCGCCAAGGGGTCCTGATTGCCGGGTTCACCTACACCTACGACGCCATGAACCGGGTGACCTCCCGCACCGATTTCGAAGGGAATACCACCGAGTACCAGTACGATGCGCTGGGCCGGCTCATCGAGGAACGCACGCCGGACCAGACCCTCCGGTATACCTATGACGAGCTTGGGAACCGCACGAGCATCGAAACGGACGGCCAGGTCACCACCACCTACACCTATGACAGCACCTCGCGCCTCATCAGCAGCACTACCGACGGCGTGACCACCACCTACACCTATGACGAGAACGGCAACCTGCTCTCCAGGACCACCGACGGCCTCGTCACCCGGTACACCTACGATCTGTCGAATCGGCTCGTCCGCGTCGAACTACCCAATGGAACAGTCGACGAGTACGGCTACGACGCTCTGGGGCGCAGGATTTTCCGCAGCGACTCCAACGGGACGGCCTGGACCCTGTTCGACGGACCCCACGCGGCCCTCGAGTTCGATACGGCTGGAAACGTGCTACGAGGATTCGCCTATGGAGAGGGAATCGACAACCCCCTCGCCCTGATGGACTACGGGGACACGGGCAAGACCTACTTCTACCACACGGACGCCCTGGGCAGCGTCCTCGCGCTCAGCGGTCCGGGCGGAGGTCTCGCCAACGTGTACCGCTACGATGCGTTCGGAAACATCGAGGTCGCGCAGCGCACGGTGCACAACGACCTCACCTTCACGGGACGCCCGTATGACGCGGACTCCAACACCTATGACTTCCGTGCGAGGCAAATGGACCCGTCCCTCGGACGATTCCTCCAGACCGACCCGAGAGACGCCGCCAGTTTCGAGATGAGTCGGACCAGTCTCGCCTCCACCTTGCCCGGCCTCACCTCGAGCCTCACCGATCTGCTCAAGCTTCCAGACCTGCTCAACGCCTACACCTATGCGCTGAACAACCCGCTGAGCTACAACGATCCGAGCGGCGAATCCTATTGCGACGAGACCTGCCCGTTCGACGGATTCCTCTACGCCAAGGTCACCGGACTCATCGGGTTCTTCGTCGGAATCGTGATGAACATCATCTTCTTCATCGTCGGAACCATCTACGCGCTCTTCTCTCTCATTTGCACCCTCGACTCCCTCGCCAACTCCAACTTGTCCGGTGGCGCGAAAGTCTTTCATGCACTGATCAATGTCCTCCTATTCACACTGGGCTTCGTGCTCGGCATTGTGGCCCTGGCCCCGGGCGGATTCATCGCCTGGCTGTTCCTGACCTCCTACCTCCTCGTCATTTTCTCGCTCGTCTACTCCCTCTTCCTGAACTTCTTTATCCTGGGCATGGATTCCATGGATTGCCTCATCTTCTTCTAGTTCGTCTCTTCCTCCGGTTCGTCCTGAAACCGACGTGGTCTCAATCCTTCGGAACCGGGTAGCGCTGCAGCCCACGACGCGACAACAATACCCGGGCGCCTCACGCCATCAGGAGCCAGGCTCGGTCTCGGGAAGGGCATTGCTCCGTGCGTGGCCTCACGGCAATCCACACGGATCAGCCGCTCGGGCAGCCGCATGAAACCGCGTGCCGGAGACACCGTGGAACTCGTTCCACCTGGCAACTACAGGTCGGCGGGACGCTCGATCCTGCCCGAACTCCGGCCCGGGCAGGGCGCTCAAAAGGGGAGGTCCTGTAACCCGGGGGACCGTACAGGAGAGGTCAGTGAGAAGCGGAATCGAGGAGACGTGCGACGCGGGGGTCCTTGCGGAGTCCACGCAGCTCGACCTCGGCACGCGCCCGGCCGAAATCGCGGAAGCCGCCGTTGACCGCCTGGAGGAAATAAGTGACGGCAGCGTCCTGGTCACCGCTCTTGGCGGCGAGTCGAGCCAACTGGTAGGGGACTTCCCGGCGGCAGGAATGATCGAGCAAGGTTTCGTGGCACAGGGTGTAGGCGGTCTGGTACCACTTGTAGGCAGCGGGGTAGTCCCCAGACTGGAAGTGGAGTCTTCCAAGTTCGCTGGCGAGAATGACCTCGCTTCTGTCCACGGAGAAGGCTTTTTCCAGCAGCGCAATGGCCTGTGCCACCTCTCCCCGGTCCGCCATGAGGCGTCCCAGGTTGGTGAGTGCCTCGACGCTCCCAGGATAGGCCTCGAGTTCCTTCTTGAAACGAACCTCGGCCGCGTCCTGGTCGCCGAGCATGAGCAGCACCTGGCCGAGGTTGTTGTTGGCGCCCTTGTACACCGGAGCCTTTTCCAGGAGTTTCTGGAGCCAGAGCTTTGCAGCAAGGAGGTCCTTGCGTCGGCGGGTATCTTCGGGGACGAACCGGGCGCGGAGCAGGAAGCAGTATCCGAGGGTGGACAGGATGTCCTTGCGCTCGGGCATGACCTCGTGTGCCTGCTTCAGGTACTGAATGCACTGGTCGTACATGCCCTGAGTTCCCGAGACCTTGCCAAGTTCGGCGAGCACATCGGGAGCCTCCGGTTCCAGCATGCGGGCTTCCTCGAGAAGGAGCAATGCCTCCTCGGGGTTGCTGTCCATGATCAACTGGGCCATGCGTACACGCACGCGCACACTCATGGGGCTTCCTGGTTCGAACAAGACAGCCTGCCGGTAGTGCTTGAGGGCGCCGCGAATGTCCCCCCGCACGTAGGCGATGTCGCCCAGGTTGGCGTGTGCAGCGGCCAGCTCTGGGTCGATGTCCAGCGCTCGATTGAGCTGATCGAGGGCGGCGTCGAGTTTCCCTTGTTGGGCCAGCACGGTTCCGGCGGCCCGGTGGACCGTGGCGGACCGTGGGAACTGCCCGAGTGCGCTGTCGATCAAGGCGGCTGCTTCGTCCACCCCACCGCTCAACGCCACCGAGTCGATGTAGGCGGCGAGCACCTCGTCGTCTTTCGTCTCCTTGCGCAAGGTCTCGAGCAAGGGCCTGGCCTCTGCCACCTTCCCACTCCAGGCGAGGCTCAGGGCGTAGTTCCTTCGCACCTCGAGGGGTGCGTCATCCTGGGCGACGAGCGGGGCATAACGTTCCGCCGCCTGAGCATATTTCATCTGTGCGAACAGCTTGTCCGCTTCCTGTCTGGCACTGGGCTCGCACGAAACGGCGATCAAAAGGACCAGGGCGAGGCCAAACGTCCGGAACATGGTGCACCACCCGAACCTGGAGGACCAAGTCTTGAAGGAAGGGGCCATTACGGAGCCTGGTAAACGAAATGGGTTGGCCGCACCCGACCAACCCATCCCATCGTCGTGGAGGCGGCACCCGGACTCGAACCGGGGAATAAAGGTTTTGCAGACCTCTGCCTTACCACTTGGCTATGCCGCCATTTGGGGAGTAGTCTAGCGGATGACCCCGGCGGTGTCAACAGATTTCCGTCTGAATGGCAGGGTCGTTCGCCTGGAGCGGGTGGGAAGCGGGGAGGTTCTGGGCAAGGGGTGCCCCTGGACGTTCTGAGGTTCCTGGAGGATGGCGCTACGGCCAGTTCCAGCAACTGCATTCTGCGGGCACGTTGATCGAAAACGTGGGCATCTGGAACAGGTAGATCATCCAGTAGTTCAGCAGGAGGAAGTAGGTCTGCCACGCCATGATGACCCAGAAGAGCATGCCGGGAGGCGCGCAGTCCACGCCGTGCACCAGGGCCTCGGCCTTCGAGATCATCTGGTCCTTCCAGTTCTCCCCGATCTTCATCATGCGGGTGAGGCAGATGACTGTCAGGGTGGTCCCGCTTGGATTGGGGAACAGTTCGGCCCGCATGGGTTTGATGACCTGGTCGATGGCGTTTGCCCAGATGTAGCCGAGCATCATGCCGATGGGGTCTCGGAGCATGCATGGATCGGAGATCGCGCCCACGACGGAAGGACCCAGTTCCCATGAGTAGGCCTGTCCGAGGAGCACGTTGGTCCAGATGACGGGGAAGTAGTTGGTCCCGGTATCCAGTGTCATGCTGGAAAACACGAATGCAGCCAGATACTTGACCACGAGTTCGAACGTGCCTTCCCCGGCGGGGTCCCAGTAAAGGGTGGGGGCATCGTTGGCAAAGGCATACGGGTGCTGTCCAATGGGGTCCTTGAGGTAGTCGGCGAGCGACATCTTTCGAGCCGCGCTCAGCATGGCGGCAAAGCCCGTCCGCTGAATGCCCACGGTGGCCACCTCGATGGGGTCCTTCTGCAAGAAGCGTCCGAGTTCCGGGTCATACCACCGGGCGCGGAAGTCATATCGGCGAATGTCTTCGTTCCAGGGTCTGGACGCGAACAGCCACTGGTTGGTGACGCCTTCTCCCCCCTGGAGCAGGTTTCCATATGCACCATACCGGTAGCGTGCGACCATCGCGCCGCTTTCGTTGGACAGGGCCATGACGCTGTGACGCCGGTCGGGGTGATAGTAGAAGGTGGACGGCGTTCCCTGGTGGGTGGTGACGGCGAGCAGGTCATCGACCACGGGCCCCATGATGAAGCTGCGGACCAGGTTCAGGTCCTCGTCGAGTTCGAGCTGAAGCTGGGTGTCGTCGTAAACGAAGTAGCGGGTTCCCTGGGCGTTGGACACCGAGGTCCGCCGGCCAAGCGCATCGTAGGTGAACTGTACGGTCCCGGCCGGCCCGTCCACCCGGACAAGCTGGCTTGCTGCGTCGTAGGTGTAGTGCGTGCTCACTCCACCCGCCTGCTCTTCCACCAGGTTGCCTCGAGCATCGTACTGATAGGTGGTGACCGTGCCCTGTCGATCGCATTCGGTGACCTGATGGAGCGCATTGTAGGAGCAGGATTCCACCAGGGTTCCTCCCTCCCAGATCTTGACCCGGTTCCCCGCGGCATCGTATTCGAACCGGCGCGATTCGAATGGACCGGCGATCTCCACGAGGCGGTTGGCAGCGTCGTAGGTGTACTCGGTGCGATTTCCCTCCTCGTCGGTCACCGCCACCAACCGGTTGACGGCATCGTACTCGTAGGACTCTCCGGCCACGATCGCCCCACCCGCGTCCCAGTGGACGATGGACTGAAGCCTCCCGTAAAGGTCGTACGTTCGGGTCTCCACCGCGCGGTTTGGGTACGTCTTGCGCACAAGACGGTCGAACCGGTCGTATTCGAATCGAAAGAGGTCTCCGTTCGGTGCCTGGATGGAGGCCAGGTTTCCATTCGGGTCATACGTATACCGCACGGTTCCGTCGACCCGTTCCAGTGCGGAGCGGAAACCGGTCACGGAATCGTATTCGACGGCGAACGTCTGCCCGGTCGTCTCGTCGGAAATGGCGGTCACCTGCCCGACCGGGTCATGCGCGGGATAGGTCACGGTGCTGTCCCCGGTGCTGACCGATACCAGGAAGCCCTTGCTGTCATACTCGAACGTGCGGGTGAGGAGGGTCGTTCCGTCACTGTCTGCGAACCGCTCCTCGGAAATCAAGCCGAACGGCGTGTAGGTCCGGGACCGGGTGGACCCATCCGGGTAGGTGGTGGTGGCTCTTTGCCCGTTGGGATGGTAGGTGTAGGAGGTTGTGCCGCCGGCCGCATCCCTCATTGACACCAAGTGCCCGGCATAGTCGTAAGCAAACGTGGTCTCGTTGCCCAACGGATCGGTCCGTTTCAGAAGCCGTCCCCTCGAGTCGTATTCGTAGGTGGTGGTCTGACCCAAGGGGTCTGTGACCGACGTGACCTGACCGGCTGAGGTGTAGGTGTACTCGGTCACCCGCCCCAGCGGATCGGTCACGGAAAGGACCCTCCCGTCCGCGTCTCGAGTCCAGGTGGTGGTTCCCAGGGGCGTGGTCTCGGACACGATGTGTCCATGCTCGTCGAACTCCCGGAGCACCAGATTTCCCAATGGATCGATGATTCCACAAGGCTCGTCCGGCAAGTCCGCACACCAGGCGGTCTCGGTGACATTGCCTCGAAAATCAGACTGGCGCGAAACGCGACCCAGTTGGTCGTACTCGAGAAACCGTGTCCTCCCGTAGGGGTCCTGGACCTGAACAGGAAGGCCTCGAGCATCATAGGCGACCGAGACCGTCCGGCCAAGACCGTCGGTCTGGCCGCGCAGCAGGTCATACTGGTAGTCGAACGCCATCACCGTGACGCCATCACCGTCCATCAGTCGGCTGAGGTTGCCTCGCGCATCGTACTCGAGCTGAAGCAAGGTCCCGGTATCGGTGGCCATGGCCACCACCCGACTGGCATCGTCGTAGGCCACGTGCATGGGCGGTTCGTCACCTCGAGCCACCGTGACCACGCGCCCCACGTCGTCATGGACCAGGTTCGTACTCCGCGCGTTGCCCATCGCGTCCGTCTCGTCGATGGCGGTGACCCAACCGGAGTCGGGATCCCTGGTCACTGTGACCAGGGTCCCGTCCTCACGCGAGACACCCACGATCTGACCATCGTCGGCGAGCTGATAGGTTGTGCTCTGCCCGTTCGTCGCAGTCACCGTGCGTGTCCCGGCGGCGTCATCGTACGTGATGGTGGTCTCGAACCCGGGCGCCGAAACGGACAACAGCCTCCCGGTGTCCGCTTCGTAAACCTGCTCCACCGTGGTCCCGTCCGGACCGGTGACCGTGGCTACGTGCCCCTTTTCGTCGTAGGCATAGCTGGTCGTCTCGCCTCGAGCGTCGGTACGGCTCGCAAGTCGCCCGTCCTGGTACGTCCGCTTTTCCTCGGTTCCTGCCGGGGACAGGTATCCCGTACAATGCCCGTTCTCGTCAAACATCAGCACCGAGGTGGCGCCCTCGAGGTTGGTATGGGTCGTCCTGCGATTGACATCGTCGTAGGAGAGGAACCCGGCCCGGCCCGCCTGGTCGGCATACTGAACCAGGCGCCCGTTCTGATCATAGTAATAGTAGTTCACGAGCCGGTCTGGGCCTGTCACGGCTCCCAATAGCCCGTTTTCGTAGTAGGTGTACTCCCATGTCTCCCCCTCCGGACCGGTGTAGGAGGTCAATCGACCGCTCTCGTGACCGTAAGACACGGTTCGGCCGTCCCCTGCCTGGATGGAGACAATCAGACCGTTTTCTACCGTAAAGGAGAACGCCACGCGCCCCCGCGGATCCAGGATGGCTTCAATGTCCCCCTGGGCCGAATATTGCACGGTGACCTCGTTGCCATACACATCCTGAAGCGCCACGAGACGCCCGTCCGCGTCGAAGAAATGCGCCACGCCATCCGGGTCGTCCAGCCGGTATGACGTGCCGTCCCAGGAGAGATCCCAGAAGAATCCCGAGCCTGGCTCAAAGGTTCCGTCTCCGTTCGGTGTGAACACCCGGCGTTCCCCCCGGCTGTCATGGTAGGTGACTTCCCCACTCGAGCCGTCCACCTCCAGGGATTCCCCGTAACTCCAACTCCAGCCATACCCCATCGCGGTGGAACGCGTGTCCTGACTGTTGTAGGTTCGCTGAATGTAGATATCTGGACCGGCGCTGTTCCACGTCATGTCGTCATGGCTTACGATCAAGTTCCCGGTTCGGACCTCCACGTCCGACATGATACGTGTGATGCAGTTGGCCACCCCGGCAAAGAGGCTCAACACGAAGTCTCCGAGCGTGGTCACGCCACCTCCCATCTGGTGGTGGATCAGGTAGCGTCCGGCCCCGGTCTCGGGGTCGCCCAGCAAGTACCCGCTGATGGTCCTCCCTTGGTAGTCCAGGGTGTGGTCGTGGATGACCACGAACCCGCCCGAGGCGAGTGTGCTTTCCACGTCGGCCAGCACCGTGGCGTCATGACTGAGACGTGAACTCACCGCGAGATAATCGTCGTAGCTGTACAAGTAGTGAATCTGTTGACCCTCAGCCTTGGACACCTGAAGGACATTGGTCGTGCTCAGTCCCTCCGCCGTCACCACACGGCCCCAGACGGCGTGCTCCCAGAACGAGCCGGTCCATCCCGCGGTGGAGATCAGGGTCGCGAGGTCGTCGAGCACGAACGGTCCATGGTATGGAGCGCCGAACAGTTCCTCCTCGGCGTCGACCATGTAGCCGTCTCGAGTGGCACCATTGACCAGGCCCCAAAAGTAACGTGGACTGGCCTCGGCGCCGGTGAGGGATTCGTACTGGGGGGAGTAGTAGAAGCCTTCCAGGTCGAACAGGAGCCGGTCGTCGTTGTACAACTGGGCAGCATACTGAAGGCCTGCCAACTGGGCGATGCGGCGGTCGAGAGCGGCCTGCGAAGCGCCGGTATCCTGGAGGCGCTGGATTTCCGCCTCCAGGGCGGCGAGTCGGTCTGGGTGGATGTATCCGTGCTCGAGATTGATGACATAGGTGCCACCTGCGACCATGTCATGCGTACGTACATAGCTCGAGTTCCCCGGGCGATAGAGGGTGAGGTAGAGTTGCACGTCGTTTCCGGCCCCGAGGGAGTCTCCGGTGGCGATGACTTCCTCGTCCAGGGAGACGGTGGTGGTGACCGTTCCACTGAGGCTCGAGTCCAGGCCTCCACCTGCGGGGAAGGTGACGGCCAACCGTTTGCCGAAGATTTCGGGGAGATTGAGTGTTGTGGAGAGGGTCACCCAGCCGTAGATGTCGGTGGTTTGCACCGTGAGGGCGTAGCGGACGCTGGAAGGGAGGCTCGTTGCTTCCACGGGAGTCCCCACCACCTCGTAGGGGAGTGTGGCGGGAAGCAAGGAATAGTCAGCCTGAACCACTTCCAGCTTGTGGCGACCCTGCTCGAGGGTGGGGCATGTGCGCCCGGCGTCGGCAAGGGCGTTGCGCACCGTGGCCCCGTAGAACGCCATGGGCGACACGTCGGTCCCCTGGTCGATGAAGGTGGCGATGTCGAACGACCCCAGGCCTCGCAGGTCCTCGACATTGCTCACGCGCTGGACCTTGAACGAGGGGTCGAGTGCGACCCACAACGAGTCTCCGCCCCCTTGGCCGCCGTCGATGCCCCGGTAGTTCGTATAGGGCACATAGGCGACGACCCAGGTTCGTTCCATGCGGATAGCCACCGGGTCGGTACCGGCGTAGAGGACCACGGCGGGCACGCCCTGGGAGGCGAGAACGGTCCCAGCCGTACCAACGTCGTCAACGCCGAGCATCTCGAGTGCCCTGTCCACAGGGATCTCGATTGTGCCGTATTCATAGCGAGCCGGGATCCCGTGGTAGCGGAGGAGGGCGATGAGCAGGGAAGCCAGGTCCATGTCGTTGCCATAGCCGTGGCTGAGCGCCCCAGCAGCCCCATCTCGAGAGCCATAATAGGGATCGTAGACGAAGTGGTTGGATACATAGCTGAAAATGGTGAGCGGGTCTGGGCCGAGTGTTTGAGCGAGGGCTTCCAGGTCTGCGTTCAAGCGTGTATCTGGAGTTTCGCCAAGGTCGTCAGGCGTGGGAGCAGGCCGGGCTCGTGCGGCCACGCCGGGAGGGGGAGCGAGCGGCTCAGGAGAGACGAGGGCCTGGTCTCCGAACAGAAGAAACAGGTCCCCGTCGCTTCTCGGCTGTCTGCTCGGAGCGATCCGGAGACCGGGAGGACCGGCGGGCGGGTGGCGGAAACGTCCCCGAAGGGCGTCATAGCCTTGGAACAAGGGATTGCGAACGCGCCCGGTGCCACCGGGATTGCGCAACCGCTGATGTTCGACCCGTTCGGCAACCCGCGTCACCATGTTGGACACGTCCTCCCAGGTGGCCTCGGCCGGGTCCTCCGGGAACCCATCCATGGCCTCGAGCACCAAAGCTGCCTGGTGGGCGATGGTTCGTTCTTCGTCGGTCAAGTCGTGGGTACCGAGCGAGATCGCCCGCATCCGGGGGTCGGTGAATACCGCGTGAACCCTTCTCAATTCGGCTCGATAAAGGGAGAGGGTGGCAGCCAACTCGCTCAGAGGCGGCCGAACGCCGTCGCGGATGTCGGCAAGCAATTCCACGAATTCGGAGGCTCGCTTCGCCATTCCGTCGACGAGGTCCTGGTAGTGGTTGGCCCGCGCGGTCTCCCCCATCTTCCGGGCACGCGCCATGGCCCTGGCTTCGACCTCGCGGTAGGGGCGGAGTGCATCGTCGAGCTGGATTCTGGCCCGGGCGACTCGAGCCGCGATCTCCTCCTCCGACGGAGCGCTGGACAACCCCAGGTTGGCAAGTTTCCTGGCATTCTCCTGCTCGAGCGCCCGTTGCCGTGCGTGGGCGGTGGCAAAGGCAGGTCCCCCCATCAACGTGCTCGCCACTGCTACCAAAACGCCACCGGTCAAGATCCTGAACTTCAACGTTCTCACATGCTGCCGCAACATCGTTTCACATCTCCGGTTCAGAACAGCGACGACCGCCTGTTTCCTGCGCTACTCGCCACGTCCACCTGCGCACCGTCCGCTTTTTGCGGGCCTCCTGGAACCGCGGGTTGTTGCTTTTGAATCGCAAACGAATACATGTTAACGTATCCGATCGGTTTTTGCACGGACTGTGGTCACTCCAGCGCCCGGGACGCTTGCTGGGCGGCCGACCTGGAGCGTCTGAAGCAGTGTGTTCGCCCCGGTGCAATTGGCAACCGCCCACGGTGGAAGGCGAGGGTCATGGGTCCGGACATCAGCGCGGTGCTTATCGCTTACAACGAGGAGGATCGGATTGGAGGTGCACTCCAAAGCGTGGCATTCGCACAGGAAATTATCGTGGTGGACGGAGGCAGTACGGACCGAACCTGCGAAGTCGCCCACGCACACGGAGCAAAGGTCATCGTCCGTCCGTTTTCCGATTTCGGGTCACAGAAACAGTTCGCACTGGAGCAGGCCAGCGGGACGTGGGTCCTCTCACTGGACGCAGACGAACGGATATCTCCTGCACTGGCCGCCGAAATCCAGGACGTGGTGTCCGGGGGGCCGGAAGAGGTGTCGGGATTCCTGTGCCCCCGTCGGAACCACTACCTGGGCCGACACATTCGTCATGCCGGCTGGTGGCCGGACCTGAATCTCCGCCTGGTCCGCCGGGTTCGTGCCCGATTTTCCGACCATGCTGTTCACGAGAGCCTCGAGGTTGATGGCGCGGTGGGCCGCCTCCAGGGGGAAATCGTGCACATCTCGCACCGCACCCTGTCCGATCATTTGCGGAAGGTTTCCCTGTATTCCAGCTTGTGGGCCGAGCAGGCTCGAACTCGAGGCCTTCGGGCGCACTGGTGGGACCTGGTACTACGCCCGCTCCACCATTTTGTGAAGCGCTACCTGGTCCACCAGGGGTTTCGGGACGGGCTGCCCGGGCTGTTCCTGTGCACCATCGGGGCGTTTCACGTGTTTTTCAAGTACGCCTGCTTGATGGAACCATCCCTGTCCACCCTCGGTCCGGAGAACGAGGGGCAATGAAGATTGCGCTGGTTCACCACACGTTCAGCCTCACCGGCGGAACCGAGCGGTACGGTCTGGACCTGGCATGCGCCCTGGCCGACCGTGGTGACGAAGTACACCTGTTCGCCCGACACGTGACTTCTGAAATCGACCTTCCGGTTCACCGGATGGGACCGGTAATGTTCTGGAATGGACCAGGTCATCTGAGATTCAACCGCACGGTACACCGTGCTCTCGGCAGGGAAATTCGCCGATCGCTCCGCCCCTTCGATGTGGTCTTGGGCCTGGGACGAACGCTGGGCCAACATGTCACACGACTTGGCGGGGGATGCCATGCAGCCTACCTCGAGGCCATGACAGGTGTTCCCGTGGGATGGCTCGAGAAAACCGGACGCCTGAGCCGACGGGACAGACGGCTTCTGGGGTGGGAACGCCGCCTGGCGGTCCTCGGGGCGGGCGGCCACATCATCGCGGTCAGTCACCGGGTCAAGGCGGAGTTCCTGGTGCACCACCATCTTCCGGCGAGGTCGATCTCCGTCATCCACAACGGGGTGGACACGGACCGGTTCCGTCCTCCGCTGAACCGGGCGGAACGATGCCACGCGCGCCGGATCCTCGGGATACCCACCAACGGAATCGTGGTCCTGTTTGCCGGCAACGGCCTGGCCCGCAAGGGCTTCCGAACCACGCTCGCCGCCTTTCATTCTGCAGCGCGCACAGTCTTCCGGCAAGGGACCTCCCAGCCGCTCCGTCTCCTCCTGGTCGGAAAGGACCCCGCCGGAGCAACCCGACTGCTCACCGCCTACCGACGCGCGCTCGCCCAAGTCGGGGCCACCCTTCATGCTCCGGGGCACCTCGAGCGCATGGAAATCGCATACCACGCAGCCGACCTGCTCGTGCTGCCGAGCCGCTATGAACCGTTCGGCAATGTGTGCCTCGAGGCCCTTGCTTCGGGACTGCCGGCAATCACCACTCGAGTGAACGGGGTTGCCGAAATTCTGAGTGGGCCACTTGCAGAACTCACGGTACCATCCGCAGACGCAGTGGATACGGTGGCTTGCAGGATTCTACGCCTCCTGGATCCCAGCACGAGACGCAGGTTGGGAGAGCTGGGGCGGAGCCTGGCTCTGCAGCATGGGGTACGCTCTCATGCCGCCACGGTCCGTTCGGTCCTCCAGGCCCAGGTGGAAGCACGCCGGGCCCGCAAGGGGGGGAGAGGTTGCGTGGAGAGTCCCGGTCAGAGGTGACGAGGGGTTGGAGATATCAGAGCTTGCGCGCCACCTCCCAGCCGGAGGCGACTGCGCCCTGGACCTGTCCCAGTTCGCGAGCATCCCCGACCACGTGTACCTCGATCCCACGAGCCTCGAGACGGGACGAAAGCGGATCATGCGGACGGGTACCGACGGCGACGACCACGGTATCGAACGGGCCCAGTTCCTTTTCCCCGTCCGGGGTGGCCAGCACCGCGACCCCGGAACGGACAGCCTGGATCCGACAGTCGGTGTGGAAACGCACTGGCAGGGCCGCGAGTCGCTTCATTGTCAAGGCCCGCGTGACCGGCTCCATGTCCCGGGCCACCTCGCCGAGCATCTCCACGACATCCACCTCGTGCCCACGCTCCCCAAGGAATTCGGCCACCTCGACACCCACCATCCCACCACCGACCACCAGAACCTTCGGCCCCGGCGTCACAGCCCCTCTCAGGATCTCCGCGCCCGTAAGTGCCTCCTCCAGACCAGGCACCGGAAGTTGTACCGGCTCGGCACCGGTCGCCACCACCACGGCGTCCGGATTCAGCGCAAGCACCGTTTCCTCTCCCGCCTCCACACCCATCCGGATGTCGGCGCCGCTGCGCCGGGCCAATCGGACCAGGGAGTCCACCGTGTGCTGCATCGCCTGCTTGCCCGGGGCAAGGTAGGACATAGCAAACTGGCCGCCCAACACCTCGGAGGAACGTTCGAGCACCACCACGTCATGCCCACGCTCCGCAGCCACTCGAGCGGCTGTCAGTCCAGCCGGACCGCCACCGACCACCACGATACGGCGACGGGTGGAAGCAGGCGTCACCGCTTCTCCCTCGTGCCCCAGTTCCGGGTTCACGATACAACCGACCCCAGCTCCGGACTTGACTCCCAACAGGCAGCCCTGGAGACACCCACCGCACCGCACGACCAGGTCGTCCTGATTGCTTTCCATCTTCCTGGGAAGATCCGGGTCCGCGACCAAGGGGCGCCCCAACGCCACCAGGTCCACCACACCACCGGTCAGAACCTCCCGTATCCGCTCCGGGTCGCCGAGTCGCCCGGCAGCAATCACCGGGACCTGAACTTCCTTCTTGATCTCCTGCGCTTGGCGCGCGTTGACCCCCTCCGGCAGGCTCATGTGCTGGTAGTACCAGGGCGGGGAATCACACGCGGACCCACTGACCACGTGCAACGCAGCAACCCCTGCGGATACGAGTTCTCGAGCCATCCGAGCGGCACCGGCCAGATCCAACCCACCGTCCACCTTCTCTTCCCAGGACATGCGGGCCAGCACGGGAATTCGTCCTCCCGTCGCAGTCCGCACCGCGTCGAGCACCTCCCGGAGAAACCGACTCCGCTTCTCCTCGGTCCCACCGTAGGCGTCCGTGCGCATGTTGGTCCGCGGTGAGTAGAACTGCGCCACCAGATACCCGAGTCCACACTGGACCTCCACCGCATCGAACCCGGCCTCAAGCGCTCGACGCGCGGCCGCTCCGTAGGCTGCCACGACTTCCTGGATCCTCTCCTCCGACATCGCCGCCGGGGTCGCCCCCGTTGTGCCGCACGGCACTGCCGACGGGGCCTCGGGTTGACGCCCCGTGGCCTTGGGATTCGCCGCACGCCCGGCATGATTCAGATGGGCAATCGCCTTCGCCCCTTCCCCGTGAATGGCCTCCACCAGTCGACTCAACCCTTCCACCTGGGTCTCAGTCGCTGCACCCAGTTGCTTCGGGTGCTCCTTTCCGGCAGGATCGACGAACAACGGTTCGACGATGATCGCGCCGACTCCACCAGCGGCCCGCCGCCGGTAGTAATGGACCAACTTGTCCGTAACCTTGCCTTCCTTGTCCCCAAACGCCGTCTTGACCGGCGCCATCAGCAGCCGATTCCGGATCTCCATGGACCCGATGGCAATCGATTCGAACGGTTCCATGCTTTCCTCCCGAACCAGGAGATGGGGTCGTTCCCACCTCGCCACGTTAACATAACCCCGAGACACGGCCCCGGCTACCACACGATGAAAAAAAAATCGAATCCCTTCACACCGCCCGGTGGGGGAAGGGCCTGATCACGCAGCGCGCGTTGTCGTAGACCTGGCGATCACGCAGAGCGCGTTGTCGTAGACCTGGCGCTGTTGGAGGGGAGCACGAGTTTCCCCGGCAGCACCGGTTGATTTTGGAGCGAGCCTGCGCCGGGTGGGACGAGGGGATCCGGGACACCGGAGGGGGACGGAAGAGCCGTGCGCCCCCCCGGCGAGCCGGTCTGGGAGGGAGATGCGCCCACCCCTGGCTCAGTGGTCGATCAAGGTCGATGGATGCGAGAAGGGGGATTCGAACCCCCACGCCTCTCGGCGCTGGATTCTAAGTCCAGTGCGTCTGCCAGTTCCGCCATTCTCGCAAAAAACAAACCGGGGATGTGGCGTACGCCACATCCCCGGTTCGAGTTCCTTGCCCTGGGAAGGGCAAATGGTGGGCCCAGAAGGAATCGAACCTTCAACCTACGGATTAAGAGTCCGCCGCTCTGCCTGATTGAGCTATAGGCCCTTTTTCGTGGCGCGCCCGGAAGGATTCGAACCTCCGACCTGCGGATTCGAAGTCCGATGCTCTATCCACCTGAGCTACGGGCGCAAACTGGCACGCTCTAAACTGGGGTGAGCGATGGGACTCGAACCCACAACGGCCGGATCCACAGTCCGGTGCTCTACCGATTGAACTACGCTCACCGTCACTCGGCCGATGTCTGGCACGCCCGAAGGGATTCGAACCCCTGACCCACGGCTTAGAAGGCCGTTGCTCTATCCTGCTGAGCTACGGGCGCCCACCCTTTGTTCCTGGTCGGGGCGAGAGGACTTGAACCTCCGACCCCCTGCTCCCAAGGCAGGTGCGCTAGCCAGCCTGCGCTACGCCCCGTCACAGAGGGGCCGCCCTGGCTTCCCGCTCCGAACCCCGGTCCGAGCGAGCCGCCGTTCCTCCAGGATGCATTCGGCCAATCGGTGACAGAATATAGCCATCGATTGCGCGGGCGTCAAATAAAAAATCTCACCCCCGTCAAGAACCTGCGATCTGGATCAAAAACGGTCGAGCGGCCCGCAACGCACGGCCTCGATGGCTGAGGTCGTTTTTTCGTTCCGGGGTCAATTCGGCCATGGTTTTGCCCTCGGCCGGGATGAGGAAAAGAGGATCGTAGCCGAACCCGCCTTCGCCGCGCATTTCGTCGAGAATCACACCTTCGCATGTGCCGCGAAACAGGCGAGTCTCCTCGCCCGGAGCTGCGATGGCCACGACGCACACGAAGCGAGCCCGGCGTGCATGCGCCGGGACGCCGTCCAGCTCGGCGAGGAGGCGGCGACGATTGGCTTCATCACCGGCCTCGGCGCCGGCAAACCGCGCGGAAAAGATCCCGGGCCGTCCGCCCAGTGCAGCCACCTCGAGGCCGGAGTCGTCGGCAAGGACCCAAGTTCCGGTGATCTGGGCCACGGCTTCTGCCTTCTGTGCAGCATTTTCCTCGAACGTGTGGCCGGTTTCCTCCACCTCGGGCACATCGTGAAAGGCGTCGAGTGATACGAGGTTGAGTGGGACATCGCCGAGGATCTGCCTGATCTCCCTCAGCTTGTGCTGGTTTCTCGTTCCAACGACCACGGTTGGGGTCTGTTTCATCGATTTCTCTCACTCTGTCGTCGTTTCCAAACCAGAGGTGCAACAATCCCTCCAGGGAAAAGGTCTCCTCCACGGCTGCGAGGATGCGCGAACCGGGGGAGCACCATATCCCAGGAAGGGCGGTGAGACAACCAACAATGTCAGTCGGCGATGGGGCATTGACGCGGCCTCGATCCCAACATACTCTGAACAGAGATCGAACAGAGACCACAGGACGCCATGGGCGTCCGGGTGGGACCCCCGGGGTGGGTTCCCGAACCCTGGAGCCTGTGCGACTACCATACACTTGAGTTCGGAGTACAGACCCATGACTGACCTCACCCACTTTGATTCCCGGGGACGCGCACGCATGGTAGACGTGGGGAAGAAGCCCCCCACCGAGCGGGAAGCCGTGGCCAGGGGGATTGTCCGCATGTCTCCGGAGACGTTGCAACGGATTCTTGACCGGGACGTGGCCAAGGGCGATGTGCTGGCCGTGGCGCAACTGGCAGGGATCATGGGGGCAAAACGCACCCCTGACCTGATTCCTCTGTGTCATCCCATCGGACTCACATCCGTGTCCGTGGTCTTGACACCCGTTCTCGAGGAGAGCACGGTTGAGATCGAGGCCACGACCCGAACCCTGGACCGCACCGGGGTGGAGATGGAGGCATTGACCGCGGTCAGCGTGGCCGCCCTGACACTCTACGACATGTGCAAGGCCATCGACCGGACCATGCGTATCGAGCGCATCTTCCTGGTGAGCAAGCGCGGTGGACGGAGCGGGGAATTCAGACACGATCCGGACCAGCACTGAGTTCATGAGCGGGCAACGGTCGAACGCGGAAACGCGCTTCGAGGCACGGCTGGAAGACCAGTTGCCCTGGACACGCACTCAGGAGGGAGACGATGAGAGGAGATCCAGGTTCCAGCATCAGGCCGACCCGATACTGGACACGTGTCGAAAACGGTCGTGTCCGCTGTGACGTGTGCCCTCGAGCCTGTACCCTCCGGGAGGGGCAACGAGGTCTCTGCTTCGTCCGGAGCAACATCGACGGGCGCATCGTCCTCACCACCTATGGCCGGTCCAGCGGGTTCTGCGTGGATCCAATCGAGAAGAAACCTCTCAACCATTTCTATCCCGGCACCCCCATCCTCTCGTTCGGCACGGCTGGGTGCAACCTGACGTGCAAGTTCTGTCAGAACTGGGACATCAGCAAGTCCAGGGCCACGGCCACCCTCGCAGAGGACGCCTCTCCCGCGGCGATCGCTCGAACGGCTGCCCGCCTCGGGTGCAAGAGCGTGGCCTACACCTACAACGACCCCATCGTGTTCCTCGAGTACGCGATGGATACAGCAGATGCCTGCCGAGAGGAGGGGATCCTGTCGGTGGCAGTGACCGCGGGTTACATCCAGGAACCCGCCCGGTCGGATTTCTTCTCCCGAATGGACGCGGCCAACGTGGACCTCAAGGCATTCACCGAGCGATTCTACAGGAAACTGTGTAGCGGACACCTCCAACCCGTACTCGAGACCCTGGAGTACCTGAAACACGAAACCGATGTCTGGCTCGAACTCACCACCTTGCTCATACCGGGTGAGAACGATTCGGAAAAGGAATTGGAGGAAATGACATGTTGGGTTGTTGAACATCTTGGTCCGGACGTGCCCTGGCACTTCTCCGCATTCCATCCTGACTGGAAGATGACTTCAACCCCTCCCACGCCTCCTTCGACGCTCTCGCGCGCCAGGAAAATCGCCCAGAAAAACGGGGTGCGGTACGCCTACACCGGGAATGTCCACGACGAGCGCGGGGGAAGCACCTACTGCCACGATTGCGGAACGAGACTCATCGGGCGTGACTGGTACGAAATCACCCTGTGGAACCTCACATCGGACGGCCGCTGCCCATCGTGCGGCGCCCGGTGCGCCGGCCGCTTCGACAGCACACCCGGCACCTGGGGGGCACGCCGACGGCCGGTCAGAATGGGATGGGAGTAGAGACGGGCGTCGTGGGGAGGGTGGGTGCCGCACCATCCAAATCCCACCGTCTGGAGTGGATTCGACACAGGGTCGTATGGGGTGCATCTCCATTGCATGGTGCCTGTTCGACGGGTCTGAAGGCGCCTGCGGATGACTTTCCTGCCTTGTGATGACCAGGTGGCCGGGAAGCAGGGGAGGGAGAAGGCCCTTTTTCCTCCCCGGGGTCAGATCACACGGTCTGATTTCAGGCGGGCGATGTCGTCCTGGGAGTAGCCCAGGTCGGCGAGGATCTCGGCCGTGTGTGCTGACAGCCTGGGCGGGGGCGACTCGAGCTTGCCTGGGGTGCGCGAGAACTTGGCGGTCAGGTTGAAGAGTTTCAGCTTTCCGAGATCGGCCTCCTCCACTTCCCCGATTGTCTGCCGGTGCTGAACCTGGGGGGAGGAGAGCGCCTCCTCCAGGCTGTAGATCGCCCCGGAAGGCACGCCTCGCGCGTTCAGTACTCGAACCCAGTGCTCGGTAGGCTTTTGCTTGAGCCGCGCCTCGAGCAGTGGTGTCAAGGCCTTGCGGTTTGCCTTCCGTGTGTCTCGCTCCTTGAACCGTGGGTCCTCGACGAGTTCGGGCACGCCCAATTCCTCGGCCAGGGCTTCCCACTGTTCCTGCTTGTTGGCCGCAATGTTGATGTATCCGTCCTGGGTCACGAAGGTGCCCGAGGGGGCTGCGGTGAAGTTGTCATTGCCCATCAGCACCGGTTGCTTTCCCCCGATGAGCAGATTTGCAGCGACCCATCCCATGAGGGGCATGATGGAGTCGAGCAGGGCCACATCGATGAACTGGCCCTCTCCGGTTCGTTCCCGGGCGTAGAGCGCAGCCATGATGGCGAAGGCGGCGTTCAATCCCCCCACGGTGTCACAGACCGGGAACCCGCAGCGGAGCGGATTGAGGCGTTCGTCCCCGTTGATGGACATGACGCCGCTCAGTCCCTGGATGATCTGGTCATAGGCTGGCTTGAAGGCGTCCGGCCCGCTCTGGCCGAACCCGGAGATGGCACAGTAGACCAGACGGGGGTTGATACTGGAAAGCCGCTTGTAACCGACACCGAGACGGTCCATGACTCCGGGCCGGAAGTTCTCCACCACCACGTCGGCTGTGGCGACGAGCTTTTCGAAGATTTCCTTTCCCTCGGGCGCCTTCAAGTTGATCGTGATCGACTTCTTGTTCGCGTTCTGGGCCAGGAAACTTGTACCCATGAGCTGCTTGTTCAGTTCCGGCACGTTCCCCAGTTTCCTGGCCAGATCCCCACCCGACGGATTCTCGACCTTGATGACCTCGGCGCCACACAACGCGAGATGAAGCGTGGCAAAGGGGCCCGAGAGGACGTTGGTGAGGTCCAGGACTCGAATGCCTTCCAGGATGTCCACGGTCTCTCCCTCCCGAATCAGTTCGATGTCTCACGCGCCGGTAGGAATGGGGCCGGTCCGATAGATTCGCCCCGGCAGGTCCCGTCCCAGCAACTTGCTCGCCTCCCGCGTGGTCTCCAGGATGGGATCCAGCGCCACATCCCGCCGGATTCCCATTCGGTGCATCATGTGCACGAGGTCCTCGGTGCACACGTTTCCACCCGCCACCTTGGTGAACGGACAGCCGCCCAGCCCTCCGAACGCAGCTTCCACGCACCGAACGCCGGCGCGAAGGGCGGCATAGGCATTCGCCATCCCCAGGCCATAGGTATCGTGCAAGTGGCAGGCCGTCTCAATCCCGGATCCAAGGTCCCGGATCTTGCCAAACAGCCGCTCCACCTGGTCCGGGTCCGCATGGCCGGCCGTGTCGGCCAGGCTGATCGTGGTAAAACCGGCATCGAGAAAGGTCCGAACCAGTTCCAGCACCCGCGACTCGGGAATCGGACCCTCGTACCCACAACCGAACGCGGACTGCACCGACATCTGGACACGCTTGCCTTCTTCCAGAACCCGCCGCCCCATGGCCACAATCCGCCGGGTCGCTTCCTCCGTGCTCATCCCCGTGTTCTTGCGACTGTGCGTGTCACTCGCAGAAACGCCCATGCAAAAGTAGTCCACTCCGCATGCAAGGCCCCGGTCCACTCCGCGCTCGTTGAGCACCAACGCGGTCCACGTCACCTTGCTGGAAAACGCTTCGTTCTCCCGAAGTCTCAGGAAAAGCTCATCCGTATCCGCCATCTGCGGCACACGCCTGGGATGAACGAACGAACCAACCTGGATCATGTCCACGCCAGACCTTGCGAGCCGGGTGATCCACTCGAGCTTCTGCTCAGTCGGTACCACCATCTCCTCGACCTGAAGCCCATCCCTGGGGCCGACCTCGTGAATGATCACATCACCAGTCACCATGACGCACCTCTTGCCAGAGCAACGCCCCCACCCACAGGTCGGGCCTACAGCAACGCAGCGATGGCTTCAGCCATCTCCAGCGTCGTGTTGCTCCCGCCCATGTCGTAGGTCCGGACCTCGCCCCGCTCGATACACCCGGCAACGGCATTCTCCAGCCGCTCCGCCATGGACGTCTCTCCCAGCCAGTCAAGCATCATCTTGACAGCCAAAATCGTGGCGATGGGGTTGACCTTGTACTGCCCCGCATACTTCGGGGCAGACCCGTGCGTGGGCTCGAACACGGCGAGCTTCTCCCCGATGTTCCCGGAACAACCGAACCCGAGTCCTCCGACCATCTGTGCGCACAGGTCGGACACCACGTCCCCGTACAGGTTCGGGGCGACCAGCACGTCGTACTTGTCAGGATTCTTCAGCAGCCACATGGTCATCGCATCCACGTTGGCCTCGTCGAACACGATCTCCGGGAAGTCCTTCGCCACCTCCTTGGCAGTCTCGAGAAACAGGCCGTCCGTGGCCCGAACCACGTTCGCCTTGTGAACCACCGTCACCTTCTTCCGACCATGCTTCCGCGCGTACTCGAATGCAGCACGGACAATCCGCTCCGAACCGGCACGGGTATTGATCTTGCACGACACGGCATACGCATCGCCATCCAGGTCCGCGTACTTTCCGAACGGTCCGGAAATCGACTGGAGAAGGGAGGACAGTTCCTCGGGCACCGGGTGGAACTCCACGCCGGAATAGAGGTCTTCCGTATTCTCCCTGAAGACCACAATGTCCACGTCCGGACGATAGTTGAGAGGATTGCCGGGGAACGCCCTGCAGGGTCGCAGACACACATACAGGTCAAACAACTGACGCATTCGCACGATGGGCGACCGATAAACCAACCCGGTCCCCTTCAGATCGGGAGCCAGTTCCTGCTCCGCCGCCTTCACCGGCTTCGACGTGATGGCGCCAAACACGGCGGCATCCACGTTCTGAAGCAGCTCAATGGTCCTCGCAGGAAGCGCATCCCCTTCGCGGCACCAGAACTCCCAGCCGATGTCCCCGTGAATGTACTCGGCGTCCAGGTCCAATCGATCCAGCACGATCTTCGCGGCGTCGCACACGTCGACACCCACACCGTCCCCAGGCAACCACGCAATTCGATACTTGGCCATCGCTACCTCTCGTTTTCGGTTTTCTTCAGCCCACGGCGGGGAGTACAGGACATCGCCCCCGGATCGACCACGCCGGGAAGCAGCTTCCTCACCCGCTCGACAGACCAGCCCCGCGCCGGGGTACGCCACCCCCTACGGTTCCGGACCGTCACGAGTTCCAGGCTAGATACCCTGACCGATCTGGTTCCGTCAAGGCAAATCGGGCTAGAGGAAGTCAGAGACTCGAGACGCCACCTCGATCAGGGGGTTCCAGTAGATACCGAGTCCCACGGTCAACAGCGCAAGGAAGGCAAGAACACCGGTGCGGGCACCTGATACGTGAATTTCCGGGATACCGTCCACCGGCTCGGTCAGGTACATGGCACGAAGCACACGGGCATAGTAGTAGAGGGACACCACCGAGTTCAGCACACCGATGATCGCGAGAATGACGTACCAACTCCCCTCTCGCTGCAACACCGCAGCAAACAGGTAAAACTTGGTAACGAACCCGCCAAAAGGCGGAATCCCGGTCAACGAGAGCAAGAAAACGGCGAAACAGGCGGACACCACCGGCAGCCGCCGCGCGAGTCCGGAAAATACCGAAATCTCCTCGCTGTCCGTGTACTCCGCCACCGCAAGTACCACAAAAAAGGCGCCCATGTTCATGATGAGGTAGACGACCAGGTAGGCCATCACCGCAGCCACGCCGTCCCTGGACAACGCAACCACCCCCATCAACATGTAACCGGCATGGGCAATGCTCGAGTAGGCCAGCAGCCGTTTCAAGTTGGTCTGCGTGATCGCCGCCAGGTTTCCAAACGTCATGGACGCCACCGAGATCACCCCAAGCACCGCCTGCCACGGCACCATGTCGATGGCATCAAACGTCCCAGGCCCTGCGGCCTCCCCGAACGCCGTGAAAAACAACCGGACCAGCGCAGCAAATCCTGCAGCCTTCGGCGCCACTGACATCATCGCAGCAAAGGGTGTTGGAGCTCCTTCGTAAGCGTCCGGACACCAGGCGTGAAACGGAACCGCAGCTATCTTGTAGGACAGGCCCGCAAGAATGAAAAGAACCGAAATGAACCCCAACGCCGTCGTTGCCGCGCCCCCTCCACCGGCCCCCAACGCCCCTGCCACGCCTTCGTACGACAGCTCTCCGGTCATCCCGTACAAAAGCGACAGGCCGAACAGCATGATGCCTGAGGCCACCGCGCCGAAAATCGCGTACTTCAACCCCGCTTCCACCGACCGGGGCCGGTGCGGGTCGAACGCGGTCAGTCCATACGCGGTGATGCTGATGAGTTCGAGGGACAGGTAGAGCACGAGTAGATTCGTCGCCGACACCACGGCGATAAGCCCAACGGTCATCACCAACAACAGGGC
>Ga0256914_1001100_pt1 | contig 25621 bp, 14 predicted proteins | sample HulkmetaG_FD_191571 | JGI IMG/M metagenome (GOLD analysis project Ga0256914, IMG submission 191571) | Hydrothermal chimney microbial communities from Main Endeavour vent field at the Juan de Fuca Ridge, Pacific Ocean - Hulk | ecosystem: Environmental > Aquatic > Marine > Hydrothermal vents ... | reverse complement strand
GTATTTCAAGGCATTGTTTCTCAAAACCTCTTTTCTCAAATAGGCTTGCTTGTAATTGAAAGGAGATGCTGCTATGTTTACGATGAAATCGGGCTCAAAACCGGTTAATTTGTCCATGGGGTTGACGGTATAAAGCGGATTGTCTTGTACGTTCCACAAATCTTCGCAAACCGTAAGGGCAATTTTTTTTCCTTTGAACTCAATGATATCGAATTTGGTATTGGGTTCAAAATAGCGGTATTCGTCAAAAATATCGTAATTGGGCAATAAGGTTTTGTGTACCAATTGTTTTATTTTCCCATTGTAAACAAATGCCGCCGAATTGTACAGCGGTTTGCCCTTTGTGTTGGGATTAAAAGTGGGAAGCCCCACTATGGCGGCTATGTTGCGACAATGTGAGGCGATATTTTGCAATGTGTTGTTACACTCATTAACAAAGTCTTTAAATTCCAGGAAATCGCGGGGAGGATATCCGGGAATTGCAAGTTCGGCAAAAACAGCCAAATCGGCTCCCTGTTTCTCCGCTTTTTTTATGGCGTCGATTATCTTTTTTCCGTTGTTTTCGAAATTTCCGATATGATAATTAATTTGTGCAAGTGCTATCTTCACAACAATCCGTTTTTATTAAAAAATTACCGCAACATTTACCTCTAAAATTTGATTTTTTCCCTTGTTGTCATTGTGAAAAACAGGGATAAAAGCATTGTCGAAACGCAATCCCGTTCTTATGTATGTGGAGCCCGCCACCGGAAACTCCATTCCGGCACCAAGCAACAGCGACTCCCTTGTGGAGCGAAGAGAGGCTTTACCGTCCGGCAAATCATTTTCAAACGAGTATGACCCGTCGTCGCTTCCGAATGTTTGACTGCCGTCACTTTTCAACAGATATGCAAAACCGAATCCGATTTGTCCGTATATTCTGAAAAAACCGTTTATGTTTTTGGTTTTCATGCTTAAAACAACAGGAATTTCGGCGTATTTTGCGCGTAACTTAATATCGTAGTTGCCTGAAACAACTGTGCTGTCGGGCAGTACGGCATCGCCTTCGGCGGATAATTTACCGTTTAGATACAGTATGTTGAAACCGGTGTTTAGCCAATAGCCTTCCATTAAAAAAATATCGACGACAAATCCCCACGAGCCGCCGATACTCATGCCGTTTTTTTTTACCTCTTTCATATCGCCGGTAAACCACACCGCACCGGTTCCGCCCCGGAAACCCGATTGAACGGCTTTGTGTTGTGCAAATCCGGTTAACGAAATAATAGCAAACAGAAGCGTCAAAAATTTTTTCATTACGGCCGGTTATTTAATTTACAAAAATATATTAATTCGGGAAAAATTAACCGGGACAAATAATTTTTTATATTTTAACTAATAATGCTTTATGAGATTGTCCTCATTTGGTTACCTTTGCAGGTAAAATATTTTGCATATGAAAAAGAAGTTGGTTTTAATCCTTTTTACATTGTTTTCTTATCAGCTTTTTTCGCAAGAGGGCTATAATATTACTGTAAAGATAAATCATTTTCAAGATTCGAGTCTGTTGCTCGCTACCTATTATGGCGATAAGATACGGCTTGTAGATACGGCTTTTTCAAAATCAAAAGAGAAATTTGTCTTTGCGGGCGACAAACCATTGACAGGTGGTATTTACATGGTGGTTTCAACAAAAAAAGTCAAATTGCTGGAATTTATTGTAAACAAAAACCAACAATTTACAATTACTGCGGATACAACCGATTACACAAATTCGGTAAAAGTAAAAAACAGTCCTGAAAACACTCTCTTTTACGATTATCTCAAATACAACGAAAAACAGTTTGCCTTGGTAAAAAAATTGGGAAAATCGCTCGATACCCTGAACAAGGATAGCGAAGAATACAAAACTGTAAAAGCGCGTTTCGATTCGGTAAACAAAGAGAGTATCAATTATAAAATAAGTGTTATTAACAAATATCCCGGCTTGTTTGTTTCGAGAATATTAAACGGAATGCGTGAGATTGAGGTGCCGGAAGATACCATTACGAACGATTCGTTATTTGCATATCACTATCTGAAAAAACATTACTGGGATAATTTTGACCTTAGCGACCCCCGCCTGTTGCATACTCCGCTTTACAGCAAAAAGGTTACCAACTATTTTAAACAACTTGTCCCTTTGGACCCCGATTCCGTTATAAAAGAAATTGACGGTATCATTGCAAAAGCACGTCCTTCGATGCAGAATGTCAGCTGGCTTGTTTGGCATTTTGTGGCCGAATATCAAAACCCCAAATATATGGGCTTCGATAAGGTGTTTGTTCATCTTGTGGATAAATATTTCAAAAACGAGGATATTGAGAATACTACCGAATCAATAAAAAAACTTTTGACCGAACGGGCTGATAAATTACGCCCCTTGCTTATAGGCAAGCCCGCCCCCGAACTTATTTTAATGGATACTTCGGGAAACTACGTGGGGTTTAAATCAATTCCCAATGAATATACGTTGTTGCTGTTTTGGGACTATAAATGCGGTATCTGCAAACGCGAAATTAATCAACTGAAAAAGTACTACAAAAATCCGAAATATGATGTTGAAATTTATGCCGTAAATATAAATCCCGATTTGGATAATTGGAAAAAAGCCGTTAAAGACAGAAACCTGCCTTGGATAAACGTAAACGGCACCCGGAGTGCAAAAGGTAATTTCAATAAACTGTACGATATCCACGGTACTCCTGTTATTTACCTGCTCGACAAAAACAAAATAATAATTGCCAAGCAGTTGTCGGCAAAACATATTAACGATTTTCTCGACCATTACAAGCGTTAACAGGAGCTTTTTATTCTCTCCGCCCCATATCCGGCAATATGCCGTTTTCTTTTTACGTATGTTGCGGGTTTTTGTTAATTGTCTGGCTTGTTGCCTTTTGACATGCCGGTTGAAATTTAAACCCGATAATTTTTTGTAAATTTCCAAAAACAAAATTTTTGTTTATTTTTGCTTATACCTTTTTAATTTTTTATTACGGAAACGAACGAACGATAGTTCATAAATATTTGAAATTTCAAAATACGATGAGCGATAAAAAAAAGTATAACATTCTTATAGTGGACGACCGTCCCGAAAACCTTTTAACTCTTGAAGGAATTTTGGAGAGCCCCGAAATGAACATTATAAAAGCCAACTCGGGAAATGAAGCCTTGGGATTGTTGCTTGAGCACGATGTGGCTCTTGTGCTTATGGATGTACAGATGCCGGGAATGGACGGTTTCGAAACCGCACAAATAATGCGAAGCAGCGAACGTACAAAACATATCCCCATAATTTTTGTGACCGCTATAAGCAAACAGCGCCAACATATTTTCAAAGGATACGAATCGGGTGCCGTTGACTACCTCTACAAACCCCTTGATCTGGAAATTTTAAAAAGCAAAATAAACGCCTATCTCGAACTTTTCAAACACAAGGAGGAACTCCAAAAAACCACCGAAAAACTGCAACGTACCGTGGAGGAGTTGCATGCTGCAAAAATGATGGCCGAAGAAGCCACACGCGCCAAAAGTGCCTTTCTGGCATCAATGAGTCATGAAATACGTACACCCCTCAACGGAATTATCGGTATGGCCGATTTGGGCTTAATGGATGAAGACCTTACCCCCATGCAGCGCGAAAGACTCGAAGACATTAAAAACTCGGGTTATACCCTCCTCGAAATTATTAACGACATTTTGGATATTTCGAAAATTGAAGCCGAAAAACTCGACCTTGAAGAGGTTGAATTTAGTATCAGGGATGTTATCGAAAAAGTATTTAAGATTATCTCGGTTCATGCACAACAGAAAGATATTGAATTGATTGTAGATATGTCGCCGGATATCCCCGACGTAATAATCGGCGACCCGCTAAGATTAAGGCAAATATTGACAAACCTGTTGAGCAATGCTGTGAAATTTACCGATAAAGGCGTGGTGAAACTTGTTGTGGAGATGAAAGACTTTGTGGAAGAGCAGGTTAGAATATTTTTTGCCGTTGAAGATACCGGAATAGGTATTCCAAAAGACGAAATACCGAAGCTCTTTGAAAAATACACTCAGGCTAATTCGAACACAACACGCAAACACGGAGGTACCGGACTCGGACTTAACATTGCACAAATGCTCGTTAAACTTATGGGCGGTAAAATAGAGGTGGAAAGCCAGCCCGGTAAGGGAAGCAAATTCTTTTTCAGCTTGAACATGATTACAGGCGACCAAAAGTCCGATTTGAAAAAAATCGACCTGAAAAAACCTGCAAGCGAATTTAAAGTTCTTGTCGCCGACGACCTTGAAGAGCCGCGAAATATTATGTTGAAACTTTTTGATTTTTGGAATATTAATGCCGTTGCGGTTTCCGGAATAGATGAACTTATCGGTAAGCTGGAAAAAGAGAATTACGATATAATGTTTATAGATTTTTCGTTAAACAATTTACCTGTAAACAACATTATCGAAAAAATAAAAAAGGTAAAAAAAGAGTCGCTCGACAACATCGTTTTCCTTACACATGTAAAAGCCAGTGTCGAACTGGATAAAATACGAAAGCAAGCTAATTTCGGTTTTATGATGAAACCGGTTTTGCAAAATACATTGCGCAACCTTCTCGAATCGGACAGCCTTCAGGGTTTTCACGAAGATGCTCAAATTGCCGGAACTCCGAAGAAAAAACAGGGAAAAGAGACAAAAACAGGAAAATCGAAAGCGGGAAACGGAAAGCAAATACTGGTGGCGGAAGATCAAATTATAAACCGCAAAATAGTAATGCAACTGCTTGCAAAAAAGGGTTACGACGCTAAAGCCGTCGAAAACGGTAAGTTGGCGCTCCAAGCGGTACAAGAAAATCCCGAAGCTTACTCGTTAATACTTATGGATGTGCAAATGCCTGAAATGGACGGTTTTGAAGCAACAGAAAAGATAAGAGAATTTGAAAAAGAGAAGGGCTTACACATACCGATTATTGCCATGACTGCACATGCCATGAAAGGCGATAAGGAAAAGTGCCTTGCCGCCGGTATGGATTATTATATCTCCAAACCGGTAAACCCAAATATCCTGTACCAAATGATAGAAGAACACATTAATTAAGAACAGACTTCTTAACATGGAAAAAGATTACCTCGACTATAACGAAGCCACAAAATGGGAACGACTTAAATATTCATTGCGTTCGTGGAGATACATTGGTGTGGGAAAATCATTGTTGATATGGTTTCTCGCCATTTCGTTCGTGCCTCTTGCCATTGTTAGTTTTATCAACTTTTTAAATGCTTATCAGGGTTTGACGATTGTTGCCGAAAAATCGCTTAACGCATCTTCGCAACTGCGTATGAGGTATATATACACTTTCTTCGACGAGGCTTCCAATTTCCTTGAAATAAATGCCAACTCGCCCCAAAAACTTAAACAATTCTATAGTTTGGAACAGGCTTTTAAAAAAAGCGGCCTCCCTGCAGGTGAATTTGTAAAAACGGCACAATACGATTCAATTGCCAAAAAACTGAAAAAAGAGTTTACCTACTCATTGAAATTGCAAGATTTCTACGATATCCTTTACATCGATGCCGGAGGAAATATTCTTTTCCGCACAAAAAAAGATGAGGATTTGGGATATAATATCTACAAAAGTGAAATTAACGCAACAAAATTTGCAAAAACGGCACGTAAAGCCGCCGAAGAAAAAAAGATACTGTTCTCCGATTTGGAACATTACAAACCGAGCTACAACATCATTTCGGGATTCTTTATCAAACCTATTATCAATAATGAAGGGAAAGTTACGGGATTGCTTGCCCTGCAGGTAACGATGAACATTATCAACGAAATGATACAACAGGAAGCCGGATACGGGAAAACCGGTGATGCCTTTATTATTGGCGACGACCTCTACCTGCGTTCCGCTACAAGGTTTGGCAACGAGTCGGAAATCTTGAAACGGCAAATCAAAAACGATAAAACTTTAGCTTGGCGCGATTTCCTACACCACCGGAACGATAAACTCTACCTCAAACGTAACGAACTGGATATCGAACGTGTTACAACCTACAACGCCGATAACAAATCGAAATATGTCCTCGGTATTTACCGGAATCTTAACGAACTTGAAAAATACGGATTGCATTGGGCTCTTATTGAAGAGATTGAACACTCCGAAGCTTTTGCATATGCCCGCCGCCTCTCAAATATGGTTAAGGTTTCTTTTATCATTACAATAATTGTAGTCTTCTTAATATCCATACTTGTTACGCGTTGGTTTGTTAACCCCATTAAGCAACTGTCGTCGTGGGCAAAACAGATTACCACCGGAAAATTGGTTGTAAAAAGTGTAAAAGCTCCCAAAAACGAAATAGGAGAGATGCGCGATACCTTTACCAATTTGGTTAACGCACTCAAACGTTATGCCGACATAGCAAGACTTGTGGCTAAGGGCGATTTCTCCGAAAAGGTTACCGAACGAAGCAAAGACGACGTGCTGGCAAAATCGATAAACCAAATGGTGGAAAGTTTTCGCAGTGTTGTAAAACAGGCGAACAGTATTGCCGAAGGCGATTACGATACCATAATAAAACCGCGCAGCGAAAACGACTCGCTCGGTAAGGCACTATACAAAATGACCGAAACGCTGAGGAAAAACAGTAATGAGTTTAAAAAACAAGATTGGATTAAAAGCGGTCTTAACGAACTTGACAAAGTGCTTAAAGGAAAACTCAATATCGATGAACTTGCCGACGGAATTATCTCGTTTTTTGCCCGTTATATAGAAGCTCAGGCAGGTTTGCTTTACCTTTTCAACGACGACCACCTGAAACTTACCTCAACATATGCAATTCCGAAAAACCATAAAGGTTTGTCGAAAAAGGTTTTGCCGGGTCAAGGAATTATAGGACAAGCCTTTAAAGATAAAAAAAGAATAATTATCAAGGCGTCGGAAGATAACGACTTGGTATTGGACCTCGGCATGGAAAAGAAATTGCCCAAGCAGATTGCAGTGGTACCATTTTCGTACAAAGACGAAGTGGTGGGAGTTATGGAGCTTGCTACGGTTACCGGATTTAGCGAACTCCAACTCTATTTCCTCGATTTGGCAATTCAGGATATTGCCCTTGCAATCATAACCCTGCAATCACATATTAAGGTAAAAGAGTTGCTCGAGCGCACGCAACAGCAGGCAAAAGAACTCGAAGTACAACAAGAAGAACTGAGGCAGGCTAACGAAGAGTTGCAAGAACAGACCGAAGCTCTGCGCCAGTCGGAAAGAAATTTGCAAGAACAGCAGGAAGAGCTTAAAGTTACTAACGAAGAACTTGAAGAGAGAACAAAAGCCCTTGAAATTCAGCGCGACGCCATACGTAAGAAAAACAGGGAACTGGAAATAGCACGTAAAGAGATAGAACAAAAAGCTCGCGACCTTGAAATTGCAAGCCTTTATAAATCGGAGTTTCTTGCCAATATGTCGCACGAACTACGTACACCCCTCAACAGTATTATTGTGCTTTCGCAATTGCTTAACGAAAACAAAAAAAACCACCTCGACAAAAAAGAACAGGAATTTGCCAAGACCATTAATTCTTCGGGTCTCGATTTGCTCGATTTGATTAATGATATCCTCGACCTCTCCAAAATAGAATCGGGTGCCATTGAACTTATTCCCGAACGCCTCTATTTCGACCACCTTATCGATTTTATCAAAGGAACCTTCGAACCCTTAATAAACGAAAAAGGACTGGAACTTAAAGTTGAAAAAGATCCTGAACTCCCCGAATACTTCATTACCGATGTTCAACGCGTTCAGCAAATAGTAAAAAATCTTATCTCAAATGCCATAAAATTTACCCAAAAGGGAAGCATAACTTTTAAAATCAAAAAGGATTTCGACGAAAAAACCAAAAAGCCCATGGTGGCAATTTCGGTGATAGATACCGGCATAGGCATCCCAAAAGACAAACAAGACCTTATTTTCGAGGCTTTCAAACAAGCCGACGGTACCACAAGCCGTAAGTATGGAGGCACCGGCTTGGGATTGAGTATTTCCAAAAACTTTTCGGAACTCCTCGGAGGATTTATGCGGTTGAAAAGCGAAGAGGGTAAAGGTTCCGAATTTATTCTATACCTGCCGTTCGAACTGAAAACCGGCGAAAGTAATTCAGATGAAAACAAACCTGCTGAAAACGAAACGGCTAAAGCCGAAGCAAGGGAAAAAATTAAGAATGAAGGTGTCTCATATCAAACCTTGAAAGATGCTTCTGAAAAAGTTGATGACGGTGAAGAGAAAGACCTCCAACCTGTTTCCGACGACCGCAATTCCATAAAAAAAGAAGACAAAACAATACTCATTATCGAAGACGATTTGAATTTTGCCAAAGTTTTGTTGAACCTTGCACACGAACACGGTTTTAAAGGCATTATCGCAAATACCGGTGAAGTTGGGCTTTACCATGCCGATTATTACAAACCAAATGCGATAATTTTGGATATGAGACTGCCCGGAATAGACGGAAAAAAGGTGTTGTCGGTATTAAAGCAGAACCCTAAAACACGTAATATTCCGGTTCACATTATCTCGTCGAGCGACTTTGATATAAGTGCCCTTAAAGACGGAGCCATTGGATATTTAACAAAACCCGTCAGCAAATCGCAATTGGACGAGGTATTTGATAAAATAGAAAATTTTATCGATAAACCGGTAAAAAAACTTCTGATAGTCGAAGATGAGCCCCTTACAAGAAAAAGCATTGAAGAACTTATGGCAAACTCGTCAATAGAGATAGTATCGGTTGAGAGCGGCGAAGAGGCTGTTGAAAAACTCAATTCCGGTAACTTCGATTGTGTTATCCTCGACCTCGGATTGAAAGGTATGAGCGGTTACGAAGTGCTCGAAAAGATGAATGCCGACGAAAAACAGAAAAACATACCCGTGGTTATTTACACAAGCAAAGACCTCTCTCAGGAAGAGAACGAAAAGCTTAGAAAATATGCACAAAGCATAATATTGAAAGGGGCAAAATCATTTGAACGCCTGCTTGCCGAAACAACACTCTTTTTGCATCAAATTGATGACGACTTCCCCGAAAAGAAAAAGAAAATGATGGAGGGAGCACACGGAAAAGAAAATATTGTTGAGGGGAAAACCATTCTTATTGTCGATGACGACATGCGGAATGTCTTTGCCCTTACAAGTCTGCTCGAAGAATACAATGCCAATGTTGTGGTGGCAAAAAACGGAAAAGAGGCTATCGACAAACTCCACAAAAACGATAATATCGATTTGATATTGATGGATATTATGATGCCCGAAATGGACGGCTACGAGGCGATGCGTCTTATCAGAAAAGAGAAAAAATATAAAAACTTGCCGATTATCGCCCTTACTGCCAAAGCCATGAAAGAAGACCGCGAAAAATGTATCGCCGCCGGTGCCAACGAGTATTTGTCAAAACCTGTTGAAAAAGAAAAACTTATCTCTTTGCTGAGAGTTTGGCTTTACAGTTGATGATTTTATCCCGTTTTTTTTTATTTCAGAAACCAATTTGCCTTTTTTACGTAAGAGTATTTTAGTAATGCCGTTTGCGTTTTGCAAAATGAAATTGCAAAAAAAATATTGTTATGAGAAAAATCAAAAATTGGTTCTATAATTTGGGTATAAAAAACAAACTTATTGTAGCCGAACTTACCGTCATTTTCAACCTGTTGCTGTTGCTTTTCGTCTCAAATTTCATTTACCGTACCATCGGGGTGTTTAATACAATCATTGATATAGAACGCTATCATACTTTGCACTATAACCGGGGATTGGAATATTTTCAAATTTATTTGAATACCGATAAAGATTCGTTTTACGAAAAATCGGTAAACGAAATAGAAAAAGCAAACAAGGCATTGTATCCTTTGACAATTGTTGACAGCATTGTGAAAAATCATAATAAAACCACAATGTTGAATCTGTTTGCCCGGTATTACGGAAAACAATACAACCAAAGCAGAATAGAACTGATAACAAACCGGATATATTATCTCTACAAATTTCACTTCAGCCGTATTGAAAAAATGTTTAACATTACCAAGTCGGGATTAGTTACGGGCGAAAATGTTTTGTCGAAAATAAAAATGTATAAACGGACGGGAAATGAGGAAATACTTGAAGAGATACAAAATACTTCCGGTGAAATCATGCTGTTTTACAATAGTCTGGCATCTCAAATAAACGACATCAACAATTTCATTACAAAAATTCTAAGCTACTTTAACCTTTTTATTATTTTGAGTTTGATAATCATAAACTACTTCATTGTACTGAAAATTTCAAACACAATTTCAAAACCGGTTTCCAAACTTGTTAAAAATTTCAAAGAGATAGAGCTTGGCAATCTGAATATTGACATAAAACCCCATTCGAAAGATGAAATAGGAATGCTTATCAGGTCGTTCAACAGCATACAAAAAAATCTCCAAGGCTTTTTAAAACATGCACAAGCGATAGCTTCGGGAAATTACTCGGCAAGGATACAACCGCGTTCTGAAAAAGATGAAATCTCCGTTGCTCTTAACAAAATGGCCGAGAGTCTCGAAAAGAACGAAAAAAAGATAAAAACCGACAACTGGTTGCGCGACGGGTTGGCAAGAATCAACAAAATCCTCAACAGCGATTTAGACCCCGGACAGATGGGAAACAAGGCTCTTTCGTTTTTGATTGAATATACGGGAAGCCTTGCAGGAGCCATTTTCTATAGAGAAAACGACAGAATGAAACTGATTGCAAAAAACGGTCTTAACGAAAATCTGATTCCCTCCGAAATAAAAAAAGGTGACGGGCTCACAGGACAGGTTTGGGCTGATAAAAAAATCTCCATTGTTTCGCAAGCTTCCGAAAAGGGCTTTAAGGTTTTTTCGGCATCGGGAGAGTTTTTTACGAAAACCGCCGTTATTATGCCTCTGTTTGCCGGCGATAAAGAGCCTGTAGGTATTTTGGAAATTGCCACCCAAAACGATGTGGATAAAGTTTTTGTTGAGTTGCTTAATCAGGTATCCACCCCGCTTGCCACTGCCTTGCAAATTGCCGACTCGCGCCAAAAAATAGCACTCCTTTTGCAACGAACACAGCAGCAAGCCGAAGAACTCGAAACACAGCAGGAAGAACTCCGCGCCGCCAATGCCGAACTCGAAGAACAAACCGAAATGTTACGCGAAAACGAAAAACGGCTGCAGGAACAGCAAGAAGAACTTAAAGTATCAAACGAAGAACTTGAAGAGCGTACACACGACCTCGAAATGCAACGCAAAGAGATAATGGAGAAAAATGCCGTGTTGCAAAAAATGCAAAAAGAGCTGGAACAAAAAGCCCGCGAACTTGAACAGGCAAGTAAATACAAATCGGAATTTCTTGCAAATATGTCACACGAGCTTAGAACTCCGCTGAATTCAATGCTTATCCTCTCAAGAGATTTAACCAACAACAAAAAAGGTAACCTTACTGCCGAGCAGATAGAATCGGCAAAAATAATTTACAATGCAGGTAAAGATTTGCTCAATTTGATAAACGACATCCTCGACCTCTCGAAAATAGAATCGGGAAAAATGCAGATTAATCCCGACAAAACCGGTATTTCCGCTATTGTGTCGGGTTTGAAAAATATTTTTGAAAAAGTAGCCGGTGAGAAAGGTATCTATTTTAAAACCGAAATTGACGGCCAACTGTCCGACAACCTTTTTACCGACAGGCAACGCCTCGACCAAATTCTTAAAAACCTTGTCTCAAATGCTTTGAAATTTACCCAAAAAGGAGGCGTTACCGTCCGTTTTCGCAAAAATAACGACCCTGCAAAGGTTAAGGGGTACACCGGCGATTCGATTTGCATAGATGTGGTGGATACGGGAATAGGTATCCCCGAAGAGAAACAGCAGGCAATTTTCGAAGCTTTTCAACAAGCCGACGGCAGTATTTCTCGTAAATTCGGAGGCACGGGATTGGGTCTCTCCATATCAAAACAGTTGGCAGGTAAACTGGGAGGAAGCATCAGCCTGAAAAGCGAATACGGAAAGGGCTCGACATTTACCGTTTGTATCCCTGTCTCCATATCAAACAACCAAGAGAAATCAAAACAGACCGCTCCTAAACAGTCGCAACCCGGTGAAAAGCAAGTTGAAAAACAATCCGAAACCGTTACAGCCGCTCCCGCCGGAACAAAACCGGCCACGGAACCTGAATCGACCGATTCGATACCTCCCTTTATTCCCGACGACAGAGACAATATTTCAGACCTCGACAATGTGCTATTGATAATTGAAGACGACCCCCAGTTTGCAAAAATTTTGTTAAACGAAAGCCATAAGTACAATTTTAAAGGAATTGTGTCGCAAACCGCCGAGCAGGGGTTGATTTTGGCCGAAAAATATAAACCCGATGCCATTACACTCGATTTGAACCTGCCGGGAATGAACGGCAATAAATTCCTTAAAATAATCAAGGAAAACCCCTCGTTGCGCCATATTCCGGTTCAAGTTTTGTCCGCTACCGATATTTCGGACTTTCATAACGAAAAATGCATATTCGGAATTTTAAGCAAACCCGTAACTAACGAACAGCTTGACGGTGTTATGAAAAATATTAAAAGTTACATTAACAAAGAGGTAAAAGAGTTGCTTATTGTCGAGGACGATGCAAATACAACAAAAGCCCTTGAAAAAATATTGGAGTCGCCCGGTGTTGAAATATCGACAACCACTTCGGGTAACAATGCTTACGACCTAATACTTAGTAAAAATTTCGATTGTGTTATCCTCGATCTTGGAATTAACGATATTTCGGGATTCGAATTGATAAAAAAACTTCACCGCGAGAACCTTACCGACAAAAAAATCCCTCCCGTTATTGTTTATACCGGCCGAAGCTTGTCGAAAGAAGAGACGCAAGAGTTGGAAAAATATGTAAGTACGGTAATTATTAAAGGCGAAAAATCCGACGAACGGCTCCTTGACGAAACCGCACTCTTTTTGCATCAAGTGGTGGATAAAATGGATGACGAAAAGAAAAAAATGATAAAAGACCTGCACGACGGAGACACACTTTTTAAAGACAAAAAAATCCTTTTGGTTGATGACGATATGCGAAATGTATTTGCCCTGACGCATATTTTATCGGAACACGGTTTTGAGGTGGTACAAGCCGATAACGGTGTTACGGCGCTCCAACGGCTTGAAGAGGTGGAAGATATAGACCTGGTGCTTATGGATGTGATGATGCCCGAAATGGACGGATATACCGCCACGCAAAAAATCCGTCAAAGCGAAAAACACAAAGACTTGCCCGTAATAATACTTACCGCCAAAGCTATGAAAGAAGATAAAGAAAAAGCTTTAAAGTCGGGTGCCAGTGATTATCTTACAAAACCCGTCGATGTTGATAAAATGATTTCGCTTATTCGTGTTTGGTTATACAAATAACAAATAACAGTATGAATACAAAACCCAAAATACTTATTGTTGACGACCGCCTTGAGAATCTTATCAGTTTGGAAAAGGTGCTGCAAGATTTCGATGTGGAATTTGTGAGGGCGCTTTCGGGAAACGAAGCCCTGAAGCAAACTTTGCACCACGATTTTGCCCTGGCGATTATTGATGTCCAAATGCCCGATATGGACGGATACGAGACGGTGGAGTTGCTTCGTATGTACGACAAAACAAAATATCTTCCCGTAATATTTGTGTCGGCAATATATTCCGACGAATTTTATGTCGTCAAAGGAATCGAAAGCGGTGCCGTCGATTTTATTTCGAAACCTATAAAACCCGAAATATTACAAGGAAAAGTTAAAGTCTTTCTCGACCTGTACAATCAGTCGGAACAGCTTAGACAACTGCTTGACGAAAAAGAAAAAATGAATAAAGAGTTGCGCGAAGCAAAAGAGAAAGCCGAATATGCTACATATACCAAATCGATGTTTCTTGCAAATATGAGTCACGAAATAAGAACCCCGTTAAACGGAATTATAGGAATGACAGAAGTGCTGGAACAGTCGGACCTGACCGAAGACCAAAGAAAAAACCTTGAAATTATCCGTGTTTCGGGCGAAAATTTACTTTCCATAATTAATGATATTCTTGATTTTTCGAAAATTGAAGCGGGACAGATTGAAATTGAAGAATTACCTTTTAATTTATATCAACAACTTGATACCGTTTATAATTTGTTGAAATTCAAAGCCGAAAACAAAGGTATTTATCTAAAAACCGAAATAGACGAAAATGTTCCCGAATTTATTGTCAGCGATTCGCTCAGAATAAATCAGATATTAATAAACCTTACCAACAATGCTATAAAGTTTACTGAAAACGGCGGGGTAACAATAAGGGTGAGGTCGGTACAAAAACAACAAAACAGACATGTAATAAAATTTGAGGTTATAGATACGGGTATAGGAATACCCGAAGATAAACAGGAAAATATATTTAAAGAGTTTACCCAGGCCGATATATCTACTACGCGAAAATACGGCGGAACGGGATTGGGTTTGGCAATAAGCAAAAAATTGTCGAAAATGCTCGGCGGCGAAATAGGTGTTGAAAGCAAACCCGGTAAGGGCTCCGATTTTTGGTTTACAATAAAAGCCTTGGAGTCGGAACCCGTTGGTACCTCCAAAAAACAGGAGAGCGGGAAACCGTTTTACGATTTTACAAAATTCAAAGTGCTGCTTGCCGAAGATAATACCATAAATCAAAAGGTGGGTAAAATGGTTTTGAAATCTTTCGGTATTGATACCGACATTGCCGAAAACGGCAAAATAGCAGTGGAAATGCAACTTAAAAATAATTATGATGTAATTTTGATGGATGTTCATATGCCCGAAATGGACGGGCTGGAAGCAACAAGGAAATTACGGAAGTATTACGAAAATAACAAAACCGGAAAAGAACCCGTTATTGTTGCCGTAACGGCAAATGCCTTCAAGGAGGACCGCGAACGCTGTTTTGCCGCAGGTATGGATTATTATGTCAGCAAACCTTTCAAATCGGACGATTTGAAAAAACTGTTCGGGGATATTTCTAACAAGGAACAAAGTATAAAACAATGATAGCGTACGACGATAACGATACACAAAATATTGAGATAGAGCTTCTTTTGGAAGCTATTTACAGGAAATACGGATACGATTTCCGCGATTACAGCAGGGCACACGTAAAACGCCGTATTTTGCACCGTCTTGTGGATTCGGGAGCCGGTTCGGTGTCGGAAATCCAGGGGAGAATATTGTACGATAAAAAGTGTTTCGAAAAACTTATAAAAGACCTCTCCATTAACGTTACGGAGATGTTCCGCGACCCCGATTTTTACAAAACCGTGCGCACCGAAGTTATTCCCGTGCTGAAAACATATCCCTACATTAAGATATGGCATGCCGGTTGTTCCACCGGCGAAGAGGTTTACTCTTTTGCCGTAATGCTTAAAGAAGAAGGACTTTACGACCGTACCCAGATTTATGCTACCGATTTTAACCGTAGCGTTATCGAAACGGCTAAAAAGGGAATATATCCTATTGAAAATATCAAAAACTATACGGTAAATTATCAAAAGGCCGGAGGTAAAAACTCGTTTTCGGATTATTACATGGCAAAATACGACTCGGTAATCCTTGATCAATCATTAAAGTCGAATATTGTTTTTGCCGAACACAATTTGGTTTCCGACAGTGTGTTTGCAGAGGTTAACATGATTATTTGCCGTAATGTCTTAATATATTTTAATCGTAAATTACAAAACAAGGTTTTGAAACTTTTCGACGAAAGTCTTGTTAAAGGCGGATTTTTGGGGCTGGGAAGCAAAGAGACAATTATGTTTTCGGATATTGGCTCCAATTACGAAAGCATCAGCGAAAAACAAAAGATTTACAAAAAGAGAATAAAGTAAAATGCCGTACAAAGCAGTGGCAATAGGCTCGTCGGCGGGAGGAATCAATGCTCTGAAAACAATACTTCCGCAATTGCCGGCAGATTTTCCTGCCGCTGTTTTTATTATTCAGCATATAAGTCCTTCGTCCGAAAGCTATATGGCTAAATTTTTGGATAATATTTCCGGCATAAGGGTAAAAGAGGCCGACGAAAAAGAGGTAATTAAACCGGGAGTGGCATATGTTGCCCCGCCCAATTATCATTTGTTGATAGAGGAGGATTTTACTCTGTCGTTGTCGGTGGAAGAAAAGGTCAACTATTCGCGTCCGAGTATCGATGTTACTTTCGAAACTGCGGCGCTTGCTTATGGAAAGCAACTTGTGGGTATCGTGTTAACGGGAGCCAATTCCGACGGCGCACAAGGTTTGAAAACAATAAAAGATAGGGGAGGGTTTACCATAGTACAAAACCCCGACGAAGCGGAAAGTGCGGCTATGCCTTCATCGGCAATAAAACTTGTCAGGCCGCACAAAATACTCAAACTCCGGGAGATTGCGGCTTTTTTAAAGATACTGTTTCAGGATAATTCGCCGCTCTGAATATTTTTACAACGGACACTATCAGCCTTTGAAAAGAGAAACCGGCATATTGCCTTCAAGAGATTTATTTTTCAATTCTTATTCTTGCATCCACCACGGTAATACCTTTTTCGTTTCCGAGAAGCGGATTCAAATCGGCTTCCGCAATTTCGGGACATGCCGCTGCCAGTGCCGAAAGTCTGCTTACAATATCTGCAAATTTGTTTTTGTCAATGCCTTTTTGTCCTCTGACTCCCTCCAATATTTTATAACTTTTCAGTTTGGGAAGCTGTTCCAGAACATCCTCTTTGGTAACGGGTACCAACATGGTTCTGACATCTTTTAACACTTCTATAAATATTCCTCCCAGTCCGAAAAGTATCATATGTCCGAATTTGTCTTCGCGTTTCAATCCCGCAAAAAGTTCAATTCCGCTAAGCATAGGTTGTAAAAGCACACCGGTAGCCCCCTTTATTTTCATCATCCTTTTGAACTCTTTTAATAAGGTGTCGTCGTTATCAATATTCAACACAACACCTCCCACATCCGATTTGTGAACGGGTCCTACAACTTTCATTACCAAGGGGTATCCTGTATTCCGTGCCGCTTTTGTCAATTCTGTTTCATCCGCCGCCACAAACTCTTTCACGCGGTTTATTCCCGCTGCGTCAAGCAGTTGTCCTACTGTTGCGGGGTTAAGATATCCGTTTTCTGCCTTTTCGATTATCTCTCTTATTTTATTTTTATCCGTTTCGGGCAATGCCGGATTTAATGGTGCCGGTGCTGGGGTGTTGTAAACTCTTGCCAATGCTTTGCCAAGCAGTACTTCGTCGGGGAAATAAACACGGCCTTTGTTTACAAAATATTCAACCTCTCTTTTTGCCGTTAAAATTGAAGGTAAGACGGGAAATATGGGTTTTTTACTCGATTTCATCTTATTGTCGAGCAGTTCGTAAACATCGAAAATTTCGAACAGTCCCGGTGTGCCGAAAATGACAACCATTGCATCGATGTTGTCGAATTTTTCATTTACCGTATCTATTATTATTCCAAGTTGTTCAGCTGTTCCCGTGGCGAGGAAATCTATCGGGTTTGCCACCGACGAGCCGGGGAACAACTTCTCTTTAAGTTCGACGGCGGCGGCACCTTTTATTGCCGGTACCGCAAGTCCGCCCTCCGATAGTGTGTCGGTAAGCATTACAGCCGGTCCTCCGGCATGAGTTATTACTGCTATGTTTTTCCCTTTGAGTTCGGGGTGCATGAATACCGAAGCTACGCTTATCAAATCTTCGCGACCGTAACAGCGTACTATTCCCGCTTTTCTGAAGAGGGCATCCACGGCGGCATCGCTGCTTGCCAAAGCTCCGGTATGCGAACTTGCAGCACGGCTTCCGGCTTCCGACGAGCCTGCTTTTACGGCTGCTATTCTGCACCCTTTTCTTATCAGCGACGATGCATGTTTGAGAAGTAAATCAGGTTTGTCGATTTTTTCGAGATAGAGTAGTTTTACATGCGAGTCGGTTACGGGGTCGAAATTCTCATCCATATGTTTCAATACCTCTTCAACTCCCATTTGTGCTGAGTTGCCCACCGAATAGACGTTGTTAAAACGTAGTCCTTTGGGGATTCCTGCTTCCATGATAAAGCATGCCGTTGCTCCCGATCCGCTGATAAAATCGCACCCTTTGGGGTCGAGTTCGGGAATGGGCATTGTAAAAACGCCATGATATTGTGGCGTCAAAACACCGATACAGTTGGGACCTATTAACGATCCGTTTACGCCGTTGACAATTTCCACAAGTTTATCTTCGAGCACTTTGCCTTCGCTGCTCTCTTCGCTGAAACCCGCCGAAAGGACAATGAAAGCCCGTGTGTTTTTGTTTTTCGATAAATATTCGACCGTGTCGGGGGTATATTTGGCTGCTATTGCCAATATTGCCAAGTCAACATCCGGCATTTCATCCGGGTTTTTATAGCTTTTTATTCCCTGTACTTCATCCTCTTTGGGGTTCATTACATACAAATCGCCTTGAAAACCACCGTCTATTAAGTTTTTAAGAACTTTTCCGCCGGGTTTATGAATGTCGTTCGAACCGCCGACAACAACAATGCTGTGGGGGTGTGTCAACTGTTTTGTTATCATACAAAAGATTTTTATTGATGTTAACTAAATGCTTTTTACATCCACCACCGGTTTGTCGTACTCTTCCACAGGCAGACACGGGCAAAGGTTACGGTCGCCGAAAGCGTCGTCTATCTTTGCCACGGGTGTAAAATATTTGTTCTCTTTTACCCATTCCAACGGGAAAGCCGCTTTTTGGCGTGTATAGGGAAAAGGAAATTCATCCGATATTACCATTTCGGCGGTATGTGGAGCGTTGCATACTACATTGTTGTGCATTTCGACGGTACCGTTTTCCACTTCCGCAATTTCATCGCGAATGGTTTTCATTGCCTCCACAAATTTATCGAGTTCTTCGAGAGGTTCACTTTCGGTGGGTTCCACCATTAATGTTCCGTGCACGGGAAATGCCACCGTAGGAGCATGAAAGCCGAAATCCATTAACCTTTTGGCAATGTCTATTACCTGTATTCCCGCCGTTTTTGCAAAAGCGTTACAGTCGAGTATCATTTCATGTCCAACGCGACCGTTTTTGCCGGTATAGAGAATGGGATAACTATCTTTAAGTTGATGAGTAAGGTAATTGGCGTTGAAGATAGCCATTTTTGTAGCCTCTTTCAATCCCGATTTTCCCAGGAGTTTCAAATAACCGTATGAGATGAGAAGTACCAAAGCGCTACCGAATGGTGCTGACGATACTGCGCCTATTCCTTGCTCGCCTCCTGTTTCGACGAAAATATGGGAGGGAAGGAACGGTTTTAGATGTTCGGCAACACCTATTGGGCCTACCCCGGGGCCTCCTCCTCCGTGAGGTATTCCGAATGTTTTGTGCAGGTTAAGGTGGCATACGTCGGCGCCAATAAAACCGGGATTTGTATATCCTACCTGGGCATTCATGTTGGCCCCGTCCATATAAACAAGTCCGCCGTGCGAATGAATGATGTCAACAATTTCGGTGATACCCTCTTCGAAAACGCCGTGAGTGGAGGGATAAGTAACCATAAGTACAGCCAAATCGTCTTTGTGAAGTTCCGCTTTTTCGCGCAAATCGTCAATATCTATGTTGCCGTTTTCATCGCTTTTAACAACCACCACCTTAAAGCCGGCCATTACCGAGCTTGCCGGGTTTGTGCCGTGTGCCGACGAAGGAATAAGACAAACATTGCGGTTGTCCTCGCCACGGTTTTTGAGATAGGCACGTATCACCATCAAGCCGGTATATTCGCCTGCCGCTCCCGAGTTGGGCATAAACGACATTGCAGAAAAACCTGTGATTTCGCACAAAATGTGCTCCATCTCTTTAATTACATAATGATAACCTTTTGCCTGCTCTTTAGGTACAAAGGGATGAATGTCGGTAAATTCCGTCCAGCTGATTGGCATCATTTCGGTAACGGCATTCAGTTTCATGGTGCAACTTCCCAAAGGTATCATGCTGCGGTTTAGAGCCAGATCTTTGTTTTCCAGAGCTTTTAAATATCTCATCATGGAAGTTTCGGAACGGTGTTTTTTAAATACTTCATGTTCCAGAAACGTAGATGTGCGTTTTAATTTTACGGGTATTGCGCTGTTGTTGTAACTGTCGTCAAAAGTGTTGCCGGTATTTGCAGCATCATTAAATATTTTTACAATGGTTTTTACATCTTCGAGGGTAGTGGTTTCGTCGATGCTTATACCGATGTGAGTATTGTCGAAATAGCGGAAATTTATCTCCTGTTTTTGGGCATTTTCCCTTATTGTATTTGAGTTTATTGAGTTAGGCAGTTTTATGGTCAAAGTATCGAAGAAGTGTTTGTTTAGAATTTCGAATCCCGATTTTTCCAGGTTGCCGGCAAGAATAGCTGTATTTTTATGAATGGAAGATGCTATTTTTACCAGTCCCTCTTTGCCGTGATATACCGCATAAAATCCGGCCATAATGGCGAGGAGGGCTTGAGCGGTACAAATGTTGGATGTTGCTTTTTCGCGTTTTATGTGCTGTTCGCGGGTTTGCAGTGCCATTCTCAGAGCCGGTTTTCCGTTACTGTCTTTCGAAATACCTATAATACGTCCCGGTATTTGCCGTTTATATTTTTCGGAAGCGGCGAAATAGGCGGCATGAGGACCGCCGTATCCCAATGGCACGCCGAAACGTTGCGACGAACCGAATACAACATCGGCACCCCACTCGCCGGGAGGGGTGAGCAATACGAGGCTCATCAGGTCGGCGGCAACGGCAACGGGGATATCCGCCTCTTTCATTTGCGAAATCAATCCCGAAAAGTCGTTAATCTCTCCCTTTTGGTCGGGGTATTGAACCATGCATCCGAATATTTTTCCGTTGTCCGTTTCAAAGTCTGTATGCTCTTTTATAACGAGTTTTATACCCCTGCTTCCGGCACGGGTTTTTAAAACTTCCAACGTTTGGGGGAACATATCTTTTGACACCAAAAAAACGTTGGCTTCTGCTTTTACTTTGGCACGGGAGCGCGAATTGTAAAACATCAACATGGCTTCGGCGGCGGCGGTACCTTCGTCAAGTAACGAGGAGTTGGCAAGAGGTAAACCCGTTAGACCGGATACCATTGTCTGGAAATTGAGCAGGGCTTCAAGACGTCCTTGCGATATTTCGGCCTGATATGGTGTATATGAGGTGTACCAGCCCGGATTTTCAAATACATTGCGCAGAATTACCGGCGGCACTATGGTGTTGTAGTAGCCCAAGCCTATGTACGACTTGAATATCTTGTTGCCGGCAGCAATACGTTTAATGTGTTGTAAATATTGATATTCGTCCATGCCCTCTTCCAAATCCAATTCGTTTTTAAGGCGTATTTTAGGGGGAATGGTCTCGTCTATCAATTCATCCGCAGAGCTTAAACCCATACGTTGCAGCATTACTTTGATATCTGCTTCCGAAGGTCCTATATGACGCTTTGTAAAACCGTTGTTAACCATTTTTTTCTAATAAATAAACATTTATAATAACAGGGGGCAAAGGTATGTTTTTTTATGCTTATTGTTCATAAATTAACATTGATTTTAACTCGGTATGAATATAATTTTTAACGGGAATAAGTTAAGAAAAGGGTTGTGTTGTTTGTAGGTGTTTTGTAAATGCCGCTGAAAAGGAAAGCAACGGTGTGAGTACCAATGGCGTAAAGGTGAAAATTACAGTTAATGGGGATTCAGGAGGAATACAGGGATGTGATTTCAGGATAAGACAAAGGGTTTAACCGCACGGTTAAACCCTTTGTCTTATAATTTTGTATAATAAGATGTTATGATAAATTATAGTCCCATTGTGATACCGAATTTGAATGCCGACAAAGTACCGTATCCCATTTCGGCAAACAGTCCGAAATTTTCTTTTAGCATCATGCGTCCTCCGATGAAACCTTCGCCGTAGCCTCCAACGTATCCGTCGTAATGGTATCCCCAATAGTCGTCATAACCCGATCTGAATCTCAGGCCGAAACCGATGCCGGCATATGCGTCCCACTTGTCGCTTTCGAAAACATGCAGGTGCCATGTGGCTCTGGGTCCAACATGAAAAACAAAGTATGTGTCGGTATAACCTGTAAGATAGTAACTTCCCAACTGGAAAGCCGTAATACCGCCGAAAGAGATAAGACCTGCGTCACCCGTAGGAATGGCTCCGATTTCGAAACTTCCGTTAATTGAAGGTATGGGGCCGTCTGACGAAAGCAGTCCTATACCCGCGTTAAACATTTTGTCGTTGTTGTTAAACACGTGTTGGGCATTCAAAGAGAAAGCGATGAACCCTAAAAGTGTTAAGAATAAGAATTTTTTCATAATTAAATGAGTTTAGTTAATAATTTACAATAATAAAAATTATTTGGCATAATTTATTGCTCTTGTTTCTCTGATAACCGTAATTTTAATTTGTCCGGGATATGTCATTTCTTCCTGTATTTTTCTGGAGAGTTCGTACGAGATGGTGTCGGCCTCTTTATCGGATACTTTATCAGCACCAACAATTACCCGTAATTCTCTACCGGCTTGAATGGCATAAGTTTTGACCACGCCCGGATAAGTCAGAGCCATATCTTCGAGTTTTTTAAGGCGCTGAATGTAAGCTTCCACTACTTCGCGCCGAGCACCGGGGCGAGCTCCCGAAATAGCATCACACACTTGAACAATGGGAGCGATGAGTGTTTCCATCTCTACTTCATCGTGGTGTGCTCCTATGGCGTTACATACATCGGGTTTCTCTTTGTACTTTTCGGCGAGTTTCATGCCGAGGATTGCATGAGGCAGTTCGGCTTCGTTTTCGGCAATTTTTCCGATATCGTGTAAAAGTCCTGCTCTTTTTGCTTTTTTGGGGTTAAGACCCAATTCGGCGGCCATGGTTGCGCTAAGGTTGGCAACTTCGATAGAGTGTGCAAGCAGATTTTGTCCGTACGACGAACGGTATTTCATACGTCCTATTAATCTTATGAGTTCGGGATGCATGTTGTGTATTCCCAAATCGATGACGGTACGTTTTCCCACTTCGAGGATCTCTTGTTCCACCTCTTTTTTTGTTTTTGCCACCACCTCTTCAATACGTGCCGGGTGGATACGTCCGTCGGTAACAAGTTTTTGGAGAGCCAAACGAGCTATTTCGCGTCGAATGGGGTCAAATCCCGAGAGGATAATTGCATCGGGGCTGTCGTCGATAATTATTTCTATTCCGGTTAGAGCTTCGAGGGCACGGATGTTCCGCCCTTCGCGTCCGATTATCCGTCCTTTTACTTCGTCGCTGTCGATGTTGAAAACGGTAACTGTGTTTTCGATGGCATGTTCCGAGGCTGTACGTTGAATGGTTTCGATAACGATTTTTTTTGCGGTACGTTCGGCTGTAAGTTTTGCCTCGTCGGTAATATCTCTGATAAGCACCATGGCTTCTGCCTGGGCTTGTCCTTTTAGCGACTCGATAATTTGTTTTTTAGCCTCGTCGGCAGACATGTTGCTAATTGTTTCCAACTGTTTTACCTGTTCGTCGTGCAACTTGTCAACCTCTTCCTGTTTTTTCTCCAGAATTTGAAGTTGGTTTGTAAGGTTGGCTCTCATTTTGTCGAGTTCGCTTTGTTTCCGTTGAGCATCTTGCAATTTTTGCGAGAGGGTTTGCTCTTTTTTTCTTATGCGCGACTCGGCTTGCTGTATTTTGCTGTTGCGTTCGTTAATCATTTTCTCGTGCTCCGATTTGAGCTGGAGAAATTTCTCTTTTGCCTGAAGAATTTTATCTTTTTTAATTACTTCGGCTTTCTCTTTTGCTTCGTTAAGAAGCGCCTCGCTTTTTTTCAGCATTGATTTGCGTAAAACGGTTATGGTAACCAGAATTCCCAAACCGAAAGCGCCCAATACTTCAAGGATATTTAAAAATATATTCATAGCACACTGTTTTGTGCTTGCAAATGCGGTAAGAAAAGAAGCCCACACAATCATGGAGTTACAGTAAACTCCGGAAAAACATGGATAGGGTCGCCAAGAATTTTCGAACGTCCAGTGTCTGCCGAAGCAAATCCCACGAAGGTAATCAGGCCTGTTCTAGAACTCTTATGAGCTTAACCCTAAATGTTGTAGTGTTGAGTTTACAAACATTAGATTATGTGGGCTGTATTTTGTTAAAAGAACGTATTTTCTTTTTAAATATTGCTTTCGAGCAACTGATCAATCTCTGCGAGTTTTTGCTCCATCTCTTTTTCCCTGAAGTCTTTTTCCGACTCAAGGTCAACGGCTGTATGGGCAAATTGCAAAGCTACCATGGCAAGCAAATCTTGTTGGTCATCGAACTGATACCGGTGAGCATAATCTTTAATCATCCCGTTCAGTTCTTTTGCAGCCTTACGAACAATTTCCTCTTGTTCGGCTAAAATGTCGACCTTGTATGGTCTTCCGGCAATCACGACCGTTATTGTTAATTTTTTGTTTGTCAAAACAACTTTCTTTTATTATCAGTCACTCAAAACATCAATACCCTTATCAATTTCATCGACCAACCGGTCGATGAATTCGATACTATTCTCAACACCTTTTCTGTCATTTAGCGCACTTGCAAGCGATATTTCAACTAATTTAATACGCTTGTTTTCCAATTCGTTTTGCAACTGTTCTATAAGAACGCGAGCCTTTTCAAGCTCATGATTTATCCGTTTGTTTTCGTCGAGAAGATTGTTTTTCAATTCTATCAATTTCCTTACTTTGTAACTTATTCCGGAAATCAACAATGCTTCATTCGACATCTTAAAACAGATTATACATTGCACAAAAATACATAAAAATTGCACTAATTGTCAAGATATGGTTATTTTTGAAAGGTATTTGGTTTAAAGAACGGAAAATCAACAAATAAATGAAAGAGGAATTTCTTTGGTACTTGTGGAAATTTAAACTTTTCAACACAAATTTGAGGTTAAAATCGGGTGAAAAAATAACAATCCTGAGGACGGGCACACAAAATAGCGACAGCGGCCCCGATTTTTTTAATGCATTGATAAAAATAGGGGAGACGACCTGGGCGGGAAATGTTGAGATGCATGTTAAATCGTCGGAATGGTACAAGCACGGACACCATAAGGAGAGAACTTATGATAATGTGATTTTGCACGTTGTGTATGAACATGATAAAGATGTTTTTGGAAAGGGCGGAGAGCCTCTACCCGTTTTGGAGGCAAAGAACAATTTCGATATAGGGATTTTAAAAAGGTACGAAGATTACATTAAAAGTTTGAGAAAAATACCTTGTGAGCGCGATATTGACAAAGCCGATTATTTTACCGTTTTGAATTGGCTTGAGCGTTTAACGTTTGAACGGTTGGAGCGGAAAGCGGGGGAAATAATAAGAGTAAGCAAGATATTGAAATATGATTTTTATGAGATATTTTATCAGAAAGTTGCGCGTTATTTCGGGTTAAAAGCCAACAGCGACGCTTTTGAATTGCTTGCGAAGTCGTTGCCTTTGAAGATTTTGTCAATTCATAATGAGAACTTGATGCAGTTGGAGGCTTTGTTGTTCGGGCAAGCGGGATTGCTATCG
>Ga0256914_1001099_pt1 | contig 25630 bp, 19 predicted proteins | sample HulkmetaG_FD_191571 | JGI IMG/M metagenome (GOLD analysis project Ga0256914, IMG submission 191571) | Hydrothermal chimney microbial communities from Main Endeavour vent field at the Juan de Fuca Ridge, Pacific Ocean - Hulk | ecosystem: Environmental > Aquatic > Marine > Hydrothermal vents ... | reverse complement strand
AGAAATTAAGGCTCCAAAGAATATCGGTTTCGTGTTCCAAGAGGACAGGCTTCTTCCATGGCAAACAGTAATAAAAAACGTAGCCCTCCCACTGCTCTACAGCGAAAAATCCTCCCCCATCCCCCCTCTCTGCTTTGCCTCTTTCCTACTAGGAGAGGTTGGGTTACAGAATGACGCTTTTAAGTTTCCATCCCAACTCTCCGGAGGTATGAAAAAACGAGCGGCCCTTGCCAGATGTTTCGCAAGATTGCCCGAGGTTATCCTCATGGATGAACCCTTCACGGGCCTTCATAGAGAGGCAAGATTCGATTTGTGGGAGAAACTTTTTACCCTCCTCAAAACAAGGGAACTCCCCGTAGTCATTGTAACTCATTTTCCAGAAGACATTCCCAAACCAGAGATGTGTACATTCTACGAGCTAAGTGGCAAACCTGCATCTCTAATAAGCATGAAATAACCACCAATATACATACAAGCACCATCAAGGGGAAATTTTCACAAATTTCGTGTATATTTTCACAACTAAAAACTAAATATAAATATGCACGAAAACTATGAGGGTAACTATTGACATTTTGTTCACTAATTATTAAATATATATTGTGCTTAAAATAACAATTCAAATCGGTGGAGATAAACGTATGAACGTAGAAACAAAAACAAACCCATACACCAAGATAATCTCAAAGTACCCGGCATCGAGAGATTATCTAATACCAATACTGCAAGAGATCCAGGAAGAGTTTGGGTACCTCTCCAAAGAGAGTATAAGATATGTCTCTGAGTACCTAAATCTACCGGAAGCAAAAATCTTCGGAGTAGCAACATTCTACAATCAATTCAAACTAAACCCACCTGGAAAATTCCAGATTCAGGTATGCAGGGGTACCGCATGCCACGTAAAAGGCTCATCAAATGTATTGGAGGCCTTTAAAACCGAACTGGGAATAGACGTAGGGGAAACCACAAAAGACGGCCTGTTTTCTCTAGAGACCGTAGCGTGTTTGGGTGCCTGTTCAATAGCCCCGGTGGTAAAGATAAATAATCAATTCTACGGAAGGCTTGATTCAAGAAACAAGGTAGAAAAACTAATCAAGACTCTAAGGAACAGGGGGACAGATAATGAGTAAAGTGATTATTGGAATGGGGACATGTGGCTTGGCATCCGGCGCAGATAAGGTTAGAGAGGCAGTCACCAAATGGGCAGAGACTAAAAAAGCCAAGCTAGAGATAACCGCCACGGGGTGTGTAGGCTACTGTCAGGTAGAACCTATTATGGATGTGGTCACCGACGAGGGGATTAGGGTCTCATATGGGAATGTCAAACCAACCGATGTAGGTTTTATATTAGATGAAACCCTGACAAGAGGTAATTTTAATATCGACGGAGTCCTGGGACAATACAGAAACGGGAAACAACCGATAAAGGGGATTCCCCTCATAGACGAGCATCCTTTTTTCAGAAAGCAGCATAAATTCGTGCTCAAAAAGTGTGGAATCATAAACCCGGAGTCCATATCCGAATACAGGGAAATGGGAGGCTTCAAGGGATTGGAGCGCGCACTTTCCATGACCCCTCAGGAGGTTATAGACGAAATAACAACATCCGGATTAAGGGGACGCGGAGGTGGGGGCTTCCCCACAGGGAAAAAGTGGCAATTTGCATACAATGCCAAGGGTGAAGAAAAATATATAATCTGTAACGCAGACGAGGGAGATCCTGGTGCCTTTATGGACAGGTCTCTATTGGAGGGAGACCCCTTCGCCGTAATCGAGGGGATGATAATAGCAGGTTACGCAATCGGGGCAAAAAATGGCATTATTTACTGCCGAGCGGAATATCCACTCGCAATAACAAGGCTTCAAAAGGCAATAGAAACCCTGAAGAAAGAGGGGATACTTGAGAAGAAGTTAAATAACAGTGGATTTTCCTTTAGCCTCAGGATTAAGATGGGAGCGGGAGCTTTTGTGTGCGGTGAAGAAACAGCATTAATAGCCTCGATAGAGGGAAAGCGAGGCATGCCACGTCCCAGACCGCCGTATCCTGCCGTTTCGGGGCTCTTTGGCAAACCTACAGTTATCAATAATGTAGAAACCCTTGCCAATGTTTCCTCCATCATGCGAGAAGGGGCAGAGTACTTCGCCTCGCTCGGAACGGAGAACTCACGCGGAACAAAGGTGTTTGCCCTGACGGGAAAAATTAAAAATACAGGGTTAGTTGAAGTCCCCATGGGGATTACCCTACGTGAAATAATCTATGATATAGGCGGAGGTATACAAAACGATAAAAAATTCAAGGCCGTTCAAATCGGCGGACCGTCTGGAGGGTGCATTCCGGAGGAGCACCTTGATATAAAAATAGATTATGAGTCGCTAAAGAGTATCGGGGCAATGATGGGTTCCGGGGGCCTTGTGGTTATGGACGAAGACACATGTATGGTCGATGTAGCCAGGTTTTTCCTCTCCTTTATAACAAAGGAATCCTGCGGAAAGTGCATTCCCTGCCGTGAGGGTACCCAGAGAATGTACGAAATTCTTGAATCAATAGTCTCTCCGTACTCCAAAATGAAAAGCGAAGAAGAAAACCTAAAGCGATTTAATATGATAACCCAATTAGAAAATCTTGCCAACGTTATAAAAGATACCTCACTATGCGGTTTAGGCCAGACAGCCCCCAATCCTGTACTCTCAACACTAAGATTCTTCAGAGACGAGTACGAGGCCCACATATACGACAGAAAATGTCCGGCACATCAGTGTAAGGGACTTCTTAGCTACGAAATAGATAACGAACTCTGCAAGGGGTGTACACTATGTATGAAACATTGTCCGGCAGGCGCAATAGTAGGAGAACCCAAAAAGGCCCACTATATACTTCAGGACAAATGTATTCAGTGCGGCATGTGTTTTGAGGTGTGCAAATTCAACGCAGTGAAAGTCAGTTAATTAAGGATCAGGGAGGAAACCAGATGATAACATTACATATAAATGATAAGAAAATACAGGTAAAAGAGGGAGCAACAATCCTTGATGCCGCGAGAGAAGCGGGAGAAAAAATTCCCACCCTATGCCATATAAAAGAGTTATTCCCCTCGGGCGCGTGTAGAATGTGTGTGGTAGAGGTAAAGGGTAAACCCAATCTCATACCTTCTTGCGCCTACCCGGCAGAGGAGGGTATGAGAGTATATACCCGTACACCGAGGATTTTAAATGCAAGAAGAACCATCATTCAACTACTCCTGGCAAGTCACCCATTTGACTGTCTCACATGCTCACGAAACAACAACTGTGAACTCCAGTCTCTCGCAGCGGAGTACAACATAGATAGTGTCCCGTTCGAGGGGAAAACCAGACACCACTACATCGATTTTTCCTCCCCTTCGATAATAAGAGAACCTGACAAGTGTATACTCTGTGGAAGATGTGTAAGGATATGTGAGGAAATACAGGATGTTTCAGCTATTGATTTTACAAAACGAGGCTTTGACACTATGGTACTCCCTCCATTTGAGATGGACTTTAGTGAGAGCAAGTGCGTAAACTGTGGCCAATGCGTTCTTGCATGTCCGACAGGGGCGCTTCATGAAACCCCAAGTTTAGAAAAGGTAATAAGAGCGCTTCAGGAGGGTAAAAAGTACATGGTAGCCCAGGCGGCCCCGGCTATACGGGTCTCATTAGGCGAGTTTTACGACCTGGAACCGGGAGCCAATGTAACGGGTAAAATCGCTGCTGTTCTTAGAAAAATCGGTTTTAAAAAGGTATTCGACACAGATTTCTCAGCAGACCTCACCATAATGGAGGAGGGAACAGAGTTTGCAGAACGCTTACATAACGGTGGTCCATTCCCCATTTTTACATCCTGCTGTCCCGCATGGATAAAGTATGCGGAGCACAATTTTCACGATATTCTCCCCAATATCTCCTCCTGCAAATCTCCACAACAGATGATGGGATCGCTCATAAAGACCTTCTTCGCAGAGAAAGAGGGAATAAATCCAAAGGATATATTCGTCGTATCGGTAATGCCCTGCACGGCGAAAAAGTTTGAAATAGAGAGACCGGAACACACGATAAACGGTCTTCCCGTAGTGGATGCCGTAATAACAACAAGAGAATTCGCAAAACTAATAAACCTCTATGGAATAGATTTTAAACACATAGAAGAAGAAGAGTTTGATCCAAGCCTCGGATTAACCTCCGGTTCCGGTGATATCTTTGCAGCCTCCGGGGGAGTTGCGGAATCAGCCCTTAGAACCGCATATCACATTATAACGGGTAAGGACTTACAAAATGTAGATTTTGAGGAGCTAAGGGGTTATGAGGGAATAAAAGAGGCTACCGTAAGCATAGATGGTACGGAGATTAAGATAGCCATTGCCAATAGACTCTCCAATGCCAGGAAAGTTATAGAGCTAATTAGGGAGGGCAAAAAATTTTACCACTTCGTAGAGATAATGGCTTGTCCGGGAGGATGTGTAGGAGGAGGCGGACAGATTTTCGGATACGACCCGGAAAGAGTAAAGGAAAGACTCGAGGCTATCTATAGAATAGAAAAGGAACGCAAGGTAAGAATGTCATATAAGAATCCCGCAATAGTGGAACTATACAATGAGTACTTACAAAAACCGGGATCACAACTGGCACACAAACTACTACATACAAGCTACCAAAAGAGAAAGATGTACGCATTGGAACCTGCGCTGGAGGCTACAAACTAAAAGGATAAGGGGCAAAAATGGTTTCCGTTTATACCAAGGGCGAGATATGTAAAAAATGCTACTCCTGTGTAAGATCATGCCCCACAAAGGCAATAGAGGTACACGAGGGGCAGGCAGATATAATAGAAGAACTTTGCATCTCCTGCGGTTACTGTGTTACCACCTGCTCACAGGGTGCTAAGGCTATTAGATCGTCAATCGATAGTGTGTTAAACCTTATAAAAGGGAAGGGAAAAGGAAAGGTTTATGCGATGCTTGCCCCCTCCTTCCCGGCCTCATTTCTCAATGTCAAACCGGAAAAACTGGTAGGGGCATTGAGAACTCTTGGTTTCGATGGGGTATACGAGGTAGCATTCGGAGCAGATCTTGTCTCTTACCGATACTACCAGGTGTACAAAAACCTAAAAAACGAGGGCGAGAATAAATTCCTAATCTCCTCTCCATGCCCCGCAGTTGTTTCCTATATAGAGAAGATAGTTCCGGAACTCCTACCGTATCTGGCAAATATAGCCTCACCGATGGAGGCCATAGCCAGAGTGATAAAACAAAAGATAGACGCGGCAGGGAAAACCGTTTTCATAGGTCCGTGCGTCGCCAAAAAAGACGAAGCGGATAAGTCGGATTTTGTAGACGAGGTACTAACCTACGAAGAACTCGCCCAAATATTCAAGCAGGAATCAATCGATTACAATCAGGTAAGAGAAATTGATTTTGATCCTCCCCACGCTAACCTGGGGAGGATATATCCGGTAACAGGTGGCTTGTTAAAAGCCGCATGTATAGAGGCAGATTTACTGGACAGCCCGGTGTATGTAGTGGAGGGAAAGGAACGAATCGTAGATATTCTAACCGTCTTAAGCGAGTATGTAAAAAACGGCAAGAGGGTGAACTATAAATTTTTTGATTTACTATTCTGTGAGGGATGCATTGGCGGTCCGGTAATGGAAAACGATCTAACCTTTTACGAACGAAAGAAGTACATAGTAGAGTACATAAACTCAAGACCAGTGATTAAAGACATAGATAAGTGGGTAGAGTTTAACAAAGAGTATATAGATGTGGATCTAACCAAGGAATTTCACCCGGAAAAGGCAGAGGAACCAATGCCCACAGAGGAAGAAATTCGCAAGATACTCGCAATGACCAATAAATTTCGCCCCGAGGACGAATTAAACTGCCGCGCATGTGGCTATTCATCCTGTAGAGAAAAAGCCATTGCAGTGTATAGGGGAAAAGCAGAGGTTGAAATGTGCCTACCCTATCTCATCACAAAACTGGAAAAAACCATAGAGGATCTCAAAGAAAACCAGGCAAAACTGATACAAGCAGAAAAACTTGCCTCAATGGGGCAAATGGCAGCTGGAATAGCCCACGAAATAAATAATCCCCTGGGAGTTGTTTTGATGTATTCCTATCTCCTAAAGGATGAGGTAGGAGACAAGACACCCATAGTTAAAGATGTAGAGAGAATTATTAAAGAGGCCGAGAGAACAAGAAAGATCGTCAAAGGTATCCTAAACTTTGCCCGGAAAGAAAAAATCGAGAGGAAAGAGGTGGATATCAATGCTCTAATAAAACGCTCCGTGGAGGACATTGTAGGGGTAGAGATAGGCAAAAAGTATAGGGTTGACTACAATCTCGATCCATCCGTGGGTAAACAATGGGTGGACGAATCACAGCTAAAACAGGTATTCGATAACATAATTAAAAATGCAACTGAAGCAATGTCGGATGGTGGAACCATTACCATAACAACCAAAAACGATGAGAATGAGTTTTCTGTAACAATAGCAGACACGGGACCGGGAATACCGGAAGAGAATCTTCCAAAACTTTTCTCTCCGTTTTTCACAACCAAACCGGTTGGAAAGGGAACAGGGCTGGGACTCCCTGTATGCTATGGAATAGTAAAAATGCACGAGGGCTCCATTGTTGCAGGCAACAACCCTGATGGTGGGGCATACTTTACCATAAAAATAAAGCACTACACGAAGGAGGGAAAAATTGCCTAAGATTTTAATAGTCGATGATGATAAAGATCTTCTCGAGGGACAGACAATGTATCTGGAGAGTAAGGGTTATACTGTAGAAACTGCCCTGAATATGGAGGAGGGACTAAAAAAACTAGAGAATTTTAGTCCAGATTTAATCATAGTTGACCTCATGATGGAACACTACGATACCGGATTTGTCTTCTGCAAGAGGGTAAAGGATAACCCTAACCTAAAAAACATTCCGATATTTATACAAACAGCCGCTCCTAAAGAAATCGGATACAAATTCGATATTACAGATTCAAAGAGTAACGAATGGATAAAGGCGGAGGAAATTCTAACCAAACCTGTTCCCCTCGAATATCTGGAGGGTAAAATAAAACAGTACCTGGAGAAATAAGGACCCACTCCACAACCTGCGACAGAAAGGAGGCTAGGCATGTGTAATAAAGAGGAGAGTAAGTTAAGAATACTCGCAGTAGACGACGAAGAGGGAATGCGAGAGGGAATAAAGAGGGTTTTGGAAAAGAAAAATTTCATAGTAGATACCGCGGAGAACGGTGAAGAGGCAATCAAGCTACTCAGAGATAAAACCTACGATATTGCTCTTATAGACCTAAAGATGCCGGGAATCGATGGCTTTCAGGTAACGGAATACATAAACGAAGAAATAGGTAACAAAACAGTTGTGGTAATCGTTTCCGCACTTGCCACGGTGGAGGCGGCTGTAGAGGTGGCTCGTCACGGGGCATTCGATTTCCTCGTAAAACCATTCACCCCCACAGATTTAATCGAGGTTACAGAAAGGGCTGCAAAACAATCATTACTCATCAAAGAGAGAGAAAAATACCTATACGAACTAAACAATGAAAAGAACCTATCCAGACAACTTATAAACTCGATGCAAGAGGGTGTAGTCGTATTAAACATAAACAAGAAACCGGTACTCATGAATCCCAAAGCGGAGTACTACCTAAAAAAACACTACACCGAAAATCTAACAGTAGAAGAACTCTTTAACGATAAGAGAGTGCTAGAGGCAATTGATGAAATCATACGCGAAAATAAAACAACCACCAGAATAATCAACACAAATCTCGATAATACAGATGATAAAATGATACAGTTTAGAATAGAAACTCTAATCATAGACGGCGAACACGGCGGGATAATTATCATTTTAAACGATATAACCGACGAGTGGAAGGCAGAACGAGATAAGAATCGCTTCGTATCAATGGTTGCCCACGAACTAAAGAGTCCCATGGCAGCAATTATCAACTATATAAATGTAATCCAAACAGGAATCTACGACAATCAGATTGACAAAATCCACGAAATTCTAGAACGTTGCAAAGTAAGAGGCGAAGCTCTACTAGAACTGGTAAGAGATCTACTATACATAAACAAACGAGAGGCAGGGAAAATCGAAAGAACGATAGAAGAACTTGATCTAAAGGAGGTAATAGCCGCACAACTTGACTTTTTCAAGGTACAGGCAGAAAAGCGAGGTATCCAATTAAAATTGGAGGCAGAGGATACCACAGACTACAGGGTAAAGGCAGATAGGCAGGATCTGGACAGAATATTTATGAATCTAATATCAAACGGTATAAAGTATAACAGAGATAATGGCTCTTTGACCGTAAGATTATCACGAGAGAATAAATCGATTAAAATAGAGATTGCAGATACGGGAATAGGAATGACAAAAGAGGAGATGAAAAATCTTTTTAAAGAGTTCTATAGAGTAAAGAACGAAAAAACCTCGGGTATATCCGGCACAGGTCTTGGGCTCGCAACGGTAAAGAGGGTACTTTCGGAATACAACGGACACATATCCGTGGACTCCACACCCGATGTAGGAACTACATTTACTGTACTATTTCCGTCTGCCCAGATACCAAACACCAAAGGCTAGAATATTAAATTGTAAAAAGAGGAAGCTGTTTGAAACTTGCAAATAAAATTTTTCTAACATTCTTCTGGATAATTATAGCCTCGGTTCTCTTTAGTGTCATCCTTGGTTCTCTTCTCATATCCAAATCGGTATGGTCTGGAGCGATAAGTAGGGTAAGGGTCGGGTTAAAAGAGGCCAATTCATACCTGAACACAAGGTTAGAAACTCTAAAAACCTCAAATGAGATCCTAATTAACGGACTAGAAAAAAAGGTAAAGCTACCAATAGAACCAAACATAGTAATATCCGACACCACAGTTATATCCGAAATACTCACATACAACGGAATATCCCCTACAGAGAAAGAATTAACGGGTTTTTTACTCATCCCACTAAAAGACGTGATAGAGAGTGTGCCCCGGGTCTCAAATTTGCCACTATGTCCGAAGAAAAATCTACTCTGCCTTGTCGCCATAACCTACAACAAAAACCCTTCGGGTTCTCACTTTAAGACCCTACTCTCCGCGGTAATCCTTAACGGCAACTACAAATTGATAAATAAACTTCAAAAGGAACTCTTTTACGAGGGATTCTATGGCAAAAAACCCTTCGGAACCGTAACTATCTTCTGCGAAGACACAAGAATAAACACCACTGTCATTGGTCCGGACGGGAAGATAGCCGTAGGGACACGGGTATCCGAAGTAGTAAAAAAGCATGTTTTAGAAGAAAATAAAATGTGGCTAAACAGAGCATTTGTAGTGGACGATTGGTACATATCAGCATATCAACCGATAAAAAGTCCTGCCGGTAAAAATATAGGGATTCTATACGTAGGGGTTCTCGAAAAATGGTACAAGGATATCAAGAGAAACATCATCCTCTCCCTATCACTTATAACAATTCCATCGCTCTTTTTACTGCTGTTGGGTGTGTTTTTTCTCTCAAAAGGAATATCAAAACCATTAAGTGCCCTTGCAGATGTCAGCGAGAAGATAATTCAAGGGGAGTTTTCAAAGGTACCTCTTAACATAGGCAATACCCTGGAGATAAAGAAACTAACAGACTCATTTAACAAAATGATAAAGGCAATCCATGAGAGAGAAAACAAACTAAAAGAACAGAATATAGAATTAGAAAATACCAACAGAGACTATCAAGAGCTTCTAAGCTTTGTAACTCATGAATTGAATAACTCGGTGGGATCGCTTCTCTTAAACGTATCAATACTTACCGATGGCACGGTTGGAGAATTAAACAAAGACCAGGCAGAGGTAGGAGCATTGATACTCCGGGACGTTCAGCGATTCAGAGATATGATAAGAAACTACCTTAATATCTCAAGACTCGAGAAGGGTACATTAAAGTATCACCCCACTGATGTGTATCTTAAAACCCAGGTGGTAAAACCCGTAGTGAAAAGATTCGAAAGCAGATTGGAACACAGGGGAATGAAAATTATCTGGGACTGGGATGAAAACTTTATGGTAAAATGTGACCCCGAACTCATGGATATCTGTTACAGCAATTTTATAGTTAATGCAATAAAATATGGGAAAGACTGGATAAAGATCACCGCTCAAAAAGAGAAAGATTCCGTAGTCCTAGGGGTAATAAACGGAGGAACACCGATCCCCAAAGATAAAATACCGCTTCTCTTTAAGAAATTCTCACGACTCGTAAAATCAGATGACGGAGCAGGTCTGGGGCTTTACTTAATTAAAAAAATCGTCGAACGTCACAACGGAGAGGTATGGTGTGAAATAACGAAAGATAACCATACGGGATTTTTCATTCGACTTCCCTCTTCCTCTTAGTCTTAGAAAATTTTCATATATTAAAATATTAAAGCTATCTGTGGGCGATATAGGACTCAATAAGCGATATCCTTTCCTCATAGTAGTTTTTTCTCTCCCTATTAAACCGTCCCGGATCTCCCTCAATCCCCTTTACAGCAGGTTTTAATTTCTCATATTCCTTCCTAAGAATAGAGAGATAATCCTTCCATCCTCCCTCCGAGCGAATGCTTTTAATAGGAAGCTTATCCATTACCTCGGTGTATCGCTCACCAAGTGCCTTCAATATCAAAACATAATCAATCAATTCCTGAGGGGAAAGACTACTCAAAAGTTCGTCAAAACTCTTAAAATGGGGGTATACTCTTCTATAAAAATCAATATATTCGGCTTTGGCTCTACGATATTCTCCTCTCTTATAGTAATACTGAACAATAAGGGGAATCTGCTTTTCAAGCATGTATCGTCTCACATCTTCTCTCAATAAAAATCGAGAAGCATTTTCGTAATCTCCATTCTCCAGATACCCGGAACCCAGAAAAAAACCAATCGCCGGATTTTCTGTTTTTTCAAACCCTTCTTTTAAAACCTCATATTTTCTCTGTAGATTACCCCTATCATCATAATGCAAAAAGTACTCTATATACACCTCGGGTCTCATAGGGTACCTTTTAATCGCTTTTTCAAGAATTAGATTAGAGGCCTCCATATCTCCCCTGTACCTCTTATACATTGCACTGTTAATCATTCTTCTCCACCCGGGAGACCTAAACCACGGAACCACAACTCGGAAGAGAACCACCAACAAAAATAAAGCCCCAGGCAAATACAAGAGGTAGAGTTTCACTCTTTTGCCCCCATATTACTCTGATCTACGCTTAAAATTTGATACTTGCCTGTTATACCGTCTACCATTACTTTAAATGATTCGTTCTTTCTATTGGTACATTTTACTATCCAGAAAGGTTTATAGAGAAATTTCCTCCCCTCCAATTCCAATTCCGGAAAGAGAAGAGATTTCAATCTATGTATAACAACATGTACCACATAGCTTTTAGCAATTTTTAAAGCTTCTTCATCCCGGATTTTGGGCTCAAGAACATCAACAGGGTCGGTGTTTATCGTTTCAATCTCAAATTCATCAACCGTAGCAGCCTGCTTATTCCTCGAATCAACAATGCAAGGAACATGTATCTCTCTAACTCCAAATATGGTTTTTACCCTATATCTAAAGTAATACCAAAAATAGGGATAGTATATTATACGCTGAACCCTTGGTTTGAAATCGGCAGAAACCCTCTCCAACAGTAACTCTGCCTCGGTAGCATCGACATTTTGCTTTACCGCTTCAATCTTTATTATATCACTCCCCATACATCTATAAACTGTAATGTTCTTTAAAAGCAGGATTGGAAAGCGCAATATCTCTAATCACCCCTTCTACCTGTTCTTCCGATTTCGTCCTCGGATCTCTATACAAAAACTCTTTTAGAATAGATATATCACGAGAGAGATACGCCTCTATAGCCCATTCCATTCGCATCCATCTAGGGGTAAGATACATATTTACTATCCGTTTAGGTATCGCCGGATCTATTTTCTCCGGTTTAATTCCACTACTATCCACCCATACGGGAACCTCGATTATTACTTCTTTCGGGAAAGAAGGAATTATAAGATCACCCTCTGGACCGGAATTACGAATATTCAAAACAAGTCTTACCCCATTATTGTTTACAATAGCATCGATGAAAGGGATATGTTGCTCACCGCTCATTTTCTCCGGGGGGAACTCTTTCAACAGATCATAATTTTCGTCACGCGCCATCTCTTCTGTTTTCGCCGTAGACCTGGCTAACCTTTTCTGATACCATGCCCAACCCTCACTGGAATCAGCTCCTCCCCATGGTTCACCATACCACTTCTTTTTCACTTCATCATTATAATTATACTTCCAAGAACCATTTCGTGCGGCATCACCTATCGGAATCTTGCCATAAAACCTGTACATATCTATCACACCGGGAGAAAGCTGAACATCAAAGGGATCTTCAGGCTTCCAATTCTCAGATTCCCTTTCAATCCAGCTATCAAGAAACTTATATCCATCAGCACCTCTATATCTAAAGCGCGTAAGCCATATATTATGATTAAACCCAGCCACCTGCCAGTCAACATCTTTCTCATTCATATCCAAAACTTTAAATATATCCTTTACTCCTTCATGACCATGACAAAACCCCACAACCTTAACACCACTGGCCCTGGATATTAAATTGGTTCCCTCAAAAACAGGGTTAGAAGCAAGGAGGAAATAAGCATTCGGAACCAGCTCCTCTATAGTATGAGCTATCTTTAAAAAATAGTTAAACTGTCCGGTATTAGTCAGGGTAAAATAATCAGATACCATATTAAACTCTTGCGCATCAATTCCTCTGTAATAACCATGCTTTTCCCCAATAGCTCGCATCTTCGCCTGCTCTGCATGTCCCCCTACAAGAGCGGTATTAATAACAAAATCAGCCCCCTCTATCGATTTTCTCAAATCCGCCGTTTTTTCGAAGCGTAACCCAGAACCAAGCAATCTAGCATACCTCGTAGCAAGCGCATACACAGCATCCAGGCGCTCACTATCAATATCCATTAGAGAAACCAGACTATTACTTAAATCTTTCGTTCTACAGAGATCACCCACAAGGCGAAGTGAAAAAATTGCACTTCCCGCACCGATAATACTAATTTTTAAGTCTCTCATATCCACTACCTCTATTTTTAATTTATCTCTCTCTATGTTTATCCTCTGTCTTCGATTACTCCTTTTTAGTTCATTATCCAATAAGAATCAAGAAAAAAATCATCATTTACTATTAAAATACGAATAAAGGAATTGCATTTAAAAAGGCACTACCTCACCCTTTTCGAGATAGTGCCTCATTATATCATTCCTTAAATTAACAGCTGTTAATCGACAAGCTTTCTAACCTCTTCAGCTTCCGGGTTAAGGGCAAACTCAGCCATAGAGATCATCTCCTTGGGAATAGGACCTATCTTTGCCGTTTCTTCAATAGCCCTTAAGATATGTTTAGGAACAGGATGAGATTTCTGGGTTGCAAGGCTAACTATTACCATAAGGAGTATCGAGACAGTAAGACCGGCAAACATCGGGTGAATAGCGGTAGCAGAATCAACACCGGCAACCTTCCACACAAAGGCCACAACAGCCCCGCCTATCATAGAAGAGATCGCACCGGGTGTATTTGCCTTTTTCCACCATACAGCAGCTACATAGGAGGGAAGAAAAGCACTTCCCAGAACGGAGGTAGTAAAAACCACTATAGCAAAAACACCAGGGGGTTTAACAAGAGCTACTATATAGCCTATTACACCAATAGCCAATACTAATCCTCTTGAAACCATAACCATCTGTTTATCGGTAGCATTTTTATTAAAGAAGCGTTGATATATATCTCTCGAAGCGATTGTACCTGTCTGAAGGAGTATTGAATCCGCTGTAGACATAATTGCAGCCATAATTGCAGCCATAACTATACCAGTTACAGCAGGAGGAAGCAACTTTTCGGCAACCTTAAAAATAGCCAGTTCGGGATCCTTTAAATGAGGTAGTATTATTATAGCTAATATTCCCAAAACATAGGGTGCCGTTACAAAGAAGAGATTCCAAATCGTAGAGTACAACCCTGCCATCCGAGCTGTTTTAGGATCTTCCATAGCCATATGTCGCGTTACAACATGTGGCCAACCCATATACCCGACAGAGAAGATAAGAACGGCTCCTGCTACTTGACCCCATTGACCTTTATATCCAAGTCCCTTCCCCCAGATGGAGAGATAAGTTGGATCAATCTTAGCAATTGCGTGATTGGCAGCACTAAAACCCCCTACATAGGAAAGAGCCGCGATAAATATCCAAATTACTCCAACAACCATTACTATACTCTGGAAAAAATCAGTCCATGCAACGGCAAAATATCCCCCAAGGTACGTATAGAGAATAATAATGCCAACCGCTATAAGTAAAGCGAGCCAGTACGGTAGGCCTGTAACCAATGCCATTCCCTTCCCACCACCAATGAACTGAGCAAGAACATAGAAAAAGAGGAAGAACACTGTTAAAACCCCGGCTATTAAACGGGTGGCAGGGGAAGGATACCTATTCTCCAGGTACTCTATTGAAGTGAGAGAACCCATAATCTTAGAAAGTTTTCTCATCCTCCTACCAATGACCGAGAGATTAACAACCCCACCACCAATATCACCACTGGCATACCACACAGCCCAATACCCTGTAGTGTATCCTGCCGAACCGGCACCCAGAAACATGTAACCACTCATAGATGTAGCCTGAAGGGTCATAGCAGTAACCAGAGGGCCTATCTGTCGCCCACCCAGAAGATAACCCTCCAAATTCTTAGCAGCACCCTTTCTTACAGCCCAAAAACCAATCCATACAACAACCACATAGTATATAACCAGAAAGATCAATACTACAGGGTTCATTTGTTCTCCTCCTTATCCTTTCCCCATTTCCTAGTGACTATCAAAAAGACGATGGTGTAAATGATCCAGAAGGCAGGAAACCCAAACAAAACCAAGGCCGTTGTAGCTGGTAAGCCAAACATACCTATACCTCCTTTAAGTTTTATATTTTATAGTTTTAATTATAAAAACTCGGATTTAGATGTCAATCAGAAAAGAATATTTGGATTTTTCTCAAAAAATTCATTACTATAGTTACCGTTATGAAAAGCTCATCATCTTACAAACTAGAGAAACAAATCGCCATTCAGGCGGTAATTAAAGCCTCAAGACTCTGCCGACACATACAGAACAATCTCCACAAGGCGGACACTATCTCCAAATCCGACAATTCTCCCGTAACAATCGCAGACTTTGGCTCGCAGGCAATTATAAACAGTGAAATTTTAAAATATTTTCCCAAAGATAGGATAATAGGCGAGGAAGACTCTTCTAAACTAAAAACCTCTCCTAAACTCATAGAAAGAATAACGGAAGAGATTAAAAAGGTAGAACCTGATCTTACAGAAAATGACATACTGACGGCAATAGATAATGGAAATGCAGATCAAACGGAAACCGGAAGGGTGTGGGCAATAGATCCAATAGATGGGACCAAAGGATTTCTCAGGGGAGAACAGTATGCAATAGCTGTTTCACTCCTCGAAAACGGAAGAGTTGTTCTTGGAGTTTTAGGGTGCCCAAACCTCCCATGGGAGATATCCCCAGGAGAAACAGGGACACTTACCACCCAGGAGAATACAAAATTACACGGTTGTATTATAACAGCCATCAGAAACGAGGGCACATTCATTCGCAAATACGAAGATCCAGGTGAGACCAGAGTAAGAGTTTCCAGACTCGACGATCCCTCAGAAGCCTGGTTCGTCGAGTCTGTAGAACCCTCGCATTCCTCACATGAAAAAACCATTCTGATCGCTCAACAATTAGGAATAAACAAAGAATCTATAAGATTAGACAGTCAGGCAAAATATGCAATTGTAGCACGGGGTGACGCACCAATATACTTAAGGATTCCCATAGGGGAATACAGAGAAAAAATATGGGATCATGCAGCAGGATCAATTATAGTAGAAGAGGCAGGGGGTAAGGTTACCGACATATTTGGTAAATCTCTGGACTTTTCGGTGGGGAAAAAACTAATCTCAAATAGCGGTATAGTAGCAACAAATAGCTTACTTCACAAGCATGTACTCACGGCTATTGCCACTACTCTCAAAAACTAAATAGGAGAAAGGAGTTTTGAGGTGAAAAAGAATTATTCTCTAACAACACTACTTAGTCTTTTAATTTTGTTTCTAACTCTAATAGTGCTTATAGGGTGCCTCAACAAACAGCAAAGCAGCAAAACTGAAAACCAGAAAAGTCAGGTAAAAATAGGTACAATGGAATCTGCCAGTGATTTTCAGAGCAAGTGCATAACTATAGACCCTAAAGTTGCCTACGAAATTATTAAAAAAAATAGCGGGAATAAGAACTTTGTAATCATCGATGTTCGCCAACCCAATGAATACAACGAGGGTCATATCAGAAATGCTATTCTTATTAATTACTATTCAAAGAATTTCAAAGAAGAAATAGCAAAATTAGATAGGAATAAAACATATGTTATATACTGCAGGAGTGGCAGTAGAAGTGGAAGAACACTAAAATTAATGAAACAACTACAGTTTAAAAGGGTATACAACATCTATGGTGGTATAATGAATTGGAAACGAGAAAAACTGCCGGTAGTAAAGTAGTCTCTACGAGGTGACAAACCGCCTCGAGAGATACACAAATAGACTTAAAAGCACCGTAAGAGCGGCAAGCCCCATCATCCACCTCGCTCCCAAACTTCCCATAGCAACTGATGCTAAGAATCCTCCAATAGCCCCTCCAAGAGTAAATATAAGCTGGTTAAAGTTCTGATAGGTTGCCTTAAGATCGGCATGAGCCTTTGAATTTAAAAAAGAGACCCATGCGGCATATTGAAGCGGGAAGGAAAAACCATGAAGACTTTGAATCAGAATAAAAATCAGAGGAGGAGGACTCCCACCCAAAAAAGCAAAGAGCATAAGTTTAACAATCTGAATCAAGATCCCCACAACGATCATTTTTTTATAACCCCACAGAGGCAAAAGCCTCTCCGTATTGATAAGCACAACAACTTCCGGAATAGCTGCCAAACCGAATGCAAGTCCTATTACCGTTACCCCTACCTTAAGTTTACTCATGTAAACACTGGTAAACATAAAAGCACCATTCATGCCAATACTCACTATTAGCACATACAGAAAAAAGAGGATAACCTCTCTATCCTTGAAGAGAAGTTTGAGGGGAAGTTTAACCTTTCTAATCTCCTCTTTTACACCGGAAGTCCCTATAACAGCTATCACCACAAAAACAACCACTACTATAGCAAAAACAGAGGCCATCATATTGGTAGAAGAAATTATAAAACCGGAGAGAGAGGCTGAGAGTATCCATCCCATAGTACCAAACATCCTTATGTTGCCATACCTATCCGTACTATTATACTTAAGCTCGAGAACCATCAAAGTTTCGGTATCAAGAAGGGGAATTATCGGCTTTGTAGAAAAGCCAATAAGCATGGCTCCAGTTAGAACAATGGATAACTTTAGTGAATAATCGATATACCCTATTCCCAAAAGTCTTCCAATGACGGAATTCTCACCAAGGCCTGGTATTAACAAAAGCACACTACCAAGAGCAGACATCAGGGCAAAGATAGTTATAAGCTTGTTCTTTATTTTAAACTTATCTGCCAGCAATCCTGCAATGGGAGGTGAAAATATTCCCACTATGGAGGAAAAGAAAAGGATTGTCCCTACAATTGAGTAATTAACTACCCCATGTGATGTAAAGATGTGTGAATAATACAAACTAAAAAAGGGAAAAACCAATCCCACAGATAAAAATATTAAGAATTGCAAGAATGTTACTCTAACAATTCGCTTCTCAATCACTACCACCAACTCCCGCACACTATTAAGACAAATTCTTAAGAGAGCTAACAGAAAATACAATATTAGAATTTAAAATGTTAATATATTACAAATAAAATCAAGCAAAAAACACAAAAATCTTAAAAGTACGCTTTATTCTTGTATTAAATAACACCTTTTGGTATTATTCCTCTGGGCATGAATAAAAAGTTTGTTTCCCGTATTTTTATACGAATAAGAAATATAATTTACCTTTCCATTCTCCTTCTTACAGGATGTCACTCACAGAATATGCATCTCACGACCAAAACATTCTCCGGCAACTACAACACTTTCAAAAATGCAATAACATTTTTTAAGGAAATTCATCTATGGCTCCCGGCAAGTGGGATTGCTGCTATCCCAGACGGTGGTATGCCAAGAACCCTATACAAGAACACCTCTCTCTATCACTTCCAAGTAGAGAGAAAATCATTAACAAAGATTTATGATTTTGGCAATCTACCCTATAACTACAGTCGATGGAAAAGCAAAACCTCTTACGGAACCAGTAAAATTGTTTTTAGTATAACACCTATAGAAGGATGGAGAGATTTCGCAGAGATAAATCCAGAGATGAAGAAATATGAAACAATGTACAGGGGAGTATTTCTGTGCAGCTTCCTTTCCCACAATCACAATCGGAAACAGGTCATAAGAATATCAACCACCGGAGAATATCCGATAATCTCAACCGACGACTCAATGGTAATTTATACCAAAGAGGAAAAGGGGAAATACTCACTGGAAATGTACAATTTAAATAACAACAAAAGCGAAACCTTAGTAGACGATCTGGATATAGAGCCTACTATCTCATTCTTTAAGGATAAAAAAACTGCCTACTGGTTACTACAAAACGGTGAATGGCTAAAAATAAATGTTTTCAATAAAAAAACAACCCGGATATCCTCCAAGAGTGTTGTAGAAAATTCAGAAGTACCCACAAAAACACTGGAAGAACTAACGGGAAGAATCCCCTATGCAGAATGGGGATTTAATCTAGCAGAACACTACCCAAGAAGTACAAAGGGATTTATAAATGATATAGTTAAAAGGAAAGGCAATCTGGAATACCGAATAGCCGTCCTCCAGATGCTAAAACGCAAACTCCCACCCCAAAAGCTTCACAAAATCGTTAATAAACTCATATCCGCCTCAGAATCACCAAATCCAGAAACGTCCGTACTGGTGAAATCACTGTTTGAAACACTTAACTCAATAAACAATATCTAAAAACTTTAGAAAGGCAATAGAAAATGAGAAGATTATTTTTTATTTTCATGTTTTCAATATACATCTCCCTATACTTTGGCAATGCTCAAGGTTTGACCAATGCAATTTCCCAAATAACACAAAAAATCTCTCATCTCAAAAGGCGTCCCACCATAGGATTGGTACTAAGCGGGGGAGGAGCTAGGGGTTTTACACACATCGGTGTGCTAGAATACATGGAAAAGGCAGGTATTAGACCTGATTATATCGCAGGAACAAGCATGGGCAGTATAATTGGGGCCCTCTATGCTCTGGGTTACAAGGCCAAAGAGATAAAGAAGCTTGTCTACAAAGCAGATTGGGATTTTATCATAAGCGACAGAATTAAATACACAAATATGTCAATGGACGCAAAGAGCGATGCTGGTAAATACTTTATGGAATTTTCCCTTAAAAAGAAAAAATTCAAACCTCCAATAGCACTAATCGGGGGTCAACATATCACAGAGCTGATAAACCATTACATGGCATGGAAATCCTACAAAATAAACGACTTTACAAAACTCCCCATTCCATTTTTCTGTGTGGGAATCAATCTGGAAAACGGAAGGCTAAAGATATTCAAAGATGGATACCTACCCGATGCGGTCCGTGCCAGCACGGCGATCCCATCTGTTTTCACCCCCCAACTCATCAGGGGTGTCCCCTACATCGATGGAGGGCAAGAAAACAATTTTCCCGTTAATCTCATGAAGGAAATATTCCATCCCGACATAATAATTGGATGCTTTGTCGGATTCAAACCCAAACCCAAGGAGGAGTTAAATACTCTAACCAATATTCTAATACAATCTATGTTCCTGAGTTCCTTCGATCTATTAAAAAAGAACAAAAAGGAATGTGATATCCTAATAGAACCGGATGTCTACAAATATAACACCCTTAGTTTTGACGATTATAAAAAAATCATAGAAATAGGAGAAAAGTCGGCTCAAAAATACTACCCCGAGTTTCTCGCCCTAAAGAGAATACTCGATAGATATCCCAATCAAACACCCCCTAAAAAGCTTCCTCAAATTACTACCCTAAAATTCGACAGAATCAAACTGGATGGGGTTTCACACCTCAGCCCATTATTTATAAGGGGACACCTGGGGTTGCACGAGGGGAGAAAATACTCCAGAAAACAAATTGAAAAGGCAATCTCCAACCTATACGGTACAGGTTACTTCCAATACGTTAATTACAAACTGCAGTATCGTGATGGGAAGAATATCCTCATAGTTAGACTAAAGGAAAAGAGTGAGACCCTCTTTAAAGTGGGAATTAAATACAATACCGAGTACACAGTGACCCTCTTGATGAATCTCACTTCTTTCAATTTTCTAATGCCAAATGCAAAACTCAAAATAGACGGAGAGCTCTCTCAAAATCCTTCGATTAATCTCTCTTATCAGTTTTTCCCCTTCTTCACCGACAAAAACATAAACTTCATAAACCCGTGTTTGGGTTTCTCACTCGATGCATCAAACCTTAACATCAATCAGTACAATACTGAAACAAATACCAACTCGCACATACTAAACTACTTGATAACTAATATTGGCATCTTTGCAAGAACTGAAATCTTAAACTCGTTTTTATTCGGCGTAGAGGGGGGAATCAACTACTCCCTGATAAATGATATGAACTATTCACAGTTCGTATTACAACCAGGAATATTTTTAAAACTCGATACGAGAAATGATCCCTTCTTTCCACAAAGCGGTACCTTCATTAATCTAAAGTCAAGATATCTCTACAATTTTACCCCGGAAACCGATAAATTCGGGAATAAGCACCCCCATTCAGTAGTAGCTAAGTTGGATTGGGAATCGTACTTCACCATCTTTCATACATTAACCGTAGAACCCTCTATCTCTGTTGGATTTTCCGAGGGAAGTAATTTACCTGTAGCATATTACTTTTACCTAGGAGGAGCAACAACCTATCCTCTATTCGGTAGCATTCCTTTAAGCGCCCTCCACCCCCTGAATATGATGGGATCAAATGCCATATCCGCTAAACTGGGATTCAGATATAGAATAGGAAGAAGGCATTTCATAGAACTTTTCATTAACACGGGTAATACAGAAGATTCCCCGGAGGAGCTTCTAGAGTTTAGAGATTACCTATATGGAGCAGGGTTAAAATACAGTTATAAAAGCATTATGGGTCCATTGGAAATCTCGGCAATATACTCCAGTTTTTCCCACAATTTTATACTATACCTAAACCTTGGTTTCTCGCAGTAACTTGTAACGATCACAAATAAAGGGTAGAATAGCCTAAAATTACATAGGGGGATAGTGATGCCGAATCTTCATATAAAATATCTTGGGCTAGAGTTAAAAAACCCTTTGATCGTCTCCAGTTCAAGTCTTACCCAGACATTGGAGAGTATAAAACAGTGTGAAGAAGCAGGTGCAGGAGCTGTTGTTTTGAAATCTCTCTTCGAAGAACAGATAGAGGCTGAAATAGAGGAACTTGAGAAACAGTCAGACATATTTTCCCATCCGGAAGCATTAGACTATATAAGACAAACCAGCGTTAATATGGGTCCGGAGAAGTATCTAAATCTGATAGAGAAAACTAAAAAATCTCTATCCATCCCAATCATAGCAAGTCTCAATGCCGTAACACCCAAAGGGTGGGCCAATTTCTCAAAGAGGATAGAAGACGCTGGAGCCGATGCCATCGAATTAAACATAGCAATCATGCCCACCTCCCCCACCAGGAAGCCGAACGAGATAGAAGACACCTACATTGAGATTGTAGAAACCATAAAATCCAAAACATCTCTCCCCCTTGCCGTAAAAATAGGACCATATTTTACAGCATTGCCCAATTTCGTTAGGCGATTGAGTTACGCAGGTGCGGAAGCTGTCGTTATATTCAACCGATTCTACCAATTGGATATAGACATAGACTCTTTAAAACCTAAGGCAGGTTATAGATTCAGTTCCCCAAGAGAAATTTACACTCCCTTAAGATGGATCTCTGTTCTATATGAACGAGTAGAGTGCCAACTCTCTGCAACCACCGGTATCCATGACGGTGAGGGTTTCATAAAAATGCTTCTGGCAGGGGCTACAACAGTTCAGGTTTGCTCTACCCTCTATATAAATAAACTCGATCGGATTGCAGAAATATTAAACCAATTGGAGGGGTGGATGGATTCCAAAGGTTTCTCCACGGTAGAAGAGTTTAGAGGGATTCTCTCCATGGCAAAGAGCAAACAACCGGAATCCTACGAGAGACTGCAGTACATAAAAGCCCTTGTTGGGATTGAATAAAATCCGTATAATTCTTTTAACTCATCTCAACTTTATCTCAATTCTCCAATTACCTTAAAGCACACAAAAAAAGCAAGATGGCCGCCGAGACGCAGACCACCTTGCTCTATCTATTTTATTCCCGGGGGTTAAGATCTATCCCCCTGGGAGGGCGGGTTACCTCCACCTACATCAAAAATTTGCCACAACTCACCTGATTATCTTTTCCCTTCTCAACCATTTGTACGTCCAAACTTTCACAAAATCATTCACAAACATCCAGGCAAGTGCATAAACCCAAATAATCAGCGTGTACTCCCATCCGATAGGTGCAACAAACCAACCATAAACCGCAAAGAGTGTAGCAACGACCTTAGTAATAACCGCAGCCCAAAGCAACACAGCGGAGGGGTAGGGTTTCTTCCAGAACGGAGTCTCCGTACGAGTAAGGAATATGGTAAGATGTCCGGCAACAGCCAGTTTTAAAAACACGAAAGTCTGGATAGCATTAGCCGGTAATTTAAAAAATTCTTTTGCTATATAGAATATTCCAAAACTTGCAATTACACCCAAAATACCCAAAACGGTAGAGACTGTCAGAATCTCTCTCATATTCCAACGTACCGGCTCCGCATCTATCTTAGTATTATCATAGGCAATGGCAAGGATGGGTATATCATTTAGAAAGGCTAAAAGGATTATCATCAATGCTGTTACCGGGTAGAAATTAAACAGCAGAATCGAGGCTGTCATAAAAAATATTACCCTTAGAGTTTCTGCAATTCTATAAATTGCATAACTCTTCATTCGCTCAAAAGTAACCCTGGCTATCTTTATAGCATTTACAATTACAGATAGTCCGGGGGCAAGAAGTACAAGCGAGGCCGCAGCCCTCGCTGCATCCGTTGCACCAGAAACAGCTATTCCAGCGTCTGCCTTCCTCAAAGCGGGAGCATCATTAACCCCATCCCCCGTCATCCCAACAATATGATTGGCCTTCTGAAGTTTATCCACTATAAGAAACTTGTCTTCCGGAAACACTTGTGCAAATCCGTCGGCACTCTCTATCAACTCGATAATCTTAGACTCATGTTTTTTCACATACCCCTTGGGAAGAGGAATATTCTCAAGACGCTCTTCAACTTCCTTGGTTATTTCCTTCGCAAATCTCTTTACCTCTTCCTCCGTTACATTGGGTTTAACCCTCTTATATATAGCCTTAGAAATTAGATCGGTGAGAATAATGTATTCCCTGTAATCCCCTCCCCTCAAATCTTTCGCATCGAGAATATTGGGTCCCAACCCGAGGATATCTGCGATATGCTTAGCAATGGCAGTATTATCACCGGTGAGCATTTTAACCTTAAGGTTTAACTTTTTAGTCTCTTCAATAGTCGACCTGGAATCCTCTCTGGGGGGATCAAAGAGAGGAATTAATCCCACATAGTTAAACTTTTCTTCATCCGCTCTCTTTACCGCAACCCCCAGGGTTCTGAAACCCTTCTCTGCAAATTCAAAAACAGGTTTCATAACCTCCTCTTCCTTAACATTCTTGCAGAGCTCCAGAATTACCTGAGGAGCCCCTTTCGTGACTATTATTCGTCCTTTACCCTCAACTTCCAGAGTAGCCTCAGTACGCTTACTAACAGGATCAAAGGGTTTAAAACTCAACTGATTAATGTTCTTTATCCTCTCATACAATCCATGTTGCTTTGCATACTCGTATATTGGAATCTCTATGGGATCGTTATTCTCTTCTTTAGAGGCCAATCCACCGTAATACATAAGATCCTCAGCCGTATAATTCGCAAAGAGAACCGGTTGAGAAACTGTCATTCTATTCTGGGTAAGCGTACCAGTTTTATCCGAACAGAGAATATCAACACCGGCAAGTTCTTCGATGGCAGCCAATCTACTCACTATAGCTTTGCGCCTGGCAAGATGCATGGCACCAACAGCCATTGTAACCGTAAGCACTGCAGGGAGTGCCACTGGAATAGCAGCAACCGTTAAAACAAGCGAGAACCTTATTATCTCAAGCATGTTTTCATGCCTAAACAGTGCAGTAAGGATTATCATAGAAACCAGCAAAATTGTTAAAAGAATGAGATAATTTCCTATATGAACAACAGCTTTTTGAAAATGACTCTTTTCTTCCTTCTCCGCTTTAACAACCAATTTAACCGTTTTGCCAAAATAGGTGTTCAAACCGGTACCAACTACAACACCGATAACCTCTCCCTTTTTAGCGATAGAATTAGAGTAAGCAATATCACCCGTACGCTTTGTCACGGGCAGAGATTCACCGGTGAGAGCGGATTGATCCACCTGAAGATACTCACCCTCAATAATTTTAACATCGGCAGGGACAATACTCCCTATTCTGATTTTAATTATATCCCCCGGAACTAACTCGCGGGCATCTACCTCTCTAAAACTTCCACTTCTAAAAACAATAGCCCGTTTTGCTATCTTATCCTTCAAAACCTTAAGCGTATTAAGGGCCTTGGATTCCTGCCAGAAATCTATAAAGGCATTGGTAACGAGAAGTATCATAATAATAACGAAATCTTCCCATTTCTTTACTACGGCAGAAAGAATCGCAGCCGCCTCAATCATCCAGGGAATAGGTCCCCAAAATCTTCTTAGAATCCTATGGAATACGGATTCCTCTTTCTCCGGTATTTCATTCCTACCGTACTTTTCAATTCTTCTCGCAGCTTCCTCATCGCTAAGTCCCGATTTAGGATCCGTCTCAAAGTGCCTAAGAACCTCTTCTATGGGGGTTTTCTTAAAATCTCTCTCAGTATCTTCCATAAAAACATCCTCCTATTTAAATCTCTTTTCAGTCATACGAGTAGAAGTTACTGAGAGAATATTTCATAAGTATTACAGGAATGTTACAGAACTGTAATGTTCAAACTACAATTCACTTATCTCTTTAAGTCGCTCTATTATCGGTATATGCTGGGTGCATACGGCCTCACACCTACCGCATTCCGTACACTTAGCGGCAAGCTCTTTACTAACATCCCAATGCCACTTCAACCTATCCAGAATTTTTTTATCATCACCATAGAGAATCTTATGATTATACGCCTCCATAAATTGTGGAATCGGAATTCTTTCCGGACAGTTATTACAGTAAT
>Ga0256914_1001098_pt1 | contig 25661 bp, 19 predicted proteins | sample HulkmetaG_FD_191571 | JGI IMG/M metagenome (GOLD analysis project Ga0256914, IMG submission 191571) | Hydrothermal chimney microbial communities from Main Endeavour vent field at the Juan de Fuca Ridge, Pacific Ocean - Hulk | ecosystem: Environmental > Aquatic > Marine > Hydrothermal vents ... | reverse complement strand
GCGAATCAGAGAACGGATATATACCTCGCTCATGTTCCCTTCCAGGTAGCCCAATACACCCCCACGAAGGGCAGCCAGCCGGGCCGCCTTCTGAAGCAATTGATGTACGCCGGCTTCATTACCGGGGTTTTGACTGATCAACCGGCCTGGATGAGTAATGATGAGATAGTCAGCCGCAGCAAAGAGGTCGTGAACAGGGAGCCGACGGGCCGGCTGAGCAGCAGTGGGATAAACGATTTCTGTGCCCGTCTCATCTTGGGCGGTTCGAAAGCGTACCCACGTACTCTCACCAATGATGTAGTTGTAGGATGGGATGGCGGGGTTCGCAAAGAGGATAGGCACTGCCGTGAAGGAGAATTGACGGCTTTGCCCCGAACCTAATTCATCTATGTGCACAATGGCCTGACTGGCTCGTGCTCGGTCGTAGTATAAACTGTGCGTCAGAGGGACGTCGTACCAGTACCTGACTTCGGTGCCGGGATCTGTCGAAGCCACCTGGAAACCATAACTGAAGTCCCACACCTCCACATTGTACACAGTACTGGGCCCTTCATTGGTGATCACCAGGTCAAAGGTAATGATTGTGCCCTGGCTTTGCAGGTTCTCACGGGTCACTCTTACTTCTCCTGCCCGGGTGACACACGGTTCCAGGGTGATGGGCACGCTGGCCTGGCCCACGTTGCCGGCTCCGTCGCTCACCTGCACAATGAGTGTGTGCTGATCACGTAAGTATCCAACGTTTAGATCGGACGTAAAGGTGTAGGTATAGGGCAAGGGGTCCTGCCGCACTAGCCAGAATCGGAGCAACCTTTCCGGCTCCGTGGCGTCCAGGTAAACAGAGAAAGACCGGAGCCCCGCGCGCTCTTGGGTCAAGAGAAGGGGATCCACAGCCTCCACGTTTAGGGAAACAGAGCAGCGCCATGAGGTGTTCGTTCGGGGAGAGTGAATGGTCACCTCCGGCGCAGTGGTGTCAGGCGCGCGGGGAATCATGTCCACAACACGCGACCATTCCCGACGATAGCCCGCCTGGTCCCAGGTTGTCACGGTGATGTGATGTGCACCTTCGGAGAAATCTTTCGGATCCAGCAAATACTCAAAAGGCGCGCTGTAGGCGGTGTGCACTCGGTGACCATCAACCTCAAAGACAACCCGGTCAATGCCCTGATTATCCTCGACATCCGGTTGCAATAGATATGTCTGGGTGATTACCCCCGGCATGGTCAGGTGGATCGTTGGGGGTGTGTTATCAGGCGCGGGAGCGGTCTCGAAGAACCCCTCTTCACTTTCCACAGTGTTACCGGACGCGTCTGTGGACTGGACAACAAAGTGGTACACAGTGGAAGGATTCAAATTGCGCAGGAGAATTCGGTGTTCCTGTACCAGGTGTTCATCCCGGATTTCCTGGTTGTACACACCGGCCTGGTTACCGTATCGCACGACACTGGTAGATTCCTCATCCGTGGTCCAGACAATAGCAACCCCGGTCGAGGTCACATCTTCAACGTTCGGCCCGTCCGTGATAGTAGGGGCTGTGGTATCGCATTGCCAGATTTCCTGTCGGCAATTGTTTTCCTCGTTCGATTCGGGCACATACTCCATGTAATCCGCGCAAACGCGAATGATATCAGAGGGCGGGGTACACTGCCAGGCAGTACCAAAAAAGCCGTTCCAGCGTTCTCCGGGCCCCAGAGCTTCGTCCACATAACTCTCGGTGCTGCCCATGTCATCAATGTACAGGATGGCCGGGTGTCCTGCAACGGCTTCGCCCTCACCTACGTTGATCACTTGGAACCAAATATGACCATTTTCCCACCAAATATCGGAGACTTTCAGGTCAGGTAAGGGGGTTGGGGTGGGTGTTTGAGTAGGAGTGGGGCTGGATGTGGGTGTAGGCGTTTGGGTAGGAGTGAACGTAGGCGTAGGAGTGGAGGTAGGCGTGGGCAAGAGGACATCTCCTAACACATTGACATCGCTGAGGTGGGAGGCGGTGGAAAAGGAATCCAAGAGGTGTTCTTCTGTAGGGGCGTTCAGATCCAAATAATATATTTGCTTCAAGAAGTCGGTGTAAAAGATAAGATTATGGTGTACGAAGATTCCAACGATAGAGTGTGGAGCCCGGTAGATGAATTCAGGGTGGCCGTTGACAACTTTGTAGAGGGAGGCAGGAATCTGGTTCCCCGTGGAGAGGTAGAGTGTTCCCGCTTCATCAAAGGCGAAATCGCCAGCCCAGCACCCGATTTCGCTTAAGCGGACGGTGTAGTAAAGTTGGGGAGTATTCTCCACCAGACGGTAGATCTTGCCGTCTCCACCACACCCTGTGGCCTCACTAAAGTAAAGATTGCCGCCAGGGCCGACGGCTAGATCGCGAACGTAGGTGGTGTGGGTATAAATAATTTCCTCAGGACGCCATTCTTCTTTAATGCGGACGGCCTGGTAGATGTACCGCTGGTTGCGGTCAAGGAAGTAAATCTTATCGGGGAATTTATTAAGAACGAAATTGGAAAGCCGACCAGAACGGCGTGTGTACACTTTGGTCACCGCGTGGGTCTCAGGGTTATACTGCCAGACAGAGCCGGGTGATGCAAATGAATCTGCAAAGTAAACACCTGTTAGGTCGGATGTGGTGTGTAGGTGCGCCAGAACAGGGGCGCTATTCACGTTCTGACTGAATAACATGAAAAGTACAGCCAGAATGAGGCTTAGAAACGTGATCGACCATTTTGGGCCCATGGTCATCGTTTCTACCTCCTTCTTTCTAACGCCACTGACGTTACCACATAACCAACTGATGAATTCCTGGTGAATTCCATGTCCTTATCTTGACTCAAGGCCTTCACCGCGGTGGGTTAGAGAGGGGAGCCTCATACAAAGACGTTGTTTGTACCGCCTTCCTAAGAAATCGGGGATGACCGGTCAGGTCATCCCCGACTTTCACCTACCACGCACTCTTCTTCAGCATGGGAACATACAAGCGTGTGCCTGTCTGGACCCCACACTGATATCCCGCGCAGAGTTCATACGGCCCACCTCTGGATGTACCAATAACAGGCTCACCCATGGTGCTGTGTATCGAAAATCCCCCGCCGCTCACTTCTCCTCCACCCGCGCTGATCACATACGGCCATAGATGTGGACCGCCACTGGCTAGAACAGCGCCGAGCAGGACGAAACTGCACAAGAGGGCTATGGCAGAAACCACAATAAATCGCCTTCTGTAGATGTACATTGTGCCCTCCTTGTTATTCCGTAATCCTCAAAGTGATGTTCCCAATTCGAATTTCGTGGCCAGTCCCCGTACCGCCATAGTTAAGCGCGAAACGGACAATTAGAGACCCTCCTATGTATTTGGGGGAAGTTGAAGAGACAGTATAACAGCGCCATGAGGTGCTCTTTCTGTCATCGTTGTTCTGCAAGAGCGTCTGATAATCGCCCGTATCTCTGGTTTGACGCACCTCAGTGCTGGTGATGTAACTATCGGCATTGTTACACTTATAGCACACTCGTACTGAACGTAATTTAACTCGATGTCCAAACAACATACTTGGAATATTCACCGGGAGGTACACTGCAGCGATCCCTGTGCTGTTAGGTCTCATCACCATAACGCCCGCGCCCACCGCTCGAAAGTCTATCTGAGATTCATCTTGAAAGTAGGGGACCATTGCCAGCGGGCTAACGGTGATTTCCGTATCGGCCGAACTGTAAATGACCCCGCTATCGTCCACGTTGAAGATTAACTGGCCATCCTTATCCCGTATTTCAAAGTCTGCGTCGTCACCACTTTTATCCGCATCCAGATCGATGCGGAGGGTGTCGTTTGTGCGCAACACAAGATCGCTGTCGCTGTCGTCGGGTTCTGACGCAATAACACCGTTGTCCGCATCGGCAGCATTGCGTCCCAAGATCAGGTCGGGAGCGCTGTCACTTCCGGCCCGGGCGTAAAGCGCAGCACCACCGCTCGCCTGGTTGTGGAAGTATCCGCCAAAGCCCTTGGGATCCTCGGTAGCGCCGTATACGCCATAAGACCACGTGTTCGCTCCGCCGTTCTTGGCGTTCGCGTATACACCGTAAGTGAAATAGTACGGAAGACTTGGACTCCATCTCACGGTCCGGTTAATGTGGACATCAGCGCCTGTACTGCTTATAACCGCGCCGGGGCGCAGGCTCAGGGCGTAGGGGACAGCCTGGATAGGTTGCCGTGGCGCGAGGGTTGTATAACTTCCGGTGCTGGTGCCCGGACGCACCTCTATCTGCAACCACCGGGCTTCTCCTTGGAACGGTATCGAACCAAAGTCGAGTGTAACGTTAAAGAGGCCGTTGCGCACCGGAATGTCATTGCGGATTACGGTAGGGCCAACCTGATGGCCGCCAGTATTAGCATCATATAACCTGAAACGGAAATCGTACGTGCCGTTGGCTAAACGGCCATCATCCATTAAACGGCCTTGATAGGTGAATTGAGTACCTATACTGCTTTGAATCGCATAGGTGCTTTCTGGCATGGTGTTTTCCGGTTCCTTACTTTGCGCTAAAGTGAAACCGGCAAATATCAACGATAACACGACAATAATCACACCGCCTACCATCCATTTCCGTCGCATGGTATACCTCCTCCTTGTTGTTTGAAGAGAGGCTGTGGTTACTTGGGATTCGAATGTGGTTCAAAATCGTCTTTTTCCCCCATGTCCTCCACGTGGCGGAGAAATGTTAGGAGTTCATCCAAGGAATGAAAGAACCACTGCCGTCCACTTTGAATGTGCTCAACTTCGTATTGCCAGGAGCCCTCCCCAGTTTCTACAAGGACCACACGCCACATGCGGATGAGAAAAGAACGATACATCTCATCCGATTCCCCCCATTGGGCCATTCCCCTCCCCCGCAGCGTGAGAAATGCATTTTCCTCCCTTGGATGACATATGACTCCCTCCGGGTTTATACATCACCTGTGTCCACAAAATGTCCACACTAGAGGAGGACTTCATTAGAGGATGGAGCGATGGGGGAGAGGAATTTAGACCCCTGGGCTTTAGTAGAGCCCTTGCCAACCCGCTTCACGTACTTGAACGCGTATTTGGTGGAGGAGTGGGGTTATATCCTGCAGGCTATCGTGTACTTGATGGGCAACTCGAGCCGCCTCGGCCTGGAGGATGAGGGAGCCCGTTGTTTGGGATACCGCGAGCGCGCGTTTCACCACGTCTTCTTGGTGTGGATCCACTGTCGCTAGACCGATCCACGCCATGGCTACAGCGCCCTGCATTTGGTGGCGTTCTGCCACCTCTTTGGCCACCTGGAACACCCGACGGGCGGCTTCGGGGTGTCCTAGGTGAATTAAATCCATACCGACCTCACATAAACTGGAGGCCAGTCGACGCGGGATTTCGAATTGGTGGGCACGACGAGCTGCTTTTTTGTGAATCTTCAAAGCCTTCTTGTGTTCCCCTCGCGCGCGCAGGAGACGGCCCCAAAGTTCCAGGAGCCATACATGGGTACCTGGAGGCATGTCCTTAGGGCGCTCCAGGAAGGGACGAATTAGACGCTCTGCGTCCTGCCACCGGCCCTGTAGATAGCGAAGTTGGGCTAAGTGGATGTGCGCGTACACCTGACCAAGAAATGTGCCCATCTGTTGGGCTAACTTCAGGGCGTTGTGCAGGGCTTGCTCCGCATCCTGTGAACGTCCTAGGTGGATAGCCACATACGCGCGACCTATCTCAAAGAGCAGATCGGGACGTTCAATCCCCACATTTCGCACCCAATCTTCAGCACGTGCAAAGGCCTCCCACGCGGCCCGGAAATCACCGATGTTGTAATACACGTGTCCCTGGTTGGCTAGAATGCGGTGAATTAAGAAGTGGTGATATACACGGGTGGCCAGTTGGAGTGCGCGGTCAAAATAATATAGCGCTCGTTCCCAATCTTCTTGCATCATGGCAGCCACCCCGCGCAGGTTCCAAATTTCCGCGACTTGGACGGTTAATCCGGCTTTTTCCGATTCACGGAGGGCTTTCTCTAATGAGGCTTCAGACACGGGTTTGAAGAAGTGGACCGCGACCATCTCCTTCAGGTAGAGGGTGCGAGCGCGCAGCAATGTGTCACGACAAGATTCGGCAATTTGAGCGCACATCGCCGCCAGTGTTATTGCTTCATCTTCCTGCCAGCAATCCACGGCAATGTGGATTTTTTCGTCTAGCGCTTCTACCAGAGTGTCCTTGTCGGAGAGTATTTGGGCTTGACGGATGGCGATATCCAGATCGCGACGGGCTTCTTTATACCGCCTCCGGGCTCGTAATCCACGCCCTCGCCACAAGTACACCCGGGTTTTGGCTGTGAGATACGCTGGGGTGCGAGGCAGTCGTTCCACAATTTGCAAGGCATGGGTGGCAAGGTCTATGACTTGCGAGTATGCGCATTGTCGGGCGGCTGTTTCAATTGCCTTCAAAAGCGCGTTCAAGGCTTGGGGTAAGTTTCCAGCAGATTCCCAATGACGCGCCAGGACCATGTGAAGGTTGGGAACTCGCGATGGCGGGGCCGCTAGCAGGGCGTGCGCTGCACGGCGATGGAGATGGCGGCGAGTGGCCACACCGATGAGTTCGTACGTCACTCGACGCAGTTGTTCATGGGCAAATTCGTAGGCCGGTTCCGGATCCCCGGTCTCTACGAGCAGACGCCGCCGGAGGAGGTCTTCTACCCATCGCATGGTTTCCTCTTCTGTGCGACCGGCCGTGCGGGCCAACAGTGTAACGGTGAGGTAGGGACTTAACACTGCCGCCGCGTTGAGAATTTGTCTGCTGAGAGGGTGAAGGAGCCCTAGCCGGTAGGTGAGCACGTCGCGGACGCGTTCGGGAATGCCTTCAGTGTCCTCCGAATGCGGACGCTCTTGCATCCAGCGCAAGGTTTCCAGGACAAAATAGGGGTTTCCCCCGGTTTGGCGGCTTAATTCCCGAAGGGAGGAAGACGAAAATCCCGTAGGGTGAGGAGTAAAGTGCCGGATAATCTGAGCGAGTTCGCTTTCCGAAAGACCTTTTAGGTGTACATGTCGGGCGAGTCCGCGATGTCGGACGTTTTGCACAAAGCGATCCAGAGGAGGAGGGGCTTCTTCCGGGCGGTAAGCCAGGATGATGAGGAGCGGAAGTGAGCGGAGGCGTAGGCTGAAAAAGTGGAACCATTGCCACAAGGTTTCTGTTGTCCAGTGAACATCGTCCAGGAATAACACGGTGGGACGGTCCACAATGGCTTGTATGAACCGGTAAAGAGCTTCGAATAGAGGATGTTTGCCCATAAGTACTGTCGGAGGAAGTGGCGGGGGAATTTCCGTTCGATAGTCGCGAAGTTCTGGCAAAATTCGGCAGGTTTCCGCCAGCACACTTAGCGGCATTTGACGTATAGCGGGTACTAGCGTGGGGAGCGCTTTGGCTAAGGCAATTTGTAGGGGGTAATAAGGGCTCTCTACCATGCTGGGCTCTCCAGCCCCTATCCATACACGAGGGCGTTCCCGGCGAAGGAATTCCTGTACCAGTTGGGTTTTGCCTATGCCGGGTTCACCAGCCAGGAACACGATTCGTCCCATTCCCCTTTGAACATGTTGCCACTCCTCGCTGAGCAGGCGTAATTCGCGCTTTCGCCCCACAAAGGGGGCATCGGCCAGGGCAACGTGTTCTGGCAATGAAGGTGTGAGGGGAAGCGAGGGAACAGGTTGGCGGTGTAAAATCGCTTGGTAGAGGGCCTTTGTTTCTGGGAGGGGATCAATACCCAGTTCTTTTTCCAGAGCAATGACACATTGTTCATATTGCCGCAATGCGTCTGTCCGTCGTCCCAGATGCGCGTAGACATCCATGAGTAAACGGTGGAGGTCTTCGCGGATGGGATTTACTTCTAGACCACGCCGTGCGTATGAAATAGCCTCGGTGTATTTGCCCTGAAGAGCGCAGGCCGTGGCCAGGAAGGCTAAGGCGTCCTCGAACAATTGTCCAAGTTGTTCTCGTTGCAGCAAAAGCCATTCACTGAATGCGGAATGGTGGGGCAGGGCAAACCCGCTCAGGAATTCTCCACGATACAGGGTTAATGCCTGCGCAATGGAGCGTTGCTGGGGGGCCGGTATTTCAGCAGGTTGTTGCCACTGGCGTATCTGTTCCACTGTTGACGTGAAAGCGTGTACATCTACCCAACACGCTGTGTCTAGCCAGATGTGTTCTGCATCTGCGTGAACGTACCCTTCTCCTAGAGCGTTACGCAGATGCCAAAGGAGACGGGTCAAACGACGCCGGGCCACACGTTGCGGTGTGTTGGGTGATATGAGGTCAGCAATAACGTCTCGCGATACCCCACGTGGGTGGGCGGCAACGTAGTAGAGGAGCGCCCGGACCAAGCGACGTTGAATAGAGAGCAGATGTCCATTCACCCGGATTTCCGGGACGCCCAACAGGCGAATTACACATTTGGGTGTAGGCGGGTACATGCACGTCACTCCATGTGTTTCCGTTTACGTTAGCACACTCTCCGCTCTATGTCTGATTTCCCCCCGCCTGCCCGTATTATAGCACAAGATTCTTTCCCGATCCAGGGGCTCAGTGCCGGTTGGCTTACCTGCTAACAAAAGTTTTGTCCTTACCCAAGTCTCCTGTATAATGGTTCTAATCATCCAAGCGGGCACGAAAATGAAGGAAACGCCTCTCCTCGCGTTCAGACAAGAGTGATCACTCATCAGAGCGGGAATATTTGCAGTTCAACACGCAAAACAACATGTGCCTTCACAGCAAGGTTGGTTTTACCAATGAGGAACGCCCCGTCTTTCCTCGGACATGTGGGAGGCCACAATGACACGATGTCGCGTTGGAGTTCACGGTCGGAACGATTACCACTTTTATGACGCGGATTATGAGGTGTTGCGTCGCGCCAAAATCGAAACATTGAAGATGATGAGCCATACGGTGGACGATGTGTACCGTCGGGCGCGGGAGATTAACCCCAAGATGGAATTCATCGTCCGCCTCTTCGATGACCGCCTTCGCAACCGTCAACGTGTGTCCCCTCAAGAATTTGTAGAACGGATGCTGCCCCGTATTCAGCAACTCCGCCCATGGGTGACAAAGTTCGAAATTCACAACGAACCCAATCATCATACCGGTTTGGAAGGGTGGGGAGCGACCGATCAAGACGCGCGAGACTTCAACCAATGGTTCCTGGAGGTGTTAAAACGGTTGCGACAGGCCGCACCGTGGGCCCAATTCGGATTCCCTGGATTGGCCGTAGGGGATTACCCCCATCGCGATCGGGCCTGGTTGGAAATTTGTCGGCCGGCCATTGAAGCATCGGATTGGTTGGGGGTTCACTGCTACTGGCAGTTTAATAACATGCGTCACCCAGAATGGGGCCTGCGCTTTCGGCTATATCACGACATGTTTCCGGATAAACCCATTGAGATCACCGAATTCGCAGATTCGACAAATAAAGATTATCCGGGCACCAAGTCTCCTGAACAAATAGCCGACGAGTATTACGAGTACTACACCCTCTTACAAGATTACCCCTACGTTCGTTCCGCCAGCGCATTCATCCTCTCGTCTCCGGATCGGGAATGGTGGGCGTTTGCGTGGCGAACTGAATCCGGGGAGATTTTACCTGTCGCGGATAGGGTAGCGCGTGTTTCCCGAGTGGATAAACCCCCACGAAATATGTGGAAGGTTCAGTGGGTTCAGTATGACGTGCCGGAGAGTGTGCCCATTGGTGAAGGAGGTGTGGCCTCCTTTGTGCTGCGTAATGTGGGAGTGGAAACGTGGCGTAACACCGGTCCACACCGTATTCGCTTGGGGTATCACTGGTATGACCTGAACGGCAAGCCAGTCCCGGCAGACAAGGATGTCCGTACCGAGTTGCCCAAACCTGTGCATCCCGGAGAGACCGTTACAATTCCCAAAGCGGTGGTCATTCCGCCTGCATGGCCGGGTACGTACATTTTGCGCTGGGATCTAGTCGAAGAGGGCCGAGCCTGGTTTGTCCAACGGGGTAATCGCCCCTTAGATGTACAGGTAAAAGTGGTTGTCACCGAGACGTCGAAACGCACTTTCCCTGAGACAGGCAAAACTGTGGAGCAACCCTTCCTCTCCTTCTTCTACCGATACGGTCTGGTCATTACCGGATATCCTATTACTGACGTCATTGTGGAAAACGGCGTTCGTACCCAGTATTGGCAACGGGTGGCCATGGAGGAGTACGAGCCGGGCAAAGTACGCTTGAAACTCATAGGACAGGAAGTGTTAAACCTCCGCACTCAAGTAGCGGAGTTATTGGCACGTTTAGAAGAAGGGGGACAGAAACCCACCCTATCGCCTCCTCCCATCCAGAACATATGGCAAGAACTGCCCCGCGATCCGTCTCGAATGATCAAGCGTTCTTTAGAGCGTATTCGCTACATTGTCTTTGACCATACCGCCATTCAAGGACAAGTGTCTGTACGTCGCATTGCAGAAATTAACCGCGAACGGCTACCTGGCATTCCCTACCATTACTATGTGGATGTAGACGGCACAGTTTATCAGACAGAACCCTTGGAGGAAGTAGTCACAACCCGAGAGGATCATTTATACGGCATCCGGATAGGTATGGCCGGGAACTTCAGCGAGACCGTGCCCAATGAGGCCCAGTTAAAATCTGCAGCCCAGTTAACAGCGTGGCTCCTCCATCGGTTCAACCTGACCGAGGATGCGGTTAAAGGGACAAGTGAGTTCATTGATTCCGAGTCACCTGGACGGAACTGGCTAGAGGGCCCGCGCTGGAAAGACATGTTGTTAGAACGGGTGCGCGCGCTGTTGAAAGCATCTGCCCCACCAGATACTGTTGTGGATACAGGCCAGGTAGAGAACATACTGGCTGATTTGCGCCAGGAACTCCAATCTCAGATACAGATTCGCAACGCTTTAATGGCTCAATTGCAGGCCCAGCGTCAAATTAACCAGACATTGAACGAGAAACTGCGAGAATCTCACGAAGAAATTGGCCGACTACAAGCCACTCTTGATCGGCTTCAGTCCTTGTTGAAATCCATGGGCTCTTCAGGAGGCGATGAAGAACCCTCAGATGGTGCGGAAGGTCGAATTCCTAAACCACCTCTGGTGGACGTGGTCAAAACATTACCTCACAAACCGGATGCATCTTATCCGATGCGTCCGCTGAGCCAGGTAACGCACATTACCATCCACCACAGTGCAGCGCCAGCGAATTTGTCCGTAGAACGTATTGCCCGATGGCATGTGGAGCATCACGGGTGGCCGGGTATCGGCTATCACTTCTACATTACCCCAGATGGTACCATTTATCAGACCAACTACCTGACCACCATGAGCAACCACGTGTACATGAATAACGCGTACACCGTGGGTGTATGTGTGGCAGGCGATTTTGACGCGGGACTCCCCACACCAGCCCAAATCGAATCCACGGCCCGCTTGGTGGCTTGGCTCATGCAGGAATTGCACATACCTCTGGAACATGTAATGGGGCACAAAGAATATCCGCACAACACAACCCATTGTCCTGGCATCAAGTGGCTCGAACAAGAACGGTGGAAAGACATCTTGATGACACGCGTGCAACAGATCTTGCGTGGCGAACTAGACGTCAGCATGAGTAAGCCCATCTTCCATTACATGTTATTCTGGCAACATGATGATGGGACCTGGGCTCGACAGGATTGGCTAAATAGCATCAATTATGTCGCTCGCTACCATCCCACTATGGGCTTTTCCCCAGAAGATGCCATGCACGCGCAGCGGGTGACCATTGTGGGTGGCCCCCTCGGTGTTCCCGAAGAAGTAGAGCATCGACTTATTATGGCAGGATGTCGTGTGCGGCGTGTGGCTGGTGAAAACGAGGAGGCTACGAGGGCATTGCTGGATCGTTTGGCTGAGGAGGGTGATCCCTTCCTCGCGGAGGGACTCTAATCTTGTTCACCCTTGCGGGGGTCCTGGACACGCCACGCGTACACTAACCAGGCCCCCGCACTGGCTGCTGCGGAAACCAAAAACAGCGTAGGGTATCCCGCGACGTTGGCAATCGTTGCTCCCAACATCGGGGAAACGACAGAGACCAATCCTGGTAACGTGCTGGACAGGCCAAAGTACAGGGATAGGTACTCAGGCGGAGCGAATTCAGGTACTATCATCATACCCGATACCACATAAGCCGCTTGGACAAGACCCAAACCGGCAAAGGACAAGTAAATCCAGGTCGGCGATGGTGCTAAAGCCGCACTTAAGAAGGCACCTGTGCCTGCTATCATCCCCCATTCCAACACCTGCTTATGGCCTCTCCTGTCGGCAAGGACTCCGAAGAAAACATAAGCCCCCAATTGGGCTGCTGTGTACACCCCATTAAATACCCCTGCCTTTCCGTCCGGCAAGTTCCAGTGCTGAATAGCATAAACGGCAAGGAAGCCATTCCCCATGGCAGCCAGTCCTCCAAGTATTCGGGCCACCAGAAAGTACAAGAAGTTGCGGTCCTCCCTCAGGATACGGGGGACGTGCCGCCAAAACGGCTTATTCTCCTCTCCGTCAGGCACGGGAGGATCCGCAGGTTCCCGTGTGAGGGCGAGAAATGACCAAGAGAGCAGGGAGAAGAACGCGCCCAGGGAAAAGGTAATGGCAAAGTTTTTAGGAAAAGGATACGCATTCAAAATGTATGTAACTGCTCCTGCAGCCAACGTGCCGCCGGCCATACCTACAGCGCTGGTCAGTCCCAGAAATCGGCCCCGGATATCCTGGGGGATAATCTTGGTAATCATGGACTGCCACGCTACCGCGATGAGACCAGATCCGTACGCAAGCCACGTTGCGGTTATCAGGGCAACCGCCAAAGCCGCGCGCGGGTGTTTGTCGGCTAAAAACCATGCACTCAGCGCGAGGACAATAAGTGGGACCCGCTCGGAAAAGAACCCGACTCGGACTACAATGTGCTTCTTTACAGGTGTGTGCTGAGTCCATTTCGCTGTGAACAGTTGGGGTAACAACCAACCACTGCTGCCTACGGCTGCCAGAAGCCCCACAGCAAACGGGCTATCGGATAAACGGCTCACATAGAGGGCAAGCACTGTTTGAAAGGAATAAAAAGCCATGCCCACCCAGAAGGCCGCGCCTTCCAGGAAATTGACTACCAAGTTGTGGCGTAGATGGCGACGGATTTCGTCTTCTCGACCGTTCATGGGCATACCCTCAGGGGCGAACGTTACCACAAAGTGGAATCGCACGAAAAGTTACAATAACGCAGTGTCTGGAACGCACGTACGGACCATTCGGGGGTAGGTTCTTCCCCTCTGGTGGTGATAGGACTACAATACCTCTGCTTTTGGCCGGCGGTGGATTTTACTGTGACAAAGCAAGCGTAAGGCACTGCAGGCGTGAGAAGAATTCATGGGAGGGGAACCACCATGATGTTTCCAAAATTGTTCATACCAGGGCCCACGAATGTTCGACAAGAGGTGTTAGCGGAGCAAACGCACCCCATGATCGGACACCGGACTTCAACCTTTGAGGATCTGTTCGCGCGTGTACAGGAAAAATTGCGACGTCTCTTTTACACCCAATCCCGAGTATACGTGACCGCTTCCTCTGGCACAGGTTTGCAAGAAGCAGCCATTCGTAACACCGTCCGTGACCGAGTGCTCGTCATGGTGAACGGTGCCTTTTCCCAACGGTGGTTCAACGTTGCCGTGGGATGTGATAAAGAGGTCGTCCGGGTGGATATTCCCTGGGGAAGGGCTGTTAAGCCCGAGGATGTGCTGCAGGCTATTGAGCGCGACGGCCCCTTTGATGCTGTAGCCGTGGTGCACAATGAAACCAGCACTGGAGTGATGAGTCCTGTAGGGGATATCGCGCGAGCCGTGCGTGAAATGGCCCCCGATACGTTCATTTTGGTGGACGCGGTCTCTTCCTTAGGCGGAGTGCGTATTCCTGTGGATGAATGGGGATTGGACGTATGCCTGACATCCTCCCAGAAGGCCATGGCTTTGCCGCCCGGGTTAGCTTTTGCCGCGGTAAGCGATCGCGTCCTGGAACGAGCGCAGGAAGTGAAAGGGCGGGGATGGTACTTTGATTTCCTGAACCTGGAAAAATACTTGCAAAGGAATACCACTCCCGCGACACCGGCCATCTCTCTCTTCTGGGCATTAGATCGGCAACTGGACATTATGTTCGCAGAAGGACTGGAGGCCCGGTTCGCCCGTCATGCTCGTTTGGCCGAAATGACCAGAACATGGGCTGTGGAGCAAGGGTTCACGCTCTTTGCTGAAGAGGGGTACGCCTCCCCCACTGTAACCTGTGTGGAGAACACGCGCGGTATCTCTGTGGCGGATTTAAACACCTTCCTCCAACAACGGGGTATGACCATTTCCAACGGGTATGGGAACTTAAAGGAGAAAACCTTCCGCATTGCTCACATGGGTGAGACCACTGAATCCGATATGATGACGCTGTTCGAGTCCATCAATACATGGTTGGCAGGTCAGGCATAAATGGACGACGAACGGGTGTACATTGGTTTAGGAACCAATCTCGGGGATCGCTGGCGCAATATTTTGCGTGCAATTGAAGCGTTGCGCTCTGTAATGGAAGTGGATCGGGTTAGCCCTGTGTATGAGACGGCTCCCTGGGGGTATGTGGATCAGCCGCCATTTTTCAACGCGGTTGTGGAGGGACGGACGGATAAAGAGCCCTTAGCGTTGTTGGATGAGTTAAAGCGCCTGGAGAATGAACTGGGGCGCCGGCCATCGTTCCGTTACGGCCCTCGGGTGATAGACCTGGATTTGCTCCTGTACGGGAGCCGAGTACTTGTGCACCCGCGCTTGGTTCTGCCCCACCCCACTATCCCTGAACGGGCTTTTGTACTGGTTCCCCTGGCCGATCTCATTCCGGATTTCGTTCATCCGGTTCTAAAGAAACGCATTTCAGAGATGCTCGCGGAAGTGGACACTTCAACCGTGTGGCCTGCAGTGCGATAATACTCGCAGGCCACACGGGTTTAACTGCTGGCACTGGTATAATGTAGGGTGGCATAGCGCCAGAACAGACTGCTCACAAGTAAGATGATAACGGCCATGAGCATCGCGGTTAACGCGGATCGGGGCGTTACACGGCCCAAAAGGGCCTCCGCGGGTACTGTGGTGATAAAGGCGATGGGAATAACAAACGTAAGCACCCAGCGGACTGTTTGCGGGTAAATGTCAATGGGGAATCTTCCTGCCTCATATACAGACCAGATGAGTTCAATGATGTTTGTGACGTTAACGAACCAGAAGGACAAGGTAACCAGAATCAAAAGCAAACTGTAGAGGATAATTCCCCCCGCAAGCAACAATGTGAGAAAAGCGAGTACGCTCAGAAACCGGGGCTGTACATTCAGGCGCCAAAGGGCATACAGTGCAACCCCCAAGCCGGCTATTACATCCCCTAAATGTCGAAAGTGCACAATGCGAGTTGTGGCCAGGAATTGGGAGTTCACCGGTTTAAGCAGGATAAAGTCCATAGTACCCATGCGGATGTGTTCTACAATCTGCTCCAGGTTGGGACGGAAAAACATCTCGATGGTTCCGTCAAAGAAAATATAAAGCCCCAGTACAATAACCGCTTCCCACATTGTCCAGGTTCCCAAGTGATCCCGGTGGGCAAAGAGCACCCATATGGCGACGAGTTGCCAGGCGGTTTGGGTGATCGCGATGATAATTTGACCGATAAATGCGGCTCGATATTCCAACTCAAGCGCTAGAGAGTTCGCGATGAATACCCTCCACAGTGTGAAATAACGCAGCGCGCGCTTCCACCATTGTGTGGCTCTGTATTTCGGTATAGGTCGTGTCTGACGCAATTCCATAATTTCCTCAACCTTGTCAAAAACTTTGTCGGCAAAGGGTGTCCGATACGTAATGATGGAATTTCAGGCTCCAAAGGCCGCGTAAACGCGCAAACCGCGATTCCAAATAATGTGCATAAGCCCGAAGAAGAGCACAGTCCACGCCATGGCTACAGCAAACGTAATCGCCCACTCCTCTTGCGGCAATTTCCCCACGATAATTTCTAGAGGCAAGGATAGGGTGAACCGGAAGGGGAGCCAGCGAATAATGCGAAGGACCTGTGTGGGGAACAGAGAAAGGGGGATAATGTAGCCCGAGAACAAAATTCGGAATTGGTACCATATGGTCACAAAGGGCGTTGCTTCAGAGATCCAAAATGCGGAAAGGGCGATGGCAGTTTGCATGAAGAAGGTGAGCATGTATGCAATGGCGAGCGCTGCAAAGAAGGCGAGTAGCGCGATAGGACGCAGGTCGTAATGAACGCCAGGGACCAGTAAAGTGACAACAATGATTGGGGGCAAATAAATTGGTAGGCGGAGGGGTTTGGTGGGAATTGCCCGCAAGCCAAAGTGCCACAGGGGGTGAAACGGTTTTAGCAGGAGGGGGTTCAGTTCGCCGCGGCGAATCGCTTTCGTCATTTCCCATCCGTGCCATGTGGATACGACCTGCATCACGAGGAGATTGGCCATGTAATAGGCAATGAAGTCGCCTGAGGTGTACCCCCCAATAGGCCCTGATGTGGAAAGGTGGACCCATGCAGCCATCATCACCAGGGGAACAGTCGAAGCGAGAATCCAAATGAAGATAACAATGCGATACTCCAACGCCCTTGCCCAGTGAACAATAAGGATGATCTTGATTTTGCGGTACAACCACTTTAACGCTTCCACCGGATCCCTCTTGTAGATTATGGAGTGTTCTGGGAACTCTTGCACTTCTAGACCGCGCTATTTGCCTCTTTATCCGCGGTTTGGAAGAGTAAGGCAATAATCTCCTCTACAGGGGGTTCAACAATAGTTACATCCGCCACATTGAATTTTGTCAGCAATTGGGCGGCGCGGGTAGCGGCTTCTGCCCGAGGGGCATTGATAGTAGCCCGGATGCCTTCATAATGCACTACCTCGCCATAGGGTTCCAATGCAGAGCGAGGGATAGGGGATTGAAAAGTAATATGAAGCACTTTGTAAGGTGCCATTTGTTCGACCAGGTTCTTCAGGTTGCCATCGTACAAAATATGACCGTGGTGAATAACGATAATACGGTCGCACAAGGCAGTAACATCGGCCATGTAATGGGAAGTAAGAAGTATCGTAGCACCAAAGCGACGGTTGTATTCAGCGATGAATTCGCGAATTTTAGCCTGCGTTGTTACATCAAGTCCTATTGTGGGTTCATCCAGAAACAGCACTTGAGGGCGATGGAGTAGAGCAGCCGCCAGTTCGCACTTCATTCGTTCACCCAGGCTGAGTTTTCGTACCTGTTTGGTGAGTAAAGGCCTAAGGTTTAGCATGTCATCCAGTTCAGCCAAAGTGCGTTCGTATTCGTCATCCGGAATTTCGTAGATGGCTTTGTTAACCAGGAAGGAATCACCTGCTGGCAAATCCCACATGAGTTGATTCTTTTGTCCCATAATGAGGGTGATTTGGCGGAGAAAGTCTTTCTCGCGTCGGTGGGGGGTATATCCAAGAACCGAAACCTCACCCGCTGTTGGGTAGAGAAGTCCGCTGAGCACTTTGAGGGTGGTCGTTTTCCCCGCTCCGTTAGGGCCTAAGAAGCCGATAATCTCCCCGGGGCGAATACGGAAGGAGATATCGTCGACGGCTTTTATGTACGTGTATTTGCGGTGAAAGAAAGACGTTACCGCCCCCCAAAAGCCCGGCGGCCGATGGTGAACCTGATAATATTTCTTTAAGCGGTGTACTTGGATGGCAAAATCGTCTGGTTTCATAACCTATTTGTGGACCACAGGCATGGCTCCACATGCGGAACGCGTGTGGAGGTGAAATGCACATTTGATTGTCGTGAACAACTTGTTGATTGAAGGCCTCATCTTACAAACAAATCATTATCTTGTCAAGTAACATTATAAACTTCTCGGCGACTTTTGCCAACTGGTTCCCTTTTTGTAGCACATCACGGGTTGGCACCTTCAATCCCCTGTTCTATCCAGACGCCTGGAGTTCTTCCAGGTGAAGAGTCATTCTGTGTCCAAATCCATTCAAGTTGGGGGATGTCGAGTATATGCGTTTATATAACTTGTGGCGGCCCTGGATGTCAAATGATCTGGGGCCTATGTGTGAAATATCCTGTGCCTTCAAGCGATGGACGTTCAAGGCGATGTACTTGGTGAACCGGTGCACGTGCAGAATATACAAAAAAGGCGCCGATCTCTATCGGCGCCTTTTCAGGTGGAGCCGAGGGGACTCGAACCCCTGACCTCTTGAATGCCATTCAAGTGCTCTCCCAACTGAGCTACGGCCCCATGTTTTTCAGGTGGAGCTGAGGGGACTCGAACCCCTGACCTCGACAGTGCGATTGTCGCGCTCTCCCAACTGAGCTACAGCCCCACACATTCGCCTCTATTTTAGTCATAAGACCGCATCCTGTCAAAATCGCCCCTGTCGCTGTGGAGCGTATTTCAATGCTATACAGACGTCGCTTAAAAGGTGACCTCACCCAAGGGTGGTACCAGAAAACGCTGCTATTTCCCCACTACGCGCTAGCCTTCCGGTTTATGCGCCAAGAGCCACGCACCTGTCCCTTCCAATCACTCCTATCACAGGAACTTTACACAAACGAAAAGCGACGCTCCTCCACGGTGCGTCGCTTTTCCTGGGCGGCCAGAAGAACCATGCTCCCTGGTCCAACCTGCCCCAAGGGAGCATCTAAGAAAGTCCCGGGAGAGTTATATCATGTGCTGTTCGATGTAAGCGACGGCTTCCCCCACCGTCGTGATATTCTGGGCTTCCTCATCGGAGATCTCACCGCCGAACTCTTCTTCAAACGCCATAATAAGTTCGACCAGGTCCAGAGAATCCGCTTCCAGGTCCTCCCGAAAACGGGCCTCAGGCGTGACCTTATCCTCGTCAACGCCCAATTGCTCTACGATGATAGCCTTTACTCGCTCGAAAACATCCGATGCCATGGTCATGCCTCCTTCGTGATGAATTACCTATTCCTCGCTAACGACGTTGCCAATCCGCGCAGGACATCCATATGGGGAAGGTATTGTAATGCGCCGCCGTCGCACGGGTTCGGATGATTGTACTCACAATATCCACACTTGTCAATGCGACAAAACCCCCTTGCCTGCATTGACACCCTCCCCTACTCAGAGTAACATCCTAAACAGCATACTCAGTACTCCGGTAACTATAACACCTAAAAGCGGTAAAGGTTACGGAGTTTGTCGCAAATTCATCGTGCAAATTGAACACAGAGGAGTATACCTTGAGCGCGCACACAGTTCGCAAGGCCGACCACTTACGCATTGCCCTGGAGGAGGATGTTCAGTTCCCGCGTCTAACTTCGGGGTTTGAACGATACCAACTCGTCCACAACGCGCTCCCCGAGGTAAACCTGGAAGAGGTAGACCTGCAGATTTCCATGTTCGGGAAAACGTTACAAGCCCCTCTTCTCATCTCCTCCATGACCGGTGGGACTAAGGAAGCAGGAGAAATTAACAGGCGCCTGGCGGAAGCGGCAGAGGTTCGTGGTATTGCTATGGGCGTTGGCTCACAACGTGTGGCTTTGGAACATCCAGATCAAGCCTATACATTCCACGTTCGCCAGGTTGCTCCCTCTATTCTCCTCTTTGCAAACCTGGGAGCGGTCCAGTTGAACTACGAATACAGCATAGACCACTGCCGCCGAGCCGTGGAGATGATAGAAGCAGACGCCTTAATTTTGCACCTTAACCCCCTCCAAGAGGCACTCCAGGCAGACGGCAACTGGAATTGGAGTGGGTTACTCCGAAAAATCGAAGTAATATGCCGCACCCTGGACGTGCCAGTTATTGCCAAAGAAGTGGGATGGGGCATCTCCGCTTCTGTAGCCCGTCAGTTGGTAAACGCAGGTGTAGCCGCTATTGATGTAGCCGGGGCGGGCGGCACGTCCTGGAGTGAGGTCGAATATCACCGAGCACCTAACACGCGCTTCCGCCACTTGGCTCGCGCTTTTGCGGATTGGGGGCTTCCTACAGCGTTGAGCCTTCAGTGGGTGCGCAGAGTTGTACCGTCGCATGTAGCCGTATTCGCTTCTGGGGGAATTCGAACGGGTATTGATGCTGTCAAAGCATTGGCCCTGGGAGCCGATATGGTGGGGATGGCCACTCCCTTCCTGCACGCTGCTACCCAGGGCACATCGGCCATTATCGAAACCATCGACTTAATGATGGACGAGATGCGCATTGCTATGTTCACCGTAGGCGCACAGAACGTGCAAAGCCTACGCGAGCCAGGTCGTATTTTATCGTGGCAAGAACTTTGGCAACGAGCGGAGAGAGCCATAGACGACGAATAACGGAGGGATCCCCATGTCCTACCAAACCTACTTCCAGAGGTATCTCCCCCTACTCGAAGCCTACATGCAGGATGTTATTTCCCCGCCTCACCCACGAGTGGCGCTCCATTATGAAATGATGGCTTACCACCTGGGTTGGCGCGACGAACAACTACGGCCTGTCCGAGCCAACGCGGGTAAACGAGTTCGGCCTATGCTCTGTTTGCTGGCCTGTGAAGCAGTAGGAGGCCGGATCGAGCACGCAATGCCAGCCGCGGCCGGCATTGAACTGCTCCACAATTTCTCTTTAATCCACGACGACATTGAGGACAACAGCCCCACACGACGCCATCGGCCAACCGTGTGGAGATTGTGGGGCATTCCCCAGGCCATAAACGTGGGAGATGCGATGTTTTCTCTGGCGCACCATGTGATTTACAAACTGAGCGAATACCACCCCCCAAAACGTGTGGTCCGGGCTTATGAACTGTTCGACCGGACGTGTGTTGCCCTCACAGAAGGTCAACATCTTGATATGCGTTTTGAGCACGAACTTGAAGTGAGTGAGGAGGATTACCTATTTATGATTCGGGGGAAAACCGCGGCCCTCATTGCCACCAGTGTTGCAATGGGGGCTCTCCTTGGGGGGGCCTCTACAGCCGTTCAAAAGGCATACTATGCCTTTGGCGAAAATATGGGAATTGCCTTCCAAATTGTAGATGACATCCTGGGCATCTGGGGGGATGAAGCGCGGCTGGGGAAGTCCACGGCCTCGGATATTCTCACCAAGAAGAAGACCCTCCCCATTCTGTACGGCTTACACCACCCAGATATAGGTGAAGAACTGCGCACTCTGTACGCAGGCCGACCTTTTACAACGGAGGACGTGACTTATATAACATCGCTATTGGACAGAATAGGAGCCCGTGAGTATGCTTCGGGGATGGCCCGTCACTACCACGAACAGGCCCTCCGCGCTTTGGAGAGTACCGGCGTTCAAAGCAAGGCGCACGAGGCTCTTCGGGCGTTCGCTGAGGACCTGATAAAACGGGAGACGTAAGCGCGCTCTCGTTCAGAAGTGGGCATCTCGGGCCAGAGACTATCCTAAGACAAAATGAGGTAAAGATGGCACAAAAAGGATTCACTTTATGGTTCACAGGTTTATCCGGGGCAGGAAAAACGACCCTGGCACAACGCATGTATGACGAGTTAAAGCACAAGCGTGGATTAAAGGTGGAACTTTTAGACGGCGATGTGGTGCGGACGAACCTGAGTAAAGGACTCGGGTTTAGCAAAGAGGACCGAGATACCAATATCCGTCGTATTGGCTTTGTGTGTAATTTGCTCACCCGCAATGATGTCATCGCTATTGCCGCGGCCATCAGTCCGTACGAGGAAGTTCGCGAAGAAGTGCGAAACACCATCGGTCGAGATAAATTTGTGCTCGTCTACGTTAATGCTCCCATAGAAGTACTTATTGAGCGTGATGTGAAAGGCTTGTACGCAAAGGCCTTACGTGGCGAAATCCAGAACTTCACGGGCATTTCTGACCCTTACGAGCCTCCCAAGGACCCGGATGTAGTTGTCAACACCCACCAGGAAAGTGTGGAAGAGAGTGTGCGCAAAATCCTCGCCCATTTGGAGGAACGAGGCCTTCTCGACCCGGATTAATCTTCCCTCCAATTTTGGCTTTTCTCAAAAGCACATAATCCTGCGGATGTTCAGCACATTTTCGGTGGCTTCAGCGCTGAAGATGTGTTGAACATCTGCTTTCATTACACCCCACAACAGCCCATAACGAGCCGCTTGTCAGGAGCCATGATGTCTGTGATGTTTTCTTTGGCGGGATTCGTCATTGGAATAACCGTGGGATTAACGGGTTTGGGGGGCGGGGCTCTAATGCTCCCAGCCTTGATTCTCCTCTTCCAGATCCCGCCCAGCATAGCCGTAGGTACAGACTTGGCCTATTCGGTCCCCACCAAGTGGGCTGGTTTTTGGCAACATCGCCGCCAAGGTCACATCCATTGGCCGACAGTGTGGCACCTCAGCAAGGGAAGTGTGCCTGCAACTGTAATAGGAGCATACGTGGTTACCCGATGGGTTAAGATAACCCCTCAAGCCGAAATTCAATTACGTCACTTCTTAGGTGTTATCCTTCTCTTTGTAGCGAGTGTCATTCTGATCCACCTTGTTTTCCGTACCCAACTGACAAAATGGATACCCAGGCACTGGTGGTACACACATCCATGGGCCATGACAGGATGGGGTGGGCTCGTTGGCCTATTCGTGGGGAGCACATCTATCGGCAGCGGAACCTTGCTGATTCCCTATCTGTTCCTTCTCCGCCTCAGGCCACGCGAGATTGTGGGGACAGGCGTTACCCTCTCAGCGCTTCTAGTCACCGTCGCCGGGGGCATTCACTGGTGGGGTGGAACCGTGGATTTGCGGTTGGCCGCGCATCTTCTGTTCGGATCAATCCCCGGGGTGCTCATTGGGGCACGCTTAAGTCAACGCGTGCCCGACCGGGCGCTGCGGTTTCTTTTAACCGTGATTCTCATTCTTACCGCCATTCACCTGATCCGCAGTTAGCGGCTCACTCTTCTGCCACTTTCCATACCACGCCTCCTGGGCCAGGAGTGCCTTCCTGAGGCCAAGTAATCGGACCAAAACGGTCCTCATATTTGGCTAAATTTTCTCCCAGGGCCATGTAAAGTGTCTTCGCGTTCAACGGATTCAACACAACCCGCACTTGTACACGTGCGAGGGGGGCATTGGGAAGGATTTGAGCCAGATCTATGACAATTTCCGTCGCACTGTGACTGATGACAGCAAAATTAGCGTACACAACCGACACATCCGAAGGGATTTCTACACGCAGAGACTTTGTGGATTGTCCCATGATCCTCCCCTTTGACGTTTAAGCATGTGACCGGAGTGCAAGAAAAACGGAATTCGTGGTATATGGACTCCTTCAAACCACGAATTCCGCCTTCGATGTTGAAAAATCACAGAATATGCCGTAAGAACTCCCGGGTCCGCTCGTGTTTGGGATGAGCAAACATCTCCTCTGGCGGGGCCTCTTCCACAAACACACCGTTGTCCATGAAAATAACTCGATTGGCCGCGTGACGGGCAAATCCCATCTCGTGGGTAACCACCAACATCGTCATTCCTTCAGCCGCGAGTTCTTCCATAACCTTTAGCACCTCGCCCACCAACTCAGGATCCAACGCAGAGGTGGGTTCATCAAAAAGCATTACATCGGGTTGCATGGCCAATGCTCGAGCGATGGCCACACGCTGTTGTTGGCCACCGGACAAGCGGTTCGGGTACTCGTCTCGCTTGTCCATTAGCCCGACTTTTTCCAGGAAATATTCGCCGATTTTCACCGCTTCCTCACGCGGCATGCGTTTCACCGTAATAAGTCCTTCAATAACGTTCTCTAATGCGGTCATGTGGGGAAAGAGGTTGAACGATTGAAATACCATGCCCACATGCATACGAATTTCCCGGATTAGTTTTTGTTCTTTACGACTGTAGTGGGGTTTAGCCGGCATGTGGTATCCGGCAATGTGAATATCGCCGATATCGGGCTTCTCCAAAAAATTCAAACAGCGCAAAAATGTGCTCTTCCCACTTCCACTAGGACCGATAATACACACGACCTCCTGGGGTTGGACTTCTAAGTTAATCCCCTTGAGGACGTGGAGATCCCCAAACCATTTATGTAGGTTCTTTACGGAAACAATAGGTTCGGCCATAGTTCCTCCACCATGTCGTACAGGGTGACGGCGAATTAGTGCATCACCACTTCCCGTTCAGAACGTCCCAAACGAGCCTCAATGCGTCGTTGTACGCTCTCGAACATCATCGTCATAATCCAATAAAGGGCTGCAGCAACCAATAGTGTCTCCATGCTGCGAAAACGTTGTCGTCCAATCTTTTGGGCTCGCCAAAACATTTCCTGAGCCCCCATAAAAGAAACCAACGCGCTATCCTTTAGCATGGCAATGAACTCATTGCCTGTAGGCGGGATAATGACTTTCAATGCCTGTGGGAGGATAATTCGTCGCATCATTTGTCCGTACGTCATCCCCAAAGCCAATGCAGCCTCTCGTTGACCGTGGGGGATGGACTGAATGCCTGCCCGGAAAATCTCTGTCATGTACGCGCCGTAGTTGACCCCTAACGCCAAAATACCGGCGGCAATGGATGGCAGGATGAGCAAACGACTCCACGGACGATCAGGAAATGTCTGGGCAATTTGGGGTAATGCGAGGTAGATGAAGAAAATTTGCACAATAAGCGGGGTGCCACGGATAATGGACACATAGAAGGTGGCCATTCCGTTGAAAATCGGATTTCGGGAAATTCGGCCCAACGCGCCCAACAGAGCTAGTACAACAGCCAAGGCAATGGATCCAAAACATACCAACAACGTGACAGGAATTCCTCCGGCAATGAAAGGTAGCCACTTCAACTGAAAGGCCGTATCCAACCCGAGGCGCCGTAAGACTAGAAAGAGAAAGAAGAGGATAACCGCGTACACAACCACAAACTGTGCCCGCCTACCGGATGGAGAATGCCACCACCCCCAAAAACCACGGGCGCGAGGTGGTGCTAGAGGTTCTGTAGATGCTGCCATAGCTCTCCTCCTGCGTACAAAGTGCTCCCACATCCAAATGAGGCACTGTGCCTTGGGGAACGTAAGACGCAACTATTGTATCACAAAACCTCAAAAGGCGGAATCTCCGGAGAAGCGCGCGAGACTATTTCAATTCAGTCGACACTATCCGGTAGCGAAGGTGGAGGAGATAGGGAGGAACAAGTCCGTACAGGAAGGGCATTCAGGGGAGCCAGGCGCCGGGGTCGCTGCGAAGTCGGTGAAGGGCTCGCCGAGGGGAGCGGGCCGATGTTGGGCAGGCTGTTTGCTTGTATGGATGCCGGCCACAGCACAGGCTCAGCTCCTGGTTACGCACCACCTGCAGCACCTTGCCCATGTTCTGCATGCCTAGCGACGACCAGTGTCGACGTTTCCCCTTCATCCGATGAGCCACCACTGCGCCCACCAGGCTTTCTATATGCTCTTCCTTGGTTAAGGTTGATCGTTTCATTTTGCCAGAGGGGCAACCTTTTTCCTCAACTTCCCTTCCCAGTGTGTGTCCATTTTATGTAAACCTGCTCATTTGAAATACACTCGACCGTAGGTTGTGTCCAGGGTGTTTCTTTTGTAAATTTGACGCCTCCTTCGTTTTGGTCTATAATCCGACCATAATCCGCAGTCGGGGTGAGCCCCACACCATCCTGTCCCAAAGGAGAGAGTATGCGC